>Ga0209536_100012841_pt1 | contig 12138 bp, 23 predicted proteins | sample DeeMarSeWOR28_12_FD_187461 | JGI IMG/M metagenome (GOLD analysis project Ga0209536, IMG submission 187461) | Marine sediment microbial communities from White Oak River estuary, North Carolina - WOR-2-8_12 (SPAdes) (version 2) | ecosystem: Environmental > Aquatic > Marine > Intertidal zone >...
TCCAAGGGCTTTGATCCTTTCTCTTTTCGAAAGTTCACCCCATTTACTAAAATCAAGGTGTTCTCTGCCAGTTTTTATCGCCCAATACTACATAGACACTACGAAAATCCTTCTCGTTTTTCATCCTGCACTGGACACAGCGAAGTCGTCGCCAACCAGCAATACTACCATACATATTTGCCAGTCGAAGCCCCTTTCTAATGCCATCAATTGGTGATATGTTATTAAATGATTCAACATCTAAAAATAAAGCCAGTCGAAGATAATCACGGTCAAATTCTTCCTCATTGGCAAGTGCAGTTTTAATATGATATGAGTTGGTTCTTCCACCCGTAGCATAGTATCTTATTATTTCATTAAAATAGTCTCTGCAGTGAGTGGGGTTGCTTAGTAGGAATCGATCTTTTCCAAGAGAAGCCATATGCAGGCTCTTAAACTCATAACCATGCTCACAATGTTCGTTCTGCTTGAGTAAAGGCCGAGAATCACGAGGGCGTTTGCTTTCCTCGACCTTTACGAATAGATCATAGATCCACGTCAATACGGATTTAATATCAGTATCGTATAGATGTTTACTTTCTGTTGCTAAAAATCTTACGAAACTCATCATTCAATTCCTTGACCGGGGTATTGAATTGGGATAACGAAACGATACCAGAGTGATGATGGAAGCTATTCATGTTGCTGTCGTGGAACAGCACCTTATCTCCCTTCTTATAATCTGGCTTTTTAAACAGATGCTTATCACGGTGTTCAATCGCCAGATGAAGATTCTTATGTACAGTTCTAAGATATCGCGTATCGTTAGAACCGTTCGAGTGATTGATTATTCTGCTGTACTCTTTCATAAGAGAGTCTTCATCTTTAAAGTTCGGTTTAAAGAAGCCTATGCGTATAAGGAAGGTATAGATCGCTATCATCACTGATCCCTGAGACCATACTCCTGGTCCTTGGAACAGGTAAACATATTGGTCCGTACCCGAATGTGTAGCGCGCATTAGGGTTGAACGTGGAGTTAACTTATGCGCTTTCTCGTAGTAATTTACCAACTTCAAGGCCGCCTTCATCATCTCGTCAAACTCCTTCTTTAATATATCTGTGTTTGGAATCGGTACCCTCTTGACGAGCATGCGAGTGGTTTTTGTATCGACCTTCGGGTCTTCGCCTGGCTTGTAGTGGAAGCTATATATTTGGTCATCTCTTCCAGTCAGCTGGTTGCGCAAAGCATCCTGTAAGAAGTCTCGGCATTTGATCCAGTGATGACACATTTTGTTGTCTTTGGACATAAAGGCATAGTGAAAGCCAGTCACCTGATATTCTTCACAGTAGTTTCGATTAGGGTACAGGGTAAATTCTACGGTCTTTTTCGCTGCGCCAGCAGCTGGCTCAGATTTCTTAATCCCCGTCTTGAGACCAGGGGATGCTGCTCTCTTCAGTTTCAGCGGCGTCCTTTTCTTCTTTTTCGACGCTGTCTTCTTCACTGCCATCGGCATTACCTCCTACGGATTTTAGGTATTTTGCAGCGGATTCATACTCTTCCTGCTGCTGATTTCTGATTAATCTTACAATTTTTATTGGTTTTAGTTTTTCTATTTCCTCTATTAGATTGTTGATTCTACCATCCTTGTACATAAATAACAGGTAGTTCAGTGGGTTGTGTTGTACTCTCTCGGCAAAGTCTTTGAGATTTTTCTCACGATGGGCCGAGTTCCACAACGACATAAGCTCCTCCCACAATTTTTCTCGGCCGTTCCATAACAGCCTAAGCATCGGCGCAAACTTCGTATAAGCAGCTGAAATGGAAGTTATATCGCTACTGTCCCTGACCGCCTGCATAATACTGGCTATGTGAGTCGGTCTCACTCTGTCTCTAGCATCGACAGCGTTTTTGACGACCTTATATATTGGATTTGGAATCATTACCCTTTGGCCTCTACCGTTTCTCAACATAAGGCCTGGTGATAAGGTTCTCATCTGGTTTAACCTTGAGTGTAGAGAGTTAACACCATGGACTTCTGTACAAGTAGGTCTAGTAAAGTCCATCTTTTCGGCCATATTATCTAAGGTATTCGTAGAGATCTCATAGTAATTGTCTAAGTTTATAACACCCATTAGATATAATTCCTGGGATATTATGGGCATTATTTTGCCAAGGTGTGGGTTGACATAGATAAATACAAAAGCCATCATTGGGTTTACATTACGGAAGGGGGTGTCCCATCCGCCACTATACCTCCGGGACAACATGGTTTTAATCTCATTCTCAAAGGTAAAGGCTGGTAGTTCTGTTTCACCGATGTATTTAAGGCCAGCAGCAGAGTCATTTGTGCTTATTACCCAATCACCATCTATATTATATACTACTACTAACTCGCCATCAGGTATTTCTTCACAGAATACATCACGAGTGAAATCAAAATCAACGGGCAGCTCTTCGATTTTATTAACTATTAGTGGATGGTCCCAGGCCTTTGATATAATCTCACCATTTTGATCTATCACTAGGCAATTGGCCTCTCTTACTAGGGGGTCTGACATGTCAGCTCTTTGGCCAGGCTTAAGAACCATTAACGGACCGTAAGGGCTTAGTTTATCAGGCAGTTGTGAACTTACTGTCTCAATATCTAGATTGCGTTTTAGATAGATCAAAGCTTCGCTTAAGGTATCAAAGCAGCTTATGAACTCCTGAACCTTTAACATCAACTTTTCTCCTTGCTTTCTTTTTCCTCGACCGGGCTAGCTTCCTCGTCCTCTTCAGCTCGAAAAGAAGTATCAAGCGTTGAGCGGAAGATCTCGAAACGCCCCATCGCATTGAATACCTTATTAGCATAGGTACTATCTTTCCCCACATAGAGGTAAAGACCTTTATTGATATCATTTTCAGCCTCTCTTAGGTGATATTTAAATACTCTTATGCCGGCTCGAATATTGATTTCGATGTCGTGAAGATTATACTTATCTTCAATCTTTAGACCAAGCTCCTTTTCCTTAGTTACCCAGAAAGGCATGATTTGCATCAAACCTCTTGCATCTTTCTTACTGATAGCCCATGGTTTGAACTGTGATTCGGTTTCCATCAGCCCCACTATCAGCGAGAAAGGCACTCTCTCCTCTTTGGTCAGTCTGACAGCTTGGAGAGCCACCTCTTTTGCTACTACATTAGGTATAGTTCTATATTTCTTGCGAATGTAGAGCTCTAAGTCTCTTCTTGCCAGGTCTTCCTTGTTTTTCAGATTAGCCAGCTTTTCTTCCAAGTCGTTCTTTTGCTGAGTAAGAATGTTGATGGCAGTGGCCGATATTATTTCTTCTTTCCTATGTTGATCATTAAACCAGGCGCCTACTAAAAAGCAAGCAGTTAAACAGGTCAGCCAGAATGCTCTTTCAAACCATCGCCAGTTGATCTTCTTCTTCTTGTCGCCGTAAATGATGTCTATATCTGGCTTGTCTATTGTACTGGGCTTGTCCCCTCTAGTTTTTGTATCCATTGGATGTATTTACTCCTTTCTTTTGGATATTGTATCTCTGACTCAGGTCTGTGTGGTTTGGCCGCCTTCTCACAGGCTTGGGATATACATGTTTCGCTATCTTCGAAAAAGGGGTAGTCGACACATCTTCCACATACGGCCTCGCCAAAATATTCCATGTGATATATAGTGGCCTGGACTTTCGGAACAATGCTGTATAATGTTTCCTGTTTACTCCTGACGAACCAGTCACAACAGTCTATGTCCTCTACATCGCTGAATTCTTCGTAGACTCCTATCTCAAGGTTCCAAAGCCTATTATAACTGCCTTGGTTGAATTTTATAAGAGTCATGCGCGGTGGATGGTACAGACGAACACATTCAATGCAGAGATGGTCTTCTTTTCTATCAGACCACACCAATGGGTCGTTTGCTTTGCCACATGAGCTACACTTATAATTAGGGCCCATTATCATCTTCTCTTAGCTTTCAGTTCCTCGAACCTTTTACGCAGGACATCATCATTAGTATTACCGTCACACAGACGGTTGATTCCTTCGCTGAAATGCCAGCCGCCCTTAGGATAGTATAACTTCTTCATTGTTCTATCGCCAAACAAGGTTTGGTAATTATCCAATATCAACGGCCAATATTTGCTATGCACTCTGCAATAGGCCATCTCCATATAGCTACTCTTATCAGCGGCTTCTTTTAGAACTTTGAATAGATTGTCATAAGATTCTATATTCTTTATGAACTTGAATTTTGCCTCGCTGGAAGCTATTCTGAAGAGCAGGGTATATAATGACAACATTGCTGGGGCTTTTAACCACCGTTTATTGGCAGTTATAAAGTAGGCAAGGTTATTTTCTGGCACTTCTTCTATAATCACCGGATAGATCCTTGTTAGAGGCCAGCCTTGATATTTTTCTATGGTATTTACCATCTTCTGGCCTGCCAGGACTTGCCTCTCGAAGATTTTAGAGTTACTTTTTAGTCTCCTCTCTCCTACCCTGCGATATATTACCATTTGCAACTTGTCTAGGTTAACCTTATTAGTTGTTACCTTTCTAGCCTCTTGACGTACGTACTCACAGAAACTTTCGCGGCAGTATGTTAGGTAGCTGGTTGATTTTATCTCTCCTTTATATGGTTTACTGGTGAAGGCGAACCAAGGCTCTCGCATATATCTTTTAGAAGAGTCTAAAACGAGCATGTCGTGCGGAGTGAGCGTTAGTCTTAGTGTGTTCTTTTCCATATTGTTTACCCTTCAATGTTTTTAATGCCGCGGCCTCCGGCCCGGCCAAAGCCTTTAGCTGTGATTTGAAAACCTAAATCGAGCATGTGATCAGCTATCGATGGTATGTATGAGTCCACTATTAATCTTTTGACTCCAAGATTCTTAGAAAATTCTATTAATCCAACAAGGGCAATATACATGTACGCATCAACTAGAGCTTTCTGATCAGATATAAGTTTTGTAGCTTCTAAATTGGTAATTTGTATTGTATCTCTTTCTCGAAAAAAATAGCAGGAGAATATACGTTCGCGCTCTGGGCCAAGGGCGTAGATGATGTAGCTTGGCTTTGCCGACCATCCACTTGAATGCTCCCAACCTTTTTTAATAGACACATAAGTATCACCAGCGTCGAGCATCTCTTTTATAATGGAGGAGGATATTGCTTTGTACATTTAACCGGCCCTCAATTTTTTTTTAAAATTTTATTTTAAGTTTCGACCACGATGTTCGACCACGATAATTACATACTGAAGCCAGTCATACCATTAAACATTTCGTAATACTCTTCCGCAGGGTCATAAAATGTGTTGGCCAGCCTAAGTTTTTCTCTCCATGCAGCTACTTGCTTTCGGCCCTCTTGGCAATCGGTGTGGATAAATCGAGTTGCTATGTGGCGAAAGGCGTCTTTAAATCTTATATCATTGTCGAAGTGGATTTGTGATGATATTTCTTTGCAGATTTCTGCTTTTGCGGCCCACCATCTTTCGCTGTCGCTGTACCAAGAATCATGAGTCTCATCAAACCAGGTTTCCAGTCCTTTCAGGGATAGGTGCGATAGAATGGAGAAGACGTCATCATAATGTACGCGTCTTTTGTATCCTTCAGCCTCAAGTCTATTTGTTATGTGGTTGGGCCAAGGTCCGCTTATTATATAGACTTTTATTCCCTCAAGCTTAACATACTTCAGTAATTCAAGCCATATTACGGAATATTTGTCCAGGTTACCAAAGTAGTCCACACTTATCACACTCATATTTCCTCCAGATGGTAGGCTATTCTTTTTCCATAACCTTCCTCCAGGCCCTTCTTAGCACCGATCAGTTTAGTCTTGCATTCTGGACAGGACGGCGTCTCCAGGAAATCTGGGTAGTGTAGCTCTCCCATTCGGCACCTTGGATTTGGGCAAGCTTCCCAGCGCAGCTCACGGAAGAACTGCTCTTTATTCCATTTTCCCTTACCTATTGTTATCTTGACCATTGATTACCTCCAAACATTGCTCACATGGGTCCGATTGGTCGGGGAGAGAGGATTTGAACCTCCGACTTCCTGCTCCCAAAGCAGGCGCGCTACCAGGCTGCGCCACTCCCCGCATTTTCTGGTGATGTTGTTTACATAGAGCATAACCGTATTTTATACCCTCTTTATAGTGTATTCTGGTAGCTCGTAGATAACCTATCCCATAGGATACATAAAGAAGCAGCCCTAAACCTGCTACTGCACTGAAGATCCATAAGAAAACGGACCAGTGGTTGCGGCTGCCCTTTTTAATTTCTTTCTCACTGAACATATTATTAAATGGCATCATTTTTTCAACTCATTCTTGATTATTTTAGAATACATCCAATGCTCGTCCGTTTGCACGTGGTGCGCACGCACATATTTAGCTACGTTATAACAGAAGCTCTCAAAAGGGAAAGGAAATCGAGTTCGTACCACATACCCTTCGTTATTGTCTGGGCTGCATTCAAAATAAAACTTACGAGACAAATCATCTCTCATTTTCAACGCATCTGCCCAGTTTCCCTTGAAAATAACCGGCACATGAGTCAGGCCTAAATCTTTGCAAAAATCTACGGTTGTGTCATAACCTAAGCATATATTCTTATCATCAAAGACAAAGAATACTTGGAAATAATCATCTAGACTTTTGTAATATATAGAATGCTTGGCATACAAATTTTCGCCACAGATTCTCCAGCCTTCTGGAATTCTCCAACGCAACGCGGACCAAATACCCTTTACCATATGTCGGCTCGGATGATCTGCCGAGTCTAGTGATCGGGCATGGATGTGATCTTGATACATAGTAGTATTTTCACCATCCATCTTAAGGGACACTACCATGTCTTTATTTAGCAGGTATTTTATATCCTCTAATATACGGTCGTCTTTTGTGATTCCCTCTGACCAGGGCAGGTGGGGGGTCCTTGGATATTTAACCAGATTACTCATCAAACCAGTACCTGTATTTGAGTGCGGTTTGGTATGTTTTTCTCAATTCACCAGCAGTCCAGACGAGGTGATTGTTGGTATCAAACGGCGGAGTAGGATGTGTACAGTCCTTATGGATAATTACATTTGGAAATAATGGTCCTTTGCCGTGGGTTACGCTTGTGGTGACTAAGTAAATTTCGTCGCCCTTGGCTATTGACTTATTACAAAGTACACAATGTCTGTAGTTCACTTCACAAATCATTTTCTTAAAATGAACCAGTTCGCCGCCATACTTTATTGTTTCCATAATTCCTCCCTCGTTGGCATAAACATCCAGAAATGTTCGTGCGTTTCTTTATCCAGAACAAACCATCTACAGTCTTGATACTTACCATGCTTAAATATATGGTAATGACCAAAGAACCACATTTTAGGCCGGTATTTTTCAAACACAGCGTCTAACGCCAAACAAGATGGGTCTTTAAACTTTTCAAGCCAGTAGGAGTCAGACTGTCTCCAGTCATCAGACATTTCAAATATTTCCTGTTTGAACCAGCTTGGAGATGTATGTGATACTACTATATCTATATTAGTATCTGGCAGATTTCTAACATCAGACAGTGTTATAGTTTCTTCTGGAAACCAATCGTAGCGATACCTGCGCCACTCCTTGTCTATGGAATGTGCTCCGCCCATGAACAATATTCTACGGCCGTCGGGCAGGTTTAACGTAGAGCAGCGCGGCATATAAAATACATTTTTATACACTTCCACTGGGTATGGATTATATGAGTCAGCTCGGCGGTTTAGATCTTCCCAATCTTCATGATTTCCAGGACAGAAGTAGATTTTAGCATCTCCTGTCCTTAGCCCATATTGATTGAAAGGAGCGCGCCTCTTAATACCTGTCATATGATCTCTTCGATATGTTCCATGGGTTATGTGGGTAGTCTCGTGCCACTTAGGCCACCAGCCAAAGTCGCCAGTCTGCAGAACTATAGAGGGTTTGTGTTTTGCTATGAGGTAGTTAACTCTTCTCCATGTGTTATGAAGATCGCCTAAAATGATTACGCTTTTATCAAACTCTATCCCTTTGATTTCGTTTTCGAGTTTCATCTTAAGGCCTTAGTTTGCGGCGGGGATCTAAGTCCCCGCCATGTTCTAGGTTAGCTTCTCGCAGGTTATTTGATACTGGCTTTCATCATCTAGAATAATGACAAAAACATTTCGGGAGATTGGTTTGGCGGAAGCTACAAAGCGTTCGCCAACTCCGCGGCCTGGTACAACCTCTATGAGTTGCGCGGCCAGTTCATCAGCACTATAGCTGACCTCTTCCTGCATAAAAGCTTTCAAGTTACGACTCATGATGAGCCCTCCTCGGTTAGAGTATGGTCAAGGCGGTGCCGGAAGCTTTAGTAGGCACGTTGTCAGGCTGACTGACATTGATGGCCTTGCCACCATACGTTTTCTCCGCGAATTCGATAAACTGGCGGAGGCTCTTGCCAACCTCGCTTGGAATCGGGCCCGATGCTTTTGATTCCATGAGGTTCTTGCGCAGAATAATTTCGTCCTTTAAACCACGAACCACGGCGGCAATACGACCTGCTTTCTTTGAGAAAGGAAGCTCAACTTCTTTGAGATCTTGACAGGTCATAAACTTAACTAACTCACCTGCAAAGACACCAAGAGCACCTTCCCGTCCTCGAGCAGCTGTTTCCACGTTGTAATCGCCACCGATAATTCCATTGAACAGTGAATTGAGATCATCGCTTGCAATTAGTCTGCGAGTCTCTATTCTTTTGGACCAGCCGATATAGAGCTTCCCTGAATACATGAAGGCGATCATGCAGGCATATGGAACGCCAGCACAGATGACCCGCCTTCTAATCATTGGGGCATCTTCAATGACAAGCCCTTGTGGATCGCGGGCTGGAAGTTTAGCTAGGCCGACTGTTGGCGTGCGCCTTAAATAGCGAGCGATATAATTTTCGCTGCTAGAAAGAATACTCTCAGCGCGTGCTACATCGGCATCTGTTGCTTCAATGTTACACGGTAAAATTTGTTCGGTCATGACGAACCTCCTTATTTCTTTTTCTTTGTGTCCAATTCCCTTTTGATTTTAAGCAGCTGGCTGCGCACCTCTGAGTACGCTGTGTCCCCAGATACCAGGTATTGAATTCCTTCACCGCTTCCTTCATGGCCGTTGATGCGATCTTTATCCCAGTAATATGGCATCTTCCGCTTACGGAACATCTTTGAGTAGCCCTTCATCATAGCTTCCCAGTAGGGCATGGAATCTCTAACATAACTGTGGTCGTAAACTAATTTATGGCCGCCAGTAGTAGCTTCCTTTATCACTTTAACCAAGCCATCAAAGTTTTTGAAGCCAGTTATTCTTTCGTCTTTACACATTCTTACAACAAGGACGTATAGAGACACCATGTAGGAAGCTTTCAACCAACGCCGCGAGCTTAGAAAATAGCAGGCGCGCAACCACTCGTCGTAGTTCGTTTCTATTTTATACACTCGGGTCAAAGGCCATCCCGCAAGCGAATCAAATGCATGAAGCGCCGCCACAGATCGCTGAATCCAGCTCTCAACCTTTTCTATTTCGCCAGGCTTAACCTTCTTGGTGCGACCGTCGATGCCAGCAGCCCAGCGAAATATCATATGCATTTTGTCTGTAGGCTGAAGAACTGCTTCCTTGATGATTCGGTCACGAAGTCCTGATACGAGCCCCTCCCGGCACGAATGATAGCTGTTTACCAGCTTTATCTTGCCGTCTTTTGGTTCTTGGGCACAACCAAAAGTGAAACCACCGTAGCCTGGCGTAGTTCCGAGTCCATTGCCCGGTGATATTTTGAAAGTGGTCTTTTGAAACATTATACGTTCCTCCTACTGACTGAATGTGTAGTCGTTACCTCTCTTTATTTGAATTGATTCTGGATAGCGGTTCCAGTTCCTATGATATAGAATCATCGACTTTTCCAATACTTCTGATATATTCCTACCGGCTACCTTACGTGTGCTGGAGAACTTACCCTCTGTTTGTTTTACTTCATAGTAGAACTTGCGTACTAACTTTTCTGGCATTTTTCCCCCAACATGTAGATTTCTAAATGGATCGGCCCATCTTCGTCGTATTCGAGTTCAGCGTCGATAGCTTGGTCTATAGCATCGCCGATTGATTCAGCATCATAGGTTTGGGTTATCATCGCTATCTTTGAGTTGTAAGTTATTTGGTACCGCTGCATTAAGTTTTTCCCATTCCTTCGTCTTTAATTTGAAATAGACGCTGTTCATGAACTCCTGCTCACGCTTGTTTATCTTCTTTACAATTCTGTGAGCACGCAGGAATGCATAAATAGGACTAAATATTATAGTGGCAAAACATACTACTATAATATAATTTAACAGGTTCACAGCTGTTTCTAGTGACATATTACACCTCGATGGACTCGAATTCCAGGATCATCTTTAGAGCTTCTTCAGCATCACCCAACATGACTTTGTCGATGATCTCATTGGCTTTCTTCTGAAGCTTAGCAAAGCCAGCGTTGTACTTCTTCTGGTCTATTCCGCCTCTGGTGATATATTTGCTGAAATCATACACCATATCCACCTGGCAGCCATACTGCCCGGTCAAATTGGACTTCAGCTTTGAATATGGAAACATCTTAACTTTACCGGCTCGAATCATGTCCACACGCTCGAGATTGGTAAGAGTCTTCGGCTTCTTGGTCAGTTTCTCACGCAGTTGTCCAGCTTTGGTGTTGAGAATGCCGCTAACACGTTGTTTAATATAAGTCCTTTGAGTTTGGTTCATTTAGAACCTCCTTTCTTGAAATACTTTCTAAGGTACTTTCTCCAGACCATAACATAGGTCCAGGCATAAAAAGCTATCGGTCCTGAAGCTGCTACTATACCATTGGCCGGATCACCTTTTGCCCACCCTTTCTTCATTCCATAGAACAGATAGGCAATGTTAATTATAATAAACGGAAACCACCACCAGAATACCATCTCACAGTCTGTTAACGATTTAACTACCACGGCAACCGTTATACAGCTGAGCATAAAGCTACCCAACATATCGCCTGGTACATCGTGGGGGTTCTTTACCCTTTTCGACGTTTTACCTTCCATTTTAGCCATCCTTTACAGTAGAGCCCATCACAGACTCCTGCGAATATCATATGTCGGTCAAAGCCTAACCAATAATAGTCATCCTCTTCGACAGGCTTGCCACAGAATGCACAGATATCAGGGGCAAGTTCTTTCTCACTTGCTATTGGAGTTGTATTAATGCCCCATAAATTGAACTGCCACGCCATTTTGCCCCCTAGTCGCATGTGGACCAGCGACGGACTTTCACGTACCAATATCCGTCCGGGTGTTTTCGAATGTTGTCTATGGTTTGCGTATCATAGCCCTGCGGTGGATAGAATTCGAAGTAATTTTTACGCTTCTTGGCAACTTCTCCTTGAGTTTCACCATAAAACGTGCAGTTTACCCAGCAGCGTCTTCCACTGCCAGATTCTATTTCATCTTCTGGTACTGGGAACCCCGGTCTAGCCATGGAGACCTCCTTTGAGCCTCTAAGAAATTGGACCTCGCACACCTGGCTGCCTGAGTAGGACCGAAAGGGAACAACTGCAAGACCTATAACCTGGTCTCAGGATTTTTATTTGGGAGATTAACCTTTGGCCCTTGGATAATTAACCACTACCCAATAGCCAGGCACTTGCTGGTAGTCCAGCCTCCAGTAGTCAGCAGTCGTAATTTATCGATTTTAAACACCAGACATGCGAGGTATAGATATTAATTCAGGCCGACTACGTCGGTCTCAATATTCAGATTGTCCAAAAGCTCATCAAGCTTTTCTTTCATAAGCTCCAGCTTTTCGATCTCCATGTCGCGGGCCTTGGGATCATATTGCATAACTACCCACGAGTCTTTACTGTCGGACCGGTGGTAGCCGCCCTTCTCCTTACGCCGCATTACGGAGAGAGCTTTCATCCGAATTGGTAATATAGTATTCTGGATGAGTAGTAATTCATCAATAGAGCGCTCTTTACCATCCCATTCCACCTTGGTGCGAACGTTGGTAAGATGCAGGGCCAAGCGAATGTTGGCTCTCTCTACTGACCAATCCCAAATCTTCTGATGCATTTTGCGGATGTCTTCCCCGGTGTAGACTGGCTCGGGATCGTTCTCATT
>Ga0209536_100012842_pt1 | contig 12138 bp, 10 predicted proteins | sample DeeMarSeWOR28_12_FD_187461 | JGI IMG/M metagenome (GOLD analysis project Ga0209536, IMG submission 187461) | Marine sediment microbial communities from White Oak River estuary, North Carolina - WOR-2-8_12 (SPAdes) (version 2) | ecosystem: Environmental > Aquatic > Marine > Intertidal zone >...
GATGTGCTGTTTCATTTGCCCCGCCGCTACGAGGATCGCACCCGTATTGTGCCGATCGGGGTATTGCGCTTCGGCGATACCGCGGTCGTTGAAGCCGAGGTGGATCTCGCGGAAATCAAATATGGAAGGCGCCGCAGCCTGCTGGTAAGAGTCAGCGACGGCACCGGAGCCCTGATTCTCAGATTTTTCCACTTCAGCAAAGCCCAGCAACAGGGATTCGTGCGCGGCTCCCGCGTGAGGGTGTTCGGTGAAGTCCGAAGGGGGCCGGCAATGCTGGAGATGGTGCACCCCGAGTACCAACGCCTGAACGACGATGAGCCACTGCCCACCGAAAATCGGCTGACGGCTGTTTATCCCACTACCGACGGCCTGCATCAGTTGACATTACGTCATCTGAGCGACCAGGCCCTGCAGTTGCTGGCAAGCGGGCGAGTGCCGGAATGGCTGCCGGCCGCGCTTCGCGCAAGGCTGGGGTTGCCTGATTTATGCGCCGCGCTGCATTATGCTCATCGGCCATCGCCGCAAGCCGATCTGGCTTCGCTCGAGAGCGGAAAACATCCCGCCCTGCGACGTCTGGCCTTCGAAGAGATGCTTGCACACCAGCTGAGCTTGCGCCGGATTCGCGACCGCGCACGCCGTCTCCAGGCGCGGCCGCTGACAGGGCCACAAACGCTGTTACATGCGTTTCTGGATTCGCTCCCCTTCGACCTGACGACGGCGCAGCAGCGCGTTATCAACCAACTACTTGAAGATGTCGCCGAGCCGCATCCCATGATGCGGCTGGTTCAGGGCGACGTGGGATCGGGGAAAACTGTTGTGGCCGCCGCCGCTGCGGCGCAGTCGGTAGCCAGCGGATGCCAGGTCGCTATCATGGCGCCGACGGAATTGCTGGCCGAGCAACATTTCGACAACTTTCAGGGTTGGTTCCAGCCACTCGGTATTCGGGTGGGCTGGTTTTCAGGGAGGGTCAAGGGAAAGGCTCGCGGCGAAATGTTGCAGCAGCTGGCTGCTGCAGATCTGCAGGTGGCTATTGGTACCCATGCTCTGTTCCAGGAAGGCATCACCTTCCAGCGACTGGGGCTGATCGTTATCGATGAACAGCACAGATTTGGTGTGCACCAGCGCCTGGCTCTGCGCGATAAGGGTAAAGACGGCAGGCAATTGCCGCACCAGCTGATCATGACTGCGACGCCGATACCGAGAACGTTGGCGATGGCGCTGTATGCGGATCTCGAAGTCTCGGTAATCAACGAGCTGCCGCCTGGTCGCACGCCAGTGCAGACTGTCGCGCTACCGGACAGTCGCAGGGAGGAGGTGATTCAGCGCATACGTGAGTCCTGTCGGGCAGGGCGGCAAGCGTACTGGGTATGTACACTGATCGAGGAATCAGAGTCGCTGCAGTGCCAGGCCGCGGAACAGACCGCTGCGATGCTAGGCGATCTGCTGCAGGGTCTGACGGTCGGCCTGGTGCACGGCCGTTTGAAGGAAGAGGACAAGGCGCAGCGTATGGCCGCCTTCAAACGTGGGGAAGTCGACCTGTTGGTCGCGACAACGGTCATCGAAGTCGGGGTTGATGTTGCGAACGCTTCCCTCATGGTTATCGAGAATGCCGAGCGGCTCGGGCTCGCGCAGCTGCATCAGCTGCGTGGCCGTGTAGGTCGCGGTGCTGTGCAGAGCAGCTGTGTACTGATGTACAAGGCGCCGCTTTCGCAGATGGCGCGCAAGCGGCTCGCTGCGCTGCGCGCAACAAACGACGGTTTCGAAATTGCGCGGCAGGACCTCGAGCTGCGCGGGCCGGGCGAGGTGCTGGGTATACGGCAAACCGGAATGATGCAATTCCGGGTCGCTGACCTGTTGCGTGATCAGGATTTATTGAGCAAGACCGCGGACGCAGCGGCATATTTGTTGCGCAACTACCCACAGCATGTACAGCCAATTATACGCCGTTGGCTCGGCAGAGCGGTTCGCTACGGGGACGTCTGAACTGGCGTTCTCAGGCGCTGTGTGCCTGCTTGACGTTAGCTTGTTGCTCGTAAAGCCACGCTTCTTGATGCGCCTTCATGAGTGCCTGGGTGCGACTGGTTAGCGCGGGCTCCAGTTCAGAGGCCCGCTGCAGTGCAGCGTAGCCATCCTCGGACTGACCGGCGGCCAGCATTTCCTGCCCGCACAGCATGCAAAGCCCTGGGTTATTGCGATTGCTTTGATACACGGCGAGACAGGCGCTGACCACATCTGTCTTGTCCATGAATCGTTTTGCCAGTTTGACGTAGCGTATTGCGGAATCTCCGTGCAGCGTTCCTGCACTGGCCTCATGGTGCAGACGTTCGAAGCGTTTCCGGTCTTGCTGAAAACGTTTATAGCGTCGTCTCCAGTCGGCTGCGATGCTCTGCTGCCAGTGTTTGTCCAGTCGCTTCAGCAGATCCGCCGACTGGAAAACGCCGTTAAACGCGCTTTTTTCCGGTAGACCTGGCCAGCTGAGCCGATCAAGGTTCAGGCCGGCCAGAATATCGCGCAGTCCCGGCTTGCTGCTGGCCTGTGCCTGTAGCAGCCACCGTTTCGGCTGATCTAGGTCCAGAAGCCTCGTTAGCAACAGTGGCAAGTGGCTGAAGGGCTGGACCACCGGCGACGCAGAGCGCTGTGCGGCCTTGAAGATCATCGGCCAGTAGAGCTTTTCCAGGAAGGCGGTGGCCACAACCTGATTCGCGAGGAAATCCACGGCCGCCTGTTCATCGGCATGTTCCAACACCCAGCGTCCCTGCGCCTGTTGTGTACCCAAGCTCAACTCTTTGCCGAGCGAACCGGTAACGCTTGCGAGCCAGCTGGCGGGGCCCGTTAGAAGCCGTGAGGAAAACGAGCCCTGACACTCCAGTGCCTTGACAATACTTGCCCAATCGTGCGGCGAACGAACAATCCATTCAGTTAGCCTGTTTCGCGCGCCGACGTTTCCTCCAACGGTACCGGCAAGCGCGAGTCGGAACTGCCCTGGGGACAGAAAAAACAGCAACGGAGCACCCACGCATAGCGAATGGCTATGAAAAAACGGGAGCGTGAACCGGGGTGTTGCTTCAATCTTCAGTTGCGCGTCGGCACATAAGACCAGGCGGTCTATCGCGCCTGCGCCGAAATGTGACACGCGTCGCTCGAGCATGGCGAATAGCGCGGGTTCCCCCTGTCTGGTCAGCTCGATACCGTCGGGCACAGCAGGTCTGACGAGCGCCAGCTGCAGGCAAACGAACCCGGACAACAGGCTGAGCGCAATGCTTGCTTCGACCAAGAACCAGTCGAGCGGCCCTTGAATATGGTTGAAGAAATATACGGCAGAGCCGATCGCGGAAACCAGCACGAGTCCCGGTGACAACACCAATAACGTGCCCGAAAGGCTTGTAACACCAAGCAGAATCAGGCGAAGCCGTGCGGAACGATCCAAGGCGCGCCGGAAGTTGCGTCCGGCAGGGTCCAGCCAGAGTGAAGTGTGTTCGCCGACTGCCTGATGGCCCATTGTGGCCCTCCGCTTCAGGGGTAAGTGAATCCACTGTGCTCCCTCCGTGGCGCTAGTTCAGCGAACTGTGTCTCATTACCGCAGGAGGCTTTATGCGGCAGTTCGCAAAACCTGTTCGTGCCGCGGAGATAAGCGGTGGCGGGGATTTCTGGACGTTCCGCCTAGCGAGGTTTAGTCTGGGCTTCTAGCGGACAGGATCCTTCCGGGGCGCATCAGCGTTCGACTTTCGAACCGACTCAGGGTTGGAGGTCAAGTGTGGTGCGGAGCGGACGCGCTGGCGTAAACTGGCACCATGATCAGGGACCGACTGTTGCAGTATGCACACCTGATGCGCTTGCACAAGCCGATCGGCATCTATCTGTTGCTGTGGCCGACGCTATGGGCGCTATGGATCGCCGGCGAAGGGCGTCCGGATCTTTTAGTGCTGGTTGTATTTGTTGCCGGTGTGGTGTTAATGCGTTCCGCGGGCTGTGTAATAAATGACTTCGCCGACCGCAATTTTGACGGGCATGTTGCGCGCACTAGAGACCGCCCCATCGCGGCCGGGCGGGTTTCAGCCGGAGAAGCGCTGCTGCTGTTTCTCGGTCTGTGTGTGTCAGCATTCCTGCTGGTCCTGCTCATGAATTCGCTGACTGTGTGGTTGTCACTCGCAGCGTGCTTGCTGGCGGCCAGTTACCCGTTTATGAAGCGCTATACCCACCTTCCGCAGGTCTATCTCGGCGTCGCATTCGGATGGGCCGTGCCGATGGCGTTTGCAGCACAGACCGGCGAGGTCCCGCGCACCGCCTGGCTGTTATTCATTGCAACTGTATTGTGGGCAACAGCTTACGATACCATGTACGGGATGGTTGACCGCGAGGATGACCGCAAAATTGGACTCAAATCGACTGCGATATTGTTCGGAGATGCCGATCGGTTGATTATCGGAATTATTCAGGTCCTGGCACTCTGTGCCCTGGCGCTGGCCGGGCAGGCAGCCGGTCTCGGCTTTTACTATTATTTCGGTTTGCTGCTCGCCACCGGTCTGGCGCTTTATCAACAGTTTTTGATCCGTGAGCGCAGGCCGGAGCAGTGTTTCAAGGCATTCTTGAACAACAATTGGTTTGGGGCTGCGGTCTTCTCGGGCATCATTCTGGAGTTTCTTGCCAAGGCGTGAAGTGTCGGCCGGACTTCGTGCCGCGGTTTGGGCGACTGGTTGCGCCAAGTGTCGTTGACACCCTGCTGGTGCGGCAGGGCACCGGTAGTTGACCGGACATGTCAGGCCGGCAGGAAATCGATAGGATAAGTGATGGTCACGGCCTCAACCGATTTGGCGCCAAAATCGAACATCTTTATGCGCTGTATCAGTTTGTTTTCCAGCGCGGCATCGCTGAGGTCGCTGGAAACCATTCTGATCGCCGTGACCTTACCCGAGGGCGCAATCGTCAGGCTCAGCACCAGCTTTCCTTGCAGAGTCGGAGTTTTCCGTAACGCGCGGTTATACAGGCTGTAGATCGAACTCTTGTTGCGATCAAATACGATCTGAATTTCCTCGATGCTGCGTGAACTATTGCGGGTGTCCCGCTTCCCGCCGTTGGTGCGCTGTACTTTCGTAATCGCGCTCTTGACTTGGGTTGCAGTGCGTGTCGCCAGCGTCGTCGAGCCGGCATCCCTGCTGAGCGTGGCGGTATTGATCCCGGAGCTGGCGCTCCCGACCTTGGAAGTAATCATCGAGCGCTCGGTCCGCCTGGCTTGAGATCCGCTATTGCTCAAACGGTTAGCGCCCCTGAGCTGGTCGACAGACTGATCGCGCAAGTCGTCGAGCGAATCCTGCAAGGCCAGTAGCCCGGCGCTTGAGGCTTTCTTGCGTGCCTGCTCAATCGCGTCCACCGGTGGCTTTTGAGGCTCCGGTTTCTTCACTACTTTGGGCGGTACTTTCTGTTTTGGTTCGGGTTTCTTCTTTTCCGCCGGTTTGGGCTTCGGTTTCTCGACGACCTTGGGCGCGAGTTTCGGTTTGGGTTCGGTACGCTTCTCGAAAATAAGTTTGGCGACTCGTGGCGGTAACTCCACTTGCTGCTCGATGTTTTTCTTGAAAACCGGTAACAGGGGTATGGCAATGCCCAGCGCAATGGTAAGCACGAGAACCGCTGTCAATATTTTTCGATATCGCCGCTCGTCTTCGGCGGATACCGACCAGGGCAAGGTTAGGGAATGCGAGTACACCATTGTGAATGTCCTAGCTCTCCTGGGCCGCTTTCTGCATTACCGCGAGGGATATCTTTCCGTACCCCGCTTCGGTGCATGTTGCCATCACCTTTTTTAGCAGAGTGTAGGGAATTTCCTTGCTGCCCATAATGGTAACTTCAGGGGCAGATGCGGACGCAGGATTGCCCTGCAATACGCGACGCTGATGTTGCTTCTCCAGTGCGACCTTGAGCGAGTCTATCACCAACATTTCGCTGCTCGTTACGCTGCTGACCATTGCGATAGCGCTGCCCTGCACCAGAATGTCCCGCTCCGTGACCATGACTACCACGTTCTGACGAGGTTTCTGTTCCGCGATCGACTCCGGCAACTCCACGCTCTTTGTGCTAGGAAGTACCTCGCCGTCCGAGGAGTTGACCAGTAGAAAGAAGACCAGGATGGTGAAAATGTCCATCAGGGACACGAGATTGAATGCTGGCGCACGTTTATGGCGACTATGGTTTCGCTGCATGCGGCGAGCGCGGCGCGACTGCTTCATTTTGTATCCCTCGCCCGATCGTATGCCGCCATAACCGGTGCGTCCCCCACCGAAATCGTGGGGAACAGTTCCGCCATCACAACTTCGCCCGCTTCTTCCACGCGGGCGACACGCAGGGTATCCATCATCTCAACCAGACGCTGGTACGCGATGTCCTGCTCCAGTAACAGCGTAATGTCCTGTTTTTCCGGATGACGAGCTTTGATCTCCCGGAGCAATGCTGAAACCTCATGCAAATGGCCGCCATCGCTGCTGACGGCGACAGCCTTCAACAGACCGCGCTTGCGGTCACCCACTTCAATAACGTTCTGGCGCACAATCACCTCAAGCTGGAGCTGCTCGGTTTCGTCGGATTGCCGCTTAGCCTGAGGCGACCCGGGGACTGGCAGGTTCAGATCGAGAATCGTAATCCGGGAGAACACGGCGGTAATAAGCAGAAACGGCACCAGTATTACCATCAGGTTCATAAAGGCGGTGATGTTCACCTCCGCCGGTTCGCTGAGGTGGCTCTTGCGCCAGCGGCGTTTCATCAGGCAGACGCTCCGCTGTGCTGTTCCGTCAGGATGTTAAGAAACTTCACCGAGGCCATTTCCAGGCTGTCCACCAGTTCGGTCGTCTTGGTTTGCAGCACCGTATAGATCAGCAACAATGGTATTGCCGCCATCAGGCCAAACGCGGTGGTATTCATAGCCACCGAAATACTCGCCGACAGCATGTCCGCTTTCTCCGCCGGGTTGGCGTTTGCCACCGCGGTGAACGCCTGGATCAGGCCCATGATGGTACCCAACAAACCCAGCAAGGTGGCAATATTGGCGAAAGTCGCCAGGTAATGAGTGCGCTTCTCGAGGCGCGGTACTGTCTCCATCAGACCTTCCTCCATAGCCACCTCGACGTCGTCACGGCGTCGCGCGTGCTCTGCTCGGTCCAGTCCGTAGCGTAGGATACGGCTAAGCGCCGTTTTCGACTTTTCAGTCACCGCTACGGCTTGCGCGTAGTTGCCGTTCATCAACAGCGGCATGACCTGTTTCCAGATGCGCTGGTTGGTTGCGCGAGCCGCGGTAAGGTACACGTAGCGTTCCAGTGCAATGGCCACGCCAAGCGCCAAGACCGCGACGATCGGGTACATGAAGAGACCTCCCGCCTGGAAGAAGGTTACGAGTGACGAGTAGATTTCCATGGTGAACTCCTTAAAAGTAGGCCTGTTATTTGTCGGGGCTTCGGCGCACCAACTTTAGTCCAGTCTGTGAACGGCTTCGAAATACTCCAACTTGCGCCGGAAAACGTCCGGGTCGACCGGTTGAAGCACGTCATTAATAAGCGTATTCACGGGGCGGTCCGGTGCCATAGCGGCTTCGGGGTCTTTCCAAGGTACGATGAACAATGCCTTGGGCAATTCACGGTTGCCCACCACCGCCATGCCGTCAAGCTGCAGTTCTTCCTGGGCGCTGGCGCCAGCGGTGACTGCGATCATGAGGGCAGCGAATATGCATGAGTTTACTTTCATTGTTCTGCCCTCGCCTGCGCATTGCTGACGCGCCGTTCCAGATCAACGACCCAATCGCGAACCTGGCTATCCGTCTGCTGGCCGAGTTCCAGGTATGTGCGGTAGTGGCCCAAGGCGGCCGTGGGTTGCTGCAGGTACAGATCGTAGAGAATACCGAGGTTGCGGTGTGCCAGCGCATAGTCAGGCGCCAGCTTCAGCGCCTGTTTGTACTCTTCCAAAGCGGCGTCGAAGCTCCCCTGTTCGCGATAAACGATCGCAATCTGGTGGTGTGCCACTGCATTCGTGGGGTTCAGGTCAATGGCCTTCTGAAGAGCTTCCTGGGCAACATCCAATTGCGCGGTTTCCCGGTAGGCGATGCCAAGGTTAAGATAGGGGCCGGCAAGCCCGGGTTCCTCGTCAATGAACTTCAGCAAAACCGGGATGGCCTGAGCGTAATCCCCGCTTTGCATCAATGCCAGCGCCTGATCATAGCTGCGGGGCAGCGCTGGTGGTTTCGATACCGAGGCTATCGGTTCATGCTGCGGCGGGGCAGCAGTGCACGCACTCAGCAGTATCAATGCGGCAGGGTACAAGAGCTGGCCTTTACCGAAGAATTGCGACATAGCTCTCCGCCTCTTCTTTCTTTGCATAACGTACCGGCACCAACTCGGCCAGGCTTGCCATACTGCGTCTCGTCCAGTGGTCGTACACGCCGGAAGCAATGCGTTGGGTGTTGGTTTCATGGACTTCTATGGCTTTTTCCTCGAACGGGTAAGCCTGCTCATCCAGCAGGATGTTGTACTGTTCCAGTTCCTCCACATTGAGGTTGGAGGGCCGCTCGGACTGCATAAGCGCCTTGCTGAAGTCGGCGTACAACTCGCCGGTGAGGAATGTGGCCTGAGTGGTGACGTCAGCTACCTTGTAGGCCGCAGCTTCGGTAAGGCCCGTTATTGTGAGTTTCATGAGATCTTTCTTTGCCGCCAGATTTTTTTGAAGTGGCTCAATCAGCTTAACCGTTCGGTATTTATCAAGATCCACTGCTGCTAAAGCGAGCCGTGCATGCGCTGCCAGATACCGGGTGCGATCGGAGCGCTGGGTGCCGGCCGCAAGATCAGCAGCCACGATCTCCTGCTGCCAGTAGCGCTGGTTCGCGATATCGCCAGCCTTTTCGTGAAGCGAAACAAGCTGCACACGAGCCTCCATGGCCTGTTCGACTGGGCTTGGGAACTTCTCGACGAAACGTGTGTACGCTGTGATGGCTTTTCTGTCCTGTCCCGCGCGCTGATAGAGATTTGCTGCAGTCCATGCTGCTTCGCGCTGCAGCAGGGGGTCTGTCTCACTGTCTGCGATGCGCCCAAACTCGCTGGCGGCCAGCGATGGCTGGTTGTTTTCCTTATACAGTACAGCTAGTTTACGGGTGACATCGGGTTCGAGGGTGTGGCCTGAATTGTTGCGTCGCCAATCCTCGAGAATCGCTATCGCATCGGGCCAGCGACGCAACGCAATGTAGGCTGCTGCGGCATCATATTGTGCGGTGACATTGATGGATGAGCCCGGTACAGCGTCGCGAATACGGAGGAAATGGGCGGCAGCTGAGGCAAGATCGCCCGCCGATCGCGCCTCCTCACCCTGCTTGTATATGCTCGCGGCTAGCTTTTCCTCGTGCTTGCCCCGCTTTGGATCATCAGTGCTGGTGCGGGCCAATACCTGCTGATACGCAGCCTCCGAGCGATGGTAATCCGCAAGTTCAAATTGGGCATGGGCAATGACGGTCCAAGCGGCGAGCTGCAGCTCCTCGGGCGCATTGGGGCTGGTGATTACGACTTCCGCGGTCGCGCTGGCAGCTGCGAAGTCTTTTAAAGCATACAGTTCCTGGGCGGCGCGGGTGCGCACCGGAATAGCCTGTTTGTGATCTGGGAACCGATCACTGAAGCGCAGAGCGCTCTTGAGCCCGGCCATGCGCCACTGAGCGGCAGCCTGGCCGCTGAACGCTGTTTCCTGTTTCCGGTATGCGAGCAGCGCCGCATAGCCAGCCTCTGCGGCCTTTTCGTGTGCGCCGTAATCGTATGCGGTGCGCTCATACTGGCCAGCGGCATCACCGTGCTTGCCGGCGCTGGTCAACAATTCGGCGTAAAGGAAGTTCATGTAAGGCGCTTGGTCGCTGCCGGAAAAAGCGCTCAGATACAACTGATACCAGTGGCCGGCACGGGTGTAGGCGTCGGGCGCCGGCCGCTGCTGAGCCAGCGCGTGGTAGTGCTGGGCGATATCACGCAGATGACGCTGTACCTGGGTTAGAACCTCGCCAGCCTGCGCCGGGTCATGTTGGTTCCAGTACTCGCTCCCGGGTTGATACAACTCGATAAACGCCTCTTTCTGTTGCAGGACCTGTTCGCCGAAGCCGGCCTGCTTGTAGACGTCGATGACACGCGATTGGAACAGCGGTGCGTCTCGATGGTGCGGGTGCACATCGGCAAACAGGCGGTAGCTGTCTGCGGCATCGGTAAACCGTTCCTTGGTCAGATAAAGTGCGGCCAGCCTCGCATAGAGCAAAGGTTCGTATGTTCTGCTGCCGTTCGACCGAAAATAGGTGCTGACCTGCTGGGCGCCGCCCAGGGATGAAAAGCTGAGGCTTACGGCCCGCAGCGTGTCATCCAGGCGTTCCTGTTCTGCAGCGCTCAGCCCGGAAGGGAGGTGGGCGCCGTCGTGATCTCCGATTGTCTCGTCGAGCAGCTGGCTGTAGGCGTGCAGGGCGGCTTCATAGCGATTCTGTTTGAAACGCGTCCAGCCTATCTTATACAGAGCATGCTGGTGGAAAGGCGATTCCGGCCCCTGGTCTAGTACCGCTTGGTACGCGGCCTCCGCCTGCTCGTATTGTCGGCCGACGAACAGGTACTCGCCACGTCGGAACTGGGCTTCATCATACTTGGCGCCAGTGGGGAACTGCTTCGTATATTCAGTTAAAGCCTGCATGGCGGGTTCGAGGTCGCCCCGCTGCTCGTGTGCCCGTGCCATTTGATAGAGGGCGCTGTCGTTGCGACCATGATCGGGGAATCGTTCCAGCAGCTCGGCATAGAGCTGTGCGGCACGGGATTGTCGGTCCGGTCGCGGGCCGTCCGTCTGCAGCAGGTCTTCCTGCTCTTGTTCGAGGTGCAGATCAGCGAGGCGGCGCACGGCCTCCGGTACCAACTCGTCGTCGCGAGTTTCGTCCAGAAACGCCTGGTAGTGCCGCATGGCTGCGAGGCGGGCCGGCACGCTGTCGTTGTCCGAGGGGCGTGATAGCTCGGGCTGCTGAAGCTGGCCGATAGTTGGGTACTCGCTGTCCTTTGATAACGGTGACCATGAGCAGGAGCTGATCAGCCCGGCGATTACAGGGTAAACGACGGCCGCTACTGTCCTCACGGTTGCGTCTCCGCATTGCGGGAAAGCTCGTCGTAACTGCGAGCCAGCGCATAGCGGGCCTGGCTGCGGTAGCTGGCGAGCCGCTCTTTGCGGGTCTGCAGCTCCTGCAACGCGAGCTGCTGCAAAATGCTTGAGGCGTCGATGCGCTCAAGCTGAATCCGGGATATAAGAGCGAGTATCCGCTTGCGCAGGGTCTCGATCCGCTCGTCGTACCCGGAGAAACCCGCGGGGGCCGCGTCAAGTGCCTGGCTTAACCTTTGCTGTCTGTTGTTTGCGTCGACAACGGCTGACTCGAGACTCGCGAGTTGTTTCTTTGCCTCCCAGAGCCGCGCTTTGTAATCGGTTTGTATGTTCCAGTAAAGCACGCCCTGTAACCACTTGCTGCGCTGCAGGATACGCTGGTGGCGCTGGGTGTCCGGGAGCGTGGCGACGGTTTCCTGAACCCGAAGCAACCGTTGCCACTGCTGTATTTCAGCTGTGGTCGCCAGGCCGAGGGGATCATCGCTGGCTTCAAGGTTTTTCAGTTGCTGGCCCAACTGCTGCCAGGCTGCGCTGACCGACTGCGCTTCCTGTTTTTCGAGCCGACTGTGAATCGCTGGCGCTCGCTCTTCATAGGCTTGGCGTCGCGCTTCGACCATATCGCGGTAGACGTTGATGTTCTCAAGCCGCTTGCTGAGCAGTTCTTCGAGATAACTGAGGTCGCGATAGTCCTTGAGCCTTTCCTGGAAGTCGTGTCCTGACAGCACATCGACCAGGTAGCGACCTGCGGGGATGTCTTCAAGTGTCGGATTGTCCTTCAACCATCCGCCAGACACACCCGTGCGGGCCTGACTCAACAAGGAAAGCAGTACCCCTGACTCGACAGAGGCGATTGCGGTTTCGATTTCGGTCTGTTCCTGGTCATAAAAGCCGATCGCCTGATTGCCGAACTGGACGGCACGTTCATAGTCGCCGAGGCTCGCAAAGGCGTAAGGGACCGCCAGATGAGCCTCCTGAACCGGTGGCTCGTAGCTGGCAAGCTCGATGAGTGAAAGC
>Ga0209536_100012843_pt1 | contig 12138 bp, 13 predicted proteins | sample DeeMarSeWOR28_12_FD_187461 | JGI IMG/M metagenome (GOLD analysis project Ga0209536, IMG submission 187461) | Marine sediment microbial communities from White Oak River estuary, North Carolina - WOR-2-8_12 (SPAdes) (version 2) | ecosystem: Environmental > Aquatic > Marine > Intertidal zone >...
TCGGCTACCAAAACGCGGGTACGGTCGAGTTCATCCTCGCACCCGACCGGAGCTTCTATTTCCTCGAGGTCAACACGCGACTCCAAGTCGAGCACCCGGTGACCGAGTCCGTGACCGGTCTCGACCTGGTCGAAGAGCAAATCCTGGTCGCGCAAGGCGAGGTGCTTCGCATGGAGCAGGAGGCGGTCCGCTTCGAAGGGGCTGCCCTCGAGGTTCGCGTCTACGCCGAAGACCCGGCGGCGGGCTTCCTTCCTCAAAGCGGACGTGTGGTCGACTGGCATTTGCCAGCCGCCGATGGCTTGCGCATTGATAGCGGCATCGAAACCGGCAGCGTGGTCGGTATCCACTACGACCCCATGCTCGCGAAGATCATCACGTCCGGGGAGAGCCGGCAGCTTGCCATTCAAAGGATGCGCAGGGCGCTGCGTTCCCTGAGCGTGCAAGGAGTCACCACGAACAGGGAGTTCCTGCTCCGCGTCCTCGATCACCCCGCCTTCATTGCTGGCGAGATCGACACGCACTTCATCGACCGGCATCTCCGGGACGAGCTCGGCGAGGAAGCCTCCGAGATCAGCGAGCAGCGGGCGGCGATGGCCGCAGCGCTTGCCGAGCACCAGCAGCGCGAAGGCGAGCGGGTTCTCGTGCCCGACGTTCCGTCAGGGTGGCGGAACAACTACCACACGCCGCAATGGGTCGAATACGCCCGGGGAGACCGAGACCTGCGCGTCGAGTATCGGCACCTGGGGGCGGAGCGCTTCACGGTCTGGACCGGCGAAGAAGAGCGGGACGTTCGCGTGGTTTCCTGGGAGCCTCCAGAGCTGACGCTGGAAGAGAGGTCGCACCGCTGGCGCGCTCGCATCCGCTTTGATGGCGACAGGACCTATGTTCACACTGACCAGTTCAGCATCGGCCTTCGGCGCAAGCCGCGTTTCCCCGACAAGTCGCTCGAGGTTCCCGCGGGCGGATGCATCGCACCCATGCCGGGCAAGGTCATCGAGCTCCGCGTCGCGGAAGGCGACACGGTGCGGGCAGGCCAGGTGCTCCTGATCATGGAAGCCATGAAGATGGAGCACACCGTCACCGCGCCCCAGGACGGCACCGTCGCTCGGGTCACTGTGACCGCCGGCGACCAAGTGGATGCTGACGCGCTGCTGGTTCTCGTCTCCGAAAGCTGAATGCGGGGCTCAGGCAGCGTCGAGCTCGGCGATCATCTGGTCGCCGCTCAACTGGGTTGCAGAAGCGCCGTCTGCGTACTTCATTAGCCCGGCGCGCTCGTAGTGCGGCTTGATCCGCTCGCTTAGAAGTCCGATCTCTCGAAGGTTGGGGACCAGACGCTTGAACATGACCTGGCGGAAAATCGAGAAGCCGGGCGAATCGGTCACGAACCGGGCCCACTCCTTGCGTGTCAGCTTGTGCTCGAACCACTCCTCGTAGACTTCGAACGAGAGGAAGCGGTTGCGCATCAGAATCGCGACTTCGAAGGCCCAGTCCTCGCGCTCACGGCGCTCGCTGTCGCTGAGCTCTTGCCGGAAATGGTCGCGAAGGGCGAGCACGCCGTAGTGAACGTGCCGGGCCTCGTCCTGAATGACCATCTTCAGAAGCTGTTTGAGCATCGGCTCGTTGGTCATTTGGTACATCGTGCCAAAGGCACCGAGCGCCAGGCCCTCGACCATGATCTGCATACCCAAGAACTTCACGTCCCAGCGCGAGTCCTGAATGAGGGCGTCGATGATGACGAAGAGGTTGTCGTTGATCTGATAGAGCTTGTTCATCTTGGTGTCGAGGTAGCGATGGAACACCTCGACGTGGCGGCCCTCATCGACGACCTGCGTAGCGCCGTAGAGCTTTCCGTCGAAGAACTGCACCGCTTCGGTCACCTGGGCGGCCGCGAAGAGCGCACCCTGCTCACCGTGCAAGAATTGACTGAGCATCCAGGAGGCGACGCTCGAATTCAGGCGTCGCTCTTCCAAGTCAGTGAGCCGGATACCGCTGCTGCGCAGGGCTTCGAAGTCCATGAACTGGCGCGGAATGATCGGCTTCTCGGGGTTCTCCGGGTCGACGTCGATGTGCCAGGGAAGGTCTTCGCCGTTCCACTGCTGCTCTTTGGCTCTGGTGTAGAGCTCGCGCATCTCCGGTTGGTCGTTTGGATACGTCCAGTCGAAGTAGACCTCGTGGTGGGAAGGCATCTTCGTCGGCACGCCCTGTTTGCCACGTTGGAGGATCAAACCGCGCAAGCCGGACGGCGCCATCGATTTCAACACCTTGGCATTGTTTGTGGCCGTCATGAGTTGAACCGCTTCGACGTAAGGCTCGAGGCGGCGGCGGATCTCCTGGGGCAGGTTTTCGAGGACTTTGTCACTGAGCATGGTCAGTTCCTTCCTTAGAGCACGTTGGCGAAAAATTCCCGAATCTTGGTTGAATGTAGGCGCATGATGTAGCGATCGAGGATGGGGACGACCTCTTCGATCATCAGGGCGACCTTCTCAGGAGGGAGCTCCGAAAGCCGCGAAGCAATCAAACGGACCTCCTCGTTGAGAAGGTTGGTGATGGCATCCTGGTAGAGGGCCATATCCTCGACTCGAAAGCCGAGATCTGGCGTGAAGCCCATCGCGCGGATCTTCCCGAACACTTCGAACACCCAGACGTCTGCGGCGGCGATTCGAAGCGAGCCGTTCGAACGAGCACCACCCACCAGGCCGAGCTCGAAGGCCCGCTCGACATCCTCCGCTTCGACGCCGGTTTCTCGCTCGATCTCTCGGGGCGTGAGGGTGGGGCTCCTGTCCTCGCTGGTCTTGAGCGACTCGGCGAGGCGTTCTTTGACACCGGCGAGAAACGCGTGCTGGCGCGGCGAGAACACCCCGTCTTCGCCATCAAACAGCGCTTTGATCGCCTTCAAGGGAAGGAAGCGCTCGTGCTGGAGCTTCTTGATCAGGTGAAGACGCTCCAGGTGCTCGTCGGCATACCAGGCCATGTTGCGTCCGGTCTTTCGGCCGGGCGGCAGCAGCCCCTGTTGGATGTAAAAGTGGATCGCTTGGCGCGGCAGGCCCGTATCCTCGCAGAGATCCTTCATGCGAAGGTACCAGCGAGCTTCGTCGAGGTCGAACGCTTCGGAGGTAGAGCTCACAGTTGCTCCACTTCGATCCTGCTCTGAGTGAGCGGACGGCCGACGCAGGTCAGCACATAGCCTTGCTCTCGTTCCGCCTGACTGAGGCAGTTCGGCTCTTCCATCTCGACTTCGCCTTCGGCACGGCGGACGCGGCAAGCGCCGCAGCCACCCATGGCGCAGGAGAATGGCATGCCGATCCCGGCAGCGAGCGCAGCCTCGAGAATGGTTTGGCCGGGCTCGACTTGGATGCCGTGATCGTGACCGGCCCTGGAGACGACGACGAGCTCAGTCTTGTGGCTCCCTGCCCTGCCGGAGCGAGCCTCGGGGCTCGTGAAGCGCTCTTCGGCGACGCGAGTCCCTTCGACTCCTCTCCGCTCGAGCACTGCGTGTGCAGCTTCCATCATGGGCGTCGGTCCACAGAGGAAGTATCGGACTAGGCCGTCATCCTGCACGCCTAGGGCCTGCAAACGCGATTCGAGGATCTCTGCGTCGAGCAGACCGCGTTCTCCGGTCCACCACTGCGGTGGCTTCTCGAGGACGTGATCGACGACCAATCGCTCGCGAAATTCCTGGCGAAGCGCCTCCAGACGGTCCCGAAAGATCACATCATCCCAGCCTCGATTGCCGTAGATCAGCGTTACACGGCTGCCGTTCTCGACGCGCAGGACGGTTTCCAAAATGCTCATGATGGGCGTGATCCCGCTCCCACCGGCCACCATGACCAAGCGCCGTTGGTTGAGCGGACGCGGCTCGACGGTGAAGTTGCCCGAAGGACCGAGCACGGCGAGCTCGTCGCCCTCGCGGATCGTATCATTGAGGTGGTTGCTGACGCGACCGTTTTCGATTCGCTTCACGGTGATGTGGACTGGTACGTCTGGGAGACATGCGCTGGCCAATGAGTAGGCGCGTCGTAGGCGCTCTCCATCGACCTCGACGTCCACACTGAGGAACTGGCCTGGCTTGAACGCCAGGGCCGAACCGTCCGCCTCGGCGAGATAGATCGACACGGCGTCGTTGGTTTCGCGAATGACTCTCACGACCTTGACCTGCCTTGCCATGTTCGGTGTCTTGCGGGGTAGCGACACCACAGAGCCAACCGCCGGTCGCGGCCGCTCTATCAAGGGAGATGGGGTCTTTCCTAGAATTAGTCGGTCGCGAAGCATCCGCACGTCTCGCTGCGCGGTGCGAACGCGGTCCGCGAGGCGGCGAGGAAGCAGGTTCAGGGGATCGACCTCGCTGAGCGGAACGGGCGCATCCTGCTGACCGATCAGCGGCGCCGCGGTTCTCCCACTCGCTCGGTCGATGATCATCTGCGCGTCCAGCCGCGCCTGCTCGGCCCAAGGCTTGAGCGGCCTGGGCAAGACCCGTGCGGCGAGCGATGCGGCTGCCTCGAATCGCCCGGAGTGCCGGCGGCGGTTTCTCTCCTCCATTCACCGAGAGTGCCCAAGTCTTGCAACCGTGTCAAGTGTGACTAGACACTTTACTCACACTGTGGGTTAGAGTGAGAGACCCCAATGACCTCGAACCCCGTCGTCCAAGCCGAAGTGGCGCTTTCCGATCTCGACCAGAGTGTTTTTCTCGACGTCCGGGTCGGTCCCGGCGCAGCCCAGGCCTACGAGACAGCACATCTGCAGCACGCGGTGCGGGTCGACGTCGACTCCGATCTCTCGAAGCTCGGGGACCCAAGAAACGGCGGGCGGCACCCCCTGCCTTCTTTGCAGCACTGGCGCGAACGCCTCGGCGCTTGGGGGGTGACGCCCAGACGCAAGGTCGTGATCTACGACGATGCGGGTGGAGGGATGGCGGCGGCCCGCGCCTGGTGGATGCTCCGCGAGATTGGTCATCGATCGCTTGCAGTGGTCGACGGTGGTTGGCAAGCCCTGCGCGCGGCGGGCGCTCCCGTCGAAACGGGGGCCAGGATCAGCGACTCTGTCGGCCCTTATCCGAGCACGCTCGACCGCTGGCCGACGGTCGACGCGAGCTTCGTGGAGCGCATTCGTCTCGATCCCACTTGGCGTCTGATCGATGCACGGGCGCCCGAGCGCTATGCGGGTATCACGGAGCCGCTCGATCCTCTAGCGGGACACATCCCGGGGGCGCACAACCTTTACTGGAAGTCGCAGCTCGATGACCGCGGGCGATTCCAGTCATTGGCGACCATAGCGAAACGATACACCGAGATCCTCGGCGACACTCCCGCCGAGCGAGTCGTTTGCTACTGCGGTTCCGGTGTCACGGCTTGTCACCTCCTCTTGGCCATGGATGCCTGCGGCCTTGGCGGTGCCAAGCTCTACCTCGGGTCCTGGAGTGAGTGGTGTCGGCAAGAACGTCCCCGCGCACCTGCGTGAGCTGAACGGTCGCACAACGCTGCGGAGATGCTATTTGCTGCCGGTGACCAACCAGGTTTGGGAATTCCCGCTGACCTTGCCTCGCAACGCTTTCACGGCGCGTGAGACTGCGCGGGCGGGAGACATCTGGCGATTGTGTCAGGACGTTGCGACCTTGGCCTCGATCCGCGCTGGCTGGCCGCCTTCGCGGTTTCGCATCGAGAACGTCGCTTTCATCGTTTACAAGATGACGCTTCTGCACCAGGCCGAAACGGCTTACGGCAGGATGCTCGAAACGCAGACCTGGGTGTCGCGACTGCGTCGACGCACGCTTTGCACGCGTGAGGTGCGGGTTCGAAGCGACGGGCAGCCAATCGCGGCGGCGACCCAGGAGTGGGTCCACGTGGATTTTGAAACGCTCAAGCCCAGGCAGGGCTCGCTCGAAGCAGCGGCAGCATTCCCCGAAACCGACATCGAACCGTCGATCGCGATGCCATCGTTCGAGGAGCTACCAGGTGCTGAAGACGAGTTCGGATTCGAGATGTGGCAGACTTGGTCCGACCCTCTCGCACATGCGAATCATCCCGCCTATATCGATTGGTGCGACGAAGCGACGAGCCGCCGGATGCTTGCCAAGGGCCTCGACCCCGTGCTGCTCCGGCCGATCGCCGAGCAGGTGATCTTTCGAAGTGCGGTCTTGCCCGGCGACCGTGTCGCGGTTCGGACGAAACGGATTGGCCGGATCGGCATCGATTCGGTCGTGTTGAAGCACAGCTTGGAAACAGAGCGCGGAACTGCGGCCGATGCCACGAGTGTTCGAGGTCTCGCAGAGGGCAGCGGCAAAGCGCTCGTTGCGGCCTGGGATTGAACGATGCGACCTGGCCTGCCGAGTGGGACTTCGCTCTTGGTTTCTTTCGCGCGCGCCCTAGGTGTCGACGAGCAGGAGATCGATCCGCTCGCCGTCGAGCTCTTGCCACCTTTGCTCGCAGGACTTGCGGCGGCCCCGCGCCGCTTAGGGGGCGTAGCGGCTCTGTACCGAAATGCCGTCCGCGTGACGACATTCGGCCTCGTCGATCACATGGTGCTGAGGACCAAGGCGATCGACGCCCATCTGGCTTCGGCCCTGCGGGCCGGCATCGACCAGCTCGTGATTCTCGGTGCAGGGCTCGACGCTCGCGCCTGGCGACTCGAATCACTGAAGGACGTCACCGTCTTCGAGGTGGACCACCCGGCAACGCAGCAGTACAAGCGAAAGCGGCTGTTGGACAAGATCGCGCCCGCTGAGATTCGCTACGTGCCAGTCGATTTCGAGAAAGAGCAATTCTCCGACGCACTCAAACGAGAGGGGTTTCGCTCTGGCAGGCCAAGTGCGTGGATCTGGGAAGGCGTCGCGATGTACCTCCCGCAAGCCACGATTCGCGAAACGCTCGGGCAGCTGACCGCGCTCGCAGCCGCAGGGAGTCAGCTAGCGATGACGTATCGCGTGCCGGGTATGCTCCCGTACGGGTCGTTGGGTCGCGTCGTGATTCCTGCTGTCTTCGCGGCCGCCGGCGAGCGACTCAAGGGAACCCTCGAGCCCCATGAGCTGGCATATGCCATCGGGCCAGATTGGGAGATCTCCTTCGACGAAGACGCGCGAGGCTGGGGGGATTTCACCGGATCGGTCGCGAAGCCTTCACGAAGCTTCCTCTCGGAGCGCCTGGCGATCGCGAAGAGAACGGGCTGAGCGATGTGCACGATCATCGTTCGCCACCAGATGGACGACTTCTGCTCGACGATCATCGCGTCGAACCGAGATGAGTTCTACGACCGCCCGGCGTCGGGTCCAGGGGTCTTGCGTGCAGAGCCGCTCATCGTGGGAGGTCGCGACGAGCGGGAAGGGGGAACCTGGTTCGGCCTCACGTCGACGGGGCTCTTCGTCGGGCTCACCAATCAGCGAAGCTTCGGTACGCGGGACGACTCTCTTCGCTCTCGGGGAGGCCTGGTCATCGACGCCCTGACGCAGGGGTCGCTCCTCGGGATCGAGCAGCACCTTCGGCGGGTCGACCCCGCGACTTACAACGAGTTCAATCTGATCTTCGGCGACGGCGAGCAACTACGCGCTGCGTATTCACGGAGGGACGCGCGAGAAGTCGAGATCGAGACCCTGGCCGGTGGCGTACACGTGCTCTGCAATGACCGCCTCGGATCGCCAGAGTTCCCCAAAGCCGACAAGGCGCGAGCGCGAGTCATGACGTTTGATCCAGACAGTTGGCCGCAGATGCAGTCGCTGCTCGTGGAGGTCCTTTCGGACGAATCACTTCCAGACCCTTCGGAAGTTCCGCCGGTCCCCCCAGGCGCGCCTTTCGACCAGGAAGTGGCCCGTTACCTACAAGCGATCTGTGTCAAGACCCCCGTCTACGGCACAGTATCCTCGATTATTGCCGCTGTGAGCCCGGGGCATGTCGAGCAGTATTGGTTTTCCGACGGCCTGCCGTCCAAGACGAGCTTCGAAGACATCGTTCAGCTCACCCGCGGTGCCGAACGAAGCTGACAAGAGCGTCGGCGGCTGCGTCGAGGTTCTGCGCCAGGGTAATGCCGCTCTTCTTCCGCGGCTTCAATGAATGGTCACCATCTTCAATCCAGGCGAGCTCGATCGCAGGTGAGAGCGAGTAGGTCGCGACTTCTTCTTCAGTGCCGAACCGATCGCGCGTGCCTTGGACGATCAGAGTCGGGGTCTTCAAGGCCTCTAGGTGGTCGGTGCGAAGCTGTTCGGGTTTGCCCGGTGCATGAAATGGATAGCCTAGGCAGACGACCCCTGCCGCGCCGACCTCGTCCGCGATCATCGAGGCGATCCGCCCTCCCAGCGACTTGCCTCCGATCACGACTCCCGCCGACGGTCCCACGAGGTTGAGCACTTCTTTGAAGCGGACGATGAGCGTAGCTGCACGATCGGGTCCACGTCGCCTTCCATCCTTGCGCCTCTTGGCCATGTATTCGAACTCGAATCGGATGACTTCGATGCGGGCCTCCGCGATCGCGTGGCTGATCGCATCCATGAACGGAGAGTCCATCGGCCCACCGGCCCCGTGAGCAAGGAGAAGACAAGGGGACGAGGGAGGGCCGGTTCTGAGGAGGTCGACCATTTCCGAGCGTATGATCGGTGTCAGAGTCCGGACTCGCCAAACGTATCGCAGGCGTTCACATCGCCGCTGCCATATCCGCGCTTGAACCAGTTCACACGCTGCGCGGAGCTTCCGTGCGTGAACGACTCCGGCGTGACGTAGCCCTGGGACTGTTTCTGCAAGCGATCATCTCCAATGGCGCTTGCCGCATTCAGACCTTCTTCGATGTCACCTTGCTCGAGCAAGGCGCGAGTCCGGTCTGCGTGGTGCGCCCAAATGCCTGCCAGACAATCCGCTTGGAGCTCCTGGCGGACCGAGAGCTGATTGGCTTCCACTCTGCTGAGCTGTGCCTGTTCCCGCTCTACTTGCTCCGAGATGCCGAGGAGCGTTTGCACATGATGCCCAACCTCGTGTGCGATCACGTAGGCTTGGGCGAAGTCACCCGGCGCCCGAAAGCGATTCTGCAGGTCGGAGTAGAAGCTCAGGTCGATGTAGACCTTCTGGTCGGCGGGGCAATAGAACGGGCCCATCGCAGCTTGCGCAAAGCCGCAGGCTGAGCGAACCGAACCGCTGAACAGCACTAGGCTCGGCTCGCGGTAGTCGCGACCAGCCCCTTCAAAAACCTCGTTCCAGGTGTCCTCGGTGTCCGCGAGGACGGTGGCGACGAACTGCGCCTGCTCGTCCTCGAGCGCGGTTCTTTGAGCGGATGGTGCCGGAGCGCTCTGCTGAGTCTGAACGATTTGCATCAGCGCGCTCGGGTCGACACCCAAGAACAACCCGACGCCGACCAAGACCAGGAGCCCGATTCCTCCGCCAGCAAGCTTCGGCCCGGCGCGCACGCCTCGGCGATCCTCGACGTGCGTGCTCTGCTTTCTGCCTTTCCAGCGCAAAGGAGCCTCTCCGGTCTCGGTTTTGGCTTAGAGCTCGTCTTCGACGCTCTGGCCGCCGCCCTGAAAAAAGCCCGCGAGGTGTTGCGCGCGAACCGAGACTTCACTGAGCTTCTGTGCGAGCGCGCCCCGGGTTTGCGGACCGACGTCGCCGTCGACATCGATGCCGGCGTCTTTCTGGAAGTCGCGAATCGCATTCCGCGTTCGCTTGCCCATCATGCCGTCGTGCTTCCCGGGCTCGTACCCGCAAATGTCGAGCGCTTCTTGCAATGCTGCGATCTTGTCATCTGATGCCATCATTCACTCCTAGTTCAGGCCCCAGGCCGCGGCCCAGGCCTTTGCGGCCTCTCCAAACGCTTTGGGATCGCTTGCCCCAAGCTTCGTCGACACTTCGGCGTACTCCGCCTTCAGCGCCTTGAATTTCGCTTTCGTGGCGTCCGAGGCGCCTTCTCCCGCTGCCTTGGCGGCCTTGGACTTCGCGCGAAGATCAGCAACGTCGTATTTCTCGAGGATGCCGGTCAGGATGGCGGCGCCCGTTGCCGCATCGCCGGCGCCTTTGAGGGCGTTGACCCCTGCCTCGAAAACAGCAACCAGGTTTTCCGATGCACTGCCCGTGAGCGCGACCTCGGGGATCGCGGGTCCGGCTGGCTCGGCTGGCTCTGCCGCCTCGGGTTCGGGCGCAGGTGCCTTTTCGGCAGCGGGGGCGGGCGATTCCGGCGTGGCTTCTTTCTTCTTGCAGGCTGACATCGAGGCCATCGCGAGGACGAGCAATGCAAGCGTGGTTTTCTTCATGGACTCCCCTTTTCCAATGAGTGGGGGCGGAGCATACGGAAGGCCTGTCATCGAAGGCAAGCCGTTTCTTCGTGGTCTGCTCCAGGTCGCCGGGGAGTCGGGTTGGGACGACGCAGAGCGCGCAGTGACTCGATCAGGGAGCGGGGCAGGCGCCCTCGCTCTTGATCGATACGCCAGCGGCCTGCGCCGAGCACCCGTTCGCGTAGGTCTTGCCGTCGCAGCCGCAGACCGGATTGTATTCGGCCGTGCACGCCTGCGGGCGGGGCTGGCACTTCCCTGGCTTGTTCGCCGCGCCGCATTTCGCGGCCGGCGAGAACTCGCAGAAGAGTCCCGTGGCGCAGGTGCTGGCGCCTACGATGCCGCAGCTCGCACCGACCGCCCCTGCAGCGGCCTGTCCTGCATCCTGACAGAGGCCGCGGTGCCGTATCGAAACGCCATGCGAGTGCGCCACGCAGTCGTTGCTGTAGTTGCGTCCGTCACAGCCGCAAACGGGCGCCCACTCCTTTGTGCAGACAGTAGGCTGTTCAGCACACTCGCCGGGGCCCGAGACTTCACCGCAGTACTGCTCTTCGGTGTATCGGCAGAAGAAACCAGCTGCGCACGACTCTGCTGCGCCTCCCGCCCCACAGCTACCGACTGGGCCGGCCGGCACGCCTGGCGCCCCTGAGGTGGGGCACTCCCCAGATTGGCGAGGCGACACGCCATGCGAATGAGCCACACAGATGTTGAGATAGGTGCGACCGTCGCAGCCACAGATTGGGCTGTAGTCTTTGGTGCAGGTCGACGGCATCGGGAAGCAGGCACCCTCTGCGCCAGATTCGCCGCACTCGGCGTTTGGTGCATAGTGACAAACGAAGCCGGGCTCGCAGGTTGCCCCCGCGGCACGGCTGCACTGCCCGGCGGGTCGGTCGGGGTAGCGCGCCGACTGGCTTTCCTTCCCGCACGAAGCGAGTAGTCCCAAGCAAGAGACCCAGACGAGAAGTCGTGACATCTAGGGATAGGTATCCCCGAAGTACGGTGGAGGCAAGGCCCCTGCAGGGCCCCTCAGGCCGAGGGCAGAGCGTCCACGAGCTTTGGCACCCAGTGGCCCGCCGTGCCCGAAACAAATGCACCATGCCCCGTGCGTTGCACGAGGTTGCTGAACGGATTCGGCTCCGGGTTGACGACGATCATCGGGACGCCGCGCTGCGCCGCAATCGTGCCGATGTGAATCGGCAGCGACGTCGCCCCCGTCGTGCCAACGACGATCAGCAGCGAGGCGCGTCGGGCAGCGTCGATCGAGCTTTGGAATCGGAAGTTCGGCTCGTCGTAGCGTTCGTCGAACCAGAGCACGTGCGGCCTAGCCATGGCGCCGCATGAAGGGCAACGCAGCTGATCGAGCTCCTGGCCGCTGAGCGCTCGGCCCTTTTCCCACGCGACCTGGACGCCATCGGGCAGCGGCACGGGCCCCGGAAGACAGTCTTTCGTGCAGCGCATGAAATCGATGTTGCCGTGAATCTGGTAGGTGCGATCGAGCGTATTGCCGGCCCGCAGGTGGAGCCCGTCGACGTTCTGGGTCACCAGTAGAAAGCGGTCACGGGCGCGCTGCTCGGCCTTGACCAGGGCGAGGTGCGCGGCGTTGAGCTTCGCACGCCGGCAAACCCCGCGTCGGTAGAGATACCAAGCCCAAACTTCCTCCGGCATCTGTTCAAACGCATACCGGGTCGCCATCTCCTCGGGCTGGTAGTTCCGAGAGCCGACGCGCCAATAACCCTCGGGCCCGCGGAAGGTCGGGATGCCGCTCTCCGCGGAGATCCCCGCGCCGGTGAGCCAGAGCACCAACTTGTGCGGCCGGTCGAGTAGCTGTCTCACGGAGTCGTCGAGCACGGGAAGTAGCTAGCGGGATCACAGCGCCAGCGCCAGTGTTTGGTTGTACCGCCCCA
>Ga0209536_100012844_pt1 | contig 12136 bp, 9 predicted proteins | sample DeeMarSeWOR28_12_FD_187461 | JGI IMG/M metagenome (GOLD analysis project Ga0209536, IMG submission 187461) | Marine sediment microbial communities from White Oak River estuary, North Carolina - WOR-2-8_12 (SPAdes) (version 2) | ecosystem: Environmental > Aquatic > Marine > Intertidal zone >...
TTCTACTTAGAGAAGATTCCGATTAAACCCATTTGGGACCTCAAAGTACCCAAGAAATTCTCCAACGGCTCTTTGCCCATGAGACGATGCGGTGTGCAATTCCGAGATCTCACACACCACCAGAGATCACAGCTAGAATACTTTATTGAAAACCACACGATAAATAAATTCAAAGGTTTCAAGAAAAGGGATCATCTCACCTCTCCACAAAACTTGGCCTCAAGTTAATAGGTCCCTCCCGTTTCCTTGTCCGTCTTCCTCCTCGTTTTTTGAAAATCAGAACACCGATCGAGAAGTGAACCCTTTCAAGCCCCTGCCGAGCAGTACCCACATTGCAAGGGGAATGGGTTATCTGGGCTGTGAACAAGTGATCGAAAAAAATCCAGATGTATATCATTCAGTTAGGGATTCTCATTTGACAAAACAGTCTTAGCTTTATATATTTCGATAAAGGGGGTTTCACCAAAAATATAAATGCAGCTTTGGGGACTTGTTTAACCTGGACAGGGAGGGGCTGTCATGCTGCAAACTATGCGTTTCAAGGGGCTGAATGGTGCGCGTGCCGTGCGCCGTTGGGCGATTCCATATCTCTATTCCCGCCTCCACGCAACTGAGTTTCGACCTGTTCTATGCTACCTCTACACCGAGTGGCGCTGTAACATAGACTGCCACTACTGTTTCCAGTTCGATAATAACAAACCAGGCATGGACCTGGAGACGGCCAAGAGCGCGATGGACTGGCTCAAGTCTATCGGCTGTCGAGTCATCCCTCTCATGGGTGGTGAGCCGCTCTTGCGCAAGGATTTCGTCCTGGAGGTGATCCGTTACGGTGCGGAAAACGGATTCTTCATGTATCTGCCTACAAACGGATATCTAATGGACAAACCCTTCATCGACGAGTTGGGCAAGGCAGGCGTGGCTGCCATTAACTTGGCCGTGGACTGCGTGGCCCCGCGCAAGGGCCTGCCAAAGGCCTTGCTTGCCATTGAACCCCAATTTCGCCATCTGGTGGAAAGACAAAAGAAATATGGTTACCTGGTCTTCTTCAACATCAACATCTGCCGGTCTAACATCAAAGACGTGAGAATGCTCACAGAGATTGCCCACCAAAACCATATCGGGACGGATTACCATCTCAATGAACCCCCTCATGACATCGTGAATGTGGACCACTACAACCATCGGAATGACGGTCTGCACATCACACCAGACAAATTCGAGGCAGTGGATAATCTCCTGGATTGGATTATTGATAGACAACGAAAGGGTTGGCCCATGGTCAACTCCATTGAACATCTCAAGGCCTTCAAAGAACGTATGCGGGGTGAGATGCGGCCCTGGGACTGTCGCGCCGGTCATAATGGTGCCCTGATTCGACCAGACGGCACCCTTTCCCCCTGCTTTGATATGATTTGCTATGATCATGACTGGGGTCGCATCTGGGAACCCAGATTTGACGAAGAAGAACTCCTGGCCCTGAAGGAGAAGTGCTTACCCCACTGTTCCTCCACCTGCTTCTATACCATGGGGCATTATTACCATCTGAGCTCTCTGCCCCAGTGGATCCGCAAGCATACCCGCGTGGGATAGAAGGAGGTCTTTGTACACCTGTCGGTACGTGAGACATTCAAGAAATCTTGTCTCCGAGCCCGCCCGCCTCGCCTGAGCGGCTCACGATGGCGGGCAGGCGGAGCGACGCGGCAATCTCATCGAAATCTTCATAAAAACGAGATTGCTTCGCTACGCTCGCAATGACCTTACCAAACGGCTCAAAGGCTTCAGGGCGTACCTTTGCTAGAGATGACCTACCAGATTCTGTTCCTAGGATCTCCGTTACTGCCGGCAGCCATCGCCCACGGACTCTGCGTGAAGTATGATTGGTTAAAGTGGCTCAAAAGGCCCCTTGATTTTGGCCGAAGATTCAAAGGGCAAAAAATCTTTGGCGATCACAAAACCTGGAGAGCACCCGTTATATACGTGGTCTTTTGCCCCTTGGGGACCATGTTTCAGACTTGGCTTCAGGGGAGGGGGGATCTCCCTCCATGGCTCTCTTTGGTGGATTATGAGGCGGATGGCTTTATCGTCGGAGTTCTACTGGGTCTCGGCATGGCCGCAGGGGAATTGCCCAACAGTTTTCTAAAACGCCAGCTAGAGGTAGAGCCTGGCAAGCGAAAGAAGGGGCTACTGGGGATAGCTTTTTTCCTGTTTGATCAGGTGGATCTGGCCATAGGCATCTGGGTCTTTCTATTCCTTCTTATGAGGCCTTCCTGGGTGCTCGTGGCATGGTCTTTCCTGCTCACCATGGTGCTTCACGTGGCCGTGTCCACCGTGGGTTACTTCCTGGGCATGCGTGAAACAATTGTATAAATTAGCCGCGGACCCACGCAGAATACCGCAGACTTCTTGTTCGGCCGACGCGGCCGAACAAAAGGAGCCATTAATTTTCAGCGGAGGCGGCCGTATTTGTTATTCGTTCCCTAATCAATCGGTCAGGCACTCGGATATTTTGGATGGTACAATGGGAAATGCACCCAAGACGCATTTTCAGAGCCCGCCCGGAGGACATTAGGTGGAATAGTTCCGCCGACCTGGCGGAACTATTCGTCTGCGATTGTCTGCGGTTAAATTATTTAATTAATCATCCTCGATGCCAGCCAGAAATTTGGCGATTTGCTTTCTCGACTCCAGGTCGTATTCAGCCCGGATCCCAATCTTTTCCATGACCGGAGAGCCGCCCCCATGGACACCCACGTACTGGGCCCAGCCCCCCATGGCCGAGCAGGAGTAGTCTGAAATAAATCGAAAAAGTCTGTGCAATTTTTCTGCTGAGATACCAGGTTTGCGCTTGATATATTTTTCCAGATCTGACCCTATTTCAGGGTTTAGCCAGTCTTCTTCAGTGGGGAGGGTGGAAGGAAGCCCCCCGGCGATGGATGCCAAGATGTCATATTCGTGATAGATGTTGATGCCTGCCAGGTATCTCCCTGTATTGGAGTAGATAAACTTGGGGGTGTAAATCCCTGAAGAGGTCCTTTTAGCCTTGGCAGCCGCAGCGATGCCCGAGGCATAGACCAGCTCACCGACGATCATGAGTTCAGTGAGCTCATCCATAATATGGGAAGCATTCCCCACGCCACTGTATTCGGCCACCAGAGCCGCGGCACCGAGAATGATGTCCGTGACCGCAGGTTTGCAACCACAGTAGGAATGGCGATGAAAACCCGCAAAGGTGAGGGCGAGTTTGCCGGCAAATTCCCATTCACCACACATAAAGACCCGCTCCCAGGGTACAAAGACATTATCGAAGACGACCACCGAGTCGGAGACCCCGTAATCGTTGTATGGGGCCTTGAGATTGATCCTTTGCCTGGGCACCACAATCCGGGAAATAATTTTGATCCCATCCGTATCCGCAGGAATGGCAAACGCGACTGACCACTCGCTCTCTTCTTCGGTCATGCGGCGTGTGGGAATCACCAGGTGCTCGTCCACATAGGGGCCCATGGTGATATGGTTCTTGGCCCCCCTGACAACAATCCCCCTGCTGTTCTTTTCCACCACATGAAGGTACAGGTCTGGGTCTTCCTGCTGCGAGGGCCTCGCTTTCCTGTCCCCTTTCACGTCCGTCTGGGACGTACTGCCCACCAGATCATTGGCCTGATAATATTTCACGAATTCAACGAAATTATTGTGGTACTGTGTCCCTTTAACTTCGTCGATTTCTTTGGAGATTACCCCTATGGCATTTAGGGTGTCTGTGGCCATGCAACGCTGGGTACATCCGCCGACCCGGTGACAACACTTTCGCTTCATCTCCTGTTGCGTGTAAAGATCTTCTATGCTCAGGTTGAGTGAGGTGAAACGATTGATTTCTTCCCCGGTGAGGTGGGATTTGGTGATCAGCAGGTCCCTCAGGTCAGGATCATTGACCGCATCAAAGGTGAACCTCAGGGTGTTTATGGGAAGCTCAAGCATGGGATCATCCCGACCAATCTTCCTTCCGTGGGCATAGACATTGGGCTTCATCCTCTGGAGTCTTTCCACATACTCGTCAGAAGTCTTAAGGGCCATTTAATTCACCTCCAAATCCCCTCTACCCCCTTAACGATTGTGTTGCAATCCCTACTGGTCATTGCGAGCCCCTCGAATACCTCAGGGTAAACTCCCCGAAGGGAGCGTGGCAATTTCTTTGTTTTCGATAATCTTATGAGATTGCTTCGGTCGTTTCACTCCCTCGCGATGACAGCATGACATAATTGGGTGGACAGGAGATTTTTCCTAGTTTTCTAGTAGACTTCATGAATTTCCAGATAATGTCAAGAATTTATGACTCAAAAGAGTGGGGCTTTATGAGAATCTAGGTGAAAAAAAGCCGGGTTCTTCCCCGGCCTTGTTCAAGCGTCACCGCGCACTTCTTGCCTCTCACTTTTCACCTCTATTTATGACTCATGATGCACGGGTGGCCCTTCTTAGTCAAAAATTCTCGGGCTACCACCTGCCAGAGGCATACCCGTTGCCGCCACGCACGGGCCACGTGAAGTAACTGACGCTCTTTGCGTAGACCTGGGCAAACCCAACGCCCATGCTCACGAACCAGGCGCGAGAGCTGGACGACTCATAGGTCGAACTGGACCAATAAAAGACGCCCTGGACGTTCACAAAAGGGTGATCATTGGGAAGTGCAGGATTGGTTTGGGACGGATCTATAATGCTCAGCAGTTCTTCAATCGTCGGGAGTCTCCAGCCCTTACGGTTTCCTAATTGAACCTGATTGCGGCAGTAATTCATGGCGTCTTGCCAGGTTTGCATCCCTTTCGGCAGATTCGCATCCCTTGACCAAATGAGCCCCGTCTCCTTATCCAGCACAAGGTCATCCGATGGATTATTGGGGGTGGCCGGGTCATGGATCGCAAACCTGGGGTTCGGTGCATGGTCTTTCCATTTGATTGAGATGGCGGTCCCATCCTGAGCAATGTTCCAAAGGGGAGTATATTCCCCCAACCTTACCGGATCGCCCCCCTCTGCCTGCCCTGGCGAAAGGAACAGAAAACAGAGGGCCATCGCCAGGATTACACCTGTCGTGAATCTTTCTGTCTTTTCCATTGGTAACACCCCTTATGTTAAAATTAACACCAAGGATACTTGAACGAGCCACAAGGAAGGTATTTCTGGTAGGTGAGGTCAGTATGAACTGTGTTTGAGTTGAGGGGTAAAAACGATGGAAGTCAGCAGTATGGATCGTTATAGAAGTCGAACCAAAATAAGTTATCTGTACAGATTTCCCGGCGATTGTGACAAATAGATCAACGTCAGATCATGCCAGCCACCTCTTTCTCCTGTGGTAATGTTTCACATCGCGGTAGCTCTTCTTTCCGATCTCGGTGAGGCCCAGGTAGAACTCCCTCACATCGGCGTTGTCCTTGAGGGTTTCCGCATCACCATCCAGGACCACGCGCCCGTTTTCCATGATGTAGCCATACTCGGCATAATTTAGGGCCATGGCCGCATTCTGCTCTGCCAGGAGCATGCCCACCTTCTCTTCTTGGTTGAGGCGTTTGATGATATTGAAGATCTCTTCCACCAGTAACGGGGCCAGACCCATGGAGGGTTCATCCAGGAGCATAATCCTGGGCTTGGCCATGAGGCCTCGTCCTATGGCGCACATCTGCATCTCCCCTCCGGAGATGTACCCTGTCTTGGCGTGCCGGCGTTCCTTAAGGCGTGGAAAATACCTATAAACCTTATCCAGGGCCTCTTTGGTCCCTTTCTTGTCACGACCCCTGGTGTATGCGCCCGTGAGAAGATCATCTTCCACGGTCAGGTGCTCAAAAGTGTGCCTCCCTTCCATGATCTGGATGACGCCCATTTTCACCAGTTGGGGCGCAAAGAGCTTGTCCACGCGCTTTCCGTCAAACTCCACGGTGCCTTTGGTCACCTCGCCCCGCTCGGCCTTCACCAGGTTTGAAATGGCCTTAAGGGTCGTGCTCTTGCCCGCCCCGTTTGCCCCAAGAAGAGAGGCAATCTGCCCTTCATACACATCCAGGGAGACCCCTTTCAGGACCAAGATGACGTGTTCATAGATGACTTCAATGTTATTGACCTTGAGTAAAGGTGCCTGTTCCGTTGCCATAACGATTTTTTTACCCCCGTATTTTTAGGGCAAGGATGGGATTGTGCCTCAACAGAGGGTAGGGGGTTTTGAAGACCCCCTACTCCATTGCTTTAGATTTCGTTGTGCAATTCCCCCCATCCCCTCTCCGAGGCGTACGCTATTCGAGCCAGAGGCCGCGAGGGGAGGGGTAAAGGGGGAAATTTTTTCAGGTTATTTACAATCTTTGGGTGTGATCCCTTTTTCTTTGGCATACTTGGCCGCGGATTCTTCGATCATTCCCCTGACATATTCCTGCATGGGGGTCACCACATCACCCGTGCTCACCCACTTCTCGCCATCCCACTGCTGGAAGAAGACCTTTCCGCCCCCTTCATGGTCCGCACAGGAGGTTTGCAGGGGTTGCATCAGGCCCTCGGCACCGATCTCTTTGATTCGCTCGGGGGTGATATTGAGGTGTTCCATGCCCCATCGGTATTCCTCTCCGGTCAGGACCTTGACACCAAATTTCTTATGGGCCGTCAGGATCGCCTCGTGGTCCACAATACCGGCAACAAATCCCCGATTGTAGTAAACGGTGCCCACGCGTGTGAAAGAGATGTTCCCTTTCATGGCGCCGTAGACCTTATCAATGGTCTCCTGGATGATGGGGAAATTACGGCCCACCCCGTGGAAGTTGGTGGAATAGTAGCCCTTGGCCGCAGGGCCTGCCGGCAACACGTCCTCTTCAGACCCGCACCACCAGACGCCGAGGATCTTCTCCCTGGGGAACCCGAGTCTGGCCGCCTCTTTCAGCGGCACCGTGCAGGAGACACCCCAATTGCGGTTGATGACCCAGTCCGCCTTGAAACGCCTCGCAATGTCCATCCACTGGGCCTTCTGGTCAATACCGGGCCAGGGCACGGGGAAGTGCCGGACCGTGAACCCGAACTTCTTGGACATGTCGTCCAGGATGGGTTTGGTCTCCTGGCCGTAGGGGACGTCGATATGCAGATTGGCGATCTTCAGTCCCTTCAGATACTTGCCAATGGTGGACATATCCTTTCCATCCCAACCTTCTTTCATGGCGATCCACTTGATCTTGGCCGTATTCTGGGACCAGTAATTGGTGGGCACAGTGAAAACCCAGGGGAAGACCCGACCGTCCGAGGCATCGGCCCTGCCGTATCCTCCTGAGATGACGGTGATATTATCCTCAGTGCCCTTCGGGATCAGGGCATAGGTGATACCCGTGCTCAAGGGATGGACCTTGGCCATTTTGTCCCTGAAGCGGTTGTAACACTCAACGCCCCGTGCGGTGTTATAGGCGGTCTCGCACTCCTCCCATTTGTACATGATCTTTCCATTGATCCCGCCCTTCATGTTGACAAGGGCCATGAAATCTTCAATACCGCTACTCCAGCCGCTGCCGCCCGCTGCAAAGGGGCCGGTTCGATAGGCCAGAATACCCACAAACTGTTCTGGTTTTTCCTCGGCTGCCATGGCTGAATTCGTTACCAAGACAAAGCTGGCCATCAAAACCCCAACAAAAATCATAAAAATCGATTTACGTACCATACTCATGTCCTCCTCTCTTTTTCGCTAAAGGTTAACTAAGCGCTTTATTAAAACCCTATCCAGCAAAAAACGGTTGAGCAGAAAACTCAACTACTCAACTACTCAACCATTAACTGGGCTAATAGGGAAAAGGCCACAATCGCATCTTATCTTTTATGGTATGCCAGAGCCTGGCCATGCCATAGGGTTCCACAATCAGAAAGAAGACGATCAGTCCTCCAAAGATAATGGCTTCAATATTAGAGAGGATATCCGCGGGGACCACGTCCATGAATGACCCCAAGCTCTGATTGATGCCAATAGGCAGCATGACAAAGAACCCCGCGCCCAGAAATGACCCCAGGAGCGTTCCCAGACCGCCGATAATGATCATGCCCATCAGGGCGAAGGAGGTCATGACGTTAAACTCTTCAATATTGGCGGCGCCCACATAACAGAAACAGATCAGTGACCCCGCGATCCCGGCATAGAAGGTGCTGACTGCAAAGGCCGTCAGTTTGTCCCGATACAGGTTGACGCCGATGATCTCGGCTGCATAGTCCACGTCCCGGATGGCCATCCAGTTCCACCCCAACTGGCCGCGCACCAGGTTCTTGCCGATGGTCATGAGAAGGACCATGATACAGAGGGCCAGATAGTATTTCTTGACGGCGGTGTCTATGGGAAATCCGAATATAAACATTTTGGGCGCCTCTATGGTCCCGAACACCCCACCGCTGATCCACTGGACGTGTACGATAACCCATTCAATGATGAACTGGGATGCCAAGGTGGCGATGGCCAGGTAAAAGCCCTTGATTCTGAGGGAGGGGAGGCCGAAGAAGGTCCCAACAACCGAAGTGATGACGCCGGCACCCAGGATGCTAAATATGAGGGGGACGTCGTACCGGCCGTAGAGAATGAATGAGGAATAGGCCCCCACCGCCATAAACGCGGCGTGCCCAATGGAGATCTGTCCCGCATATCCTGCCAGGATATTGAGGCCAAAAGCGGCCAGGGCGAAGCAGTAGAAGGGGATGATGATGTTGGTGATAAAGTACTCGCTGGCAAACAGGGGGACGACCACAAAGGCCATGAACAGCATGACGATGAATCCCCACCTGTCCAGAGGGATGGGGAAGATGGCCATGTCACTCGCATAATTGTCTTTGAAATTCCCGCATTCTCGATAAAACATAGGCTCGCTCCACTCTATTACACAACTGGAGTATTGGAATAATGGAGTGTTGGAGTAATGGATTCAAAGGGGCAAAAATAGTCTGAGGACTTTTCTTCAGCCCTTCTTACCCATGATTCCATTATTCCAGTATTCCATCATTCCATGTGACAACAAAATAATAAGTTCTCCCAAAATTATCTTTGAATCCCCGCAGAATCCTCGTATTAGAATACAACCCCTCACACCCTCTCTATGATCTCTTTTCCGAACAGGCCGTATGGCTTAAAATAGAGGACAATCAGTGCCAACAGATAAGGGAAAAAGGTCTGAATACCCCCTCCCACATACGGGCCAATGAAGACCTCACCCAGATTCTCCCCGGCCCCCACAATGAGGCCGGCGATAATGGCGCCAGGGATACTGTCGATCCCGCCGATAATCAGCACGGGCAACGATTTATAGGCAATATAGGAAAGGCTGAACTGCACACCCAGGCGGGTGCCCCAGGCCACCCCCGCCACGGTGGCCACCACACCGGCAACGATCCAGGTGATGGTCCAGGCCCTCAGCAGGGGAATGCCCACAGACAGGGCCGCCTCATGGTCATCGGATACAGCCCTGAGGGCCCTCCCGCTCCTTGTCTTTTGAAAAAACCAGACCAACCCGATTACCAGAACGGCTGCCACGCCTGCAAAAAAGAGATCAAAGGTGCTCAGGAATATGCCGCCCACCTCAATGGGGATATCCGGGATCCCCAGATTCAGCCCCTTGGCCTGTGTCCCGTAAATGGACTGTCCTATCCCCTCCATGAGATACATCACACCAAAGGTGGCCATGAAGAGCATGAGAGGGGGCCTGGCCACAAGGGGTTTGAGGACAACGAACACGACGGCATAGGCCCAGATCGTCATAACAGCGACTGTGCAGATAAGGGCAAGCCACAGGGGAAGCTGCAAATACTGCTCTAGGAATCCGACAAGGGCGAGTCCCGCAAAGAGGCTCATGGCTCCCTGGGCCATGTTAAAGACCTCAGAAGCCTTGAAGATGAGGACAAATCCGATGGCCACCAGGGAATACATGATCCCCACCATCAGTCCGGTAATCAGTACCTCGAGGAAGAAGGTCATAGGTTACTCCTTGATCATTTCGTTAGGTTGCTAAGTAGTTGAGTTGTTGAGTCGTGGAAAACCACTCAACGATTCGACTACTCGACTACTCAACCCCATTATCATCCTCCTGCCGTGCCCAGATAGGCCTTGATGACTTCTGGGTTTGCCTTGATCTCGTCTGGGGAGCCCTCGGCGATCTTGTTGCCGAAGTCCAGCACGACGATTCGGTCACAGATATCCATGACCACACCCATGTCATGTTCGATAAGGGCGATCGTGTAACCCAACTCCTCGTTGGCATCCAGGATGAACCGGGCGATGTCCTCCTTCTCTTCCAGGTTCATGCCTGCCATGGGTTCATCCAGGAGGAGGAGCTTGGGCTCTGCGGCCAATGCCCTCGCCAGCTCCACTCTTTTCTGCATCCCGTATGGGAGCATGCTGGCAGGGGTCCTGCGGATGTTTTCGATTTGGAGGAAATCGATGATCTTTTCCACGGCCTCTCTGTGTTCAATTATTTCTTTTTGGCTGAATCCCCAATATAAGGCCTGTGAGAAGATGTTGGAGTGCATCATCATGGTCCGCCCCATCATGATGTTTCCCAGGGCGGACATGCCCCTGAAGAGGGCCAGGTTTTGAAAGGTCCGGGCAATCCCCTGAGCGGCAATGCGGTCCGGTTTCATCTTTTTGGCCCGTTCCTTGCCTTCAAAAAAGATGCGGCCCTCATCGGGCTTGTAAAACCCGTTGATGATATTCAGCATGGTGGTCTTGCCTGCTCCGTTGGGGCCGATGATGGCCAATATTTCACCCGGATAGATCTCCAGGCTGACTCCATTGAGGGCCTTTAGGCCTCCAAAACTGATATGGATGTCCTCAGCGAGGAGTAAGGGTTCTGGCTTCTCGTTCATGGCGTACTTTCTCCATCAATAGGTTTCCACGTCGCGGATTTGGAGCTCCGCCCTCATGGTGGTGGTCCGGCCATCCTCGTATGTAAATGTGGCTTCCACCTTGACATTATCCTTTCCTGCGTAGAGGGCCTCGATGAGGCTTTCGTATTTATCGGCAATAAATTTCCTTCTCACTTTTCGGGTGCGGGTGATTTCGCCGTCATCGGGATTCAATTCTTTGTGCAACAGGAGGTACCGCTTGATCTGGGAATTCCGGAGTTTCTCATCCTGGCTCAGGCTCTTGTTGACCCGGCAGATCTCGTTATAGATGAGCTCGTAGACCGGCGGCTTTTGGGCAAGGTCCGTGTAGCTGGTAAAACCGATATGTCGCCTTTCGGCCCAGTTTGCCACAGCCCCGTAATCGATATCAATAAAGGCGGCCACATAGTCCCTATCCATGCCATGAGCCACGGCCTCTTTGATATATGGGCTGAATTTGAGCTTGTTCTCTATGTATTTGGGAGCAAACATGGTGCCGTCGTTCAATTTACTCACATCCTTTGCCCGGTCAATGATCTTCAAATGCCCGCGCTCCGTCATATAACCCGCATCACCGGAGTGGAGCCACCCGTCCTCCAGGGTCTCGGCCGTGGCCTCCGGGTTCTTGTAATAGCCCACGAAATTGCCCGGGCTTTTATACAGGACCTCCCCTTTTTCGGATATCTTTATCTTTACCCCGGGCGCCGGAGGTCCCACGGTCTCAGAATCGATGTCGCCGTCCTTTTGCATGGAGATGTAGGCAGTACTTTCGGTCATGCCGTAGAGCTGCTTCAGGTTTACCCCCAGAGATCTGTAGAACTCGAAAATCTCCGGCCCGATGGCCTCTCCGGCCGTGTAGGCCACCCTGATCTTCCTCATGCCCAGATTATCCACAAGGGGTCCATAGATCATGCCTCTTCCTATCTGGTATAGGATCTTGTCTTTCAGGGGGACAGGTTCATTGGCAATCCGCTTTTTTTCCACCCGATCGGCCACCTTCATAAAGTAGTGAAAGGCCTTCTGTTTTATCCAGGCCGAATCCTCTATCTTGATCATGATCTGTGTCAGGATATTCTCCCAGATACGGGGCGGCGCAAAGATGTGGGTCGGCCCGATCTCCTTCTGGTCCTGGACTACTGTGGCGGTGCTCTCTGGGCAGTTGACCGTAAATCCTGCAGTCAGGGCCTGGCCGTAGGAGAAGATGTGGTCCCCGATCCAGGCCATGGGCAGATAGGCCATGACATCTTCGGATTCGTCCAGATTGTCCCACTGGAGAAAA
>Ga0209536_100012845_pt1 | contig 12136 bp, 8 predicted proteins | sample DeeMarSeWOR28_12_FD_187461 | JGI IMG/M metagenome (GOLD analysis project Ga0209536, IMG submission 187461) | Marine sediment microbial communities from White Oak River estuary, North Carolina - WOR-2-8_12 (SPAdes) (version 2) | ecosystem: Environmental > Aquatic > Marine > Intertidal zone >...
GGCGACCATGGCCCCGCGCGGCTTGTCGTCGAACATGACGTCGTACCCGTCGCCGCCGTTGATCGCGAAGTCCGCATTGAAATAGAAATCGACGGTTTTGCTCGCCGCGCCGTTGTTGGTCAGCAGATAGGGATCGGTGATCTGAAAATCGACCACTGCACGATCCACGTTGCACGTCGATCCGAGGCAGCCCTGCCACGCATCGATAACCACGGACAACGGGTTACAGTCACTAATCGAGGCGGTCACTGTCACCTCGCGCTGCGCGCCAGGTGCGAGCTGCGCAATCCGGAACACCACGGGATTTGGGTCAGTGATCGGCAACGTACCACTGACGGTGACGTCCGCCGGGCTGTCTGTCGTGTACGTGAGCACGACAAGACCGCTGACCGTATTGGTCACCAACACATTGGTTGCCGTGAGGTTGCCATTGTTGGAAACGAAAAACTTCCAGAGCACGTCCTTCTGTCGGACGGTGTACTGGATCGGTGTGGCAAAGAGGACCAGATCAGGCGAGCGGTACGTATGGGGCAGCGAAGCCGCATCGCCATAGGTCACGTCGCACAGGCTCTGAAAGGTAAGCCCTGCATTCCAATCAGCCGAGTCAACACAGTTTGCGTCGACCACAAACTGGATCTCGCCGTCCCCCGTCACGTCGGCAGTCACAGGAAAAGTAAAGGTGATCATCCCCAAGCCAGCGCCGATGTTGGGGTCTGTGACGACAGTGATCTGTGAGATCGGAGGTAGCCCCCCAGTCGTCGCAAAGCCCCGTGCAGAGGCTATTTCGGCACTCGACGAGGTAAAGGTAATCACCACGTGGTCGGTCAGCTCCATGGTGGTTTGGCCGCTTGTGAAAACGATTTGCCCGATTGGTACGGACGCTTCTCCATTTCCTGGAGCGGTGGTGGAACCCCAAACTCCCGCTTGAGCGACTGGCTCGACCCCCTTGGCACTGGCACGACAACCCTGGACCTCTTGGCTCCGTTTGCCTCGGGCCTTAGTGTGTCCCCCAGTAATGCCTTGGTGAGCGAAGGGAACGAGGGTGGTCCCTTCACGCCTGGAAACATCACTTACACAATGGCAAACCGGAGCGATTTCGCCATCGACTACACCGTGACCGCTGATCAGGCCTGGGTTTCGATATCTGATCCGAATGGGCGATTGCTCCCAAATAGTAGCGCTTTCGTGACCGTCTCCATCAACTCCAACGCGGACAATCTCGCTCCGGGTCACTATGAGGCCAGAGTCACCTTTACCAATATCACCGATCATGATGGGGACACAGTCCGCTTCGTCAGGTTGCAGGTGGGAACACCAGATTTGATTTACAGCTTCCCCTTGAACAATGAACCGAACTGGACGACTGAGGGCAATTGGGCTTTCGGTTTGCCCCTCGGCAATGGTGGTGTCGGGGGAGGCGATGGGCATGGTTCCCCGGATCCCACGGCAGGTTACACTGGCACCAATGTTTACGGTTACAACCTGGCCGGCAACTATGAGAATAGTATGCCGCAGTACCACTTGACCTCGACTGGTCTCGACTGCAGCAATTTGACCGGTGTGACTTTGAAGTTCTGGCGGTGGTTGGGCGTGGAGAATTCTAGTTGGGATCACGCCGCTGTCAGTGTCAGTAACGATGGTACCAATTTCACCCCAATTTGGCAGAATGGTCCCGATGTCGATGATGGATCTTGGATTCAGCAGGAATACGACATCTCAGCTATCGCCGACGGTCAAGAAAACGTATTCGTCCGTTGGACCATGGGACCGACCGACAGCATCGATCGCTACTGTGGTTGGAACATCGACGACATTGAGTTCTGGGCTTTCGATACTGACACTCCGGCCGTATTCCTCTCCCACTTCTCCACCCAATTGGAAGCGGATGGGGTTGTCATCCGCTGGGACACTTCAACGCCAAGCCTTCCGAGCGAATTCAGCCTGACAGCCGAGCTCGGAAGCGATGGCTGGAACGTTCCCTTCGACAACACGGGAGACAGTTCTTTTTACGCCCGCGACAATACCCCCCAATTGGACGCCGGCGGCATCGTCACCTATTTCCTCTATTATCAGATCGACGAGGCAGACTGGGTTCTCTTGGCCAGTCGTTCCGTCGATCTCGATTCACCACCCCAGCTGACCAAGCTGATCGGCGCTAGGCCTAATCCCTTCAATCCATCGACTACCATCCACTTCGACCTTGCCCAGACTGGGCACGTAAAGTTGACGATTTACGACTTGCGTGGACAGGTCGTGAAAATCTTGGTCGACGGTGACATGACGGCAGGGCATCAAGCCGAAGTCTGGCAGGGATACGACAGGTACAGGAGAGCCGTTGCCGGCGGAACCTATTTATATCGCTTGGAAGCCAATGGCATCGACCAGATCAAGAAGATGGCCCTCGTTCGGTAAACCTGTCCACTCGCAAGGGAGAGATGTCCAACGAAGGCTGTCCGTCCAGAATGCATTCACTGACCAAGCGGCCGGTGATGGGCCCGAGACAGAGACCCATTTTGGCGTGGCCAGTGGCGATGAACAAACCAGCAATACCGGGCACCCAACCAACGACCGGTAAGCCATCAGCTGTACAAGGACGCAAACCACACCATTGGGATTCGATGTCAGCCGCGGCTACACTGGGAATACAGGTTGCTGCCCCGATCCGCAGCATTTCCAACCGCTTGGGTATCAAGTCATCGTTGAGTCCAGAAAACTCCAAGGTACCGGCTAGCCGAAGTTTACCTGGCATGGGAGTGACGGCCACGAAAGCTTCGGTCAAAACACAAGCCGTGCGGGGGCAAGGTTTTGGAGCTTTGAGATCTAAGTGGTAGCCTTTAGCTGGCTGAAGCGCGAGGCGAATACCCAAATCGCCGGCCAGTCGTGCCGACCACGCCCCGGCAGCCAACACGACGTTGTCCGCTACGATGCGCTCCCCCTGGACGAGTTCGAGACCGTGACAACGACTTTCGGTTGTGAGTAGCCGTGCGACCTCACTGCCATGGCACACCTCGACCCCAAGTGCCGATAATTGCGCCGTGAGACCGGTCAGAAACCGGCCCGGATCGAGAAAGGCACTTTCAGGGTAGTGAAAAGCACCTTGGACTTCATCGCCGAACGCATCGTCTTTATGGCGCAACTCGTTTCCCGTGAGCTGTTGGACCTCGAACCCGAACTCGGAAACGACCTCTGCATCCTGGGTTGCATGAATTCGACCCACCTCGGTACAGAAAACGTCGTACCAACCGCTGCGTTGCCAAGCACATTCGATTTTTTCTCTGGCGAGGATCTCTTCCCAGCAGTGAATGGTTTCTTGACCGAGGTGGGCTAGCGTTTTCATACAGTGAGCAACCTGCGGTGCGCTGCATGCCCGCTGAAACTCCCAAAACCACCTCACCAATCCCGGATCGAAACGTAAGGGAATATAGAGGGGAGAGCCGGAATCGAACATCCACCGTAAAACTCGGCGCGCCAGACCGGGTCTCGGCAAAGGCAGATGTCCCAAGGCCACAATCCCAGCGTTACCAGCCGAGGCGGAGGTTGTTTCAAGGTCCCTTTCCAAGAGGGTGACGCTGTGTCCGCGCCGCGCCAGGTAATAGGCACTACAAACGCCGACGATGCCGCCGCCGACAACAATGGTATGCTGACTGTCTGTCATACGGCGTTCTGAACGGCACTCGGCCATCCGTGATTCATCGTGGTTCCAATCGTTTTCCCAGCTCTTTCGAAGGGAACGAGCAGGATTACATCACCCGCCCGTATCCTACCTGACACGACACGTGGCCGCCTAGGGCTTTGATCTGAACGAGGTTTCCCTCGCCGAGGATACCCGAACTTAGGTGGCCAGTGGTTTTGAGGTTTCTGGGTGAAGTCTATGGGCCCTGTTCGCCGGGCAGGGTGAGCCGCTCGCAGCTCCTGGTTGTTTTTATAGGCAAACAAATGCCCTTATTTTACAAACAGTTAACGATTCAACGAACGGCTTCTGCAACAATTACCCCAAGACTTGGCGTACCATACCCATACGTGATAAAATAGTTGTAGAGCGTTAGCGAGCGCTTGCACTCTCATTTGAACGTGGGGCGTCGGCCGGTTTACCGGAGCAAGACCCCGCACCATTGCCGGACAGCCGTTGGTCGTGTTTGGCTCCCCGTCGCAAACAAGCACGATCTCATCCGCCGGCTCGAAGCCTCCACCTCAAATTGCAGCGCTCCAGCTGGGCTATCTCGCTTGTCGAGAACGGCCATAGCGGCGCGAGATTGCGACGCGACAGGAAGGGAATACCATGGGTGCCCAAATTTTCAGCGTCGATTACTACCTCGCGGTCGTTGAGGACAAGCCCGGCGAAGGATCGAGGTTCTTGTCCTGGCTCGCCTCCCAAGAGGTGAACTTGCTAGCCTTCAATGCGTGTCCCATTGGGGGTGGTAAATCACAACTGACCATCTACCCTGTCAACTCCTTCTGGCTTGGCCACCAAGCTCGCCAAAAGGGATACCGGCTGGACGGTCCTCACCACGCCTTCATCGTCCACGGCGATGACGAGCTTGGGGCACTGACCGACATTCACCACAAGTTGGCCAACGCCGACATTAATGTATCCACCTCCAATGGCATTGTCGACGGTCGGGGAGGCTACCGGTACATCCTGCACGTGGATCCCGGTGACTTCGAGATGGCACAAAATGTTCTCGAAGTCACAGATGACCCTGAGGCATGGCGAAAATTTTCGCTGAAAATTTACCGGCGATTCGAGGCTATGGGCTGATCTTGCCCTTAAGAATGTGGATTTCTTCCTCGCACAGGTGCCAATGGAGTCGAGCGTTTTTTTGCGCTCGACTCATTCCATCGGGTGAAACCGACTTCACAAACAAAGCTTCAACAATGGAAATGTCGTACTCGAACGATCCCCTCGCACCTTAGGAGTCTCCCCACCAAGCATTGATGCCTGTGTAAAACATGCGACCTGCGATGGGTAATCCAACCTGCGCATCGATCTGCTGATCGAAGACGTTGTTCACCCGCACAAAGACTCCCACGCGTGATAGACCTCCGAGTAATTCGTAAAGAGTATAACCAGCGCGGACATTCCATTGGCCCTGGGCAGGCAAACGCCGTAAACCATCGGCGTCATCGGTGAGGTCGGCGGAATGTCGCGCGCCAATCAAAGCCATCTCAAGGAGCAATTGTAAACCTGAAGCTTGGGTCCAGCTCACAGTTAAGTGAGTGATAAAATTGGGCCGATCCTCTGCCGGACCCTCGGATCCTCCAGCCATTTTACGGCGCGTATTCAAAACCGTATGGTGGCCGCTCACCGAGACGCCTTGCCAAGGCCGAACCGAGGCGATGAATTCCCAGCCGAGAGTGTGAATATTTTCGACGTTGACGCGTTGGAACTGCCCCTCACCGCCGGGCCACACCACCTTTTCGATACCTCCCTCGAGAAGGCTGGCAAAACCGGCCAGGCCCAAGTCCCACTTGTCACCGCGCAAAACACCCCCAACTTCGAACTGGTTCTGCCGTTCTGGTGCAAGAACGGGATTGGGAACAAAACGTCCCAGAGATCCCGAGTAAAGCTCCCGGAGGCTTGGGAAACGACTCCGGCGTGCAGCCGAGGCGTGCAAGCTGGCACCATGGCCGAGCAAACGCGTCAGCTGCAGGTGCCACACTGGTGCGTCGGTGGGATCGCGCGCGGGCTTGTCTCCAGTTTCGGGTGTGGAGGCATATTCGTATCCTGCACCTCCCCGGAGGTTCCAACCTTCTCCAACCTGGAAGGAAGCCTCAGCCAACAGGGCCGTGATGAATTGAGAATAGGAAAATTCGGGTCCATCAATCAGTAAGGTTTCCCGACGTTGCGTGTATCTCCCCACGGCTTTCAGCGTAACTGAGGCAGCCTCGCTCAGGCGTCTTCTGGTTTGCAGATGACCGTAACCGGTCCTGTCCCGGCCGTCCTCGTACTCGGTACCTGGTACCAGAGGCGGGCTGTCGTAGTTGGCATCATCGTACTTGCGGATTTCTTGATGGTGATAATCCCCCGAAAAACTAACTTCTAAATCCCAGCCGCCTTCACTGTCCAAGGGGAGGTCGAAGGAAAAGCCCACCAGTCCTCGCTGTTGTCGTGGGTATGACCAAAAGCGAGCCTCCGTCTCCAAATGAGTTTCGGGAGGCACGCCCTTCGATCCGTCGCTACCCGCGAGAAGCAACCGCAAACGGCCTGTATCCCCGATCCCACGGTCTAACCGCACCAGCAGAGAGGTTTGCTCGAAATCGCTGTTGGTCCGCAGGCGGCTTTCTTGGTGAAAAGGTGCCATCAAATTTCGCGGAACCAGGAAGCCGCTTCGCGTTCGCCGCGACAAGGCACCCAACAATTGCCAATCCCCAAGCCTGTGCTGATGAAGGAACCGTCCCTCTGCGAAATCCCCATCCCCAAGCCGAAGCGAAAGGTGTGATTGCCGATGGGATGAAGTTAGATCGGGCGGCAACAGGTTCACGACACCCGCCAGGGCGTTGGGACCGTCGAGCACGCTGCCAATTCCTCGGCTCGCTTCCACTCTCTCGATAGCATGCGCCGGCACCATGGATAGATCTACCCGCTCGTCCCACGGTACGTTCAGTGGTATGCCATCCATGAACAACCGCACATGACGTTCCGGGGCTCCTCGGATCATGAATAAACTCTCCCCACGGGAATTGACGTTGACCTGAGTGGCCGGCAGCAGCAGGCCCAAATCGGCTACGGACTGGGCATCCTTCGGCCCGAGAACCACCTCTTCGAGACTCACCCGGGACGGCTCGGAACTGCGAGACCGCGTGGAACCCACGACAAGGGTGGGGATCTCCACACCACCAGGTAAAGTGTCCGCCCTGGTTGGAGCCGCTTTTGTCGTCGAGATGGTCTTGGTCTGCCCCACCTTTGGATCTGGCAGCAGAGTAAACGGATGTAGGTTTTTGGATTGATACGGTTCCGGGGAAGCAGTCGCTTCCGCCGAGGGCATGTTACACAAGATGATCAGTTGAGCCAAAGTAACCCAGGCCAAGGAAACGATAGCACGTGTAGTATATTGTCGTGTATGAGTCAACGAAGGCAATTTACGTTGATTCCTGGTCTAAAATCGCCTCAAGCCGGCCGCAAAGGTAAAACTAGTCATTACGTGGGATGCAGACCAATGATTCTCCCATTGTTTTACCCCCACGGTGTTGACTTCTTACATACGAACAGTGGAAATGATGGTCGAATGGCAATCGTCCCCAGGCTGTGAAACGCCTTATTTCCAGGCTAGCTCCGCAACATCACGCCCGTGATTTGAGGAGTTCGATCTGATACGGAAGCTGCCGGTCACCACGCTGTTTGCCCTTCTCGTCGAGAACGGCCACTCGCTTCAGGGCAGAACGCCTCAAGAGGGAAAGCCACTGTTTTTCATCGTACGTACGCAGATCGAACTGACCATCGATGTGGGTGATGCTCGAGGGTCGTTTCACCATGAGGTGACAGATTACATTTTCTCGCCGAGCCCTGGCACCACCGTGCTCACTGGGAAGGTAGTTGATGATGTGGGTGACCCGACATGGCCCTCGGGTCCCTTGCCAAACGTCCTCATCGGACATATATGATGCGTAATCCGTGAAACTGACTCCCACGGCGTAAAGGCCCCCAGCCTTGAGAACTTGAGCCATTTGATCGAAGTGGGTGAGCATGGCACGATCGCTCATGAGATGACGGATGGTGTTGACCGTGTTGAAGGCAAAATCTATGGAGCGGGCCGGAACCACCGCGGCAAATGAAATCATATCGGCCACGAAGACTTTCGCCCTCCGGTCAAGGCCCCGCCGCCTGAGGGTATCCTTCGCATAGGCCACTTGAGTGTGGCTCAAGTCGAAACCCAAGACGCGGCGGCCACGTTGTGCGACCAAACGGACAAGCCGCCCGGTCCCGCAGGCCGGCTCCAACCAGACAGCTCCTCGACCGGCACCACGGCCATATTGACGGTCAATCCGTTCCAGAACATCGAGCTCACGCGCCGTTCCCGGTGTCGCAATGATATCGTAAATAGATGGATCGGCATAAAGAACGACGGCTTGCATTTTGGTAGCTGTCCGGGCTTTTAAGCTTTTATGGACCAGTGGCATCTCTTATCTCACAGACCAGTGAGGAAGCTTGACCATTACGGGCCAACTTCCAGAGAATGACGACCGCAGGCCAACCACGGCTTTACCCCTTGAGATCGTGTTCGGTGCGCGTGATAATCTCCTCCTGGAGAGCGACCGAAAGATCACAGAAGTAATCACTGTAACCCGCCACTCGTACTATCAAACCACGATGCGCATCCGGCTCGGCTTGTGCCTGGCGTAGTGCTTCAGTGCTGATGACGTTGAATTGAACGTGATGACCACCGAGTTGAAAGTAAGCCCGGATCAGACCGGCCAACTTAGTGAGGCTAGTCTCTCCAGCCAAAACTTCGGGTGTGAATTTCATATTCAGAAGAGTTCCACCAGTTTTGACATGGTCCATTTTGGCAGCGGAGAGCATGACGGCCGTAGGACCGAGTTGATCCATACCCTGAACTGGAGAAATGCCTTCCGAAAGCGACGTACCAGCACGACGACCGTCGGGACTGGCACCCATCACTGAGCCGAAATAGACATGACAGGTCGTGGGCAGCATGTTGATATGATAGCAGCCGCCGCGTGTATTAGGTCTTCCGTCCACGGCATTGAAATAGGTATCAAAAGCCTTTTTCATTAATGTGTCGGCTGCATCGTCATCGTTGCCCCATTTGGGAGACTTGTTGAGTAATATTTGTCGCAACAACTCCGCATCTTGGAAATCGGTGGCCAGTGCGTTCAAAAGTTCCGCCATCGTAAACGTTTGCTCAACGTAAACATGTTTATTGATTGCTGCGAAACAATCTGTCAACGTACCGATCCCAACGCCTTGAATATAGCTGGTGTTGTACCGTGCCCCGCCCTCGTTGTAATCCATGCCCTTGGCAACGCAATCATCGGTGATAAGGGAAAGGAACGGAGCCGGCATATTTTCGGCATAGAGTTGTTCGATGATTTGATTGCCACGGATTTTGATGTCCAGGAAATGGTGGAGCTGAGATTGCCAGGCAGCGAACAGTTCAGCAAAGGTATCGAAATCGCATGGATCTCCGGTTTGTGGCCCCAGTTGTTTCCCTGTACGAGGATCATGCCCATCGTTCAAAGCCAATTCCAAAATCTTGGGAAGGTTGAAATATCCAGTCAGGATGTAGGCTTCCTTACCAAATGCACCGGCCTCGACACAGCCACTGGTACCGCCCTCACGAGCATCTTCGATGCTCTTGCCTTGACGCAGAAATTCCTCCACGACAGTATCGGAATTGAATACCGAAGGGAATCCGTATCCCTTCCTGATCACTTCACAGGCCGCGAGTAGAAACCGCTCGGGAGTCTTACGGGAGATCTGTACGTTTGTACTCGGCTGCAAAAGATGCATTTCGTCGATAATTTCCAACAGTAGATAAGATACTTCGTTCACAGCGTCTGAACCGTTGCGCCGTTGCCCCGCGAGGCTGATGTTGGCGAAATCGGTGTAGGTCCCGCTTTCCGCAGCGGTCACACCAACTTTGGGTGGAGCCGGATGGTTGTTGAATTTGATGAAAAAGCACTCCACGAGTTCCTTGGCGGTCTCGCGCGTGAGGTTTCCTTGCGCCAAACCATCCTGGTAGAAAGGCTCCAGATGCTGATCGAGGTGCCCAGGTGAGAACGCATCCCAGCCGTTCAGCTCGGTGATGACCGCCAAATGGCAGAACCAGTACATCTGCAAGGCTTCCCAGAAATCGCGAGGGGCATGGGCGGGAACCCGAGTGCAAACCTCGACGATCTTTTCCAGTTCAGCTCGGCGGGTTGGATCGGTTTGCGACCTAGCCAGTTCGCGAGCGTGATCTGCATGCCGCTGGGCGAAAAGAATGACAGCATCAGCGGCGATTTCCATGGCCCGGAGCTGTTCCCTGCGCCGGGTGGCAAAGGGATCTTCCCGGAAGTCGAGATCTGAGATTGCATAACGAATATCCGTTTTAAAATCCAACATGCCCTTGCGATAAATCTTGCCGTCGGCCACCGTGTGGCCCGGTGCACGTTGTTCCATGAACTCAGTGAAAATCCCCGCGGTGTAAGCATTGCGCCAGTCAGCTGGTAATTGTTCGAAGATGCGATCCCGTAAACTCCGCCCCTGCCAAAAGGGAATGATCAATTCCTCATATTGTTGCAAAACTTCGTCAGAGACACTGTAACTCGTCTTCTCGCGACTGTTCAAGATACGCAGGTCTTCGAGACTGTGGCAGGTCAGCTCGGGAAAGGTGGGTGTGGCTTTGGGTTCGGGCCCGCGCTCACCCACAATGAGTTCTCCCGGGCCGATGTGAATTGTCTTGTGTTCGCAAAGATATCGAAAACCCAATGCTCGCAGAACCGGTGTTGAATGTTTGCCCTGATTATCCTGGTAAAACTTGGTCAGTAATTCAGCCCGCTCTGTGGAAATGGTCGGCGTGGCTTCGAGACTTTCCGCTCGCAAATGCCGGGTCCTCGCGTTCATACTCTACCCTCCCACGTGCACTTCGAGGCCGTGTAATCTCAACCTCTGCAGCAACCTAGCCAAGGGCACGCACGGTTGCGAGCCGGATTGAGATTCACGTTCCCTCTTCCCCAGTCGCTGTTTTTTGTTTGTTCCGGCCTCATGAAAGGGTAGTACATGAACACGCCGGGTGTTGGAAAGATCTGCAATGAAGTTGCCGATGGCAGCCACGTTGTCCTCGTCGTCGTTCAGTCCGGGAATGATCGGCAGCCGCACCCAGATTTCCGCCTCCGCTTGGTCGAGGGCACGTAAATTTGCCAAAATGGGTTGGACAGAGACGCCGGTATGCTCGCGGTGTCGATCATCATCCATGAGCTTCAGATCGTAGAGAAACAGATCGGTCAACTCGAGCAAGTCCATGACCTGTTGTTGCGGTGCATATCCACTCGTATCCAAGGCTGTATGCAATCCCTCCTGCCGGCAGACCTGCATACATGCCAGGAGGAATTCGTGTTGCATGAGTGGCTCACCACCGGAGAATGTCACCCCACCGCCCGACTGCTCAAAGAATGGCCGATCGCGCAGGACCTCCGTCATGAGATCGACCACCGTCACCGTCCGGCCCACCCATTGGCGTGCCCCCGTGGGACATGCTTCCACGCAAGAGCCGCAACGCAGACATTGCTGCGAATTTACTGTAGGGGGATCAGAAAGCGGTGATCCCATCAAGGTCCCCAACCGTGAGCTCTCGTTTCTTCCAGTTGAAGATCGAGCCTGGCGATCGGGGTCGAAATCACCATTAGTGACTGTCTGCTGTGGGCACACCTCGAGACAGCTCCCGCACCGAATACAGTGGCTCGGTAGGAGCCATACCTCAACCCCTGGATCCCAGCTTTCCGGATTGTGACACCAGGAGCAGGTCAAAGGGCAGCCTTTAAGGAAAACCGTGGTGCGAATGCCCGGGCCGTCGTGAATAGAGTAACGCTGGACGGAGAAGATTTCCCCTGATATCCCCGAATCCTGCCTTTGTCGATTCTTTTGCAGCACAACTCACGATCCCGGAAGCCAAGGAATCTAACCATTCTCCGATATTCTTTAAGTCCGTGTCCCAAATCTTGTGGCTTCGAAAATGTGTCCGGAATGCGTCCGGTGTGATTGAACCGTCCTCGGCATGACGAAATATGCTAACAAAAAACAACACCGCAAAAATGGCGGTCGGATCAGGACCGGAAATATCCTGGAACATTCCGGACACATTTTCGAAGCCACAACTATTATCGCAAAGTAAGCTCATGGTGCCTATCCAACAAACTCAGTCCCTGCTGGTCTCTTTCCGAAGCAACGGATTGGGAAATGGCTGAGGTGGGAACTGCAGCCAGTGAATGATCTTCCCTGCCGTCATTTTGACGGGAACGATACCTTCCGGGTAAAAGACCTGAGAATAAACAAACAAATGGCATGTAATGCCCATAAATGATTGATTTTATGTGTGAATGATGATACAATATCAAAGCTAAAATGTATACAATTTCGAAATTTATTGATTAGTTCCGATCCAAGGGGGGAGACATCATGCGATCGATCGGCTTTTTC
>Ga0209536_100012846_pt1 | contig 12135 bp, 6 predicted proteins | sample DeeMarSeWOR28_12_FD_187461 | JGI IMG/M metagenome (GOLD analysis project Ga0209536, IMG submission 187461) | Marine sediment microbial communities from White Oak River estuary, North Carolina - WOR-2-8_12 (SPAdes) (version 2) | ecosystem: Environmental > Aquatic > Marine > Intertidal zone >...
CATCCAAACTGGAAACTTACCACCGCTTCCGCCAAGAGTGGCACCTGAGTGAGATGTTACGAAAAAACAAAGCCAATATACGAAAGGGCAAATCGGCTTAAAGTCTTATTTAAAAGGATGTTATGGTAATATGCTGCCCCGCGGGGCTCGAAAAAACAAAGCCAATTGGTAAAGACAATACTAAAGCCGACGGTTATCATGGGAATGCTATTATTTCCTTGAATTTAAGGCGTAAAAATGTATAATGATGATAGTTTTCCAGTTGTTCATGGAAGGTAAAGTAGTGAAAGGGTGCTCAATTCATTATGGTTGAGGATAGCATTTCCTGCAGAGGCGAGAAGTCTGCATGCCGGAATAGCCGCTGGTTTTCAATTGTTTCCTGGGAATTAAGATGAAAGACAACCGCATAGTTTTAATAGTCGTTTTAGCGGTTTTAATGCTCTGCAGCGGTATTTGGGCTCGACCTGCTACGGAATATGAGGCCGAAATGGTAGTTTCCGGCTGGCTGAAAAGCAATCCGCAGCCGCTCGGCACTGCACTCGGCGGTCGGATTAAGGATATTGAAACCTTCACGGGCGATTCCGGCAGGCCGGCTTATTATATCGTTAATTTGGAGCCGTCGGGCTATGTGATTGTCTCGGCGGACGACCGGGTCGAGCCTATCATAGCTTTTTCCGACAAAGGGGCCTATGATTATTCATTTGAGAATCCGCTGGTGGCTTTAACGACTAATGACCTTAACGGGCGAATAGAAGCAGTGGCGAGGGCATCCTGCCCTCGAATAGAAAACAAGGCCGGGACGGCCTCGCCACATACGTACTATCTCCAGGCAACGGTTGAGGCACAAAAAACAGCCAAGCTACGAGGTAAGTGGCGGCATTTTATCAACCTTGCAGGGGATTTCCAAGGGCGATACCACCAGATGAGCCTGACAAATCCCAGCGATATTCGAGTGCTGCCGCTCGTGCGGAGCCAGTGGGGGCAGGCCAAAGCCTGCGGTGATAACTTATTTAACTATTACACTCCCAGCAACTATCCCTGTGGATGTTTAGCGACGGCCATGGCCCAGGTTATGCGTTACTATGAGTATCCAACCGGGCAGATCGGTGTGCATGAGTTTGCGATCGATGTCAGCGGGACAAGGGGGCGAACAGAAAACACACGTGGCGGTGACGGCCTCGGAGGAGCTTATAACTGGAGCGATATGCCGCTTCGACCCCTGGAGGATTGTAATAACCTTACCGAGACCCAGCGCCAGGCCATCGGTGCTCTTTGCTATGATGCGGGTATCGCTATCGAAATGCAATATCAATCCGATGGATCGGGTGCTTTGATGCCGGATGCGAAGAATGCGATGGTTGATTTATTCCAGTATGGCAATGTAGTATTGGGATATGATTCCAGCCGGAACATCCATTCGGTTCTGACAGAGATGATAAATCCGAATCTCGATGCTAAAGCCCCGGTTATTCTTGCGATTTCGGATCCTTTTGATCCGAACGGAGGGCACGCTGTTGTATGCGATGGTTACGGGTATGAATCTTCTACTTTGTATCACCATTTGAACATGGGCTGGAACGGCACAGATGATATTTGGTATAATCTGCCTGATATCAATGCAGTAAGCCACGAATACACAACTGTTTTCGGATGCCTCTATAACATTTCGACCTCGGGCGCAGGTGAGATTATCAGCGGGCGCGTTCTGGATCCTGACGGAAGGCCTGTTGTTAATGTCAAAGTCTCCGCCGAGCCGGGAGGGCGTCTACCTCTTGAAGTGTTCACCGATTACAGAGGAATATATGCTCTTGAAAATTTGCAGTCGAATACTACGTATACGATATGGCCGACGGCGGAAGGGTACGTTTTCTCCGGTCTTTCAGTGGAGACGTTTAGTTCGGATGATAATTCTACCAAGGTTGGGAATCGCTGGGGCATTGATTTTTATGCTGTCTCTGCGCCGAACCCACCTTCTCCTGATATTTTTTATGTGGATAACGATGGACCCGGTGATCCCAGGCCTGATGATCCGGCTGTTTCCGATCCCCAGGAGGATGGTTCGATTTCTCATCCGTTTGACGCCATACAGGAAGCTATTGATGTGGCTTTCTCACAAGATACAGTGGTTATTATGCGAGGAACTTATACCGGTCGAGGTAACAGGGACCTGGATTTCGATGGCAAAGCTATAACAGTTCGCGGCGAAGATCCGAACAATCCTGACCTCGTAATCATAAATGCTGAAGGGACCGCGGAGAATCCACATCAGGGATTCGTGTTCCATCGTTACGAGACACCTAATTCGGTTCTCTCCGGCCTGACTATTACCGGCGGTTATCACGAAATGGGGGGAGGTATGTATTGTGGGGATTACGCCCAGCCGACGATAACCAACTGTGTGTTTCAAGAGAACTCGGCATCCCTCGGCGGCGGGCTTTACATTGAGAGCAGCCCCACGCTGACAAACTGCACATTCATTGCCAATTCAGCGGATGCCGGCGGCGGGATTTACAACAGCGGACAGCAACCTGAGTGTAAGCCGGTAATAAGCGACTGTGTGTTTTACGATAACACAGTCTCCCATAACGGCGGAGCGATGTACAATTTGGGGCGGTATTCCGAGCCGACGATCATGCGCAGCGAGTTTATTCGAAATTCCGTCTCAGGTGCGGGCGGTGGGGCAATACGCAATAATATGGGCGGAAGCCCGACTTTGATTAATTGCCTGATTACAGACAATTCTGCTGCAACGTTCGGCGGGGCGATACGCAACTCGAACAGCGGGGCAACGAAACTGACCAATTGTACGTTAAGTCGAAATTCAGCCCAAAGTGGCAGAGCACTGGCATGCAATCCGGATGACAGTGCTACTCAATCTCCCGGCGTTTTTATAATAACAAATTGTATCTTCTGGAACGGCGGCGACGAAATATTCAACGATGATAAGTCGGTAGTCAATGTTACTTACAGCAATATTCAGGGAGGCTCCGAAAATGGTTCATGGCCGGGCCAGGGCAATATTGATGTTGAACCATATTTTGCAGATCCGGACAACGGCGATTATCATTTAGCATCCAGGTCGGGCCGCTGGAATCCGAAGAGCCTGAGCTGGATTCAGGATAACATGACAAGTCCCTGTATCGATGCAGGTGATGAGAATACCCCGGTAAATCTTGAGCCTTCACCTAACGGAGGTGTCGTAAATATTGGTGCATATGGTGGCACTGAAGAAGCGAGCAAGTCGTAATTTGAACCGAAGAAAATCCTTTTTTTGCAATAAAATCCAAATAAATCACGTCTTAAACATTGCTATAAGTGGTTTCTGTCTCGATTTTGAGCAGATTATTTTGAAGGAAAATGCTTATTAGACTGTTTGTTTTTGGGAATAACGATATCACAAGCCTGGATTGGGCTATAACAATTGAATGGCAGGATAGAGTGTTCTTCGATGCAGATCAGGAGACGGGTTTTTTTGATTGAGGTACTTATGGGGCATGAAATTACGGCAAACACTAATAGAAGAGGAATATGCCATTCTAAGTGTTATTTATTAGTATTGCTTTTGTTTTTGCTCGTCATTACTTTTTTGGGATGTCGATCTCCGGTTGAGCATCGCAGCGAGGCTGATAATGTCGCTGCTGAGATTATCACAGCTAAGCAAAAAGAAGCACTTGGAGAAACCGAGCCGTTCAGCATTGAAAGACCCAGCGATATTCTTCGCCGTCGTCTGCTGGAGCAGCAAAATTTAGCCCTTTCATCCGAAGCTTCACTTGGCACGGACCGCCTCAAGCCTGTCGAACACTGGCCGGATCCGGACTATCTGCAGGCCAAATCGTCTGGTAGTTCAGAAGAATTGTCAATCGAGCCAAATAAGCCAGTCAAATTATCACTGATACAGGCGCTCCAGGTTGGCGCCCGCAATAGTCTGGATTATCAGTCACGCAAAGAAAATGTCTTTCGAACGGCATTGTCTCTCGACCTGACCCGGCACAACTTCGAAAATATATTTAATGCCAGTGCAGACAGCGAACTCGGCACCGATACCACGGCGACCGATTTGAATACCAACGCGGCAGCGGGAGTGAGTCGTGCCCTGAAGAACGGAATCGACATGAGTTCGTCTATAGGGATCAATCTTTTTAATCTTTTAACGCAGGGTGGTGCTTCATCCATGGGACTGAGTGCCGATGCTTCGGTATCCATTCCCTTAATTAGAGGTTCCGGCGAACATATAGCCGCTGAACCACTGACTCAGGCCGAGCGAGATGTAATTTACGAGCTTTGGGATTTCGAACGCTATAAAAGAACGTTCTCGGTTAATGTTGCCCGGGGATATTTCAACGTATTGCGTCAGATGGACTCGGTATCTAATGCTGAGGACAACTATCGCAGCTCAGTAGCATCGTCTCGATTTTCACGAAGGCGGGCCGACGCAGGTCGAATCCCTGAAATCGAAGTGGACCAGGCAATACAGCGGGAATTAAGTGCCCGTAATAACTGGATTTCCGCCAATGAGCAGCTAAAGAGTACTCTCGATTCGTTCAAGAATACTATAGGCCTTCCGACTGATGCTCGAATTGAGCTCGATCCAAATGACCTCGAGCAATTGCGTGGCCGGGCTTCGGAGATTCTTGAACAGATGAGAAGAGCATCTCTGGAAGGTATTTCAGAAACAGTTCCACCGGCGGATGCTCCTATAGATTTAATACCAGCCAACTATGAAGACGCCGGCCCCTATGAGATTGACGAGTCTATGGCGGTGAAACTGGCCTTAGAGAACCGGCTTGATTTGCAAATAGCGATCGGCGAAGTTTACGATGCCCAGAGAGAGGTTATAGTCAGAGCCGATGCCCTCAGGGCAGGATTGACGCTTGGCGGATCTGCTTTCGTTTCAGATAACGATGATGTAGGCGATATTCGTTTTGACAGGGGTCAATACGCGGCCCTGCTTTCCCTTGATTTACCGGTTGAAAGAACCAGAGAACGTAATGATTATAGAAACAGTCTGCTTAACCTTGAGCAGGCCACAAGAAATGTACAATCACTCGAAGACCAGATTAAATTTTCCATTCGCAGCGAATTACGAACCCTTCTCGAGTCTCGGGAAAGTGTAAAGATTCAGGCTCAGTCGGTTGTGGTTGCTGAAAAACGAGTCCGAAGCAACACAATTTTCCTTGAAGCCGGAAGAACTGAGATACGTAACTTGCTGGAGTCGCAGGATGCGCTTCTGGCGGCCCAGAATTCCTTAACTCGGGCCGTCATAGATTATCGCATCGCAGAACTGGAAATGCAGCGTGATTTGGGCTTGCTCAAAGTGAACGAAAAGGGTTTGTGGCGGGAATTCTCGCCGGAGGTTATCAGTAATGACAGATAGTACAAATAATGATCGTCGTGGACTTAAGTCTTTCTGGACGGTAGGTGCCATTGTGGCAGTGGCTACGATTGTTGTAATCTTCATCTGGCTCAAAGTAGTGCGAGGCGGAGAAGATCCCACGAGTAGTTTTGCTACCTTTGTTGCTAAACGAGGGCCGCTGACAATCAGCGTATTGGAGTCAGGTACTATAAGCCCCCAGGAGCAGATCACTCTCAGGAACGAAGTTGAGGGAAGAACATCTATTGTCAGCCTCGTTCCGGACGGCAGTATAGTCAAAAAGGGTGACCTGCTGGTTGAGTTGGACGCCAGTACCCTAAAAGATGCTATAATCGACCAGGATATTCAAGTTCAGCGGGCCGATGCTGCTTACATTGGGGCCAAGGAAAGTCTTGCCGTTACTGAGAACCAGGCCAAAAGCGACATCGACGTCGCCAGACTCACTCTGAAATTCGCACGGCAGGATTTGCAGCAGTATGTAGATGGGATTTATCCAAAAGATGCCAATGAGCTTAGGGCAAGGATTCGTCTGGCCGAAGAAGATCTAAAACGTGCTGAGGATGTGAATGACTGGTCAAAGAGGCTCTATGAAGAAAAATATCTCTCGGAGACCGAATATCTTGCGGACAAGCTGGCAGTGCAAAGGAGAAAACTTGAGAGGGATGTGGCGAACAGCGATCTTGATCTTTTGCAGAACTTCACCTACCATCGCCAGATCGAACAGTTGACCAGTGATGTCAACCAGGCCGAAATGGCTCTGGAGCGCACGGAGCGCAAGGCCTCAGCCGATGTGGTCCAGGCTAAGGCTGACCTTCGGGCCAAAGAGCTTGAGTATAACCGTCAAAAAGAGAAATTGAAGAAGACAGAGGACCAGCTTTCAAAAACAACGATATATGCTCCACAGGATGGTATGGTGGTCTATGCAACCAGCGGCGGCGGGAGACGTCCCTGGGACCGCAGAGATCCGATGGAAATCGGTGTCGAGGTTCAAGAGCGGCAGGACTTGATAAACCTTCCAACCGCCAATTCAATGAAAGCCCAAGTGGATATTCATGAAACGAGTCTTGAAAAAGTTAGGTTAGGACTACCTGTGGTAATCACGATTGATGCACTGGCGGGAAAGAAGTTCCTCGGACGTGTGCAGCGTATTGCGCCCTTGCCGGACGCACGAAGTATGTGGGCGAATCCGGACCTGAAGGTTTATCCTACGGATATATATCTGGAAGATAGCGATAATACGCTTCGTACGGGAATGAGCTGCAAGGCTGAAGTTATCATTGCGCAATATGAGGATGCTGTGTATATACCGGTGCAGGCGGTATTGCGGGTTGCAGGGCAACCGACGATTTATGTTGTCGATAAGGATGGATCATACACCGAGCGTAAAGTCGAAATCGGCCTGGATGATAACAACATGATAAGAATTGTCAGTGGCCTTGAAGAGGGAGAAGTTGTCTTGATGACGCCTCCGCTGAGAGCTGCGACAATAGAATCAGGTTCAGAGGCTTCAGGTGTTGATTTGCCCGAAGGTTCCGGTACTTTCCAGGATAGGGTGAATCAGAGACTCGAAGAAGCTAACGGCAATGCTGCACCTTCACCACAACGAGGACCAGGACAGTCTACGGGTCCCGGCGGCGACCGTTCAGGACCACCAGGAGGCTTTGAAATGCCCTCAGCAGATCAAATGGAACAGATCCGCAGGCGCTTCGAAGATATGACGGACGAAGAGCGTCAGAAAGCAAGGGAGGAAATGAGACAACGTTTCGAGAACATGTCGGAAGAGGAGCGTGAAGCGATGCGGCAGCGTTTTCAGGGAGGCGGAGGCTCAAGACAGGGCCGAGGTCGCAGAGGAGAAGGTCCCGGACAGGGGGCAGACTCAGGATCTCGTGGAGCGGAAAGGAATCAGTAAATGGCTAAACAAGCTCCATCCAACAACCAGGAAATTATCAAGCTCGTGAATGCGCGCAAGATCTACCAAATGGGGATAGAGCAAGTTAAAGCTCTTGCAGGAGTGGACGTTACATTCAAAAGAGGGAGCTTCTGGGCGATCATGGGACCAAGTGGTTCCGGCAAGAGTACGATGATGAATATTCTTGGTTGTCTCGACCGCCTGACTTCCGGCTCTTATTATCTTGACGGCAAGGATGTCAGCCGGCTTGACGATGATTCGCTAAGTGAGTTTCGACTTAGATATCTGGGCTTCATATTCCAGAGTTTTAACTTGATTCCTCAACTAACCGTCCAAAGAAATATCGAGCTGCCGCTATACTATCTGGGCTGGGACGCAAGAGAAAGTGCGACAAGAGCAAAAGAGCTCGCTGAGCAGGTAGGGCTCGGGGATAGGATTGGTCACAGGCCAACGGAGCTTTCAGGCGGCCAGATGCAGAGAGTGGCTATTGCCAGGGCACTGGCAAACGATCCACAGGTCATCTTTGCAGACGAACCAACCGGTAATCTTGACTCGACAACGGGTGAGCAGATTCTGGAACTTCTGATAAAACTGAATAAAACGGGTAAAACAATCATAATCGTCACGCATGAACAGACCATTGCAGAGCATGCACATAACAGGCTGCACATGCTGGATGGCTTGATCGATAGAATCGAAGGGAATTCTAAATGAGACATACACGAATCGCACGAAATATATGGCTCGGGATCGAGAATCTGCTGCTCCACAAGCTGCGCTCGTTTCTGACCATGTTGGGCGTCGTCTTTGGTGTGGGCAGTGTCGTGGCTATGCTTTCTGTCGGTGAAGGCGCCAGCAAGGAAGCTCTCGAACAGATTCGCAGGCTTGGTAGCAATAATATCATTATCTCATCGAGGAAATCCGCAGAGGAAGAAGCCACAAGCACCGAACATTCACACATGAGCATCTACGGATTGACTTATGATGATTATCGCAGGATATCATCGAGTTTCAGCAATATTCAACAAACCGCACCGGTAAAGCTGACACGAAAGGACTCGCGTGTTCGCGATAGAGTGCTGGAACTGAGGATCGTAGGTACTACGCCCGAATGGTTTAAGCTTGTGCCTCGAGAGATTCTTGCCGGGCGAGTGCTCATCGAATCCGATCTGGAAAAGCAGGCCCCGGTTGCTGTGCTTACCGAATTCGGCGCTCGCAAAATCCTGGCTACTCAGAGCACGGTCGGCCGGACGGTTCGCATCGGCAGCGACGAGTTCGAGATCGTCGGTATCGTAAGGAGTGAAAGCGGGCAGGCCGGAAATATCCAAATTCCCGACCAGGATGTCGATGCCTATATCCCTATGGAAGTGGCACGTCGGTATTTCGGTGATATCTTTACAAAACGCACTTCGGGTGGAGACGAACGCGAGATGGTGGAACTGCACCAGGTTATAGTCCAGGTGGATAATCCAAAGAAAGTGGAAGCTGTCGCAGCAGGCATCGAAAGAATGTTGGAACAATTTCATAGGAAAAAGGATTATGCCGTGAGTGTTCCTCTGGCGCTGATCAAGCAGGCCGAGGCGATGAAGCGAAGATTCAATATTGTGCTCGGATCAATCGCAGGCATTAGCTTGCTGGTCGGCGGTATTGGGATTATGAATATTATGCTGGCCTCGGTCACGGAACGTACGCGTGAGATAGGAATCAGGCGTGCCATAGGCGCCAAACGCAGGCAAATTGTCGTTCAGTTTCTTATCGAGACCGTGGTTCTTTCGACTATGGGCGGCCTAATAGGACTTGGAATGGGTACACTTATTCCATTCTTTATCACGTACTTTTCCGGCATGATTACCGTTATAACCTTAAAGGGAATTCTCCTGCCGCTTCTAATCAGTATGACAATCGGAATTCTCTTCGGTCTGTATCCTGCGGTTCATGCCGCCAAAGTGGATCCGATTGTGGCACTTAGGCATGAATAATTCATTCGCTTTTCTGAGCGTTGCTTTGCATGACCCAGGCTTCGTTAAACCTCGCATATTTGATTGTCTTATGTGGGGCACCCTTTCGGTCCTTATGGTGATAACTGTAAACCACATACAGGAAATCGCCTCGGCCTTGAATGATAGACGGATAAGCGCTGCTGGTCGCTATGTTTCTGTCACGCGTGTCCAGCTCAAGGTGTCGGGTGTATTCCCAGCTTTTGCCTTCGTCAGTTGAGATTGAAATCGCCAGGCTGTGTCTGCCGTTTTCGGTATCGTTATATGCCAGGGCCCAGTGACCGTTGCTCATAGTGACAACATCAGCTCCTGAACCGGGATTGGGCAATTCGGAATCCCTCACTGTACTCCATGTCAATCCTTTATCTGCAGATGTGCTCACATGGAGACGTTTGGGCGGAGGCCCGTTGTCACGCATATAAGCTACTAATGTCCCATCAGCTTTTTTTGCTATGCTGGGCTGGATATTACCAGGCGCTACAAGCGGCTCGCTGAACTTCCAGGTAAGACCGCCGTCATCCGTGATGGCCATTATCGAAAAACTAAATCCATCTGAGTAGAAAGGAACGATAATCCTGCCCTTGTCGACAATCACAGCTTTATTTTTCGTCTGCCAGCCCATTCGTCTGAAATACGGGTAGCCAAGCTGCTGTTCGGTCGATTGGCCCGAAGAATCAATAAGTCTTCCTCTCTTGGTCATATTTTCGCCGCGTGCTTTGGCAAGCAATTCCTTCTGCCATCTTTCAGCTAAGCCACTCGTTAGACGCCCTAAGATACTGTTACTCTTAGAAATATATTCCGTATATTCCTTGATTTGTCTTTCAACCGATTTGACGAATCGGTCGCCGGGCTGAATACCGCGTTCGGCTCGATCGCCGGGCTTGAAATGTAAAACATCCTGCCATGCCCATTCAGGCGGCCCATCCTGCATCATATAGTTTTTGCTGATACGATATTTAGGCAGCGAAGTTTCCCACTGATTTGCAATTACGGTATACCACATCAGCCAGAGCCGATCCTGAGAGTCTATAAAAAGAATCGGATTGATATCCGGAAACTCGGGAACATCCGCCATTACGAAGGTTTTGCTCCACTTTTCTTCGCCTGCTCGAAGCCGCGCTCCCATGATCGCAACATCATCTGCCCATCGTTCGCCGGAACCTTGAAACCATGCTGCCAATAGATCGCCATTCGGTAGCTCGACGACTGTCGAGCCATGTACATGCTGACTTACGAGAGGAAATATTTCAATGGTCTTACAAAAAGCTTCTTTATTCCCGGCGGGACTGTTATTTTTTGCTAAGGATGCATCGATAAAACCTCTACCACTGGCTGCAAGTATAAGGTAAATCAATATTAAATTATGTTTACGAATGGGGATTCCCGCACAATGTTTAATCATAGCAAAAACCTCAAAAAAAGCATTTATCATAAGATTCGTGTCTGTAATAATTCTTTAATTGTTGCTGTGTTTTACAAGGCTCAATATGACAAGACAAGTATTTTGTCAAGCAGAATATAGCACCTTATTGTTCAATAATATGGGGATTTTTATTGACAAAAGGGGGATAAATCGGATATAAAGGAAGACAAACGGAAATCTTTTGATTTATTATCTTGAGCAGGGGGGGATTTCTGCAATTTAGTTCATAGTGTTACTTAAATATGTGCTCTTTTTGGTCGTTTAAGGAAGGAAGTAACAATAGACTCAAAATAACCATTTGTAGCTATATTTATTTAAAGTCTCTAAAAAATAATCACTGTCAGATACTTCGGTGTGTGACCGGAGCGAAATGTCCTTTAAGTTTTATTTATAAAGGAGGATGTAAGATGAGTAAGATCCAAAGATTCACCATGCTTGTTCTTTTGCTTTTAGTAACCAACGCTTGGGGAGTAGGTTTCCTGGACAACTTCAATAGAGCCGATGGCGATGTAGAGAATGATTGGGTAATTCGGACGGATGGGACCATTGAGGTCAAAATTGTAGACAACGAGGTTCTCATCGCCGGCGAGCAGGGCACTGATTGGGTGCGATGCGGTATCTCCCGACCTGTTGAAGATGAGACGAGAATCTCCTTCGATTTCAAGGCCGATGACAGCTTCAACGTCCACATCCGCATCAATGACGCGGCAACCAGCGCCTATATCGATGCCTACTCTTGGCCCGGAGGCCCCTTGCAGTATGCCTCTTCCGAGGATGGCAGCTGGCCTGGCTGGGTCGCCATGGGTGGTTCGAATATGCTGGCAGGGGAGTACAACACACTCGTGTTGGTGCAAGAAGGTACAGAGTTTACCTACATCCTCAACGGCGAGGTGATCGGCCCTGTCACGAACAGCAACCTCACAGAAATCGGGCGTGTACTCATCGACAGCGATGCAGCGGCCGGCACTACTGGAAGTCTTCATATCGACAATGTGATGATTGGGATTGTATTTGCTGAAAAAGCCAAGAATCCGAGTCCGGAGAATGGAGCCGTGCACCCGGATACGTGGGTGAATTTGAGCTGGACGCCGGGTGATTTTGCTGTCTCACACGATGTGTACCTGGGTGATAATTTTGATGATGTTAACGAGGCCACACGAGATTCAGAATTATTCCGGGGCAACCAGGACTTGATGTTTTATACTGCCGGCTTTCCCGGATATGCTTATCCGGACGGACTTGTTAACGGCACGACCTACTACTGGCGAATCGACGAGGTCAACGATAATAATCCGAACAGTCCGTGGAAAGGTGAGGTTTGGAGCTTCCTGGTTCCCCCCAAAACTGCATACGGACCCGATCCGGCTGATGGTGCTGAATTAGTAGATCTGAATGCACGGCTTAGATGGACGGCAGGTTATGGCGCCATATTGAG
>Ga0209536_100012847_pt1 | contig 12134 bp, 12 predicted proteins | sample DeeMarSeWOR28_12_FD_187461 | JGI IMG/M metagenome (GOLD analysis project Ga0209536, IMG submission 187461) | Marine sediment microbial communities from White Oak River estuary, North Carolina - WOR-2-8_12 (SPAdes) (version 2) | ecosystem: Environmental > Aquatic > Marine > Intertidal zone >...
TTTAATGTCTTCTGGTGTGGTAGGCATGGCCCAACGGGCATAATAACGCACATTAGGATCATTATTCCATTTACAGATTAAAGAGATCCATTTGGAATCCTGAACTACTAAATTTATTTGTTCTCCTTCGATAAATGGAAAAGATTCTTCCAAGTTTTTGTGATTTTCTGTCATAATTCTCGTCCTCACACCTAGTGATTTATTTCTTCTCCTCCTTATTTATTCTTGTCCAATCTTCTTTTAATATACAAAAGGTTTTATTATCAACATAGGTACCATCAATGTATAATGCTTCTCTTTCTGCACCCTCTAAAGTGAATCCCAGTTTTTCAGCAACCGACCATGAGCCAATATTATCAACAGCAACGCCACCATGGATTTTGTGTAGATTTAATTCGTTAAAAGCATAATCTAAAAGCAGTTTAGTAGCTTCAGTAGCTATGTTCTTCCCCCAATAATTTTTATCTCCAATCCAAATGTACGCATTTGCCCAACCGGTTACCCAATCAATATGTCCTAATCCAATAGTCCCAATGGGTTTTGAGTCTTTCTTATGCCATATCTCCATAGCGATGTGATCCCGAAATGTTTCAGTTCGTTGGTCAAACCTCTTTTTTTGCTCATCTAGTGTCCTAGGGATGACATTTCTAGCATATCTTCTACCGAGGGGATCATTTTTCCATCTAGCATATGATTCTGCGTGATTGGGGTGCATAGCACAGAGGTCTATAGTATCCCCACTAATAAAAGTATAATGGTCAATTCCCAGATCATCTATAATTTCTTCTTTATCTCCCATTTTGTCTACACACCCGTTTTATTCCACTCTTGTATTAGTATTGAATATTCTTCAGAATCAACAAATTTCCCATCAATGTAGTTCTCTTTTTTTTTAGTTAGTTCAAATTGAAATCCAACTTTTTCAAGCACTCTAATGGAAGCTCGATTAGGTGAAAATGCTCCAGCAGTGATTTTATGTAGATTTAATTCATTGAAACCGTAATTAACTATTAATAAACTAGCTTCTGTGGCAAATCCTTTACCCCAATATTCTTTTTCACCTATGACGTAGAAAAGAGATGCTCTTCTATCAAACCAACGGATATCTTCAAGTCCAGCATATCCAATTGGTTTATTGTCTGCTTTATGCCAAATTTCAAAGAAGATCCGTTCTCTCATTCTACTCTCTGGGGGCTCTAAGGTTTTCTTTAAATCTTCTTTTGATCTGGGAAATACAGCTCTGGCATATTTTCTGATTCCAGGAGAGTTCCACCACTTAGCATACAAGTTTAAATGGTCTGAATTTGAGGGACAAAGATTTATATTTTCTCCTTTAATAAAAGGTACAGATTCAATCTGCTTATTAGTGCTCATTGGTACATCGTTCTTTAGGTATTCTAATAGATATTTGTATAAAGACAACAAAGAATAAATTATTATTGAATTCTTAGGTAGACATCTTTAGAGATATTCATTTTTTACACGGGTTAGCGTAGTGAAGAAAACAATAAGTGCCCCTATTATTATGAACACTATAAATGGATTCCATTCAACCAAAAGTCCAATGAATGGATAGGTTACCGCCATAAGAAGACTTCCAAACATATTTATTGTACTTAGGACTGTTGCTCGATTTTCTGATGCAATCTGTTTATTTATTCCGTTCACATAAATTAAAAATCGTGGATATCCAACTGCTACAATCACCAACAGTAAGATGATCCCTAAAATCGCATTGATTGAAAATCCCAATAAGACATATGCAATCCCTATTGTGAGGTCAACCGCGATTAAGAACAACAACTTCTTTTTAACTGATTTTAATAACCAAGGAATAACTATCGTGAATACCATATTAACAATATTCATTAACGCTGTTACAAACCCAAACAAGAAAAGTGGCACACCGACTATCCCTAGATAGATCTGGTATGTCCAAAATAGAAAATACGTTAAAATACCGATAAAAACCCTATCAAAACATAAAACTCGAAGGACCTTATTATTCCTTAATTCTCGAAATCCATCCCGTAGTATTGTTAAATATTTCTGTGAAGTTTTTTCAATTTCAAGTTTAGGTTCTTTAAATGTGAGGGATACTATAAACGCGAAGATATAGACAATCCCAAGACAAGTCATTGTAAATTGTAATGAGATGAATTCTGCAATAATAGAGCCTAAAGGAGCTGAAATGGTCAGTGCAACAAGATTAATTGTTTGAATTCTTCCCAGTATGCTTGGTAAATTATCTTCTTTCTTCATTGTTTTCAGTGTATTGAATAGAAAGGCTTGATCCGTTCCTGAATGTAAGGCAGAACTGAATGCCCACAGTGTTTCAGCTACAAAAAAAAGAAAAATATTAGGGATAATACTGTACATAAACGCAGCTGCTACAACAGAAAGTCCAGACAACATTAAGGCAACATTTCTGCCAATATGATCTGCAATCGCTCCTGAAGGGATTTCAAGCAAAAAGATCATAAACATAAAATAGCTCTGGAGGAGCATAATTTGAAAAAAAGTAAGTCCTCCCCAGTCCATCATATATGGGATGTACACACCTCTCACAGTGTGAATTCCCAAAATGAAACTAAAAACATACACCTTGGAGATATTAGATTTAAAACTTTTTTCCATAATGATTCATAAGTTTGATCTATAAAGTAGTTGAATAAACCTTTTATTCAATTTATTTTTAATCTCAAGCTCTTAGAAAACTAGTAATACCAAATTTCTAGAGTTAAAAAATATGAGATTGGCTATTTTTGTAAATAGAGAAAAAGAAAAGGTTAAGAAAAGAGTTTTTGAATATACTCTCCAATTTTATCTAGTGCCTCCCTGGCTTCGGGAAAATCATAGATACCAAAAAACTGAAAGACATGAAGAGTATCATCCCATGATTGTAATATTACATCAACTCCCGCTTCTTGCGCTCGCTTAGCAAATCTCGTAGAATTATCATAAAGCATTTCGCTCGTACTTACTTGAATCAAGATTGGAGGGAGACCTCTTAAATCTGCTAGAAGTGGGGAAATTGAGGGATTCCGGACATCTGCCCCTGCTAAATATTCAGTATTCCACCAAAAAACTCCAATATCCCCTAAAATTGGATCTGTTGGGGCATTTTTATGCATTGTAGTGTTGTCATTGGTATAGATAGTGGGAGGTGAAATAACTACAGCTCCTAAAGGGAGAGGAAAACCGTCATCTCGTAGTTTTAATAAGGTTACCAATGTCAAATTCGCTCCAGCAGAATCCCCCGCAATAACAACATTTTTTGGTTCAAATCCTTCAGATAGCAACCAACGGTATGAGTTAACAATAGCTTCTAACGCAGCGGGAAAAGGGTGTTCTGGCGCTAGGGGATAATCTAAACTTAATACCTTCATGTTGGACTGTCTCGCTAAGTCTACTGTAAAAGTTCTATAGTTTTTTGGAGAATTTAAGATAAAGCCACCTCCATGAAGATATAGTAAAACTCTTTCTTCATTTGAACCAGGAATGATTTGCCATTCGGCAGGTACGCCGTCGATATCGACTTCCTCAATTTTAATATCTGGGGGAAGTGGATGCTGCTCCCTTTCGATTTTGGCTGAATAATTTACACTGAAACGATAAAATTTAGTTAACATTTCAATTTCCCTTTCAGTTAACACACCGTAAAAATCTTCAATGGAGCCCTCTTTGCTTGCGAGCATCTGATAATATTTTAAATTATATTCTTCGAGTTTTGCTAAAGAAGCTTGGAGATTAAAACCTTTTGCCTCATCTAAGTTTAAAAATTCAACGGCACACGCTAATCGTATGTCTTGTCGATCATCAATATATTTAAGAATATCGGGACGAATTTTTGATCTGTCTACTACTGGCATATAATAATACCTTTTAATTTTCCAGTTTTTAATGAATAATGGATCTAAATGTTTTTAGCTTATTTTAACGTTTTCATACCAAAAATAGTTAAAAAAAAAAAAAGAGTAATAATCCTTGTTTTTAAAACGGTTTGACTTTATACTTTTAATGCCAGGTCCATATCTCCGAGAGTTAATTTCTTCCTACCGGCGTGTCGGGTCATTTCAAGAGCTTTATTTGTCATGCCTTTAGCTAATTTTTCTAAATAATCAATTAAGGCATCTACAGCATCTCGAGCAACCATTTCCGCGCCATTATCTTTCATTAACTTTCGTACTGGACTCCACGCAAATACTTTCTTTGCCATTTTTTATTCCTCCAAAATTTATTGTTTTCAAAAAAAATAGGTTAAAAGTTTAACTAGAAACTTCTTTAAGTTTTATTACTTATTATAACTATATAAAGATTACGGTAGGTTTTCGATACGATATGTTTCGGTTAATAATTTCGACCGATCACCAATATAGCGATGTCTTGGAAGAAAGCCGGCAGAAGTACTTCTGAGCCATTAGATCTGAGATCTTTTTTGATTATTAAAATTATAGCTTTCCAAAACAAATGTGTAGAAATACTAATTGAATTCTTGAAAAAGAGGTAAAAAATGAGAACGGTTTACAGCTTTTTACGCATTACATAAATATCTTCAAGTTCTTTAAATGTTTCAAATCCTTCCGACTGATAGAGCGGAATTGGACCACGATAGCTATGGGTTTCAGAAAATTCTCCTAACCTTGGATATGCTTCAATAATATCATACCCCATATCTTTATAAGTCTTTACAGCATGACGAAGAAGCTGTCGGGCAATTCCTTGCTTTCTGTGCGTGTGAGCTATCAAAAAGCACACAATTCCAGCAATTTTTTTCCCTTCAGATTGTTCTAAATCATATTCATAGAGCTCTTTTGCAAAATTCTCCCTTGAATTAATATTTAACCAACCCACAGGTTTATTATCAATATAGGCTAAAAATCCTCTCATTTTCCCAGATTGAATTAAATCAATTGAACAATTTTTATTTTCCTCATTTTTACGCTCTCTCCATTCTTTATTACTTCCCGGAAAGTGATAATAATGACAATAACACCCCGCCCATTCAGGATTATCAACAAACCCTACTTTCTCAAAGTAATATATCCAATCTTCAAGCAAATCTGCAGACAATGGTTTTATTGTTATTTTTATGCTATTTCCCTCATATTATTATTGTCCTTATTCTTTTGTGCGCTTAAAATAAACGCAGGAAAGATACAAAAGTACAGGAGGATAACCAATATAATTAAAAAACCATTATACACTAATTCTCCTAAGCCACCATGAAAATCTCCTATTGAATAATAACCAATGATCCCAAGTACTACTAAGATTATAAGTGGAATGCCAACCACAAATAACTTTAACCCAAGGGATCGAGGATTTTTTCTTTGTTTCTTTGAATCTCTTATATTTAAACTAAATCCACCTTTCACTAGAGTAGAATAAATGAAGGGATAGAAGAAAATTGTTGACACTAAAAACAACAGAAAGAAGGTACCAACGGAGGCTAAGTCTGTGAAGAAATCATAGATCAATTTATATAAATCAAAATGAATTATGATGAAAGGCAGAAGAACTGCTACAATGGTTATATAAACTATACTTACTACAAGAAAGATAATATTTTTTTTATTCATTATCTATATTTGTAAAACTATCAAGCTTTATTTACTTTTTAGTTCACAATGGTGTATAAAATGAGGAAAGGATTTGTGATTTAAGTCGGATATGAAAATGAGTTTTTAAAAATCATCAAAAACTATCTACCTTAAATTTTGCTAAATGCGAAATTTTAGATGTTATGGAGTGTCATAAAAAGAGTCTAATTATATCGACTAAATGGAGTGAGAGAATATGAAAAAAGTTATTGCGATCACAGGTGGGGATGGAGTTGGTCCGGAAGTTGTAGCGGAAGGTCTTAAAGTCTTGAAGATTGTTTCTGACTATACGGATTTTGATTTTGAATTTAAGGAAGCCCCAGCTGGGGGGAATGAGTATAAGAGAAATGGGGATAACTTGCCAACTAAATCTTTTGATATTATAAAACAATCTGATGCCCTATTATTTGGAGCTGTAGGACTTCCTGATTTAGCTCCTGGTGTAGCTGAAAGTGCAGTATTAAAAATACGACAAAAACTTGACTTGTACGTAAATTTACGTCCAATAAAATTATATGATTCATTAAGGGATAGATGCCCTCTTAAAGAGGAGTTTATCGGATCAGGAATAGATATCGCTTTTGTAAGAGAAAATACTGAAGGACTCTATACGAATAAAGGGGCAATACTTAAGGATGATATCGCTGAAAATGTAATGAGTGTTACAAGGAACGGTTGTGAACGTATTATTAAGTATGCTTTTGAGTATGCAAAACGTATGGGACATTCAAAGGTCACTTCCGTAGATAAAGCAAACATCTTAAACCCTAGCAAATTATGGCGTAAGATCTTTCACGAGATAGGGGAAAGTTATCCCGATCTTGAAAAAGAAGACTTCTACATTGATGCCTACTGTCAATGGCTTATCAGAAAACCATTTTCATTTCAAACTGTTGTTACCGGAAATATGTTTGGTGATATAATAAGTGATGAAGGGGCATTTCTTATAGGGAGCCTAGGAATGGCATCAAGTGGGAATATCTATCCAGGAAAAATTTCGATGTATGAACCAATTCATGGTTCTGCTCCAGATATTGCCGGAAAGGGAATTGCAAATCCTATTGGAGCCATTCTAAGTGTAAAGTTAATGATACAAGAATCTTTTAAAGCCCCATATATAGCAAATATAGTTGAAGCTGCTGTTGAAGAAGCTCTTAAGGATGGTAGAACTGTCGATATTAAGAATCCTAAAATAAAAACTCTTAATACTGAAGAGATGGGGGATCTAGTTATAGAAAAATTAGTTAATCTTCTTAAAAGTTAATGTGTTAATACTTATCTTCAATTGCTGACAACATTGAGTTCAGTTGATCATAGATATCTAAACGAAAATCAGTGCTGACTCTAAAAAAGAATAGATCCAATGTTTTGTTTTCAATCTGATCATCCACATTTAGTTCTTCTAAAATCTGAGACCAACTACTTGATTCTGTTGCTCTTATCCCGATTAAAATAATTCCCTTATCCTTGATATTTTTTATAATATTTATGAGGGCTTTCTTCCATTCGGGTTTAACATGTTCCCGATTTCTTGAATCAAAGATGCATAATACACCATCAGAACTTGAGACATCATCAGTGGCAGTATAAAGGTGCTGTTTAGTAATCAACCCGTTCTGATATTGAAACACTTGTTCATCCTCATAATCCCTTATTAGAGAGCCTTCTCCTAACTGTTTAATACTTGCAATTATCTGTAAACCGGGGTTCCATATGGTATTTTCCGTTACGAACGATAAGGTTAAAATGATCCGCTTTTTCAGGATCGAAGTAATCAATTCGTATAACACCGTGTTTCTTCTCTCATCTTCAAGTTCTTTACTTTTCATAACGTAATGGTATGAGATTAAATTGAACGCGTCCTCTACATTTTCTCCCGTTAAGGCACTGGTTTCGATATAGGATAATTTAATTAGTTCATTCTGAGATAATTCGGTCACTAGTTTTGCCCCTTCTTGATAGAAAACTTGACGATTTTCTTTTAAGTCTGTCTTATTTCCGACAATTACTACTGGGATTTCTGAATTAGATGTAAATTCTTTTAATTCATTATACCAGTTTGCGATGTTGTTAAAAGACTCACGATTTGTCAAGTCAAATAGAATGAAAGCTGCTTGGGCACCAGAATAATATACTTTTCGAAATCGTCGGAAAAATTTCTGAGCACCAAGATCATAGAGCATTACACTAATTTGATTCCCGTAAAACTCAAACTGATGACGTAAAACATTTAATCCAATTGTTGCTCGATAATCTGAGGAAAATTTCTTTTCGACAAACCTACGAATGATTGAAGTTTTTCCAACTTCATGGTCCCCTGTAATTACAAATTTAAAGCTAAATTCCCCGGGAGTGGCCAATTCCATTTGATAAAGCTGGTTTTTCAATCGGTGAACATTATTTGCTTCGAACTCAAAGTTGGGGACAGTAATTTGAATCAAATCATCCTCCTCAGCAGTAAGTATTTGTGCTGTTTTTTCAGCAAGAAATAATCCATAGGGAGAAATTTTCTCAATAGAAGCCATGCTATCAAGTACTAAACTTAAAATTCTCTCTTCATCAACAGAAATAAACAGCAATCGATGGTCCTCAGTATCAAAGGTTGCATTCCCGAATTTTTTGAAGGCAAATTCGTTACGCATTCTCTCGAGAACTGGGTTTATAATAGAAGTGAGAACTGAGACCAGCTCCATATCAATATCTTTTCGTTTTTCCCCCGCTATAATCAAACCTTCGATATCAGATATAATAATGGCAACGACTTCTTTATTTAGTTCTAAAAACTGACTGAATAGATCGATAAATAGTTTATTTTTCCGTATGACCATGGATACTCTTATCCTTTTTACTTTACCATATTATAAAAATACGTTTTATTAATTCTTCTTGTGATTTGTGACCTTTTAGTGGAAAAATGAATCTTAAAGAAATTTGATTGTGCTCAACATGACCTTAAGTTGGTCATATATTTCTAATCGATATTCTACCCCAATTTTGAAGAATAATAATGAAACCATTTTTTCTTCTAAAAGCTCATTCACGTTGAATTCTTCCATAATTTGAGACCAGTCACTTCTTTCAGAGACACGTATACCGATTAACGCAACTTTATTCTCTTCAAGATCGTTTATGATTTTGATGATAACCTCTCTCCATTGAGGATCAATATGTTCTTCTGATCGTGCATCAAAAATACAAAAAACCCCATCGGAGCCCGTAACGTCAAAATTTTGATACAAATAATTTTTTAAGACAACCCCGTTTGAGAACTTATATATCTTTTCATCATAATCATCTTTAATCTTTTCAAGCTCATTTTTACTATTCACTTCGGATAATATTTGAATCCCTGGGCTCCAAAATTCACTCTCCGAAATCGTTGTTAATGTTAATAATGTATCTTTTTCTAAAAGGCGCCCCATTCTTTTTTCTAGAATGGAGTCTAGTTCTCTGAGCAAATCTTGCTTAAGAATATCTTCTTCTTCCTGTCTACTCTGAGATATGTATTGGTAGGCAATTAAAGTAAAGGCATCCTCGACATTTGCGCCCGTTAAAGCACTAGTTTCTATATACGTTACTTTAATCTTCGCTTTAATAGCCATTTCAGTGACAAAGTCTACTCCATCTTGATATGTTATTGCCCTTTGTTCATATAAATCTGATTTATTCCCGATAATTATCATAGGAATATGCCTACCTTGCACAAAGTTTTCTAATTCCTTATACCAAGCGTTGATATTTTCAAATGAATTTTTATTAGTAAGGTCAAACACAATAAACGCCGCTTGAGCACCAAGATAATATGTTTGCCTAAATCGTGCGAAAAATTTCTGAGCACCTACATCAAAAAGACTGTAGGTAATTTTATTTCCATAAAATTCGATTGAATGACTTAAAATATTAAGGCCAATTGTCGCTCTGTAATCATGAGAAAACTTATTTTCCACAAACCGCCTTACCAGAGACGTCTTTCCCACTTCATGATCTCCAATTATAACGAATTTGAATCTATAAGTTCCCCCTTGATCTAATCGCATTTGGTATATTTGGTTTTTTACTCGTTTTTCAGTTTCTGATGCGTCAGTTTCGAAATCAAAATGAGGAATAGTCAATTGAACTGCATCTCCCTCCTCAGCGTTAAGAATTTGTACCGCTTTTTCCGCAAGTAAATAAGCATACGGGGAAGCTTTATCAACAGATGCCAGATTGTTTAAAGCAACACTTAAAGTTCTTCTTTCATCCAAGGAAATGAATAAAAGCCTAAATAACTCAGTATCAAATGTTGCTGTCCCAAATTCTCGGAAAGCAAATTCGTCTCGAATTCTTTCTAAAATAGGATTTATAATAGATGTGAGAACTGAAACTATCTCTAAGTCAATATCTTTTTTCTTTTCACCTGCTATAATGAATCCTTGTTGATCACTCACAATAACAGCTTCTACATCTGGATTCACTTCAAGGAATTGAGTAAATAATTCTCTAAAAAGAGTATTTCGATTTACTGGCAAGATATCTACTAACAATCTTAAGTTTTTGGATATATAATAAAATCAGTCCTATATATTTCTTTATCAAACCTTCCATTAATCTGAAAATTAAACTTAAAAGTCCTTAGTTTATAATCTTAATATATCACAACTTTAGATTAGGAAGTTTAGCCAATTAAGAAGCTACTAATAGATACATCATGCCTTCTTGTATAGTTTGCCATTTAGAAATAAGTCTAAATAGAGATTCGTATTTCGAGTGCAATAATGAACATCCTATCCACAGCAAGTGTTTAGCGCAGTGGATCTTGCATTCACAAAACTGTCCATTATGCAGTGATCCTTATCCGCAAAGTATACTTGGTAAGTTCAAAGATTTTATAGAATATAAAGAACAAGAAAAGCAGTCAGCTTTAGAAGATGAACAGAAAAAAAAAGCAGAAGAAAAAGTAAAGCAAGTCGCAGATAACATTATCTTCCTTAAATACATCGATTCAATCGAAAAGTTAATCGAGGATGAAAATTATACAGTCGCTTTAGATCTGTTGATGGAATCCTACGACGAAAATTTAAGCGACGATAAGGATTTGAAAGTACTTTTTTTATTAGGTAGAACAAACTACCTACGAGGGAGATACGATTTGGCAATAAATTTTCTCTTTAAGTTAGTCAAACTTAAATTTGATTATCCTGATGGTTTTTTCTTTCTTGGGCGAGCTTACGAGGCATTAGGAATGAAAGATAAAGCAGATTGGGCTTACGAGCGGGTAAAATAGGTATAATCAATTCAACGTTAATTAGAAATAGGCTACATTATTCACTCCTTTACCTCTACTGAATCAAGATCTACCTCAACTACCGAGTCTTGAAAGTGATTTGTTGGACCGTGCCCTCTTCCTACATGTAATTCATCAGCTTTTTGAATTGCTGCTGTAATATAAGCCTTTGCTATATGAACCGCTTTTTTAGTTTTAGTCCCTTTGGCTAACTCAGCCGCAATAGCCGAAGCAAATGTACAACCAGTACCATGTGTGTTTTTTGTATTAATTCGGGATGTATGGAATTCCACAAATCTTTTTCCATCATAAAATGTATCGACTGCTTTGTTCTTATCAGGAAGATGTCCTCCCTTTATAACTACACTTTTAACCCCCATGTCATATATTAGAATGGATGCCTCACGTGCATCTTCTAAGCTTTTTATAGAAATTCCGGAGATTTCTTGAGCTTCATGATGATTAGGGGTTATTATATATGCTAATGGAATTAATTCGGAAATAAGTGCATCTTTAGCTTCGGTTTTTAGGAGAGCATCTCCACCTTTTGCAATCATTACCGGATCTAGGACTATTCGATCGACTCTGTATTTACGAGCACGATCAGCCACAACTCGAATGATTTCTGCATTTGCTAGCATTCCTGTTTTCCACGAATCCGCTCCTATATCTGTCATTACTGAATCGATTTGCGCACCAACGAATTGAGGATCTATCTCAAAAATGTCTTGAACTCCAATTGTATTTTGGGCTGTCAGTGCTGTAATTGCGCTCATTCCAAAAACTCCACGAGCAGAAAAGGTTTTTAAATCTGCTTGTATTCCAGCTCCACCACCAGAATCAGATCCCGCAATAGTTAATACTTTCTTCATTTTCCCTAGTAATTTATTCTTTAATTTTATAAAAAATTTCTTATAGTTGAAGAGGGGTACAATAAATTCGTCTTTCTCTTCTTTAAAACATTTCTTTCAATAAAAAACAATGGTTTATAGGGACGTGTTTATCACGAATCGTGCGAGTTTACTTGTTCTGATTTTTACAGTTTTTTGCACAACTGTTTTAATATTTGAGTCCAAAAAGATTTGGGAAAGAAAGCCGACTTGATTCTCATAAAAACAAATTTACTAAAATTTTTATTATAAAATAGGATTTTTCTTACTTTCGAGGGTATCTTTCAACAATTTAATGGCACAAAATTCTCCACACATGCTACATACCTCCTCATCACCCTCAGCACAGCCATTTCGGTAATGAACTTCTCGGGCTAG
>Ga0209536_100012848_pt1 | contig 12134 bp, 14 predicted proteins | sample DeeMarSeWOR28_12_FD_187461 | JGI IMG/M metagenome (GOLD analysis project Ga0209536, IMG submission 187461) | Marine sediment microbial communities from White Oak River estuary, North Carolina - WOR-2-8_12 (SPAdes) (version 2) | ecosystem: Environmental > Aquatic > Marine > Intertidal zone >...
CACCGGACCCGCCACCCTGTAGATCTCGCCAGAGCTCCGTTCCGCTCGTTCCTCCGAACCTACGGTCATTCTATCACTTCCTTACTTCTCAGCATACAGATCAATCCCTATCGCTCTCCTGACCCTTTCCCTCAGGTCCTCTTCCTCTTCTCCCACGGTTATCAAAACCGGCCTCACGCTCTCCCTCAGCCTCGCCACCATGGCATGTGGCAGGTGACCGAGGCAGTGCTCGTGAAGCACCAGGATGCCAACGTTCTCGTCCTCCAGGACGTCGTTGACCTTCTCCCCCAGCATCTCATCGGTACAACTGAATACCTTCCTGATGCCGACGAGTCTGAATCCGACGGTGAATTCCTCATTCCCAACAACGGCCAGCTCCATTTATTCACCTACATGACCAGGAGGTTCCTGATCACCTCTGTCTCCAGTCCGCTCTCCTTGCCCCTCGCGATGATGCGGATGTTGTCCACCTCGTTCTTCTTGGCTATCATGAAATCCAATACTGGTAATATCGAGAGTGGGTGTATGTTCGCGTGCTTTGCCGCCTCCTTCAACACATGCTTCTCCAGGGATCTGAGGGCCTCGTTCAGGCCCGTGTCCCCGGCTTTTCTCAGATCATCTGAGATATTTTCGAAGAAGGCATAATCGCCCAGGGTCACGAGCAGCGTCTCCCAGTCCATTCCGGCCATCTTCTCCAGGTCCTCGACGCTCATATCCAGGCCGCCTTCGACGAAAGCATTCTCCCCGATCTCAGCGTTGCCCAGATTGAGTCGGAGAAGCGTTCTCAGGTTAATGACATCGATCTCCATTCTGATGAATCTTAGGAACAGTTTATTGGGCGTTTGGGTGGGCTCGGTGGTTGCCAGCAGATTGGTATAATAACAATGCATGAGAGCATCCTCGTAGTGCGCTCCAGACTTCATCCCAGGGTGCTCCTCCCTGGTCCTGACCAGCGGCTCGTGATACATGGTCCCATCCAGGGCGTTGATGACCTCGTCGACCGTCTCCTTCTCAACGAGCCAGCGCAGGTGGTCCTCCGAAAACGAACCCGCAGCCACGATGTCCTCCCAGATGTCCTGGTCGCTCGCTCCGTAGAACTTGCCCCTTATGATTGTCTCGATGTTGAAGACGTCCCACCTGTCGATGTACTTCGATATGATCTCCCTCAGGTGGCCTTCCGAGAAATCCAGTATCTTGGTGTAGGTGCGGGCAAGGTTTTCGCTTGTAGCCATCTCTATCAGGTCCACGCCGGCATATTTCGTCCCGAGGCTGACAAATTCATCCTTATACTGCCCCTCGCCCAGCGTCCTGCTTATCTGGGGCACCTCCATCTGCAGGAACTTCTGGTACATCTCGGGCGGGTAGAGCAGCGACTTCTTGGCCCTGAGCCTTGCACAAACGTAGGGATAATTACCACTGTCAAAGGGGATGATCCTCATGAGTTTCTTCTTGATATCCCGGATCAGCCGGTCCTCGTCATCCATCCTTTCTTACCTCCCAGAGGATGGAGGCGATGTCCATCACGGACTCATCCCAGATATCCTTGAGAACGGTTTCGAGCATGTAGTCTATTCTCACGGTACGATCATTGTTCTCGATGATGACACCGCCTGCGCAATCGATGGTCCCGCCGTACGTGCCGCCGTACGATCTGGCCAGCTTTTCAACTGTGAGCCTGTCCCTCTCGTTCGAATAGACCTGAGCATCCCTGACCTCGGACGAGTTCTGCGCGAGTGTGTTCTCTATGAGTTTGCCGCTCCATTTCTCTCCCAACTCGCCAAGAACCATTTCATAGATATTATCCAGGGCGTCCTTCTGGGCCTTGAGGACGAGCTTCTTCGAATCGATCTCGGCCCGGGCTATCTCCTGGTTTCTCATCCTGGCGGTGTACCTTTCAGCCTCCTGGATCTTCTCCAGTTTGATATTCTCGGCCTCGACCCGCGCCTCCCGAATCGCCTGGTTCCTCTCATCCTTTCCTTCGGATAGGATTCTTTCGACCTCTTTCTTGCCATCGTCTAAGATGGCTTGGATCACTTTGTCTAGCGCCATGCTATTAACCTCTGTTCTTGCCTATACGCCTGCACCCATTTTACCCATCAGGAGAAACGCCATCGCAAAGCCAAAGATGACGATGGTTTCAGGAAGAACCATCATTGTCAATCCCTTGCCGAATAGCTCAGGTTTCTCGGCCATGGCGCCGACGGCCGCACCACCCACGACCTTTTCAGCCATGGCTGCGGCGTATCCAGTGCCTGCCATGATAATGGCGACTGCTATGGCTATCATGCCATCATCAGCCAATTTTTCACCTCCTCTATTTTTCTATGTAGATATATACTACTAGGTCGACTTTGAACAAACGTCTCCAACAGATATGGTCTTAGGTCCAAAGCCTCACCTCCTTTCGATATTCTAATAAATAAATGAGCGTCATCAGTTCACCTCCTTCCTACCGAAGGGCTTGAACATGGACCCGGCGCCCTCGTAGAACTTCAGGAAGAACTCGACATAGTTGAGCCTGAGGGTCTGGATGCCAGAGGCCAGAGCACCAAGTATCAGCACCATGGCGTGGGCCAGGAAAATGAGCACCGCGCCCATGATGATCATAATGATGTTGCCGGAAAAGAGCAGGGGCAGGAGCATGACATTGAAGGCGACTGCGACCGCCCCCTTCGCAACCGCGATCCCTGCCAACCTGGTGTAGGATAGGACATTGGCAGCCAAGCCGATGATCTCCATCACTGCCATCGGCCCCTCTGCCGGTATGAACATCAGTATCCCCGCGATAATGCAGCCCAGACTCACATATGAGATTGTCATCCCGGCAAAGACCATCCCTGCGGTCGGGACGAAGAAGAGGACGTTATCGACCATGAAGTTGCCGACCCTAGTCCCGTGCTCCACCGGGTTTCCGCCAGGCATTGCCAGGTAGGAGGCCATGAACATCAGCTGCAGGAACAGGCCGAACAATATGATCAGCCAGCCGAGCTTGGCCACCGCATGCTTCTTGTCGTGCCTGACCTCGTTGATGATGCCGAAGATGTAGCCGATGCCCAGGTGCACCAGGGCCCCTACCACCGAAAGCAGCAGCAGGTCCACGATGTTCTCCAGCTTGTGTATCACCGGGTACAGCGGAACCTCCCAGCCTAAGATAATGGACCAGCTCTCGGCGCCGCTGACCGTTGGGATCTCCGAATGCGATGCATGGAACGGGATCGCGAAAGCCTCACCGAACACGAACAGACCGAAGGTCAGCGCGAAGATGCCGCCCATCATCAATATCCGGCCCAGGTCCTGCAGGGCAGGTATCGATGGAAGTTTCTTCCACAATAGGAATCCCAATCCGATCATGACCATGCCGTAACCGGCGTCACCTATCATGAACCCGAAGAATATGGGGAATATCAGCGAGACGATGAGGGTGGGGTCCAGCTCCTTGTAGCTGGGTAGGGAGAAGAGATTGATGAGGAGCTCGTAGGGCTTTGATGGCTTGGGATTGTCAAGAAGCACTGGCGCGTCCTTCGTATCCACCTCAAGGTTTTCTATGTAGAGGTCGCCCACCTTTTCCAGGCCTGCCCTGACCTCATCCGCGTTCTGCTTGGGTATCCAGCCGTCGATTATGAACGAATTCGCCGTTGTCGCGAACCTCAGAGGGGCCTCGGCCTTCTCCACCTCGACGGACAGGAAGTCCTCGGCCTCGATAAGGAACCGGGCGTGCTTCTCCCTGAGCTTGGAAAGCCTCTCCTTTACCTCCTCGTGCTTGTCCTCGAGCTTGGCCTTCCGGTCTTCGTAGTTCTTGATCACGCCGGAAGGCTTTCCCTTCTCCTCTGGGACCTCCAAAGGCGTGAACCCCGCGTCGCTCAGGAAAGCATCCACCTCATCCTTTTGTTTCATATGCACGAACAACGCGATGTTATTGTCCTTTGTGACGAGTTCGTAATCCTTCGTGACCTTGTCCAGTTCGGCAAGGTTACCCTTCACGGTGCCGACGTAGACGACCAGGCTCTCGTAACCCGAATAACTTTCAAAGGGCAGTCCGAGAGAGGCAAAGGGCTTCAGCGCTTCGAGCTTGTTATTAGTGTCTGTCAGGAGTTCTTCCACTTCCTTCCTGGTCGAGTCCTCCTCGTTAATGTTCAGTTCGAGTGTCAATATCTTCTCCGTTATGTTCTCGTCGGCGAATTCACCCTCACCCTCGGCCTTCCCGGTGACGTCCAGCGTGCTGGATATTGAGCGAAGCTTGACAAGGTCCCTTGAGATGTCCGCTGCCTTTTCTGTTGGCCTGCCCAGCTGGAAATCATCGTCCGGCTCATGAAAATCAACGATGTGTACGAGCTCGAGGGAGTGCAGCACCTCTATAGACTCCTCCATGCGCCCCTTCGGTCCGACAACGATGATCCTTTCCATTTCCTTTGGTTTCAGCATTACCCGACCTCTTCCTCGAATTTCTTGACCAGCATGTCCACCGCCAATTGGCTGTTCAGGTTGGCTTTCGCCTTGAACTCCTTGGCTGACCTCTCCCCCTCCGCAAGAAGCTTCCGTCTTACCGTTTCTATCTCTGCCTTCGTTTGCCTGACCTTCTCGTCATAATCCTTCTGGGCCTGAACCTTTGCATCCTCGATGATCTTCAACGCTTCCTTCTTTGAATCCCTGATTATCTTCTCCTTTTGTTCCAGGGCCTTCATCTTAGAATTCTCGATTTTCTTCTCGGTTTCTTTTATCCTGTTCAATATAGCCTCCTTTTCCATCGCCGCTCGCCCTCCGTGATTGCCCTCAGATACCTTCAGCGCTTATACCAACCTTATTGATAAACCTTTATGCTATACAGAAAAATATTATTATGGTTTGGCAATCAGATGTCCGATGTCTATTTTGAACATAGGGGAGGATTTGAGAGCCTTGGGCATCAGGCCGTCGAAGCGTTTAGGACAGCATTTTCTCAAGGACACGGGCATCGCTGATTGGATGGTTGAGCGGGCCGACATCGCTCCGGGAGAAAGGATACTCGAGATAGGCCCGGGACTGGGGATACTGACTGAGCGGCTTATACGGAAAACCACGAGCCTCACAACCATCGAAAAGGATCCTGCCTTGGCCAAACATATCGAATCCAAACTGTCCATCGAAGTGATCAACGCGGACGTGCTGAAGGCCGAACTTCCCGAGTTCGACAAGGTCGTGTCCAACCTTCCCTATCAGATATCGTCCGAGGTCACCTTGAAATTACTGGAGCACGGTTTCAAAAAAGGACTGCTGATGTACCAGAAGGAGTTCGCCGACCACCTGGTGGCCGAAGCCGGGACAAGGCCCTACTCCAGGATATCGGTCATGTGCCAGTATCGGGCGGATTGCACCATCGTCAGGAACGTGTCCAAGGGCTCCTTCCACCCGGTACCGAAGGTGGACTCGGCAATAGTCGAGCTTGTACCCAGGCCCCCTTACCCCGCGGCACGTTCCGAGGAAGAGTTCAGCCGGCTCATGACCATCCTCTTCTCCCACAAGAACCGGAAGGTGAGGAATTGCCTGGTCTCCGAACACAGGCGACTCGGTCTGGACAAGAAAGCCGCTCGCGCCACGGCTGACAACCTTCCTTATGCGGATGAACGACCTGTCAAACTCGGTATAAAAGATCTTGTAGCAATAACCAACAGTTTCATTGAACACACTGATGGCTGAACACTACTTCTTCTCAAAATAACTCTCGATAATCTTCCGCTGGCCGCGGCGGAGGATTTCTGATAAGGTCGCCGTCGATATCTCGAACATGTCGGCGAGTTCTTTCACGCCGATGCGCTTGGGGAAATCGTAATAACCCCTTTCATAGGCCGTTCTGACTATCTTTTCCTGGTTCTCCGTGAGCATCTCCTCTTCCTTGACCTTCTTCATCTTCACGACCTCGGGTGATGCACCGTGCTTGCCCAGTCTTTCTATGAGGTCCTTCATGCATTGGTTGTCGCTGGCGATGACCGTCCACTCCACCTTGCTCATATCCTTTGTATGGGCCGAGACAAGGAAGCAATTGGATTCTATTACGTCTCTGCACGCAAAGCACATCGTGCACTGGATTACCCCTATTGCCTTCCTCCCCTCCACGAGTTCAATTGTGACAGAATCCATATTCGGCAATCCCTCGAGGAACTCGACGATCTCGTCAAGTTTCTCATCATTCAATTTCATCTCGATGAGGTCCTGGCACCCGTCCTCTCCGTAAGGAATGGTGTCAAGGATCCTAACGTCGACGTTATACCTGCCGATAAGCTTGGTGATCCAGACATCGGGCAGCTCGATTGAGATTACGGCCTCTATCATCGGCTTTAGAAATCGGTTTTAAATATATAACGTTGCGCATTTGTGCGGTTCATATCTGGCATGCCGTCAACCCTGCCATTACAGCCTAATCGAAAATGTTATTTATCCCTCCGTAATCCTGCATTCTGCCCAGGCCCGAGGAATCATATGCAAAAGAAGAAACAGACAGAAGAGGAGAGCGCGGAGCTCAGACACAGGAACCTTATCGAGAAAAGGAACGAGCTCAACACGCAGGCCAGAGAGATCGCCGATTCAAGGGACACGCTGAACCAGGAGCGGCGCGAGATACTCGACGAGATGCGCGCACTGCGCGATGAGAGGAAGGCCCTAGTGGACAAGATGCGGGAGCACAAGAAGGCGCGCAACCTTTACCAGCAGAGGGCCAAGGAGCTCATCGAGGTCAAGAGAGGGAAGCGCAAGGACATCCATCCTGGCCTGGAGAAGGAGCTGGAGGCTCTTAAGGCCGACCTGAAGATGCTCGACGTGCAGCAGCAGACAAGCACGATGACCCTCCAGGAGGAGAACGAGCTCCTCGACAGGATGAAGGCGAGGGCCAAGGAGCTGGATAGGCTGGAGAACATCATGGCCGAGCAGGATGCCATCATCTCCGAGGTCGAGGATGTCAACGAGTCAATATCTGAGCTCTTCAAGATGGCGGACGAGGAACACAAGAAGGTTGTGGTCTACTCCGACCAGGCCCAGGAGATACACGACAGAATCACCCTCATCATCAAATCGGTATCCCACCTCGTGACCGAGGCCAACAAGCATCACGAGACCTTCGTGAAGCTCAAGGAACGTGCCGACGGATACCACCAGAAGGCCGCGGAGATGCGTGAGAAGCTCATGGCCATCCGCAACATCAAACGCGACGAGGTCCGGGAGACCAGGAAGATGATACGCGAGCAGAACAAGGCGGTCAAACGGGCGCTGGACGACGACAAGAAGCGGGACGAGGCGGCCGACGAGGCCCTTGAGACGTTGTTGAAGAAGGGCAAGGTTGAGATAAAATGACCGAGATGAGAACGGCAGTCATCCTGGCCGGAGGCGTCGGGAAGCGCCTGAGACCCCTGACCGAGTACCGGCCAAAGCCCCTAATCCCGGTCGCGGGAAGGCCCTGCATCGATTATGTGATGCGTTCCCTGGTCAAGGGCGGTTTCGACCAGCACATCATCACCACCGGTTACCTTTCCGACAGGCTCATCAAGCGGGTGGCCGACGGCGCCCAGTACAATGCCACGATAGTATATTCCTTCGAGGCCGAGCCGGTGGGCACGGCCGGAGCCGTCAAGAAGGTGAGCAGTTTTCTCGATTCGACGTTCGTTGTTGCGAGCGGGGACGTGCTGGCCGACATCGACATCGGGGCATTATTCGAGTACCACAAGAAGAAGGGGGCGATGGCCACGATGGCGTTGACAAAGGTCTCCGATCCCACCAACTTCGGGATAGTCGAGCTGGACAAGGATGACAGGATCATCAGATTCCTTGAGAAGCCTGCGAAGGACGAGGTCTTCTCGAACCTCATCAATGCCGGCATCTACGTCCTGGAGCCGGACATACTCGACTACATACCGGCCGACCAGATGTACGATTTCTCGAAGCAGGTGTTCCCCGCATTGCTGAAGGACAAGCACCCTGTTTTCGGCAAGATGATAAAGGGCATCTGGCGTGACATCGGGAAACCCGAGGACCTCCTGCAGGCCAGCCTCGACATCGTGGAGAGGGAAGGCGACAAGGTCACCATCGAGAAGGTCAAGACCAAGGGCAAGATAATACTGGGAAAGAACTCGGCAATCGAGAAGGGCGTGAAGATAATCGGGCCCGCCTTCATCGGTGACGACGTGTATATCAGCTCGGGTTCGGTCATAGACAACTCCTGCATCTACAGCAACGTTTTCATCGACCGCGACGTGGTGGTTAGGGACAGCATCATCCTGGACGGCAGCAAGGTGGGATGGCAGAGCGAGATCAAGAACAGCGTGATATCCCGCGACTGCCAGATAGAGGAGGACGTCAAGGTCATCAACAGCATCATGGGCGACAACATGAGCGTCAAGATACACTCGCGTCTCGAGGATGCGAACCTTGTCCCGCCGACCACGAACAACAACAAGGAATGAACGCTTGGACCGGGTTGTTCTTCTGATCGATCGAGGAGTTTCCCGCAACACTGGTTGATTAATCACTCACCGACCAGAGCCAACCAGCCTCTCCCGTGCTGTGCCGAATAACAAAGAATAAATATCGAGTCAACGCTTCTTTAATCGATGTCTGCCGAACCTGGCCTGAAGCTTACTTCGAAGGACAAGGTCTTGCTCCACCTCAAGGATTACTGGGGGCACAGGGAGGACCGGGAGTATCCCGCCGCGCTGACCCAGAAGGGCATATCGGAGATGACCGGACTCCGCCTTAGCCACGTGCCCAGGACACTCCAGGGCCTTGTCTCGGAGGAGTTCGTTGACGAGAAGAAGGCGCACGTGAAGGGCGAGAAGCGCCGTTACAAGGTCTACATCCTGACGGATAAGGGCGTAACGGAGACGGGTCGCATCATCGAGGACCTGAGGGGCCAGACGGTTGTTGTGAATGGCTCGTATGTATCGGTTGGGAACGTATTGGACAAGGAGGAAGCCACTCACAGGTTCCGCCTGCTGCTGCGCCTGGCAGGCGAGGAGATCACATCCCTGAAGAGGAAGCCGGTGCTTGCCGGTCCGATTCCAGGCATTTCGGATTTCGTGGACCGCGAGGACGAGCTGGAGCTCCTGGAGCAGATGCTCGGCGATCCGATGTCCAAGGTCATGCTCGTCTACGGCCCACAGGGGTACGGAACCACGGCACTCGCGGCCAAGTTCGCCCATGTCGCCTCACACCAGTGGTCAATCGGCTGGCTATCCGTCGAGAAGAGCCTGAAGAAGCTGAGGATTTCTATCGCAAAGACCCTCGCTGCGCTGGACGTGCAGGGATTGACACCGGAGCACATGACCGACCCCAAGAAGCTGGCGACCGCACTCGAAGGCTCAAGCATCGTCCTCGTCATCGACGGCTATCACGAGGTTAGCGAGGAGGTGGTCGAATACTTCACCGGGCTGGTCGCAGCTCTCAGAGATACCGCCGGATTCAAGATACTGGTCACCCTGAGGGAAGACACGCCGCCGTACAACCGCTTCTACTCGATTATCGACATCCACGACGGCGTTGCCGGAGAGGTGCACGTCCGCGGCCTCGACCTGGAGCATTGCCGGCAGATGCTCGGAGAGCCAAACATCGAGCCCGACGCGATGAAGCGCCTCTTCCTATTCACCAGGGGCTGCCCGACCGACGTCAAGCTGCTGGCCAGGGGCGATGAGAATGAAATGAGGGTAAAATCCAGATTCTCCCCCGAAGAGATCAAATTGATGTTATTCTTGAAAGGGCAGACCAAGGAATAGAAGTCCGGCCAAGAACTTCCCTACTCAAAGGACAATTACGCTCAAGCAAAGCCTGGGCTTATCGACATTTGCAGCTCAAATGTCAAACAAAACCTGTACCGAATTGTTATCCTCATCGATCTCCAGCATATGGTATGTGACCGCTTTGATATCTGTCTTCAGACCGTGCCGAGCTGGGTCCATCTTCTCCCCGCGCACGACCGCCGACAATTTCAGCCCGTCGATGACCACCTCGAACTCGGAGAACAGGACGTCCTCTACGTCAACCAGATAGAGCAATTCGGACAGCCAGTCGACGAGCAACTGCCCTAAGTCCTGCGCTTCGACCTCCACCCTCACCTCCCCCACGGGCTTGATGGCAGAAGCATCCGCCATGATGTCGAACATGGCAAAGGCCGCGTTCCCGAAAGCCTCGGCCAGGCTGTCGCCAGAGGTCTTGATGGCGATGTCCGCGGTGTGGTCTATTACTTCATAACGGTCTGGCATTGACTTAGTGATTAGATATCGTATAATAAATGTTTACATTACGTTTATATTAGAAAAATCAAGATGATATAAGAAAGATAACGACAAGTACCAATATGATAACAGCAATAATTATTATCGCCAGCTTCTTCGCCGCGCTCGAAAACAGACCGAGGGTCCTCTTGGCGGCGAAATGGTACCTGTCCACCTCGGTCGGCGCGGGTTTACTGGCATCTGAGGATTTCCTGGCTCCTATGGGTCTACTGGTCGTCTGCCCAACATTCCTTGCTGTCACGCTTCATCATCCCTTCGGATTCTATTAAGCCTTCGGGCGATAAGGTTATTATCGGTGGTCGCGATTTGGGGTCAATGGTCGACATCGGGAAGATTGAGAGGAAGATAAACAAGGGCGCGTCCATCATCTGGTTCGGGACGGTGTTCGTCGGGCTGGTGATACTCGTCATCGGGCTGCTGTGGTTCATGCACCTCCAGAATTGGATTGACATCGACATATGGACAGTGTTCGCCGCGTTCTTGATAATGGTCGGCATCGGGGTCATCGGCTTCGGCCTTTGGCTGAGGTCCTTCATCAGGGCTTAGGCTCCTGGCCGGATCTCTCGGGATAAAATCAACATCCAATCATTATCCCATCAGTGACCGACTATTGCGGTGACGCTCAGGCCCCTGCCCTCCGAACCGCTATGCGCCAGCATCAACTTTATATCCTTTCCGAGGACCCTTCTGAGTTCCTTTCCAAGCTGTTCCAGGTCGTCGCCGATGAGGGTGCCTTCGGCCATGACGATGGCCGACTTCGGGGCTCTTTCGTCAAGAGCCAGCCACTTCGACCTTCCCAGCTGCTCAGCGGTTGAGAACGTCGGGTTATCGCCTTCCCAGGTGGCCACGTCCATTGAGAATATCGTGCTCGACCTCAGGCATTCTTTCAATGCGCCAAGGTCTCCCTTTCCCAGGTTCCTTGACATCAAATTGACGGGCGATGCCAGGACGGCATTCATCACCCTGAACGCCTTGGCGATTGGCAGGTTGGGAGCTTCGGCCAGTATCATGTCGTTGGGCAGGACCAGCACCCCGTCGGCGTGTTCCAGCAACACCTTCAGCTGCTCCTTGGCCGCCGGCGCGCGGCTCTCGACCTTGAAGGGCTCGCTGACCACGCAGAAGCTCGGGCACTTCTCGCGGCGCGCTGCCTTGGCAGCCAGGGTGGCGGTCCAACCCCCGGTCTCACCTCCCAGGCCGGTGAGGATGAAGACGATGTCGTGACCGCGGATGAGCTCCCCCAACCTCATCTCGGTCTCATTGCTGGCCAGCTTGGACAACCGCGTAGTATCCCTGGCGTCCCTCTCCACGCGGCCTACAGTGACACGAACCCTTTCAATGCCCGAAAGACCTTCGAGGAACTTTGGTTCCGAGCTGATGGCGATCAAGTTCTCGACTCCTTTGACCACGCCCTCGGCCAGTGAGTTGCAGCCCGTCCCTCCGCAGGCAACCAGAACGGTTCTTAAATTTCCTGATTTTGGACCCTGGATACTGTGTGTGCAGTTATCGTCCCCGACGCTCATCAGGCCTCCCAATGCATTTGAGATTAAAAACGATTAGTGTAGCACTTTGACTCAGCTACACCATTGAATCTTCTTGCATGGATAGAACCTCTAGCATTGATGTAAGTTCTAGCAAGGATAGAGTATCTAGCACAGGTTCAGACCCTACAAACACTAGAACCCCAGGCAAGGCCAGCAACTCTAGCTCATATGGATACTCTAACACAATTATCTCCAGATATAACCTCTAGCACTGAAGTATCCAATTCCTTTCTCTAGCATGGCAGAGATTGTCGTGCACCGGATGTGCCCGACAAATAAACTTAGGTCGTACGACGCCTGGGAGGCGTATACTATTTGTTTGTAACAAAGCCGAGATTGTCGT
>Ga0209536_100012850_pt1 | contig 12133 bp, 5 predicted proteins | sample DeeMarSeWOR28_12_FD_187461 | JGI IMG/M metagenome (GOLD analysis project Ga0209536, IMG submission 187461) | Marine sediment microbial communities from White Oak River estuary, North Carolina - WOR-2-8_12 (SPAdes) (version 2) | ecosystem: Environmental > Aquatic > Marine > Intertidal zone >...
TGATCTAGCCGCAAAGGGCATCAAGGTAGTGGTGCAGGAAGATTTTCAACAAGGCCCCGGTACCCTGTTAGAGAAACTGGAAGGCTATATTGCTTCCTGTGACTTCATCATTGCGTTAGTGGGGGATGCGTATGGCTGGGAACCACAAGTCACGGCGCTACCGGAAAATTCCCCAACACGTTCTTATACGCAATGGGAATATTACTTTGCCCAAGGTGAACGCCTCGATGGCACAACAGCCCCTCCCAAACCGATGTATGTGTATTTCGCGACACCCGACTATATAGCACGCTATCCTGTCGATCAGTCCGAGACGCAAGCACAGCATCAACAACGGTTTATTGAAGCTATCCAAGCGACGGGTAAAGATCACAGCTTCTTTGAAACGCTTCATGAACTCCGGGCGTTGGTTTTGCGAAACCTTAACGTATCGGGACAACCCACAGGATTAATCCACAACCTGCCTTACGATAGCCTGGGATCGCTCTTTAAGGGCCGTAACCAAATACTAGAAGATATCAAAACCCACTTATCCACCACTGCCAATACAGAACGTGCTACCGCCATTGTGGCCAAACATGCGATCCATGGCTTGGGCGGGGTGGGCAAAACCCGCTTGGCCGTAGAATATGCCTGGCAAACGATTGCTGACTATGAGGCGAGCTTGTTCGTGATCGCCGATGCACCGGAAAACCTGGCACGGAATCTCGCCGACCTCTGTCACGAGCGGATACTGAATCTGCCGGAACAAGCGGCCACGGAACAGGAGGTGCAAGTGGCCGCGGTGTTGCGCTGGTTGAACGAACACTCTGAGTGGTTGTTAATCCTGGACAACGTGGACAGTCCCAACGCCGCGGCGGCGGTGGAAGAATTGTTACCTACACTGCAACGGGGTCACGTGCTGATCACTTCTCGACGGGCAGAGTGGGGGAACAGTGTGCACCGTATGGCCCTCGATATTTTAAAACAGGATGATGCGGTGGCCTTTCTATTGGACAAAACCATCGCACGTACAATGACCGAACAGGATGAACACGCCGCGCATGCCTTAGCGACAACCCTGGGTGGCCTGGCCCTGGCCCTGGAACAAGCCGGCGCTTTTATCAATAAAATGCACCTCAGCTTCGAACAATACCAAACCCGCTGGGAAGAGCAGGAAGCGAAACTGAGAGAGTTTCCCGTCAAGGACTATCCCAAACCACTGGCGATCACCTGGGAAACCAGTTTTGCACAACTCACGGCCGAGGCCCAGCAACTCCTTAACGTGTTATGTTGGTTCGCGCCGGACCCCATACCGCGGGATAGCTTTGCCAACGCCTACACCACCACCCTGGATACGTTGCGGAAGGATGATAACAGTGACGCTGCCGTTGATGTCTCCGACCTGGAAGATCACCTGGCAGAGTTGGAAGGGCTGTCGTTACTCAAGTGGGAGCTAGGCCAGGGCAGTTTCAGCGTGCACCGCTTAGTGCAAGACATCACGCAGGGACGCCTCACGGAGGAAGAACACGAACGGTCATTGGACATGGCACTCAATCTCATCAACCAGGCACTGCCCAGTGACCCACCGCCCAATGACGTGCGCTCGTGGTGGCTGTGGGAGCCGTTACACCCGCATGTCAACCGGGTGATCGCGGCCGCGGACGCGGCGGGGATCACTACACCTACCGCGCGCGTGATGAATGAGCTCGCCCTGTACTTGCAAGCAAAAGGCGTGTTTGCTGAGGCCGAGCCGCTGTATCGCCGGGCCCTGGCCATTGGTGAGTTGAGCTGGGGTGAAAACCATCCCAAGGTTGCTATCCGCCTCAACAACCTCGCGCAACTGCTGCAAGCCACCAACCGGTTAGATGAAGCCGAGCCATTGATGCGCCGCGCCCTGGCTATCGATGATGCCAGTTACGGTAAAGATTCTCCCGAAGTCGCTCGCGACCTCAACAATCTCGCGCAACTGCTGCAAGACACCAACCGGTTGGAGGAAGCCGAACCGCTGATGCGTCGTGCTCTGGCCATCGATCAGGCGAGTTTTGGTAAAGATCATCCCGATGTTGCCCGCGACCTTAACAACCTCGCGGAACTGTTGCGAGACACCAACCGTTTGGATGAAGCCGAACCGCTGTATCGCCAGGCCCTGGCCATCGATGAGGCGAGCTTCGGCGAAAACCATCCCAACGTCGCTCGTGATCTCAACAACCTCGCGCTACTGCTCAAAGCCACTAACCGACTCGACGAAGCCGAACCGCTGATGCGCCGTGCCCTGGCCATCTTTGAAGCCAGTTTTGGTGAAGGCCATCCGGCCGTAGCCACTTTACTCAACAACCTCGCGCAGCTGCTGCAAAACACCAACCGGTTGGAAGAAGCCGAGCCGCTGTATCGCCGTGCCCTGGCCATCGATGAAGCGAGTTACGGTGAAGATCACCCAAAGATTGCCATCCGCCTTAGCAACCTCGCGCTGCTGCTGCAAGCGACCAACCGATTAACGGAAGCTGAGCCGCTAAGCCGACGACAGTTGGAAATTTTTCTATTGTTTAAACTGCGCACCGGCCATGAGCATCCGCATTTGAATATTGCATTGGGTAACTATGGAGGGTTGCTTTCAGCGTTGGGGTATAGCGAAGAAGACATAAAGGCGAAAATTAATTCTCTGATCGAAGACGTTAAACAAAAAGGGAGCACGTGATCGCTCGGTAAGTCCTATAGATTGATGCGATAACACATCCATCATATTTCTTTCCTATCCAAAGCCTGATAGCGCGTTAGACGTATGTGTTATGCCATCATGGAATATGAAAGGAGTGATTTAGTAATATGACTTAGAACTAGCTGAGTGTTACGAAACTGGTGAGATCATCGAATGACAGCATTCCTTCTTTAATAAGGGTTGTTAGAGCGTCTGAAGATACTATAAGCGCTATTATTTCATGATACCCGTTGCTTCCTCATACACAATGAGAACCGGTAAAATCTCGCGCCACTTGTATTCATAAAATTCTCGTGGTCTTTCCTTTTTGTCATGCCGTGTTAACCACTGATTGACGTTGGCTAGGTTATTGTTGGCTTCTTTGGTTTGTCCCAGTCGGTATTGGGTCATGGCCATAAATACTCTGGATAAGGGTGCATCCTTTCGAGGGTGACGTTCAAAGTATTGTTTCTGAATGTTCAACGCGTCTTGATAGCGACCTGCGCGATAATAAAGGGGTGCAACATAAATCGGTTGTCCCTTATACCAATCCTCCGCTTTCTCTAGTGTGCTATTTATAGTATCACTCATGTCATCGCGTAACGCCCATGTTGTAACCAATGCGCTTTGAGTGGCAGAGTCTAGTTCATCACTCACTTTTCTGATTATTCTCTGGTAGAGTTCCTTTTTGTCAAGGATTCCGCTGAGCAAGATAGCATCACTTCGGGTGACTTCTAAAGGCGCATCTAAATCCAATAATTTCACGAAATCATCCGTAGCTTCCGACCACTGATGCAGTTGTAAATAAGCCTGAGCTCGCCCATACCACGTTAACCAGTCATCCGATCCCAATTCGATAGCGCGAGAATAGTCTTTTATAGCGTCTTCGGGGCGATACAATTTCTCATTCACAAAACCACGACGCAGAAACAGCGGCCAGTTGTCTGGCCAATGTTCGGTGAGCCAGTGGAGATGCAGTAACGCACCGGCCCAATTATGTTTATTTTCACTAATCACCGCCATTTGTTGATGCCATGCGATTTGGGCGTGAATATCCGTTTCAAAATCGTCGGGATATTGGGCTTTTATCGTTAGCCAATCGTCTTTAAACGACGTAACCTCCACTCCCATTAATGTGCCCGTATTGTCCATGTGACTGGTGCTTAAATATTGTGTCAGTTCCGACAAGCGTTGAAGGTGTCGATCGTCGGGCGATAAATTCCATACCCATGCTGTACCGTCACTGCTGATCGTATACAAATAGTCATTATCGGGCCCAAACCACATGCTGTTCGCTACCGCGCTGGCTCGTAAGCTGGGTGTGAGTGGCTGATTCGTTTTGATGTCCCACACACGAATGGCACCATCATGGCTGGATGTTGCAATCCACTTTCCATCCGCACTAAAAGCACCAGCACCAATCCCTTCATTGTGCTGTAATGGACGTGTTATCCACTGTTGATTCTCTATGTCCCAAACGCGGGCAATGTTACCCTTTGCTTTGAGTTCATACCGACCATCAACACTTTTTTGCACACTGGTATATTCAGGTTTATTCGCAAGAAAACTAAGATTTCCAAAATTTGGGGTTTTGAGTTCTTGTTTTTTGTGGCTGGCTAAGGGCGCAAGAGGTAGGCCAGTATCCATACTCCAATGCCGTTCATCAACATAGACCTGCTTACCATCGGATGTAATGTGTGTTGCTTTTCGACCAACGCCCTTAAATCCAAAGTACCTTTGCACGCCGGGTTTGAAAGGGGGCGTATGGAGTTCTCGACCGGCTAAATCCCAGATGCGTACAATACCATCCCAACCTGCCACGGCAATGCGGCGTCCTTCGGGTGAAAAGGCAATGACCGATTCGTCACCCGGCACAGTACCAACAATGCGTGAAGATTCGGTTCGGTAGGAGGAAACGCTGTACGGCAAGGATGGACCTAAAGGTTCTCCGGATGTCGCATCCCAAATACGCGCAGACCCATCCGCACCCAATGTAACGATACTTAATCCATCCGGGCTATAAACCGCAGTTAGCAATTTCTCACCATGCTGCAACACAATCTGGTTCTTACTGAGGCGTGTTGGACCCGATTGAGAGACCGGTTCGCCGTCGTACGCACTCCATAGACGGGCTGTACCGTCCCAACTGGCCGTTAAAATACGATCGCCATCCGGACTGTAAATTGCCGACGATACTCGATCGCCATGATGCATGAAATTACCAATGGTTTTCCCAGTTTTTGCATCCCAAATCCATGCGATACTATTAGAGCTTGTGGATACCACACGCGTACCCTCAGCGTTGAATACCGCTGAGTAGCTCCACTGGCCACCATCTTGTTCCGCTCTCACCGCGGCACCGGTTTCAATATTCCACGAGACAGGGTCACACCCCCAACCATCAGAGTAAGGGGCAACGGGAGCAGCGACGACATATTTTTCGTCTTTACTGAGACCTATATTCCAAGTATTACAATCCCGGACCGATAAAAGATCGGTGATTGGCTTACCGGTTTTGGCATCCCAGATACGGGTGTTTGATCCCGTGGTGAGAATGCGATTGCCATTGGAAATGAAGTAGGCGCGTCGGACCGTACCACCATTTTCCAGAGGTGGGTAGACTAATTCGCCTGTTTTACTGTTCCAAACCCGTGCGGTATAGTCATCGCTACCCGTGATAAGCTGCGCGCCGTCAGGACTAAAGGAAACTGATATTACTGCATCATCATGCTTTAAGGGACCCAGTACATGTTGACCACTCTCAACATCCCACACATGCGCTTCTCCAAAATTGAGGTAAGACGAGTAAGGTTGACCAATGGCGGTTGCTATGAATCGGCCGTCGGGGCTGAACTCGACATAATTGACCGGATGCTCATGGCGAATGACTTGCACCAGTTTAGGTGCGTGGCGCAAGTACGCCCCAATGCGTCGTTGATGCAGACTTTTTCTATCGGGATTATCTTTATCCCATTTCAACGCTTCCGTAAACCATGCTAAACCACCCCAGTAGTTTTTATCTACTTCGATTAAGCGCAATCCATTCGTCACATGTACCTGACTTAAAAATTCATTGGCAGTATCACGTTCTTTGCCAGCGACACGCCATTGATAGGCGGCAGCCGCCGCAAAGAGTGTTATAGTAACTAACGCCAAGGTTAAAAACGTTATAGTGCGTCGATGCTGGCGCACATCCTCTCCGTCCAATTGGTCTTTATCCTTACCTTGTAATGGTGCGGAAATATCCAATATAGCGCCACGAAACAGGGAATGGCGCACGGACAACGTATCATTAGTCTTCGCTTGTCGTAGATCGACATAGAGAGGCTGATTCTCCATACGCTGCTTTAGATAAGAACCGAGCGCCGTTGTCTGTTGCCAATCAAAATCTTTGGATTGTTTATCCCACACTAATTGCCCATCGGTCAGTAAAATAAACATAGTGTCGGTGGATCGGTTCTCTAACCACCACAACACCTCACGTTCAACCCAGGGTGATTGGGCTGACTCCGGGGAAGCAAGCAAAAGGAAATACTCGGATTCTTTGAGCGACGATTCAATGGATGGCCAGAGCGCCGGTGTCGCGGATAGACTCGTCTTGTCACGGAATACGCGAATGGCGCGCAATTTATACCAGGGCCTTGCAAAGTGATGGAGCGCTGACTGCACGGCGGGTGCCAGTTTACCGTCTGCCGCATGGCTATAGGACATGAACGCCTTGTATTTCACACTATCAACTCCTGTCCATTACAGAAATTGTGTCGCGACAGCATCGCCGGTATAAATAACGTGTGTAACTTGCCTATTAAATGATGGCGGGCATCGAATGTCGTGTCACATCATGTAGCATTATTATGATTAGATATTTTTATTTAACATCCGATGTTGTTAACGTCATTGATCTGGCTCAATAGACGGACAGCCGCATCATTGAAGTTAGTATTTTGTTCTCAGAGTGAACGTTCGATGGGTCGTATTGATGTCGTTAAGTCCGTGAGATTTCTAACCAGCAATTACCCTGATATGGTTAGCGTTTATTCTATTTGATTTCTGCCTGGTATTCGTTATCTATTCCGTTAGTCAATACGACTTCAAAAATCAGTCATCGCTTGCCTTTTTATCGTGCGCCGACTTAGAACATTTGCCATTCGTTGGTGATGGCTCATTGATATAACGTGAACATTACCGGCTTTGCCGTGTGCGACACAATATGGGTAGCGAATTCGGCTGTTCGTAAACTATACTTAATAGAACCGAATCTGCTGAGATTATAGCCATTACATACCAGTGTAAGGCAAAAATACTAATAATTGGCCAACGTGATTTCCTTGCAGGGGTCGCTTATTCATCCAGGACGGCAGAAAGGAAAAATACAATCCCAATCACGGATTGGTTGATCGGTTGACTGGCGAAGCCTACGAAAGAGGAGGGATAATTTTATGAATAATGGGCTACCGACTACGAGTTTCGTTTTTGTGAGTTATGATCGAGATGATGCCGATCGTGTAGAACCGCTGGTCAACTTCCTCTACGACAATGGTATACCGGTGTGGTGGGATAAAAATATCGAACCCGGTTCGCCTTTCAGACAAGCAATTGAGGAACATTTAAGCCAATCCACATGTATCATCGTCGTGTGGACGCAAACCTCGGTTGCCAGTACGTTTGTCCATGCCGAAGCTGATACGGGCTTTCAACGCGGGGTATTAATTCCAATCAAACTGGATACCGACGCCCATGTCCCGCTTCCCTTTAACGAACTTCACCACTTGGATTTATCAAAATGGGCAGGCAATGACATACCCGAATTACAACAGCTGCTATCGCGCATTCATTCACTTTCGAAAGAACCTCCCACAAAAAATTACTATTATACGCCATTGTCGGAAAACGACTGGGCGATCAATGATTCACAAAATGCAACCACCGAATTGCGCAATCTTACCTCTAATTTCAAATCAATTGGCGAAATACTGATTACAGATTCTGAAGCTACACAGTATTTAAATGCGACACTGGAAGAGATAGGCAAAACCTACGATGTTGTCAATGAGGCGATTCGTGACTTTATTACACCAGCGATTGGGGCTGGCGCCATGGATGCCACGCCATTTCTAGATATGGAACGTGGGAGTCTCATGAAGAAAATCAATGATGGCCGTGGGCATTGCACTAGGATTTTATCGTACTATGGACGTTATAAAGGTCTTCGGGACTCGATAAAAAATAAATTAACCCCAGAGAAGTTGAATGAAGTTGATGAAATTTTTAGTCGGCTAAGTACTGCGGATGGTGATCTATTCGAGCAATTGGTCCGAATAGGTCAGGTCTTGACAGATGAGTCACGCGTCATAGTGAACCTTCTAATGGCAGGACAAGAGGATGTTGCCAAGAAAAGAATCATTGCGGGCCGCGAAAAACTGGAACCATTGGAGGCGCAGCTCGCAACGGCGATGAGTGACCTGCAGCGACTACAGCGTTCATTGGGATATACCGAGTCCCGGGTTTAAAACGATCGACAAAAATAATGTAATAACGGTATGTTTACAATACACCGTTTCCTGCATATCGTTGACAGTCAAAAAGTAGGGTAACTGTATACCATGGAAATGTTTGATCTCTTCATAAGTTACTCAAGTGACAAACGCAGTGAGGCCGAAATATTTCGAGAGCTATTCGAAGATGAAGGCTGGTCAGTTTGGCTGGACGAAAAAATTCCCGTTGGATCACCCTGGCTCAATGAGATAGAGAAAGCCCTGGATATCGCCAAAGGCGTCATCGTACTATGGACAGAAAATGCGTGCGAATCCGATTGGGTAATAAAAGAGGCGAACTATGCGCTGAAACAAAACAAACTGTTTGGCATACAACTGGAGGAATGCCATATACCAGCACAATTCAACGCAATTGAGGCTGCCATTCTGATTGGTTGGAAGACAAAATTGGACAATCCGGAGTGGACCAATCTATTGAAAAGCCTTGTCGAGCGCGTCACGCCATCACGCAAAGAGCAGTTGCGCCCGGGATTTGATTCGCGATTTTTGGGTGAAGATCGCCGTATTCCCTGGCCCTCGGTGTATGGTGTCGCCCGACAAATTCATTACTTGCATTTTAGTGTGCTCGCCAATCCTGCCCGTCGGCTGGCGTGGTATGTGGCTTACAATGTTGATATGCAACAGGCAGGCGATCTCGGAAAACGACCAATGCAACTGAGAGAGGACCCCTTTATCGCCAAGGAGTTTCAGCCGAGTGACAGTCATTTCAAAGGTAGTGGCTTTGATCGCGGTCATCTGGCATGTCGAAGAAGTCTGGGTTGGGGTGAAGACCCTGTCCCGGGTATTGCGGGTCGCCAGGCCTTTTATCTTACAAATACTGCCCCGCAACATCCGAAAGTAAACCGTATCAGTTATCTAGCAGTTGAGAAGTGGGAGCAAAACGTTTCTGAGCAATACGGTCGCGTGATTGTCTTTTGTGGTCCTGTGATCAGCGAAGACGACACCATATTTCGTGGCGAAGAACATGGCGATGACGACTTTATTGCCTATGAGACATTCCGGATACCGCACGCGTATTGGAAAGTGGTGTTGACGCTCAATGCAAAACGAAACGTGCTCAAGCGTGCTTTCTTGTTCCCAAATCCCGCACCCGATTCTCCTGATACTGCTTTTTCTACCCAGGTTTCCGACTATGACATATCAATGGAACAGCTGCAGAAACACATTCCATCTATCAAATTCTCAGAAGATATTCTTAGTGCAGACCTGTTACCAATAGGATAATAAAGTGACAAACAAGAGAGTCTGAAAGTCGTTCGGCAATGTAATGTATAGAAGGAAGATGACATGGGTAATAACCAGCCAATCAAAGTGAGGGTAGAGGAGGGCGATGCACTCAACTATCGTGTTGATGTCCTCGCAGTCAAATATGCGCAGGCATATTACGGATTGGATGCTGCCATCGTACAACGATTTGAAGAGGCCGGTATTCCATGTGATAAATTGCAGCCCCCGCCACATCAATTCGAATTAGTGTCATCCCATGGGCAGTTGACTGCCCCGAAAGTACTCTTTTATGGTGTCGAATCCCTACGCGAGTTTCGTTATCAGCAAATCAGGGAGTTTTCCCGCGGAGTTCTACAAACACTCGCAAAAACCGCACCCGATACCGAGCACGTCGGCTTAACTTTGCATGGTGCCAACTACGGTCTCGACGAAGTGGAAGCCTTTGAAGCAGAAATCGCTGGATTGGTTGACGCCGTTGTTGAGGGAAAGATCCCAGAAAACCTTAAACTTATCACTATTATCGAGCGGAACACGACCCGCACGGCCCGCTTAAATAAATCACTCAAGGAATTGCTACCTTCTGGATTTATTGTGATAGAGGCCAGACCATTAAGTGATGAAGAGGAAAAATCTAAAGACCGGTTACGTGCTGCAGGATACGCCTCGGAAAGCAAGCCGACGGTTTTTGTCGCTATGCCATTTGATGAATCCATGGATGACACCTACCACTACGGAATTAGCGGCGCCGTCAGAAAGGTTGGTTTTGTCTGCGAACGCGCTGATAAGAGCGCCTTTACCGGTGAAATACTGGCATGGATCAAACAAAGAATACAAACTGCCAATCTGCTAATCGCAGACCTTTCAATGGCGAACGCGAATGTCTATCTCGAAGTAGGTTATGCCTGGGGATGCAATATTCCAACGGTTCTTGTCGTGCGAGATGAAAAAGAACTTGAGTTTGATCTAAAAGGCCAACGCTGCTTGGTCTACGATAACAAGATTAAAAAATTGGAAGAGATGCTCTATAAAGAATTGTCAAAATTGGTAAAAAACCGCCACTTTATAACCGCAATTAGGCGTGCCTGAAGTGTCAATGCTTTGCTACAATGAAGCCACTCGGTATATTACGATAATAATATTACAGCGGATAGTTTTTTACTGATCGGCTCCTCAGTAATAAGCCGTGCCTTGACAGAGAGTTTTTTATTCATGGCAACCATTTTCCTATCATATCGGCGAACAGATGGTCCACAGGCTTGTCGTGTTTACGACTGGCTCGGCCAACGGTTTGGTTACGATGTCGTTTTCATGGACGTGGCCGCGATACCGTTCGCGGTCAATTTTCCTGATTTTATCCGGCAAGCAATCGCCAATAGCAGCGTGATGATTACACTAATTGGGGAAAAATGGTTATCAAAGATTCACGAGGCTGATGATCCGGTCCGAATGGAACTCGAGGCGGCAGTGACTAACCATATCCCCGTGTTACCCGTACTTATCGGCAATACACCGATGCCAGATCCAGAAAAACTGCCCAAGTCGATTGCCACTATTGCTTTGCAAAATGCAGTCACCGTTGGTGTGTTACAGGATTTTAATACGCATATGCAATTATTGCTGCCAAAAATAGAATCAATTCTCGGCACGCTCGCGCCGCAGAATGTGGTGTCGGCGGATCCGTATGTAATTGAGCGTGCATGCAACGGCACGATACGATATTTACGTGACACGTTCGATTTAACGGACTGGGTCGATAATGTTGAGTGGAGGGTTATTGGTACCCATGATTTCGTCGATCTGATGAATGAAAATTGCGTGACACTTCTTTTACACCGCGTCGTTCGCATGGCAGAATCCGTTGATTTGCACTTCATGTTATCGTTTTGGACATTCGCAGCTAGCTTAGAGCATGTATTAGCAGGTTGGGTCATATCACAACTGGAACGAACCCCGATTATACCAGATGAGTACTTTTCACCTGATGAAGTGACAAGCGAACTGATACTGAAAATCCGTCGCAGTGATGAGGATGCGCGACAGGTATGGAAGATGGTGACGGACGATCCGCTACGATTATCTTTAACGTATGTTGCGACGATTTCTCCTAAAATAGAGGATTAAGAAAATTTCAGTGTTGTTCAATCTAATCCATGGCTCTAGTAATATTTAGCAAGACAAATAATATTTTCCCGAGGCTAAGCGATAAGGATATCGACGTTGTCAGAAAAACAAAAAATCTTTCTCTCCGCGGTGAGTGGGCAATTTGAAGATTGTCGTAAAGCGCTGCGCAGTGATCTAGCCGCAAAGGGCATCAAGGTAGTGGTGCAGGAAGATTTTCAACAAGGCCCCGGTACCCTGTTAGAGAAATTGGAACACTATATTGCTTCCTGTGACTTCATCATTGCATTAGTGGGGGATGCGTATGGCTGGGAACCACCAGTCACAGCGCTACCGGAGAATTCCCCAACACGTTCTTATACGCAATGGGAATATTACTTTGCCCAAGGTGAACGCCTCGATGGCACAACCGCCCCATCCAAACCGGTGTATGTATATTTCGCGACACCCGACTATTTAGCACGCTATCCTATCAATCAGTCCGAGAAGCAAGCACAGCGTCAACAACAGTTCATTAATGAAATCAAAGCGACGGATAAAGATCACAGCTTCTTTG
>Ga0209536_100012852_pt1 | contig 12130 bp, 12 predicted proteins | sample DeeMarSeWOR28_12_FD_187461 | JGI IMG/M metagenome (GOLD analysis project Ga0209536, IMG submission 187461) | Marine sediment microbial communities from White Oak River estuary, North Carolina - WOR-2-8_12 (SPAdes) (version 2) | ecosystem: Environmental > Aquatic > Marine > Intertidal zone >...
CGGGACCTCGAGGGCGAACAACAGGGTTTCGAGTTCCCGACGATCGTGGTTGGAGAGGATGGGGCGATCGACCTGTTCGGGCGCGGCTCTCACGCGATCTACCGGCAAAGGCTCAACGGCGATGGCTTCGCGCCCCGGGAGCCGCTCGACGATGGCCGTTGGGGATGCCGGGGAAGGCGCGTCAGCGCGGTTGGCCTGGCCAGCGGAACGACGCTTGCGGCGTGGCGCGGCCGCAAAGGCATTCAGATCGAGTCCTTCGATAGACCATCGGGCGGAGCGCCCGAGCTCGTCGAAGCGAAGGTCGACGTCGGCGACTTCGAGCCCGTGCCGGTGCACGCGGCCGCATGGTCTGGGCCGCAGGTCTTGTTTGGTGACATCCAGCAGCATAGCGCCCATTCCGACGGCGTGGGCAGCGCGGACGAGGCCTATCTTCGCGCGCGCTACCGCTACGGCGACGACTTCGCGGCACTGACTGATCACGAATCATTTCTCGGCAAACGAATCGGGCCGGGCGAGTGGGCCTATCTGCAGGCGGTGACCGAACGGCACGACGAGCCAGGTGAGTTTGCCACCATCGTCGCGTACGAGTGGACGGGCAAGGCGTATCCAGGGCCCGGGCACAAGTGCATTTACCTTCCAGGCCCCGGCCTTCCGATCATCTCTCGCGATGAGGTTCCCGAAGGGCGTGAGATCGTTCAGCGGATTCGCGCCCAGGGAGCGTTCACGGGGCCGCACCACATCGGCTGGACGGGCGCGGACGTGCCCGGTCACGATCCCCTGGGCCAACCGGTTTGGGAGATCTGCTCCTGCCACGGCTGCTACGAGCACCCCGATCATCCGCTCGGGTATCGAGGCGAGCTCGTCGATCAGTTTGCCAAGCCATTGCTCGACAGCGGGCTGCGGTTCGGCTTCATCGCGAACTCCGACAGCCATGGGCTCCTTTGGCACCATGGGGAGTGCCGAAAACGGGATCCGTTTCTCACGGGGCTGACCGCCGTCATTTCCTCGACGCGCACCCGCGAGGCGATTCTCGAAGCAATTCGTGCGCGTCGCTGCTACGCAACCAGCGGTGCCAAGATTCTGCTCGACCTGCACGTCGCCGGCTTTCCGATGGGAAGCGAGCTCGACATCGATGGACCGGTCGAGGTGCACGCGCGAGCGCTCGGAACGACCGACATCGAACGCATCGAGCTGCTGACGCCCGCGGGGGTGGCGGCATCAGACAAGCCTAAGTCCCCATCGGCCTCGTTCGTCGCCGAGGTCGACGCAGCGTACGTCTACTGCCGCGTCATGCAGGCTGATGGCGAAATGGCCTGGTCTAGCCCCATCTTCTTCAACCGCGCCTAGTGTGCGGATCGTTTCACCTGTGGTCGGCTTACCTCCTCGCTCACTCCCTGCGAGGTACCGACGTACCTCTCAGTCGCTCCCTGTGGGCGCGCTCGACCACAAGCGAGAATCTCTCGCACAGCCGTGCGGGGTCACTTGAACAGGAGGGCGTGGACGCGGCGCGCGGCCTCGGCGCGTCGGATCTGCTCCTGGGTCTTGTTTTGAAGGTCTTTGAGCTGGACGACCCCTTCTTCGATTTCGGACTCACCGAGGATCATCGCGATTCGAGTGTTGAGCTTGTCGGCGCGGCGCAGCTGACTCTTGAGCGAGCCGCCCCGCAGGTCGCTCTCTACGCGAAGCCCGGCTTCTCTGAGCTCGCGGCCCAGTAGCGTCGCCTGGCCGCGAACGCTGGCCTGCGCTGCGACGATGAAGACGTCGACGTGCGAATCCGGGTCCGCTTCAGGCATAGCCATCAGCAAGCGCTCGAGGCCCATCGCGAAGCCGATCGCGGGCGTGTCCGGTCCGCCGAGGTTCTTCACCATCTGATCGTAACGACCTCCGCCGAGCAGCGCGTTCTGTGCGCCGAGCCCTTCGCCCTTGCCCAGTACCTCGAAGAGCGTTCGGCTGTAGTAGTCGAGGCCTCGCACGAGCGAGCCGTCGACGCGGTACGGCGTACCGAGGATGGTCAAGGTCTCTTGAAGGCCTTCGAAGTGTGTGCGGTCGTCGTCAGTGAGGTGTCTCAGGATCGATGGCGCCGCCGCTGCGATTTCGGCACAGCGCGGGACCTTGCAGTCGAGCACCCGAAGTGGGTTCGCGTCCATGCGCCGCTGGCAGTCGGGACAAAGCTCGGCGCGAAACGGCATGAGATAGGCGAGCAGCGCTTCCCGGTAGCTCGCCCGCGTCTCCGGTCCTCCGATCGAGTTGATTAGGACTTCGACTTCGCTGATGCCGATACTCGAGATGAAACCGACCACCATGTCGATCACTTCGGCGTCGACGTATGGACCGGGATCGCCGAAGACTTCGATGCCGGCTTGGTAGAACTGCCGGTAGCGCCCCTTGGCGGGACGTTCCCGCCGATACATGGGGCCGATGTAGAACCACTTCGTGACCGGCTCGCGGGCTTGGACGCTGTGCTGCGCGTACGCACGCACGGCTGAGGCCGTACCCTCGGGACGCAAGGTGAGCGACTTCTCGCCGCGGTCGGTGAAGGTATACATCTCTTTTTCGACGATGTCCGTCGTTTCGCCGATCGAGCGGACGAAGAGCTCAGTCGGCTCTACGATCGGGAATCGCGCTTCGCGGAAGCAGTAGCTCTGGACGCAGTCGCGGAATGCGTTCTCGAGGCGATGCCATTTCGAGATCTCGTCCGGCAGGATGTCCTTCATCCCTTTGACGGCGCGCAGGCTCATTGCGTCCGGTTACTCGATGCGACTGCTGCAAGCAAGGGCGAAGCCACGTGGGCCATGCTCAGCGTGGGTCTGGGGGTTGGCTCTACGGGGCCGACGGCTTCTTGGGGAACTTGACGAAGACATAGTTGAAGCCGTCTTTCCCCTTCGACTGCGTGATGCTGGGCGGGACGTCCTCGCGCATCTCGAAAATCATCACCAGGTCTTCCCTGCCTTTGCGCTGTACGGTCGCCCGCAGCACCGGCGTGTCGAAGAACTGGGTCTCGAGCGGCAGGAAGTTGTTCTTGAGATGAACCCGCGTGCGATGCATGACCAGCTCGAGGCGGCCCTCGGAGTTCCTGGTGCCGAACTTCACCGGCTTGGACGTCTGGACGAAGAAGACGGAGCCGTTTTCGGTCATCATGAAACCGGGCCATGTGAGCATGAGCGCGCCTTCGGGGATCTCTTCCGCCTTCGGCGGCAGGTTCTCCGAAGTCTCGGAGCCGGGGGTCACGCCGGCGTACGAGGACCCATCGGCAGAGGCAATCGCTGCCGAGGCAGCCAACACGATGGCAAGCACCGTGGTCATGGATGTCTTCCCCACGGCTTCAGGGTACGCGACCTGGAGGCGCGAGCCCAAATTTCGCTCCGGGAGCCGGATTTTCACGCGACTCAGTGGCCCTTTCCGCCCTTGAGCAGATGGCTGACGCCCTCGCCGAGCCCTTCCAGGGTCAGAGGGAACATCTCGAACGTCTGGCGGACGTACTCGATCGTGTTTCCGGTCCAATAGCGCTGCGGTTCCGGGTTGAGCCAGATGCTGCGGTGGTAGTGTTGGCTGAGCATCATGAGCCACTGCAAGCCTTCGATACCCCGGTCGTCGCCGAGGTCGAGTGAGCCCCCGGCCGCAAGCAGCTCGTACGGCGCCATCAGGGCGTCGCCGACCATGATGAGCTTGTAGTGAGGACCCGTCTCGTGAAGCAGGTCACGGACCTTGATCGGCGTATCGAAGCGCTCGGTTTCGTAGACGTGCCCGTAGACGCAGTTGTGGAAATAATAGGTACGCAGCTCTTTGAAATGGCTCGACTTCTTGGCCGCCGAGAAAAGACGCGAGCAAAGGTGAGCAAAGGGATCCATGGAACCGCCAACGTCCATCATCAAGATGATGCGCGTGTTGTGGCGACGGGGAGGGCGGGTGACGACTTCGAGCTCGCCGGCGTTTTGCGCCGTCGCATCGATGGTGCCTTCGAGGTCTAGCTCTTCTTCGCCGCCTTCGCGCGAAAAGAGTCGCAGCTTCCGAAGCGCGACCTGCATCTGCCGAACGTCGAGAGTCAGATCCTGCCGATACGGTCGATACAGACGCGCGTCGGCAACCTTGACCGCGCTTCGGCCGCCACCGGAGCCGCCAATGCGAAAGCCTTTGGGAGCGCGGCCGCTGTGACCGAAGGGCGAGGTGCCGCCAGTACCGATCCACTTGTTGCCGCCGTCGTGCTGCTCGTCTTGCTCGGCGAGTCGCTCTTCGAATAGCTTGCGAAGCTCGTCTAGGTCGAGGTTTTCGACGAGCTCGCGTTGCTCTTCGGTGAGCTCTCCCATGTTTTCCTTGGCTTGCTGCAGCCAGTCCCAGAGCTCGTCTTTGAGCTTCTTCGATTCGATCTCGATGCCCTTGAAGAACGACAGGAATGCTTCATCGAAAGAATCGAGGTGCGCCTCGCTGTGGACCATCACCGAGCGGGCCACGTTGTAAAACCCGTCGAGTGAGCTTTCATGAAGCCCGGCTTTCAGCGCCTGGGCGAGCGCAATGACCTCTTGCGTTCCCACGGGGACGCCTCGGCTGCGTAGCTCGTACATGAAAGGGACTAGGATTTTAGCTTCTCCACTGGCGGCCGCCCGAGAGCTGATCTGCAAAGGCGACGAGGTCTTGTTCCTTCTTGAGCAGGGCGCCCAGGAAGGGAAGGTTTTCTTCGAGCTTCACGCTGTCGATGCCGGCGCGCTGAAGCACGGCGATCCAGTCCACCAGCTCGCTCGTGCTTGGGCGTTTGCGGAGACGTCGCATGCTGCGAATTTCGTAGAAGGTCTTGAGCGCCTGCTCGACCAGGCTCTCGTGGACTTTGGGATGATGGACCTGGACGATTTCGGTCATCAACTCCGGCGTCGGGAAGTCGATGAAATGGAACACGCAGCGTCGAAGGAATGCATCGGGCAGCTCCTTTTCGGCGTTGCTCGTGATGATCACGATGGGGCGCTGCGTGGCGACGATGTCCTGCTGTGTCTCGTCCACGTGGAATTGCATTCGGTCGAGCTCGTTCAGAAGGTCGTTGGGGAACTCCACGTCGGCCTTGTCGATTTCGTCGATCAGGAGGACCACTCGCTCGTCGGCGTTGAAGGCTTCGCCCATCGGGCCGAGCTTGATGTACTGACTGATGTCGTTCACGTCCTTGTCTCCAAACCGGGAGTCGTAGAGACGCTGGACCGTGTCGTACACATAGAGGCCGTCCTGGGCGCGCGTGGTGCTCCGGATGTTCCAGCGGAGGAGCGGCATCCCAAGTGACTCGGACACCGCCTCGGCCAGAAGGGTCTTGCCCGTGCCTGGCTCGCCTCGAATGAGCAGGGGGCGCTCGAGCACGACCGCACAGTTGACGGCGGATTCGAGGGCCTCGCTGGTCAGATAGGTGGCGGTTCCGGAAAAACGTCGAAAATCGTCGGCCATGGCGGGCGAATCTATCATGGTCCTGCCGTATGGCGACCGGGAGGGGGCTAGCAGGCACGGGCTGCAGGGGTGCAGGGGGTGGGAACCCGGGACCTGGCCGCGGGGCCGTGGCGAGGGTGGAGTCCAGGGCCAAGAGCGGGTGCGGGACGGGGCGGGAAAGTATTTACATTACGACAAGTTAGCTAGTCGGTTGGGAGCCGAGGCACCCTCCTTGACAGTCCACAGACCACGGCGAATAGTAGCGCGTTCTTCTGGCCTCGGAGCGTCGCTTGGCCGGCGGTGATCACCCTGAATTCAATGTCTACCTTCGTCCTACAGATCCAGGACCTCGACGAGGCCGGGAAGGATTGGAACTTCGTCATCGGGACGGATTGGCTGGGGTCTGCGCTGGCCGAGACCGAGCTGAGCGCGGGTTCCAAGGATGGGCAACTGTCGGTGCATGCGCAGCTCAACGGGACCGATGTGCTCGTGCAAGCGCACCTCGAGGTAGAGCTCATGGCCACGTGTGCGCGCTGCCTCGGAGACATTGCGCTCCCGGTGGACCTGGCGGTGACCGCGCTTTTCAGTCCGCAGCACATGCGTCCTCACGGCAGCCATGAGATCGATGTCCAGTTGGACGAGGTCAATCGGGACTACTACAGCGGGAGCCAGGTGGTCTTGGACCCGATGGTGCGCGAGTGCTTGCTTCTCGAAGCGCCGATGAAACCCCTTTGCTCTGAAACTTGTGAGGGGATCCCGATTCCGGAGCATCTCCGGCCTCCCGACGAGGTCTTTGGGGATGCGGCGCCCGATTCGCGCTTCGCCCCCTTACTCAAACTCAAAGAAGCACTTACGAAGAACGAGGAGTGACCCCGTGGCAGTACCGAAACGCAGAACCAGCCCAATGAAGCGCGACCAGCGGCGCGCCCATCACGACAAAGTCACCGCCCCAAACGTGAGCGTATGCCCCAATTGCGGCGATGTCATGCTTCCGCATCGGGCCTGCCCAGCATGCGGCTTCTACAAGGGCCGTCAGGTGACCAAGGGCAAAGCCGAAGAGCTCGAGTAGCGAGTGTTCGACCTGGCCGGGAAAATCGCCATCGTGACCGGTGGGTCACGCGGCATCGGCCGTGCAACCAGCCTTGCGCTCGCGCAGGTTGGCGCGCATGTCCTCATCAACTATCGCTCCAATGAAGAGGCCGCGCGGGAAACCTTGCGGCTCATCGAAGAGGGGGGTGGGCGAGCGGAGCTCATCGCCTTCGACGTTGCTGACCCGGATTCAGTAGACCGCAGGATCAAGGAGGCGGTGGCGCGGCACGGGCGCATCGACATTCTCGTGAACAACGCGGGAATCTCGATCGATCAATTGTTGTTGAGAGTGTCGGCGAAGGACCTCGAAATGACGTGGGCGACCAATGTGAACGGGGCGGTGTTCTGCGCGAAAGCCTGCATTCGCCCCATGATGAAGCAGCGCTGGGGGCGCATCATCAATCTTTCGAGCGTTGTGGGAGAGTCCGGCAATGCCGGCCAGGTGGTCTACTCTTCCTCAAAGGCGGCACTTTTGGGCCTCACGCGCTCGTTGGCTCGCGAGTACGCCTCTCGGGGGATCACCGTGAACGCCGTTTCCCCTGGATTCATCGAGACGGACATGACTGCAGAGCTGCCGGACTCGGCGAGGCAGGGCATCGTGGATCAGACGCCGCTAGGCCGAATTGGTCGCCCGGAGGAGGTCGCCGCAGCAGTTGTGTTTTTGGCAAGCGAAGAAGCGAGCTATATCACCGGGCAAGTAGTCCGGGTCAACGGAGGCATGCACATCTGAGGTGTGTGTGACGGAGGAAGCAGATGGACATCGCCGAGAAGGTCAAAGAAATCGTGTCGGATAAGCTCGACGTCGACGGGGCCGACATTCAGGAAGAGCAAGACTTCATCGAAGATCTCAAGGCCGACTCGCTCGCGATTGTCGAGGTCGTCCTGGCGCTCGAGGAGCAGTTCGAGATCGAGATTCCGGACGAGGACACTGAAAAGATCAAGACCGTCCGCGACGCGATCGAATACATCAAGGCGCACAAGGGCTGAGGGTCGAGTGCGCGTCCGTCACGGGGCGAGTCGATGCGGCGAGTAGTCATCACAGGCTTGGGCACCGTGAGCCCATGCGGCGCGGACGTAGCGACCACTTGGAAAAACGTCTCCGAGGGGCGGAGCGGGATCGCGCGCATCGAAGGTTTCGACCCTAGCGATTTCGCTTCGCAGATTGCAGGCGAGTGCACGGACTTCGATCCGCTCCAGTACGTGCCGAAGCGGCGCCTGCGGGAGGGCGCGCGATTCATTCAGTTCGCCATCGCCGCAAGCGCACAGGCGATCAAAAGCTCCGGCTTCGAGCCCAGCGATGAAGAGAAGGAGCGGGTAGGCACGTTCATCGGCGTCGGTTTCTGCGGGCTCGAAGTGTTCGAGGAGACCTGCAGGACCCTGCTCGAAAAGGGGCCGCGCCGGGTTTCGCCGTACTTCATACCTTCGGTCATCGCCAACCTCGCCCCCGGGCAAGTCACGATCGATTGGGGATTCAAAGGGCCGAGCTACACGCATACCAGCGCCTGCGCATCGGGCGCGCACGCGATCGGCGACGCGTTTCGCTGGATTCAGCGGGGCGAAATCGATGCGGCTGTCGCCGGTGGCGCGGAGGCTGCAGTCACGCCCGTCGGCGTAGCCGGGTTCACGTCGATGCGGGCGCTGTCACGGCGTAACGACGAGCCCCATCTCGCAAGTCGTCCCTTTGATTCGGGCCGGGACGGCTTCGTCATTGCCGAGGGTGCTGGCGTGCTCGTCCTCGAAGAGCGCGAGGCTGCGATGGCGCGAGGCGCGGAGGTCATGGCAGAGATCGTCGGCTACGGCGCAACCTCGGACGCGCATCACATGGTGCAACCTGCACCCGAAGCGGAAGGGGCGCAGCGTGCGATGAAGCTCGCGCTGAGCGACGCAAAGCTCAACGCCGCGGACATCGACTACATCAACGCGCACGGCACCTCGACGCCGCAGGGCGACGTAGGGGAGCTCCAAGCGATTCGCAAAGTCTTTGGTGAGCACGCTACCCACGGGCTCGCCGTTTCGAGCACCAAGAGCATGAGCGGGCACTTGCTCGGCGCAGCAGGTGGGCTCGAGCCCGTTCTGTGTGTACTCGGGATACGCGACGGCCTCCTTCCACCCACGATCAACTTGGACGATCCCGATCCGGCTGCGAAGGGGATCAACCTGGTTCCCAACCAGGCGCAGGAGCGACCGATTCGCGCGCTGATGAACAACTCCTTCGGCTTCGGCGGAACCAATTGCGCGCTCGTGCTAAAGGCCCCCTAGGCATGCCCAAGACTCTCATCGTCGGTTCCGATCACGCTGGCCTCGAGCTGAAGCGTCAGCTTTCGGCTGTTGCGACAGAGCTCGGCTACGAAGTGGTCGACCTCGGCACGCACAGCAGCGATTCCACCGACTACCCAGACTGGGCGCACCTGGTTGCGGGCGCCGTCGGGCGCGGTGAAGGGCTCGGCCTCTTGGTGTGTGGAACAGGGGTCGGCATGTCGATCGCTGCCAACCGCCACGGCGGGGTGCGCGCTGCGCTCTGCGGTGATGTGTTCAGCGCGTCGATGAGTCGGAGGCACAACGACGCCAACCTCCTTTGCATCGGTGCCCGGGTCGTGGGCGCAGGGCTCGCTGAGGAAATTCTGAAGGCGTTCCTGAGCGCTACCTTCGAAGGCGGTCGGCACGTGCGCCGCGTCAACAAGATTGAGCCTTCCGCATGAAGGTCGAGCAAGACGAACGCTTTCGCGAACAGCGAGAGCGGTTTCGGCTCAAGTGGAACTGCGAGGACTGCGTGTTGTTCGATCCCGATCGGGGATGTGCGCACGGCTTCCCGCCCCACCGGCATCGAAAGTCCCGGTACGACGACCCAAGCGCCGCACTGCTCTTCTGCAAAGACTTCGAGCTGACCTAGGCGATAGTGTGGGGGCGGTGGGGCCGGATCAACCGCCGTCGCGCGAAGAGCGCAAGCACATCGGCTGGTTCCCCTTCTCCGGCGAAATCGCGGCAGAGGGTGCGTGCCTTCACGTAGCGGCGCTCGGAGTCGAGACAGCCTCCGAGCACTCATGCCGGTTTCGATGTCCATCTCGACTAAGGGCCCAAGCACGCTGATCCAGCTCGCCTTCGAATGTGCGATTGGACCGCGCCAGATCGACGCACGCGAAGTCGAAGTGCCTCAAGCTCTCGGAGATGTTCGACGCAGCGACGGGCGCCGGTGATCTCGGCGCAGGTGGTGCGCCCAGAGGCGCGCCGCCTGCCCGTCGTGCCTCAGTCACACGCGGGTGGCTGCCACGGTAGCGGTGGCGGGTCCGGAAGGGTGGGGTCCGTAGCCAGGATCAAATAGAACAACGAGAAGAACGACGCATCGTCCGGATCATTGTTCTCGTAGCAGTTGCCGTGGAACGGCGTCAGGTCGTCCGGGTCCTGCTCGGGGAACGGCGGCATCGGGATCCCAAACTCCGTCAGGTCCCAGGGCACCGTGAGTAAGGACAGATTCGCGGCGAAGAATCCAAACGGTGGAGGAGGCGGGTTGCCGGAGTTGTTGACGAGCACGTTGCTCTCGACGCGATTTCGATTCGACGATTGATCGTAGAGGAACTCGATCGAAATGTCGGGGTCTGCCGCGCAATTGAAGTTCTCGAACCCTTCCGTGACGGCGCAGTAGTCCGCAATTGCGATCCCGACGTACTCGTTGTTTTCCACGAGGTTCCCTTGGATCAGGGAGTCGTCCACGCCCAAGTAGAGGATGCCGATGCCCTTGGGGATCAACGAGAGAATCGAACCCGGCCGGGCCGTATTCTCCTTGTTGTTGTCGTGGATCCAGTTGTTCACCACATCGATGCGCTTGGCGCTCTTCCGGCCCTCGTCATCGAAGATGTCCGGCAGAAGGAGAATCGCGGCGCCGACCGTGTTGTTTCGCATCTCGTTGTTCATCAGGAGGATGTCGTCGCTGTTCGAAACCTCGATGCCGTTTACGCTGTTCTCCACGATGTTGTTGACCACGAGAACGTGCTCCGAGGTCTCGACCCAGAGTGCGCTGTCCAAGTCGGAGCCCGTCGAGTAGCTGTTGCGGACGATCCCGTTCCTGGAGAGCACGGGGAAGATTCCGTAATTCCGATTGTTTATCGAGGTGACGTCATCGAACACGAAGCCGTCGACGTGCCGGGTGAAGATCCCGTTGTTCGAAAAGCCGTCGATGGTGATGCTTTGGACCTCGATATCGTAGAGCCAGGGATCACCCGTCGGATCGACGATCGGCACGTCCGGAAACAGAGGGAATGGCGGTGCCATGTCCGTGTGACAGCCCATGCAGTCGGTGTGCTCGACCTCCCTTCCCAGGGGTTGGGCCGCTGCCGGAACTTCCGGCGCAACGATGGCGATTCCATTGCGCTGACCGTTTGTGCTCTTGAGGATCACGCGCTTGTTCTCGTTGCTTTGCCCGACCAGGTGGATGCCGCTCTTGGTAATGTTGAGCCCATTCGTCGGGTTGCAGGGTTCTTCGTAGACGCCACCGTGAACAAAGATCCGGGTGCCCGGCTGCGCACGGTCGATCGCCTCCTGAATCGACTGGCCCGGCTTGACGACGATCGTACCGCGCTCGAACTGGCCGGGGGGTATCCTCTCATGGCCGGGGTCGCAATCGACGCCGCCCGTGCCACCGGTACCACCGGCACCACCGGTACCACCGGTTCCACCGGTACCACCGGTACCACCGGTTCCACTCGGATCGTATGGCTCGAGCCCCGGGAACGGAGGCTGGTTGAACACGTCGCCCGTATCAGAAAAGATCGTGTTCGTGTCTAGCGCAGTCCAGCCCGGCTGGGTGCTCGCGTTGATCTCCGTGATGTTATCGTTCGCGCCCGGGTCCATGTCGGAGTCCACGCCCTCGATGCAGGCGAAGGCCTCATCGAGGCTGATGTTGCCATCCGGTGTGGAACCGTCGGCGCCGTCACAGTTCGGGTCGCCGATCGCCAGACGGATGTCCCAGCCGTATCCGTTCCAAGAGGGAGGTTGGGTATTGAAGTGGCATAGCTGACAGTTCGCACTAGCCGGAATGGGGCCGTAAAAGCCAGTCCAGGCGTTCCGTATCGTGGAGTTCGCGCTCGTCGGCGAAGCGCTGAGAAACGAGACCGCAAGTGTCGCGCCCAGGACGAGGGCGCAAGACATCCACGGCCTAGTGAAAACGGATCTGCCCATGATGAACTCCCATCTGCAGCGAGTGGCTGGCGGCGCGCCAATGACCGACGCGTGCGAAGCGATCGAGTACCATGACGCCACCGATACAATCAATGGTCAGATTCGGACTAGCGTATCAAGATTGAACCGAACAGTAGCGCCTACGCGGCGAAGAAGCGCTTCATGACGTCGATCATTTTCGGTACGTCGGCGGCGGCGGCGACTTCGCGACAGGAGTGCATGGAGAGCATCGGGTTGCCGGCGTCGACCGTCCGAATGCCGAGCTCGGCAGCGGTGATCGGGCCGATAGTGCTGCCGCAGCCGAGATCGGAGCGAACGACGAAGCGCTGCGTGGTCACGTCGGCCTCGCGTGCCCAGCGTTCGAAGCTCGCCCAGCTTTCGCCGTCGGTAGCGTACCGCTGATTGACGTTGACCTTCACCACCGGGCCGCCGCCCAGGACAGGTTGGTGCTTGGGCTCGTGAAGGTCGGCGT
>Ga0209536_100012853_pt1 | contig 12129 bp, 8 predicted proteins | sample DeeMarSeWOR28_12_FD_187461 | JGI IMG/M metagenome (GOLD analysis project Ga0209536, IMG submission 187461) | Marine sediment microbial communities from White Oak River estuary, North Carolina - WOR-2-8_12 (SPAdes) (version 2) | ecosystem: Environmental > Aquatic > Marine > Intertidal zone >...
TCCTTCCTTATCGGCATCAATAATTGCTACAAGAGAAACCTCCGGCAGGTCCAATCCCTCTCGTAACAAATTAACACCAACCAAAACATCAAACTCACCAAGGCGCAGATCCCGGAGTATTTCAACTCTCTCTAAAGAATCAATATCGCTGTGAATGTAGCGTACAAGAATTCCGATTTTATCCAGATAATCTGCAAGGTCTTCAGCCATCTTTTTAGTGAGCGTTGTTACAAGTGTTCTCTCTTTCCGCGTCACTCTTTCGCGTATCCCTCCAATAAGATCATCAATCTGTCCGGTAATTGGTCTTACTTCAATTGGCGGATCGAGAAGTCCCGTAGGACGAATTATCTGCTCAACTATAACACCGCCGCTTTTTTCTAATTCGTAATCGGAAGGTGTTGCACTAATGAAAATCGACTGGTTTAATTTTGCATTAAACTCTTCGAATTTCATCGGTCTGTTATCCAATGCAGATGGAAGACGAAAACCATATTCAACAAGATTCTCTTTTCTTTTTCTATCTCCGTTATACATTGCCCTTAATTGGGGTATGGTAACATGAGATTCATCAATCACCAGTAAAAAATCATCAGGGAAATAATCGAGAAGCGTGTATGGTCTGGAACCGGGTTCTCTGCCATCCATGTGCCGTGAGTAGTTTTCGATACCCGCACAGTATCCTATTTCCTTTATCATCTCGATATCAAACCGTGTACGCTGTTCAATTCGCTGTGCTTCAACATACTTCTCTTCCTTTCTATAATAGTCCAAACGTTCTTTCAATTCTTCCTCGATACTGTAAATCGCTTTCTGCAACCTGTCTCTGTCGGTAACAAAATACTTTGCGGGATAAACAGGTGCCGAATCAACTTCCCGTATAACTTCCCCGGTTTGTGAATCAATAATCGATAGCCGTTCTATTTCATCATCCCAAAACTCAATTCGCAAAGCTTCTTCGTATTGGTATGCCGGAATAATCTCAACAACATCTCCTCTAGCGCGAAAAGTGCCACGTGTAAATTCAACATCATTTCTTACAAAATGAATGTCAATCAGATTTCGTAAAAGTTTTTTCCTGTCAACCTGTACACCTTTTCTTATAAAGATGATTTGACTTGCATATTCCTGAGGTGCACCTATTCCGTAAATACAGCTTACACTTGCAACTACAATTACATCGGAACTTCCTTCAATTAAAGAAGTGGTTGCTTTTAAACGGAGACGGTCAATCTCTTCATTTATTGAAAAATCCTTTTCTATGTAGAGATCACTTTTAACAACATAAGCTTCGGGTTGATAGTAATCGTAATAACTTATGAAAAACTCTACTGCATTGTTGGGGAAGAATCCTTTGAATTCAGAGTAAAGCTGTGCAGCAAGCGTTTTGTTGTGGGAAATTACAAGCGTTGGTTTGTTAACTTCTTTAATTACATTTGAAATGGTGAAAGTTTTCCCGCTTCCTGTAACACCAAGAAGTGTTTGAAATTTTTCACCATTTTGTAATCCATCAACAAGTTGTTTTATTGCCTGCGGTTGATCACCCGTGGGGCTATAATTTGATACAAGTTCAAATTTTCTCATTTGGATTAGTCAAGCAGCACATCGTGCGCGTGAAAAGAATCTTTATTTAGATGTCCCCGAAGAAGAACAACTTGAGCAGATTCAATTCCAGAGGGAAGATGGTCAGCATTCACCAGGACTTCTTTTCCTGTTTTATCAACCACGTAAAATACGTTATTGTTTATTCCTTTATCCTGAAGTACTTGTACTCTTATATCTTTAACTGCACTGTTATTTGTATCAAAATCCGAGAAGGAACCGAGGTCTTCTCCCTTTGAGAAATAGATAGAATAAACTAAAACTATAACCACTAAAACCAGTGCAGGTAAGATCAGTTTTTGCAATTGTTTCATTCTTTTGTATCCTTATTATTTAGCAAGCAAATTTAGTAATTTTTATAAGCAGTAAAAATGAAATTATGATAACTCTAATTAAGGAATATTATGAACAATCAGAAAATATGGATAACAGTTGCAGGTGTCATCGGTTTTAGCGGTGTAGCTTTGGGCGCATTTGGTGCGCACAGGTTAAGCGATCAAATTTCTGCGGAAATGCTAAGTATTTATAAAACCGGTGTGTTATATCACTTAATTCACTCAATTGCTATTCTTGCTATTGCATTTTATGGTAACAATAAATTTTATAAATCTGCGTTAATGTTTGTCATCGGTATAATATTATTCTCCTTCTCGCTTTATATTTATTCACAATCAGCCAACACTATTTTTGCAATGATAACACCCATTGGAGGTGTTTTCTTATTAGTTGGTTGGGCACTTATAATTTTTGAAGGGCTTAAGATGAAAAACAAATCCTGAGTAAATATTATTACCTTTTGTGTTCGCAAACCGGACAGGAATATCACTATACCAGAAGGAAATTACCACTAAGCCACATATTACACTTAGAAACACTAAGTCCATTTTGTTTTTACTCTACTTAATTACTCTAAGTTTAAAATAAACTTCTTCAGGAGAAAAAATTCCGGCAAAAAATCTTTCATAAATTACAGGCTCAATGTTTACAATCAAATCCATCCACTTTAATGCAGTAAAATGCGATGTGATGAATTTCTTTTCAATAACTTCAAACTGTGCTTTACCTTCATAGTTCGTACGATGGTCTAATTTCCATTTTTCATAAAATTTTAATCTGCGTTTACCAATGTATTCATAATTATCGAAGGTACGGATGGAAAAAGGAATTTTATGGTCGGGCTCTCCAAAGTATTTTGTGTTGAGGAAAAAAGGAGCAAAAACGATTAGTAAACCATTTGGCTTAAGTATTCTGTAAATCTCTGAAATATAATCGTGAAAATTATTTAAATGCTCTAAAATGTGTGAAGCAAAAACTTCATCAAAAGTATTATCATCAAACGGGTATGGAAATTTATTCAAATCGTGGATTTGATTTCCTCCATAATCAACAACGTCAAGATTAACATATCCATCCTTAATGTCTTTACCACAACCGAGATTTAGTTTCATGTTCAATCTTATGAGTTAAAAATTTTTCAATGGACACAAATTACTTTATAAAAGGTCTTTTCTTTATTACTCCGCCCTGGGCATCTATTATACTATTCATTGTTATAAATGCATTAGGATCAATTTTATCTATCTCTCGTTTCAATTTTGCCAGTTCAAGTCGTGTTATTACTGTGAAAACTATATCCGCATGTAGTAATTCATCATGGTTTTTTCCGTAGCCATGTTTGCCGGAGTACAGCGTTACTCCTCGTCCCATATTTTCAATTATTGCAAGTCTGATTTCATCACTCTTGTCTGAAACAATAGTAACTCCTGTATATTCCTCAACGCCTTCAATTACATAATCAACAGTTCTTGAAGCTGATAAATATGTTAGTATTGCATAAAGTGCAATCTCAACAGATAAAATATAAGCACCAAACATAAATATGATAGTATTAAAAATTAATATTATATCACCAATGGTGAGCCCCGTTCTTTTGCCAAGGTAAACTGCTAGCACTTCGGTCCCATCTATTACTGCTCCGCCTCGTATAGATAATCCAATTCCAAGCCCAAGAAAGAAACCACCAAAAATTGCTATTAAAAGTTTATCGGTTGTAATAACAGGATATGGTACAATATACACGGCAAGAGCTAATCCTATAATTGCTGCAACACTTTTAACAGCAAAAGCTTTACTTATTTGTGAATAACCAACCATCAGGAATGGAAGATTAATGATTACTAATAGAATTGAAAGAGAAATTCCTGTTACCTGTTCGGTGAGCAGTGAAATCCCGGTAACACCTCCATCGATGAATGAATTTGGAATTAGGAATCCTTTCAATCCAAATCCAGCTGATACAATACCAAGCATTATCAGAAAAGCATCCCTCACAAAATGTGAAATATAAAATCGGGTGATAGCATCCCTTGAATTCAATTCTTCGGTAGAAGCGTCTTTTGATTTGTTTTGCGGTACGCCTGTTGATTCACTTTTATTAGGATATGATTGCATCTAAATATATACTAGTATGTTTTTGATTGTTTAACCGGGCTTTGTTGGGTGATAGGTCAGAGAAAACACAAAGCTTCTTTAGTTTCAGTAAAATTCATCTAGACGTTGTTTGACTTCTTTTTTTTACAATGAGCATGATCATTCTATAAAACATTTTACTTTTTCAGAACATAATTAATCAAGCGGGGCATTGATTCACACATAAGATAAATTACAGAACAAAGTTAATTATCAGGAATTTAAAATAAAAAAGCCCGGCTCAAATGAGTCGGGCTTTAAACACCGTTGATGATAATAAATCAGTTCAACGAAACTAATGGATTATCAATTCCCTCGATGACAATTTCTTCAATCTTTAGCTTTTTAACACCGCTGCCAATCACATCAAGTTCTTCGGCAACAGCTTTTGAAAGATCAATCTGGCGACCCGGGATGTAAGGTCCGCGATCATTGATTCTAACAATTACAGATATATTTGTTCTTGGATTCGTTATTCTAAGAAGAGTACCGAATTTTAAAGATTTATGAGCAGCGGTATATGCATTCTGATCATAGATCTCTCCGTTAGCAGTTAATCTTCCGTGAAACCTTGGACCGTACCATGACGCTCTCATTGTTCCACGATCAATATACCGGATAATTGAAGTATTTATAGTACTCTCCTCCTGAATAGGTGCAAAATCTTCAGTAAGAATTGCAGTTTCAGAAGACACATTATCATTCGTAGCTATAGTGAAACCAACTAATCCAATCACAGCAAGAAACATTATCATTTTGCTTAATGACTTCAAGAATCACCTCTTTATAAATTAATAATTACTTTAATAATCTTAATATATAAATGCTGTAATACAAAGACAATAAAAGAGTTAAGTAATTATACTTAAAGTGGAGCATATAAAAATATCGACTAAATAGGTTTTATAGTCGAGTTTTGAATAAATAAAACCCCGCGCTACCGGGGTTAATTGATTCGGAAATTATTTCAATAATATCATTTTCTTTATAGAGATAAAATCTCCGGACATTAGTTGATAAAAATAAACACCACTTGACAACTTTGCACCATCAAGACAAATTTCATAATTACCGGGCTGCTGGTTTTCACTAACCATAATCATCAACTGTTCGCCCAAAGTATTATAGACTATTAGTTGTACATGTCCGTTATGAGCAAATGAGTATTTAATCGTTGTTGCCGGGTTGAATGGATTGGGATAATTTTGCCCAACGTGTATTGTGAAGGGGAACCAAAATTCACTTCGATCACTTCGGAGAACTCATAAGCTCCGGAAAAATCAATTTGCTTTAGCCTGTAGAAGGATCAATAAATTTAATTTCATAGAATGTTTCTGCTCCAAAATCTGCAAGTTGAGTAAAAGTACCACTGCCATCAGTTGTTTTCCATATTTGGTATAGCGAGTTTGAAACATAACCTGTATCAGAATCCAGGAAGAATATTCCACAGGTTGTTCCTGTTCCTATGTAACCGGCAACCTGTGTCCAAGTTGTTCCATAATCAGTAGAGCGTAACAACCTCCCCACGGCAGTAGATCCTAATTAAATATAACCTGTGAAAGCATCGACAAAGTGCACTATATACAAGGTAGTATTTGTAGCGGAAAAAATAATTTAATTCCAGGTATTACATCCGGGCAGTTGTGTAATATCGTTTAGATTTACCCCCACAGGAGTTCCATTTTGCCATTCTTAATTGAAGACCTGTGCGTTAATTGAAAAAGATAAAAGAAAGGTATAAGTAAAAAAGATTATTCATGATGTTAGTACTCCCGTGAATAATAATTAAAATTGAGGTAAATTGAGATACAATAAAATGATATTGATTATAAGCAAAACACAAATGATACTAATGGACTCAAGCCACTTAAGCATTTTTTAGAAGAAAATCATTTTTGTGTCTTAAGGTTTTTTAATTAGATTTAGCCAATGTTTGAAAAACAAAAAAAACTTAAAAAAGAATTAAACCTGTTTCACGTATACGCCATTGCAACAGGTACAACCCTAAGCGCCGGTTTTTTTCTTTTACCTGGAATAGCTGCACTTGAAGCAGGGCCCGCTGTTCCGCTGGTATATCTTATAGCGGTAGTACCATTGGTGCCTGCAATGTTCTCCATTATTGAACTGGCTACTGCGATGCCAAAAGCCGGTGGAGTTTACTATTTTTTAGATAGAACCATGGGCCCAATGGTTGGAACAGTGGGTGGATTTGGTACATGGTCTGCGCTGGTTTTAAAGGTTGCATTTGCACTCATTGGAATGGGTGCTTATATAAATCTGTTTTTCCCAGGATTTCAAATAGTCCCCGTTGCTATATTGATTGCTTTGGTGTTGGGAATTATTAGCGTCTTTGGATCAAAAAAGAGTGGAAGACTGCAGGTTACTTTAGTTAGCATACTTCTATTCTTATTGCTTATTTTTATCAGTGGTGGTCTGCCGTCTGTAAATAAAACTCACTTTGATAATTTTTTTTCCTCGGGATGGTCATCAATTCTCTCGGCATCTGGATTGGTTTATATTAGTTATGTAGGAATAACAAAAATTGCAAGTTTATCAGAAGAAGTTATAAACCCTGAGAGAAACCTTCCTTTGGGTATTTTCCTGGCAGTTGGCACTTCTGTTATAATTTATGTGTTAGGTACTATAGTAATGACAGGTGTTATTCCCTGGGAAAGATTTGTTGGTGACTTAACCCCTGTAGCAACTGCCGGCAAATATTTCTTGGGCGAAGCAGGAGTAATCTTGTTTTCAATTGCTGCATTTGTAGCATTTGTATCTGTAGCAAACGGCGGGATGCTAAGTGCATCAAGATATCCGCTTGCTCTTAGCCGCGATCATCTTCTTCCCCGCTATTTTTCAAAGATGAGCAAATGGAGTACACCAATCTTTGCAATTTTGATAACGGTAGGAACCATAGTTATGATCCTTTTACTTTTAGACCCAACCGGCATTGCCAAGCTTGCAAGTGCATTTCAATTGATGATTTTTGCACTCATCTGTCTGGCAGTAATAATTATTAGAGAAAGTAAAATAGAAGCATACGATCCCGGTTTTAAATCTCCCCTTTACCCCTGGATGCAAATATCCGGAATAGTCCTTCCGTTCTTCCTAATCGTTGAGATGGGCTTAATGCCTTTATTGTTCAGCCTTGGATTGATGACCGTTGGTATTGCATGGTATTGGTTTTACGGCAAAAGCAGAGTTGTGCGAACAGGGGCAATCTACCATTTGTTCGAACGAATAGGGCATTTACGTTATGATGGATTGGATACAGAGCTTCGAGGTATATTAAAAGAAAAAGGTTTAAGAGAAGCTGATCCGTTTGATGAAATTGTAACAAGAAGTTTGGTTATCGATCTTGATAAAAAGAAAGACTTTGAAGATGTTGTAAAAGCAGCTTCAAAATGGATATCTCAATTTGTAGATAAATCTTCATCTGAAATAGAAAAGCAATTTTTAGAAGGAACAAGAATGGGCGCCACTCCAGTTACTCATGGTATTGCACTTCCTCATTTAAGATTGAGCGGAATAGAACAAGCGGAAATGGTTATCGTCAGGGGTATGGAAGGAATTCATATAAAATTTAAAAATCCATTAACAGATTTCGAAGAAGATGAACAAGATATTCATGCAGTTTATTTTTTGGTTAGTCCCGAAGCCGATCCCACACAGCATTTAAGAATATTAGCACAAATTGCCGGAAGAGTTGAAGAAGAATCTTTCGAATCAGAATGGCAAGAAGCGAAAGACGAACAGGAAATTAAAGAAGCACTTCTTCACGAAGACCGTTGTTTATCAATAGTTATAAGTAATGAGACTGCTACAAAGAATTTAATAAATAAACCTTTAAAAGAAATTCGTTTCCCGGAAGGTTGTTTGGTAGCAATGCTGCGAAGGGAGGGACAGACTATTATTCCCAAAGGAAGCACTGTTATTTTGAAAGACGATAGATTAACAATATTAGGCGATCCGAAAAGTATGGCTGAGTTTAAAAAAGAATACGAGGACGTTCGCTAATACATAATCTACTTTAAGCAAAGTCTTAATTCATTACCAATATTGTTAAATCATCTACGTTATTGTAATTAATTCATATAATTGACCACGGTCAATTCGTGGCTTTTTTTATATTTTTAAATATGCGAATGCAATCTCTTATAAATCAGGGAGCTTAAAATGAGAAGTTTACTTACTCTTGTGTACTTTATTATTTTTTCTTTACTGTTATGCTCGCCAATTAACGCACAGTTAATTGGAAAGGGTGGATGGAGAATCGGAGAAAAACAAATAAGAATTTCCGCGGTTGATCCCGAACACGTTAGGAGCTTGTACAACTTGAAACTTAATGTAGACTTTAAGGGACCGTCTTACGATCACATCATTGCTTATGTTACCCCATCAGAACTAGTTAAAATCGAATCACTTGGGATTCCCTATGTTGTGGAAGTTGAAGATCTAAATAAACACAACGAAAATATATGGGAAAGGCTCGATGCATACCATACCTACCAGGAGATAATTGACCTTGCTGATAGTCTGGAAACCAACTTTCCCGGAATCTGCAAGAAATACATTTTCGGTTATTCAATTCAGAATAGACAATGTGCTGCATTAAAAATTAGTGACAATGTTGAAGTTGATGAACCTGAGGCAGAGGTGATGTTTGATGGCGGAATTCACGGTGATGAAATTGGTGGACCTGAAAATATAATCCGGTTTGCACGTGACTTATGCTTGCAATATGGGACTGATCCTACAATAACCGATTTAGTGAATACACGTGAAATCTGGCTGTACTTAATGGTAAATCCGGATGGCAGATACCACGATACACGCTATAATATTAATGGAGTAGACTTGAACCGCGACTGGGCTTACATGTGGGATGCATGGGGAGGAAGTACAGGCCCTTGCTCACAGGTTGAATCAAAAGCTCTGAGAGAATGTATGTATAACAATCAATTTGTTGTTCATACAACCTATCATAGCGGTACTGAGTTTATTTCGTGCCCCTGGAGCTACAGACCTGATCAACCTCTCGATTGGAATCATATTATTCAACTTGCCGGATATTATTCGTCAGTTTCAGGTTACGCCAATTTAGAATACGGTCAGGGTTATAATGGTATGTATGCGATTAATGGCAGTACCAAAGATTCTAACTACGGGATTATGGGTTCTGTCGCCTGGACAATGGAGATCTCTTACAGCAAGCACCCTCCAACATCACAAATAATGATGTATTACAACTGGAACTATCCCTCAATGGTTGCAATGATTGAATATGCCGGCTATGGGTTGGAGGGAATTATAACTGATGCAATATCGGGGGATCCAATTACGGCAGCAGTTTTTGTGAATGATTATTATCCTGCATATTCAGATCCAACTGCAGGAGATTACCACAAGTATGTACTTCCGGGTACTTATTCGATAACTGTAGTTGCCAACGGGTATGAAAGTCAAACAATTAATAATGTTATGGTAACCTCTAACAGCTCAGCGATTACTAATTTTCAGCTGCAGCCGGGGGGAGGTCATTTTGTATATAAGTTTTCTGCTTCACAAATACCGGGCAATAATCATTTAGATGAAGGATTAACACCGGCAGTGTTAGGACCACCAGATAATATTAATTATTCAATAGGGAAAAACGGCTGGTGTGTTCTTGATATGCAGAATCCGATCATGGACGAAGCCGGTTATGATCTAATTGTATATGAAGGCGATTCCTCACCTGAAGGATATAATTGTTATGCAGGCGAAACCATTGACGGTCCATGGCAGTTATTGGGCACCGGAACCGGAACCACGCAATTCGATCTTGCTGCATCCGGATTAGCAGAGGCACAGTATATAAGAATTTTAGACGATGGTGACGGCAGTGCTAATGCCCCGAATGCCGGCTTTGATCTGGATGCAATTGAAACTTTATCCATTATTCCGGTAGAGCTTATTTCATTTACAGCTGAGAATGTTGTGAATGAAGTAATCCTCAAATGGCAAACAATTACTGAAACAAATAATATGGGATTTGAAATAGAAAGGTCAAAAGTCAAAAGTGAAATGTTAAACGAAAATGATTGGGATAAAGTCGGCTTTGTTGAAGGTAATGGAACCATAACTGAAATTACAAGATATAGTTTTACTGATAAGATAGAAAATCCGGGTGCTTACCTATACAGATTAAAGCAAATTGATTTTGATGGTACATTTGATTACAGTCCGGAAATTGAAGTTGATGTGAATGGACCATCACAGTTTGCATTGTTCCAAAACTATCCCAATCCATTCAATCCAAGCACAATTATAAATTTTGCATTACCCGAAAAAGCTAATTTGGTAATTGCAGTCTATAATTCTCTCGGAGAGAAAGTTGCAGAAGCATTTAAAGGTGAACTTGAAGAGGGGTATCACGAAGTTATATTTTCCGCCATAGGCGGATCAGCCTCAGGCGGAAATGCAACCTCTCTACCATCAGGAGTTTATTTTTACAGAATTGAGAGTGAGAAGTTTGTTGCTGTGAAGAAGATGTTATTAATTAAATGATGTAGTTATTTATTTAATAATCCCAAGCTTAATCACAGATGGTCATAGAATAATAAAATAATATAGATTTTAACGAGCTCGATTTTTATAGAATCGAGGTTTTTTATAATTAAAATATTGCGCTTTAATTGAACAGGATTGGCTGATTATATGAATTTGACGCACATCGATATAATATGAAATCACAGGAAAGTGAATATGTTTATTGTTGTTATTTGTTTTAATTCGAAAGTCAATTATTAGTTGACAAATATGAACTGTTTTTAACCTTTTGCTTCAGAAGATATTGCGAGAAAGCTACAAAAAATCACGCTCCTTCTGCAATTTTTAGTGATAAGACACGTATTTATGAAGGATTGAGTTTGGTACTGGATTTGAAGTACATAAAAGATTAATATTAGTAATATGACACATTTATGGGATTACTAGAATGAAATTGTTTGTATTTAGATGTAGTTATGAAAAATTTAAATTACTTATGGATTTTTACGTTTCTTACTTTTTTTCTTTGTAATTCAGTACTTGCACAATCAACTTATACCTGGATTGGTGCTGATAATGCTTTATGGACTACTAGTACGAACTGGAGTCCCACACGAACCATACCTGCTACGAATGACATTTTACAGTTTACCGATGGCACAACAAAAAACGTAACAAGCGTTCCTAGTGAAACAATCGGCAAATTACTTGTTAACACCAGCACAAATATTACCCTACAGAGTAATGGAACAATTACCCTTACAGTGGGAAACGTTACTGGTGACGATATTGTGATTGCATCGGGTTCGTCACTTACCATCGGAGGATCATTCGCTTTAACGGTAACTCTTGCTGCGAGTGCGACGGCGGATATTAGCGGTACTTTAACAGTAAATAGTGGAAGAACATATAATACCAATGGAACTTCGGTTGTCACTACTGTGACTGGCAGCATTGCAAATTCAGGGACAGTAAATACAGGTTTCTTTGGTGGTGCAAAACTGGTATTTTCGGACGGTTCAACTTACCAGCATTCTCAAAACGGCGGCACAGTTCCTGCTTCAACCTGGAATGCAAACTCAACCTGTTTTGTTACAGGTGTAACTTCTACAGGTCCATCTTTAGGAATCGGACAATCATTTGCTAATTTTAGTTGGAACTGCCCGGGACAAACAATTCCGGCCACACTTGGTATGATTATACCGATAAGTGTAAATGGCAATTTTACTCTCAGTAATACTGGCTCTGGTTCAATCCAGTTTCCGGCTCTGATACCGGCTACGATCACAGGAAATTATTCTCAGACAGGGGGATCATTATTGCTTGCTGCTACAAATGCTCAAACATTAAATGTTGGTGGAGATTTTTCTATTAGCGGGGGAACTTTTCTTATGTCCGGCGCTGCAGTCATTGGGACATTAAATGTTACAGGTAATTTTTCTCATACTGGCGGGAATATTGATGAAACATCAACAGGAAGCGGATTGATTGTTTTCAATGGTTCAGGTAATCAATCCTATACTGGTGGGG
>Ga0209536_100012854_pt1 | contig 12128 bp, 9 predicted proteins | sample DeeMarSeWOR28_12_FD_187461 | JGI IMG/M metagenome (GOLD analysis project Ga0209536, IMG submission 187461) | Marine sediment microbial communities from White Oak River estuary, North Carolina - WOR-2-8_12 (SPAdes) (version 2) | ecosystem: Environmental > Aquatic > Marine > Intertidal zone >...
CGCCATCTTGCGCGATCCGAAAAAAGTCACCGATGATTCGGACAGTGTGTTCTATTTTCCCGGTTGCGGTTCAGAACGCTTGTTCAGCCAAATCAGCCTGGCGACTCTGGCTATGTTGTATGACCTTGGTACGCAAACCGTGTTGCCGCCGGGTTACCTATGCTGCGGCTACCCCCAGTCTTCCAGCGGCGATGAGGAAAAAGGTAAAAATATATCCGTCCATAATCAAGTGTTGTTCCACCGCGTAGCCAACACCCTCAACTATATGGATATAAAAACGGTTATAGTCAGTTGCGGAACATGTATGGATCAATTGCAAAAATACAAGTTCGAGCAAATATTTCCCGGTTGCCGATTGCTGGATATTCACGAATATTTGATGGAGAAAGAGGTGGCGCTAACCGGCTCCGACAGCAAGTATTTGTATCACGACCCGTGTCATTCCCCCATGAAAACCTACAGCCCGGCGCAGGTTACCCGTACCTTGATGGGCCAGGAAGTCCTGCAGTCGGAGCGTTGCTGCGGTGAGGCCGGCACTTTCGCCATATCCAGACCAGATATCGCCACCCAAGTACGGTTTCGCAAACAACAAGAACTACACAACAATTTAACCAATATGATTGGCGAGGAGACAGCGGCCAACCATGATGTAAAACTGCTCACCGCCTGCCCGGCCTGCCAACAAGGGCTCTCACGTTATGAAAACGATACCGGCCTGGAGACCACTTATATTGTGGTCGAACTGGCCAAGCATCTGCTCGGTAAAAACTGGCAAAACCATTTCGTGGAACAAGCCAATTCCGGTGGTGTAGAACGAATATTGCTTTAACAGACACTCTAGGTTTGAACGAAAACCATGCATGAAGACCAAAAAGATGAATACGATGAGTTTGGCGATGAGCACTGGATCAGCAAGTCACAGCTAAAACGCGAAAGTCATTCCCGCCAATCCTTAGGAGAAGAATTGGTGAAGTTGAATAAAGAACAACTGCGTACATTCAATTTGCCGGAAGATTTGCAACAAGCCGTCGAATTGGCGCAATCCATCAAGCAACATGGCGCGAAAAAACGTCAATTGCAATACATTGGCAAACTTATGCGCAATATCGATATCGAACCTATCAAACAAGGACTGGACGATTTAAAAGGCATCTCGGCACAGGCCATAGCCACCCAGCATAACATCGAACAATGGCGCCAGCGACTTATCGATGGAGGTGATGAGGCGTTGCACGCGCTGCTGGAAGAGCACCCCGGCATCGACCGGCAACGCATTCGCCAATTATTGCGCAACGTACAGAAAGAGACTCAAAACAACAAACCACCCAAAGCGTTTCGTGAGCTGTTTAAATATTTGCGGGAATTCCTGCAATAACCTGGCGTTTGCAACAAAGGTTCCGCCTCAGTCAACATTACATACTAACTTGCGATGCTCCAGGGCCGGAAAGTTCTTACGGGTGCTGCGAAGATAGTTTAAATCGATTTCCCCTATCACAAATCCGGAGCCACTGGTTAAGCGGTCCAAAACATGCCCCCAGGGATCGACAATCATGCTGTCGCCAAAGGATTCGCGACCATTAACATGATACCCTCCCTGATCAGCGGCAACCACGTAACAGAGATTTTCTATAGCCCGGGCGCGGACCAACACCTCCCAATGGGCGCTGCCGGTGATCGCCGTGAATGCCGATGGGATTACAATCACCTCAACCTGATGCGTCAGCATGTTGCGGAATAGTTCCGGAAAGCGCAAATCGTAACACACCGCAATGCCCACTTTGGCAAACGGTGTATCCACCACCACGATGTCCTCACCTGCTTCAATAGTTTCAGATTCCACATATTGCTCACCGCTATCGACGATGCGCACATCAAACAAGTGGGTTTTATCGTATCGGGCAATTCGCTTACCCTTATTGTCGTATACCAAACAAGCGGCACGTACTTTGTTGTCCGCGTGTGCCACCAGTGGAACGGTACCGCCAACCAACCATACGTTGTTTTTGTGTGCTTGTTCGGCCAGGAAATCTTGAATCGTACCTTTACCGTCTGGTTCACGAATGGCCACTTTGTCCGATTCCTTCATGCCCATGATGGCGAAGTTTTCCGGCAGCACGACCATTTTAGCGCCTGCACGCACGGCCGAATTAATTAACCGGCGCGCCTCAATGAGATTGGCGCCAACATTAGGTCCTGAGGCCATTTGAATCGCCGCGATTTTTGTTTTGTTTTTGGTTTGATTATCAGATCCCATAACTACGTCCTAACTCTGATTAATTATTCACACTATCTTAACATGCAATCGATAGTCCATATCATCAATTCGCTGGGGCTATTCAAAACGGCTAGCGCTATTCAAATAAGTCCACGGATTGGGATGGTTTTATTACCGGTTCCAATTGGGGATTATCCCAATTGCCAGACAAAGTATACTGAAAGCTCATGGCTTTATTAATATTTTCTCTAAAAATCTGCGGGATCACAAACCCCCAGGGAGTGCTAACCAATAATCCTAACATTGAGACTATATCGGCGGTGCGTGGGGTAAAGGTAAGCAATTGATCGTAATCTTGAGAGGCCAAGCCTATTCGGCCCGCCGCCTGAGCCTTGGCCGCGGGTCCATTCAGAGAAAAATTATTAGTATAGGCATCGCCATCCTCAATAGTAAAATCACCGGCGATTTCATTAAACACGATACCTTTTTGATAGACATCGGAAAAATCCAGTATCAGCCTTTTTGGTAAGGTCTGTAAGCTGAATAGACCGAATATGCGCCCAGCACCTGAATCGATCGCTAACAACTTACCTTTTTTAAAATTAATGGCTACATTGCCTTGTAGATGCTCCACATCCACATTGGTCAACGCGCCAGGCCAAGAGACGTTTATGTCGATATTACCTTCACCTCCGGCGATACTGCCAATATAGTCCAAATCATCCATCGTCTCGCCCAGGTTTTGGCTGGTCAAGTGGAGATCAAAATCGGATTTCTGCTCGCTGCCCACGATAATCCATTTACCGGTGGCCAAAATAGTTGTGGATCGAGGTTTCATAACCAGTTGTTCCAGGCGCAGCCCTTCCACAATCTTGGTGACTTCCAGCTTTACGCTGCCAAAACGGCGATCCTTATAACTTACCGATTTTGCGAATGCTTTTATCGCTGGGATGTCTCTGGGGTCGACCTCCCCCTGACCTCCCTCACCAGAGGAAGTTAACTCCCAACGCTCCAGGTCCATTTCCAAAGGATGGCGCATCGTATCGTAGGGAATGCGTATTTCACCTTTCAACTCATCACTGTTGACGTTGAGTAGCATGGCGTGTTCTTCACCGCTCATATTTAACACCATGTTTCGCGCTTCTTGGCCGAATAGTTGAAAACGATCAATGGTTAGATCAGCGGAGTGAAACAACCCGGAGAAATCGCGTACCGTATTGTCCTGGCTTTGCTTGCCAGATCCGCTGTTTTCCTCACCGATCTGTGATATCAGTGAACGCCATACATCGGCGGATAGCTCCTGTACATGGCCGACAAATCGAAATCCTTCTTTCTCCGGTAGTGCCACCGGACCACTACCGAATCGCACTTCCCCTCGCCATATACCCTCCCCTACCTCAGAGTATTTCAACAACGCGTTGACGCGATCGCCGTAATTCACACGAAATAGATAATCGCTGTCTATATGCAAGGTACCATCAATCGCGGTGGGAAGCTGTTGGCCCGCCCGTTTTGCGAACGGTGTGGGCAGACGGACTTCCACACCCGCCAAATCTGATTTGGCGGTAAAACGTACCGGCTCGCTTTGATTGGTTAACGGATTGGGAGTGCTATCGACTGGAATATAACTAACGACTGCCCAATCCGAATTGCCACTCACCAGATCAGACATCACAGGCAAATAGCGTTTACTCAAATCACCGGAATCGAAATTACCCTTGGCACTGACCCGTATAAACTCCGATTCATTGGTTTTCTCATTTATCGTAGTATCGATATCTATAATAGTGGGTTGCGCATAGAAGTCTGCTTTTATGCCGTTGGCTTTTATCCCGTGAGGTATAATATTTATATTACCATTCACTGCTGTTAAGGCCTCACCAAACCATAGGTAATGGATGTTATTTTCCACCAGTTGTAAATCGCCGTTTACGTCCGCATTCACATCATCTTTTACCACATACAAATCCATGTCCAACTGCAAAAGGCTATTGCCTTTGACTTCAATATCTTCAAAAAATTGACCGAATTTCCTTCGCAATGGCGGGCTTGCTAAGATGTAATCGGCTTTATCCTGAGTAGCACCGTTCACATCACCCTTGATTTTAATCGTTAGGGGCTTAGCGTTGAGATCCGATATGTTTACCACGGTGTTGCTGATTTTTGACTGCAGAATCCGGCCGTTGTTGGATGTGATGGTTAAACCAGGCCCGTTAAACTCCACTGTGGCGTCCAGATCTTTTAATGGCGGCCAATCTTTGCCGTAGTTCAGAATTCCGCGCTGTATATCGAAATTAATTTTAAACACGCCGTTGCCGTGGCGAAAAGGAAAATCGCTGACATCCCCATGCAACACCAAATTCCCCGATGGCACATGCCCATCCACTATACCTCGGTCCAGCCATTGCACTAGTTGCGGGCCCATGATATGCGCGGGAAGTTTTCGCGTCGCCTTACTGCCTTCTGCGTTAGCGAATTGCGCAATCAGATTTATAAAAGGCCCTTGTTTTTTTGTCGCCGCGGATTTACCGTCGGCTTTGGAGCTTTTATGTAAAGGCAGCTCAATATCCAGCAGCGCTTCCAAAGTAAACTGGGCTTCGCGAATGCGTACATTTCTTCCCGTGACAAACACGGCGTTGTTATCAACTTTCCAGCCAATGTCCCCCTGCAATTGGTTTAGCACTATGTCATGGCGAAACAGTTGCGGCATGTCCACAATGGCGTTTCTGCTGTTCAGCAGGAAATAGCCGGTTTTTTCGTTCAGTTGAATCCGGCCACTGATATTTTTTATTCCTGGAAAATCCTGATACGCCACCGCATGCAAGTTTTTTAGCTCCGCGGAGAGTTCAAATTGGGGATCCGGCGCAGCGGCGTAATTTAGACTAAAGTCATGGATGTCTACACCCGCTTTTGCAGCGTGCAGCTTATCGATGACCGCACTATTTTTAACGTCCAATAAGGCCAGTAACGGCGTCAGGTCTTGGGTACGCAAAAAGTTGCCGGTTGCGTTCAGCTGAAATTGTTTGTTTGCCTTGGAATCCATACCGATGGCAGTTTGATATTCCACAACGAACTGTGAATCTGGCCATTGCCGGTTATGGTTTTTAATTTGCACCTGATCCGCCCGCAATTGCCAGCCGGAACGTTGTTGCTCCCAGAGGAAACGCCCGGTTACTTGCTCGTACTGAGCGATCTCTTGGCCAGTTCTTACGGAGTCGTCATTAATTACTACATCCTCGAAGGCTATTTTACCTTGCATTCGCTGCAATTTCGCCTTATCCCAGGTGGACCAGATCTCAAAATCGGATGTGCCCACGCTGAATTTCTGCGCCACTGGAGTTAACGAACTTATTAAGTTGATAATATTGATATCATTGCCACTCACATACAGCCGTCCCGACCACTGGTCCGATTGCAACAAATCTCCCTGAGCATCGACAAAAATGGTCATTCTCTGGTCGGGTTGCTTGGGAATGCCGATCCAACCTTCAATGAGATGCCTATCCCCTTGGTTCATCAAAGACAGCGCCACGTTGGAAAAATGCCGTTTTCGGCCACCGGCCATGCGATCTTCGTACAACATGTTGCTAAATTGGATACCAATACGTCCCTGTTGTAACAACCATTCTAGAAAAGTATCGTCGACCACCGGGGTTTCCGATTTTTGTATCTCAAAACCGGTCAGGGTGATTTGCCCGTCGGGCATGCGGGTGATGGACAAATCCACACCTTGTAAATCCGCAGTGGTAAAGCCCAATTGACCGCTCTTAATGGTCTTCCATAGCCCTAATCCCAAACGCGCTTTGGAAACGCGCACAATAGTGTTTCTGCCCTGTGAATCCAGCAACCAGACATTATTCAACACCAAAGAAGGTCCCCAACCGCGCCATTCGGCGTCCAGAGACTGGATACGGATGGGTTGGTTAACAAACTGGGAAAAATAGTCTTCCACCGTGACACTGTAGTCGCCTAAGGTGGGTAAAAGCATTCTGGTGATACTAAACAACACCGCGGCCAACACAGCGACCGCAGCGAAGCTGTACCATAAGGTCTTCCAAACAAGATGAAACAGAAAAAACAAAAATTTCATGGGCGACAAGCAATCCGAGGAAAACGGTTTGCTTGGAAAATCTCTTTTCCAGTTAAATGGTTACTAATATCCAATCGTGATTCCTATTGCTACCAGGCAACACGGCCCGGCTTAAACCAATACCACGTCAAATTGCTCTTGGGTGTACATGCTTTCCACTTGAAACTTTATCGGGGTTTGAATGAATTCCTCCAGTTCCGCTACCGTGGTGGATTCTTCATCGACCAACAGATCCACTACTTCTTGCGAGGCCAGTACCAGAAACTGGCTGACGTTGTATTGCCGGGATTCACGGATAAGCTCGCGAAATATTTCATAACACACGGTTTCCGCCGTTTTGAGCGAACCGCGTCCGCAGCAAGTGGGACACGACTCGCATAATACGTGTTCCAGACTTTCCCGGGTGCGCTTGCGGGTCATTTCCACCAAACCCAGTTCGGAAACCTGACTGATATAACACTTGGAACTGTCTTGTTCGATGGCTCTTTCTAACGCGTTCAACACTTGTTGTTTGTGATCCGGATCAAGCATATCGATGAAATCTATGATAATGATGCCGCCCAGGTTGCGCAGCCTCAGTTGATGCACAATGGCTTGGGTGGCTTCCAGATTGGTTTTGAAGATGGTCTCTTCCAGGTTGCGATGCCCCACAAAACCACCAGTATTCACATCAATAGTGGTCATGGCTTCGGTTTGATCGATAATGAGATAACCGCCGGACTTCAGTTCCACTTTGCGTTCCAAGGCTTTTTGGATTTCTTCTTCGACATTGTACAAATCGAAAATCGGCCGCTCGCCCGGGTAGTATTCGATTTTGTTTGCCAGCTCCGGAATAAATTTGTTAGCGAACTTCAAAACCTTATCGTAGTTGGTGCGCGAATCGATGCGGATCTTTTCCACATCCAAGCCGCTACCCACTTGATCGCGCATGGTGCGCATCAACAGCCGCAAATCCTCATATATCAAGGTACCTTCCGGTTCTGTTTGTGTGCGCTCCTGGATTTCACTCCAGAGTTTGCGCAAAAACCGCATGTCCGCTTCCAGTTCATGCTCGCCCACCCCTTCAGCGACGGTTCTGATAATATAACCGGCCGGCTCGAATCCCTCGGCAAGCCGGCCAACCAGCTCTTTCAATCGTTGCCGTTCCTCTTCGTTTTCAATTTTTTGCGAAATACCGATGTGATCGGTGCTGGGCATAAAAACCAAAAACCGTGCCGCGATGGACAACTGGGTGCTCAAGCGCGCGCCTTTGGTACCCAGCGGATCTTTTATAACCTGGACCAGCAAAGTCTGCCCCTGGTGCACCAGTCTTGTGATGTCTTCGGTTTGTTTACCGCCCAGCTCCGTGCCGTTATCCACGGTATGGATGTCAGAAGCGTGTAAAAACGCCGTGCGTTGTAGCCCTATGTCGACAAACGCCGCTTGCATGCCCGGCAACACCCGAGACACTTTGCCTTTGTAAATATTGCCCACCAAGCCCAATCGGCTGACGCGCTCTACGAATACTTCCGTAAGCACGCCGTTTTCCACCATGGCGATGCGCGTTTCGCGGGGGGTCACATTAATCAGAATCTCTTCGCTCATTCGTTTATTCTATTCGCTGTTTATTGTTGGTTGTTCGTGTGTGAAGACGACGGCCGCACGACGTGGATACCGAACTCCCCAAGCAATTGCGCCGTTTCAAACAACGGCAAACCGACGATGCCCGAATAACTGCCATGAATGTTTCGCACAAACACCGCCGCCAGCCCTTGGATAGCATAGCCCCCGGCTTTGTCTGCGGGTTCGCCGGATCGCCAGTAATCTTCGCGCTCTTGTACCGAAATTTGCCGAAATTCGACACTGCTCCGGCTAAGCCGGTGTCTCTCCAGCAGGCACATGGCAGTGGAATCATAACCGGCAACGGCCACTGCTGAATATACTTGGTGCTCGGTTCCGGATAGCTTTTCCATAAGTTGATGGTAATGCGCTTTGCCGCTGGGTTTGCCCATTAATTCGTCGCCCCAAACGATACAAGTATCCGCACCTATCACCGGCCTAATCGGCTTACCCTGCCGTTGCACCATTCTGCAGCCAGCTCTGGCTTTTTCCAATGCCAAACGGACAACATATTGTTCAGCGGATTCGCCTACCAAAGCACTTTCGTCCACATGAGGATGCAGCACATCAAAGCGCACGCCCAGTTGAGCCAGTAATTCCCGGCGGCGGGGCGAACTGGAGGCCAAATACGTTTCTGGAGTCATTGCCAAGGTGAGAGATTATTCCACTTCGTTAAACACCGTTCCTTTTGGACCAGCGGTAAACTTATTGATTCCAAACAGATTCTTTACCGAGCATGAATCATTCAACGATGATATGGGTGGTGGTTCAATATGCTCCAAGCGCGATAAATCTGCTCCGCCACCACGATTCGCACCAGCGGGTGCGGCAATGTGAGCTTGGATAACGACCATTTTTCATCCGCCCTGGCCAAGCAATCCGCGGATAAACCTTCCGGTCCACCCACCAATAAGGCAATATCTTGGCCGCTTTGCAGCCAATCCGCCAGTTTACCGGCCAGCTCTTCGGTATTATGATGCCGGCCTTGCACGTGCAAGGCGATCACTTTTGCCCCTTTAGGGATGGCCGCGAGCACTTTCTGACCTTCATCGCGGGTAACTCGATCGATATCCGCGTTCTTGCCTCTTTTCAAAGCGGGTATTTCAACGAGCTGCAGGGTGCAATCGTGGGTTAAGCGTTTGGCGAATTCTTCATAGCCCTGGTACACCCAATCATGCAAACGGCTGCCTACAGCGATAAGGTAGATTCGCATCGGTGTGTTGCTTACAACGCACCGCTTTCGCTATCGGAAAACGCCTCATTGACATCGTCCGTCGTCCACAGCTTTTCCAAATGATAAAAATCGCGGATTTGCGGCTGCATCACGTGCAATACCACATCACCCAAATCCACTAACACCCATTCGGCTTCACGTTCTCCTTCAATCCCTACTGGACGCACGCCGTTTTCCTTGGCTTTTTCGACGACTTTATCGGCTTGCGATTTTACGTGCCGAGCCGAGGTACCGCTGGATATAACCATCACATCGGTGACACTGGTTTTACCGCGCACATCGATGATGCGTACATCCACGGCTTTCATGTCGTCCAGGGCGTCTACCACGAGTTTCGTTAAAGTTTCTGTGTCCATTACTCTCCTGTTTTATCGGTATAACTGATGATTTTCTATAATTTGCAACACCTCGTCCGGTGTTAAATACCGCGCGCTGCGGTCACTTTTGATCACCGCGCGCACTTTGGTGGCGGAGATATCCAACTGGGTCACCGCCTGAAACCAAAGCTTGCCGCTAGGGGTTTTTTGCAGTTGCTGCATATCGGTCACGGCATATTGATCCACTAATGCCCGCACCTCAGAGGGCATCTTTTGCCGGTATTGTTCTTGAGAATAAACACCCGGCCGTTGCATGACGACCAAATGGGCCAGTTCGATCAAACGTTCCCATTGATGCCAGGTGTGCAAATCCAAAAACGCATCCATACCAACGACCAATCCCATAGCTTCTGATCCCAACTCCTGGCGCAGAGAAGTCAATGTGTCTACGGTATAACTGGGGCCTTCACGACGCAATTCCCGGTCATCGACGACAAAGCGGGATTCATTGGCCGCGGCCGCTTGTACCATACGCAAGCGCAGTTGCGCATCCACTTCCGGCTCCTCCCGATGCGGCGGCAGTGCGCTGGGGATCAAGCGCATTTGCCGCAGTTGCAGTGCTTCGGTGATTTCCAAGGCGGGCCGCAGATGACCGAAATGGATAGGATTAAAAGTACCGCCGAACACGCCTATCATAGCGAGCGGGTAAGTGGATTGCGGTACAAGGACGCGCGCTTGTCGGCGGAATCGTCGTCTTGCGTGCCAACCAGGTGAGAGACAAAACAGTTAATGGTGTGTCCTCATTCGCGGATGTGGCCCTCACCTAAGACGATGAATTTCTGCGAGGTCAGCCCCTCTAAACCGACCGGGCCGCGGGCATGAATTTTATCGGTGCTAATACCAATCTCCGCGCCCAATCCGTATTCGAAGCCGTCGGCAAAGCGGGTGGAAGCGTTGACCATCACCGAACTGGAATCCACTTCTGCAAGAAACCGCCGGGCCAAAGAATAATCTTCGGTAACAATGGCATCGGTGTGACCGGAGCTGTGTTGATGCAAGTGCTCTATGGCTTCATCAATACCGTTTACTAACTTAATGGACAGTATGGGCGCGAGATATTCCGTGTCCCAATCCTCCTCGCTGGCAGGGTTGGCGTTGATAATCTGGCGGGTGCCATCACAGCCGCGCAGCTCCACACCCTCTTGCTGGTATTTTTCCGCCAGTGCCGGCAACACCTCTTGAGCAATTGCCTGGTCTACCAACAAAGTTTCCATGGCGTTACACACCCCATAGCGATGGGTTTTGGCGTTAAACGCGATAGCTATGGCCTTTTGTTTATCGGCGCTGGCATCGATGTAAACGTGACAAATTCCATGCAAGTGTTTAATCACCGGCACCCGGGCTTCACGGCTGATGCGTTCGATCAGCCCTTTACCGCCACGAGGTACAATCACATCCACGTAATTTTCCATGGTCACCAACTCACCCACGGCGGCCCGATCAGTGGTCTCGATCACTTGCACCGCAGTGGCTGGCAGCCGGGCTTTCTCCAACCCCGCATGGATACAGGCGGCTATAGCCTGGTTGGAAAACTGCGCCTCGGATCCGCCTCGAAGAATGGCAGCATTACCGGATTTCAAACACAGTCCAGCCGCGTCGGCGGTAACGTTTGGGCGGGATTCGTAAATGATTCCGATCACTCCCAAAGGCACGCGCATTTTGCCCACTTGGATGCCGGAAGGACGGTAGTTCAAGCCGCTGATTTCACCCACCGGGTCCGGCAAAGCGGCGATCTGTCGTAAACCTTCAGCCATGCCGGCGATACGTGCTTCATTGAGGGCTAAGCGGTCCAGTAAAGCCTCGTCCAAACCTTGCTCGCGGCCTGCGGCCAAATCCTTAGCATTGGCCTGCAGCAATTGCGGTGTCGATTGTTCCAGAATCTCCGCCATGGCCAATAACGCGGCATTTTTCGGTCTGGTGCTGGTCTTCGCCAAGATGCGCGAGGCGGATCGGGCCCGCTGCCCGACTTCGGTCATATATCGTTTGATGTCCATACACAGTCTCTCGATCAGCTTACTCTCGATTAGCTTCATAAGGCGTGGCTGGGTTTAAACCTTGACTGATCAAACAAGGTGACCCCAGCCATTATTAAACACAATTGTAACAATTCATCCCACACATTGCCTGTTTTACGACCTTTGATCATTAAATCCAAGCGTCCCGCCCGCTGCAACATGACCAGCCACGCCTGGCTTTTATGACGGCGTAATCCGGCAGTCACCAGCGGTTTGCGTTTTGGCCAGATTCGATGTTTAGCCATCACTTGATCCAAGCGTTCGCCTTGCTCCAGTTGTTTGGCCATGGCTTGGAGCGAGCGTATTTCGCGGGTCAATGCCCATAGCAGTAATACGGTCTCGGCGCCTTCGGCTTTTAAACCCGTCAACATGCGTAAAACCCGTTTATTGTCACCCCCTAAGGCGGCATCCACTAGACCGTAAATATCATAGCGGGCACTATCGGCCACCGAATCCGCCATCGCCGCAAAATCAATTGGCCCGGCGCCATGTAACAACAATAATTTTTCGATTTCCTGCGCGGCGGCTAATAAATTACCTTCCACGCGTTCAGCCAGTAAGGTCACCGCTTCGCCGGTCGGTTGCATGCCTTTGGCTT
>Ga0209536_100012855_pt1 | contig 12128 bp, 7 predicted proteins | sample DeeMarSeWOR28_12_FD_187461 | JGI IMG/M metagenome (GOLD analysis project Ga0209536, IMG submission 187461) | Marine sediment microbial communities from White Oak River estuary, North Carolina - WOR-2-8_12 (SPAdes) (version 2) | ecosystem: Environmental > Aquatic > Marine > Intertidal zone >...
CTCCTGATCTTCCTGACACGTGGCGGAAAAAATAAAGATCGGAGTTTATCGATCTTGGCAAGCTTTTTAACAACTCGATATCTTCAGAATCAAGATATGCAAATTTCCCCTGTTTTTTGGACCCCTCTTTTGGATGAGGAATGTGAATGAATCCTGATTCGAGATTGATATCCCGCTCACAGACATTGCGCAATTCACCGGGTCGAATTTTTATGTATGTGGCGAGGAGTTTGATGCCAATCCATATTTTCGGATTTACTTCCCAGGAAATTCGCTTTACCTCATTAATTATGGCCTGTTGAACTTCGATGCTGACTATTCTGCGCCAACCAAGTTCAAACTCTATCTCTGGAAACTCAGGCATTTCAAATGCCTTCTCTCGCCGTTTAACCCATGCGAAAAATTGATGCAGACAGGATTTCATATTATGGCGGGTTTTGTCAGTGATTCTTTCGCCTTTTTTTGTACGGTGATCGTCAAATAAAAAATCCTCGACGTCTGCAGTACCGATGGTCTTTATATTACGCTGTCCCCACACGCCTATGGCCTTGTTTATGAAGTTGGTATAGGATTGAATGGTTTTTGGTTTGACTTTGGTCCGCTTCTTCTGCTCGAGCCATTTATTGGCAAGATTTTCGAATCCGAGCGGATTATCCTTTCGGTAATCACGAATATCGAAGGTTCCCTTATCGTTTTCATACCGCAATCCGTTTAAAAAGCGTTCAGCATCCAAATAGTCGACAAAGCGCTTGGTAATGCTTCGGCCGAAACGTACTATAAATTGCCTATTTGCGGAGATTTGAGGATGTTTTTTGCAAAACAAACCCCCGCGTTTTTCATCATGAAAAAATACGCCGCCACATAACGGGCATTTTTCTTCGGAATAGATACGTCCTTTCATACATAGCCTCCCGCTTTTTTTAGAGGCCATTATCCCAGGTGATAAATTTTTGTCAATCTGTGATTTGTACATGATGTTCCTCCCGTAGGAGGGTCCGGAGAACATCATCATCATTAGAGTGGTCTATTGAAGACCGATAATTGGATAAAAAATGAAAGGTATTTAAAATGAAAAGGGCCTGACAGAAATCAGGCCCGTAACATACTCAAATTCCAAACCCTTGTGTTTTTTTGGTTGAATTGGATTGATCAAAAAGAGTGATCAGTCCTTATACCTTAATAAAAAATGTAAGAAATGACCGAAATGTAAGAGAAAATCCCGACATGCGGACATTTCTTACAATTCGGTCATTAATTTAGATGGTCAGAAGACCATCATTTTCCCGTATGCCGTATCGCCGGCAAAGACGGGTTAGCAAATTTGGGTCAATATAAATTCCCCTTGCCTCACCACTATTATATTTTTTGAACCCTATACGCTTTGTAATTCTTCCAAGACGTTGTGGAGACATGTGGAACCTTTCTGGACGATCCCGATTAATTTCACCAAGGATAAATCCATGAAGAAGGTGACCATTTTCGATCTCATCCATGGATTGGACAATCGCATTCACAACTTTTGCGTCATCAGTATCTAATCCATCTCTGCGTTTCGACTCCTCAACTTGCTCCGTAAATTCCAGAAACCAAGATTCGTCCTGGCCGACGACATTCACAATTTGTCGGATAGATTTCATGATATCGCCTAATCTTCCAGTCGTCGGTTTAGTAACTGATGGTAATTGTCGGTCAATCCATCGTGCACGAAATGCCACTAATCTTTCTCTAAATGGCAGACCATTGACCTCTTTAACATCATCTTCAAACATTTTGGATGTTTCTGGCATAACTATTTGAATTGATCTTGATTCCAGAATTTCGTGGATTGTCTCATTTGTTGCGATAATTGTTGGTCCATAAATTTCAAACCATTTAGTGTCTCTGAAGGGACCTTTGTCCGGATCCATAACCCGGGCTACTTTTCCACCACGTTCAAATCGATGCAACATGATGTCGTCAGCATTGCCTCTCTCGACTTTTTTCCATAGATCCATAATGTCAAAAAAGAGGGTTGCACGATGATTAGTTGCTAATCGAATAATATGCGCCTCTCTGACGGTTGTGAGAATAACACCCCGCCAAGACACATAAGTCATGCCTTTGGCAGTTCGGCTTTTTCCCCTGGCTGGAACTGCATAAAACCAAATGATAGGATAATATTCAAATTTTTCCATAAAGTAGGTTTGCATGTCCCAAGCAGCAAGAAAATTATAATGGTTGTCGCTTGGCAACTCGCTGATGGATCTATGATATTCCACTAAATCTTGAAAAAGTTGACCATCAGAGTCGCCGGTAACATGTCTAATTACTTCGGAGGCCCTCGGCACCTGCCAAATTATTGCCTCAGCAGGTGGCGGAACCAAAACATGATCTGGCAATTCATGCCGATCTTTCAAGACAAGCGTTCCGTTCTCACTAATCAGAAAACAAATTTCGCCATTGTCACCAAGGACAAGATCAACCAATCCGTCAAACCAGGCGGACATGATTTCTTTCTTTTCCTGCTCTTTTGCCACCTTTGGATTTTTAAATTGGCAATTGCCCTCATCACAAACTGCTATTCCGGCGTCCACAAGTGATCTTAGCTTGCTTCCTTCATCACAACCAACACTGTATCTTTCAGGGTCACGTTCAAGAACTTGATAAACCCCGCGAACATCACTTTCCGCTTTTTTCGGCTCATCCGTCGTGTGCATCACCTTCTGGATAGTGTCTTCAACCGCCCATCCTTCATGAAATGCATACGTGCTGATGACTTGGCGCACTAAATGGCGATTTCCCAATGGGGGTTTATTTTGTTGGTCAAGTAAACTGCTAATGCAGGGAGGTGTAAAACCTAACTGCCTTGACGTCGCTTGCTCTGTAACGTTTTGAACGGATTTCTTAGGGCCGTGGTCTAAAACCAGCTGTCTAAAATCATCTTCGGCAAATATTTTGCCTGAATCATTTATGATTTGAACTGATTTTGGATCATTTTTGTCCTTATAATTAAAGGTTCCTGGCACTCGAAGCAGACGGTCCACATTTTTTGCCTGAATGTCTCCTTTGGCCAGTTTTACAAGCGCAAATTGTGTCTTCTGCCATTCCAAGACATTCGGTTCAAAAAATTTGTTAAGAACAAAATATACATGGTATCCATGCCCTGACTCGACAACATAGGATGGCTCAAGATTATATTCCTTCAGAGCTTCAACGAATTCATCCAGAAGTTTCTTTGCCGCTGACATTTTCTGATCAGCTGACAAATTTTTATCCGGGGAATCAATATCAACCCAGCAGGTTTTAACAAACAAAACATTCTCAGAATCAGACCGTTTGGTTCCAAGGTCTTTTTTTCGAATAGCCGGGCCGAAGAAAACTTCATGACCCGCATCTGCATTCTGAAAAGCAAAATTCATTAACTGCCTGATTTGTGTCGTGGATTCAAAATAATTGCTTGAGGTCAGATTAATTACAACTTCAATCATTTCCCCAGCAAAATTTTTATAAGTGGTGATATCAGCAAAAAATTTCTCAATTTGATCTTTGTCTCTAAAATTACTCATTTTGAAAATCCTCCAATTTGATTAAATATTAGCAACATCATCAAATCAAAAAGGAGGGACTGATTATCGATTGCTTTAATTGATTTTTTTTTATTAGGTTTTTAAGTAACATTCAGTCCGTTCCCGTAATTTCCCGGCTGTTGTCAAAGGCAACTACCGACAGAGTGCCAATCTGAATTTTAGCTTTTATCCTCCACTTGCTTTGCCCCGTCACAGAAATGCCCGAAATGTCCGAAATGCTAATTCCCTTTTTGAACAAATCGGCTATTCCATGGCAGCATGCAAAGCGATTGTATTACAGCAGCACGAGCTGCCGGGGATTTTCCGGTTTCCCATCCTACCCGGATTTTCATCCGGGGTGTCTCAGCACCGTTCCTTGCGATGCCTCACGCACACTTACAACCGACTTCGAGCTGGTTGCTATCGCACTCCCATTCCCGCTCACCGAGTGGTTGTTAACGAGCTACTCACTCCCGCCCTAAGCTCTGCGGGTCTCGGATTTCGCGGTTCCGGTATTTGATTGTCAAAGAACTTTAAATTACACTTGAACGAAATAGCATTTTTCATACCAATTTCAATTTATGCTTAACACACTGAAAATACTATAATTTAGAACTATCAAAATAATTGATCAATATATAAATTGATATTTTAGTCTATTTAAAATATACTTATTAATATATTAACGTATTGGGAGTTGGAATATGAAAAATGATGTAGAATTGTCAAATTACAAAAAAATAAGGAATCTCGTTTCCAAAAATAAAAAATCCCTAAACGCAAATTTGATCAGGAAGACGATACTGCAAAAAATTGCAAAGGGGCATAATCAGGATTACATAGATGCCATAATTCATTTTTTTAATGTGGCCATCCGAAATGGAGACCCAGATGCTAAAGAACTGTTTAAAGAAGTATTTTATGATGATCTGGTGAAATATTGCGGTTTTTTTGAACCAACTTGTATTGCTATGCAACTGCAAGGACTTGACGACATAATCTTAATTGATATTCGAAGTAGGCGATTGCCAGCAGATGAAGACTCGGTGGGTTATAAACCGCTTCTCCTGATGATGAAGAATACTTTTTACCACGCTAAATTTGATATACCACTTCTAATAATTGGGGAGACCGGAACCAGCAAGGAACTTTTAGCTAAAACCATACATTCTTTGAGTCTTAGAAGAAAAGGACCCTTTCAGGAAATTAATTGTGCAGCAATACCGGAATCGATATTTGAATCGGAGCTTTTTGGGGTGATTCCAAATTACCCTGGCTTCCATAACCCAAAAGGTATGAAGGGAAAGATTGAATTGGCAAACGAGGGCATCCTCTTTTTAGACGAATTGGGGAAAATGGATAAAAGGCTTCAAGCTAAATTATTGAAGGCTTTGGAAGAACAAAAGATCACTCCAGTTGGAGCTGAAGAACCTGCTTCGGTTAACGTAAGGTTCATAGCTGCTGCACAACCTGGAGACTTGGGAAACATCCTTCTGGATTTAAAATACAGGCTTGGTTATCCCGATATCATGAAAATGGCCACGTTAAACGAAAGATTAAATGAGGTTGACGATTTCATTATAGATCATACATTTACAATGCTTTGTAAAAAGATGGGATTAGGAAATGAAGAAGTTTCTCTATCAAAAGCTACCAAAACGATATTATCAAACCGCCGATATGAAGGAAACTACCGAGAACTTGAGAATGTTTTGAGAGGGGCATTAATTTTAGCTTTTGGAGAAAATCGAAAAGAAATTCTACCTGAGGAGGTGCAGACTGTTTTAGATTCTATAGAATTGTCCTCTGGTGCAGGGAAAAGGAATATTCTACTGAACGGTCTGGAGCAGGGAAAAATCGGTATCACCGATGCAATTGATTATGCAGACAAGGTAAAAGCCTCTATAATAGAAGATAAGCTCGTAAACTTTCTGAAAGGAGGAGACGATTTAAAATCTGCTTTCTTGGCCGAAGGTAAGACAGAAAGTAATTATCAAAATTTTTTAAAAAAAATTAAGAAAATCACCGGAAAAGGTATAAGAGATTTCGGCAAAATACAATAGTCAACCAGCAAGACATAACGATCAACCTTTGAATAAAATGCCAGAATTGACAGAAATAATAAGACACTCTGACATTTCTGACATCTTTACCAACAAATTAAGAAGCGCTTATTATTAATAGCTCCCTGCAAATCAATGCTGGCGCCTATTTCCAGAGTTCAGGGATTCGATTGCATATCTTGATATCGAAACCACCGGACTGGACCGATATTATAACCGCATCACCACCATCGCGCTTTATGATGGCCAAGCGATTAAGACTTATGTTCAGGGGCAAAACCTGGATGATTTCGTCGACGATATCCAAAAATACAAGGTCATTGTCACTTACAATGGCAAATCTTTTGATATCCCCTTTATCGAAACCTTCTTTAATATCAGGTTGAACCACGCCCAAATAGATTTGCGTTATGTCCTGTACAGTCTTGGTTTCAGGGGTGGTTTAAAGGGGGTCGAACGTCAGCTTGGAAATGATCGTGGTGATCTGCGGGATGTCGATGGATTTTTTGCTGTGCTGCTCTGGGACGAATACCAAAAAAGCGATGATCAGAAGGTGCTTGATACCCTATTGGCATACAACGTTCAGGATACGGTTACTTTGGAAAACCTGATGGTGACCGCATACAACAGGAAGCTCCAGCAGACGCCGTTCTATGAGAAGCTTTTAATTGATGATTCAGCACCACCGCCGGTCAATCCATTCAGGGTTGATATGGAAACGATTGATAGGATTAAAACCAGCCCACAGTATTGGCAATCGCGGCAATGGTATTGATATTCGGGGCAAATTTGAGTATCGTGAATTTAGATATTTGCAACAGGTGGGTGCCGTGATATTTACAGAATCGATAAGGATATCAGTATTTTTTGCTGATTAACGATCATCTCAATGTATCGTTACCTGGCTGATATTTGTTTTTCTGTCTTAATATCCCAAGTTTTGTTTCAAGTTAATTTCAGCTTGTTTGACCCAATCTACAAAAACCCTAAATTGCACATTGCGCAATCACAACTAATAAATTCTCAGCCCTCCCAAATTTCAGCATCAGGCACATTATGTAAAATTAAGGCTGGAAGAAACCAGACACTATATGTTGTGTTCCGGAGTTAAGATTGTTGTTGAGATTATTAGTGGTTTATGAAACTAATATTACATCCATTGACTTGCTACCTACTTAATATCCCAGTAAGAATACTATCGATATATAAGTAACTATGGAAAATTTTGCTTAAGGTATTATTACTTGACAGCAATAGAAAACATAGTCTTAATCCAATCTAAGACACCTGAAGAATATTTGTCATATAACAGCTTTACGAGGTTTACGAAAAAGCCTGCGCTTCTTCCTCCGTATAGATAGTAGTCAGATGAGCAGTGGCTGTAATGCTGCAGAATGGAAACATTTACGTTCAATGATTAAGAATATCTTGTTTACATGGATGCGCATTATTCGTTTTTTCATTTATTTCAAGCCGGGAAAGAGAAAAGAAGATTATTTATTTTCGCTTCAAAACAAGCTTTAGTGAAAGGAATAATTTGCATACCCGTGGTATTTAGCATACTTTCATATTTTGAAAGGTAATATCGTTTCATGAGTTGCAAAGTTGTACAGGAAGAACAATAAATTCTACCGGCGTAAAAGGTTTGTTTATTGGAAATGGACTACAGATCTTTCAAGCGCAAGAATAAGATTCGGGCAAGTCAGTTTGAACTTTTTCTGGATTATCTTGGCCGCATGTTCGATTTGTATATACATGTGATAATCGATTTGCCACCAAAAATAGAATTGCACAAACTGCGAAAGGCAATATCACTTGTTGCTGCTCAAGAGCCGGTGATATCATCAAGGTACATCCGAGAGGGAAATCGAGCGTACTGGCAATTTGAGAATAGTCCCGAATGGGATATCGAGGAAGTTTTCCCTGGTGATGATCGTTACCATTATTCGCCTGAGTTGATAACTAGACCTTCCCATCCTGAAAGCTATTTTCCGATAAGTATCCGTTTGATTCATTTTAGAGAAAAGGATAGACTGCATGTACGATTGAGCCATATCCTTACAGATGCGGGTGGATCCAGAGAATTTATCTACAATTTAGCAACTGCTTATCGAAAAATTCTAACTCAGCCAGATGCACGTGCAGATACATGTATTTTAAAAAACCGTCAGTTTAGTGGTTTTAAAAAGTGTTTTAAAACTTTTCCTTTCGGCTCTCTTCTTTCCGGCTTCATTTTTGACAAGATTTCATTGTTAATGCCGGCAGATTATTTTAAAATTCCAATGAGAATGTACGCAAATAGCGATAGAAATATTGTTTCCCTTCATATCGGTTCCGATAGATTATTCCGGTTAAAAAAATGTGGTAAAAAAATGAATGCGACTCTGAACGATATATTTTTAGCTGCGTTCAGCCGAGCATTAAGCAACTATTTTCATTCTGCTGCAAACACAGGAAAGCAATTCGGTATAATTGTAACTTCAGATATGAGAAGATATATAAGTAGTAAAAATTTCTTGAGTAACTTAATTAGCTGGCGGATTCTGAAATTGGGGAGGTTGCCTTTGGGCAAGCAGAACGATTTTTTGAATGATGTGGCACGCATAACAAGACGGTGGAAAAAAAGCCTCGCTGGATTAGGTAATTTTTTATTTAATATGGCTTTTTTAAGATGCAATGATTACCGATCAGTTAGATTTTTAGTCAAAACATTCGTAAACCTCAATCCCACTACCAAAGTTTGTAGGATCGGATTTACCAACCTTGGATTATTGGTCCGAAATAAAATCGATTTTGGAGGAGGACCATGTTTTAATGCTTATATGTATCCGCCGGTTGGAATTCCGCCGATTTTGATAGCCGGCTTATCCGGTTGCGCTGACAGCCTTTGTTTTAGTATCGGCTATTTGAACGGATCGATTTCCACAGATACGATGAACAGTGTAGTTAAAATGATAGATCAGGAATTGTATCAGTTGGAATCTGCCCAATAAATATCCGGTTTTATTTTTTACCTTTCTTTTCGTTTACTTTTTAAAGAGTTTGTTTTTCTGAAATCATGCACAGTCTACCCGCTTTGTTGACATCACTTGAAAGAGAGGCCCATATTTGGATCGCCTTTACGGATAAACATTACAACTCGGCCCTTTTTACCTGGTATGAATCACTCTTATCTGAATATGAACAAAAAAAATACAATGATCTATATTTTCGGCGCCATCGCAAATCATACCTAATAAGCCATGCACTTTTACGAACCACCCTATCTTTCTACGTCAATACACCGCCCCAGGAATTGGGATTTTCCTATGATTCATATGGTCGTCCAAAAATTCAAAAACCAGGTGAGATATCCGGAATTTGTTTCAATCTATCACGTACCCGGGGAGCGGCAGCTTGCCTTATTTCCTCTTCTTCCCATGTGGGCATTGATGTAGAAAACACTCTAAATCTGTTTGATCCTGAAATAATGTTAAGAAATGTCCTTCTACCGGACGAGATCGAAAGCCTCAAGGGGCTGGGCGGAAACTCACTAAAGAGGCGCTTTTTGGCCTATTGGACCTTAAAAGAAGCATATGTAAAAGCGACTGGAAAAGGTTTGTCTATTCCACTAAGACAGTTCTCTTTTAAATTAAATCCGGATGGATACGTACAAGTAACTTTTACGCCTCCATTGGCAGATAATCCTTTAAGATGGCAATTTGCATATTTCAGCTTAACCCGAGAACATATTTTAGCAGTTGCGCTTCGCAAAACGGAGACAACCGATAAAAACATTAAAATATTCGAGGTTATTCCTGGCTCAAAACGCCCCCGGCCATGGGATTACTACAGCTTAACATTTTGAATTCTAATGATAACTGACTGATATTTAGATATCGCTAATTACCCAGATGCAAGCTCTACATTTTTGGCCGCATTCAGGAAAAACAGTCTATTAGAAATGATGACAATTCTTTATAATCTCGTTAATCGAAAACTAAGAACCTTTTTAACTATACTTGGCATAACTATCGGTATAGTCGCTCTGACAGTGATGGGGGCTATGTCAGAGAAGCTCAACAATTTAATCAATGGGGCAATTGATTATTATAATAGCCATATTATCGTACAACCGCGGACCGGGATTCCGGGCGGCATTCTCGGCCCGCCTTTGACAATGGATATGCTGGAATCGATAAATAATCTTCCGGGGATTGATGCGGTTTTCCCCTCTACTTTCATATTATACCAGGAAGATGACGACGAGACGCTTTCGTTTAGCCTTGGGTTTCCACCTGTAATTAAAGGTATCGATGCAAGGCGATTGTACTATAAGGGAGATCCTTATTCTATTGATTTACACAGCGGTCGGCTTTTCAGTGAACAGGAAAAATCGGTAGCATTAATTGGGATGGATGTCGCCAGAAACAAACAATTGGATATCGGAGACACCCTTAAATTGCGCGACCATAAGCATCAGGTTGTGGGAATAATGTCACAGACACTTACTTTACGCGACAATTTCATTTTTATTCCCATAAAGGAGGCTCAAGAAATCCTGGCCGAACTCCTTCCCTACCCGCTCAATCTTGATCCTTATTCACTTGTATCGGAAATAGAGGTTTACCCTGATAGCCTTGCTGAAGCAGCAGATATCGCGACTAATATCAACCGGCAGTTAAAGGGGGTAAGGGCATTTCCGCCCGGAAAGATTAAGAAACTATACGAGCAAAAGATGAAAATATTCATAGCGATAGCAATCAGCAGTGCCGTGATCGCGGTCATTGTGGGTGGTCTTTCTATCCTCAATACCATGATGATGTCTGTTTCAGAGCGTACCCGAGAAATTGGTCTAAAAAAAGCGCTGGGAGCTTCGAATGGCGATATTTTGAAGGAATTTATTGCCGAAGCAGGCATAATCGGTACGATCGGCGGCGTTGCCGGATTAGGCTCTGGATACCTGATAATACACATGCTGAACAGAACCATTTTCAGCCGAGGTATATTTGTTTTCGATATTACCCCCCGACTTGTTGTTTTTGTATTCCTCTTTTCTATTGCACTCGGTATTTTAGCCGGTTTTTTTCCGGCTTTAGCTGCTTCCAAACGAAAACCGATTGAGGCTTTGAGAACCGGTTAATATGTTTCTGATTGAAACACAAAACTTGACCAAGGTATATCGCCCGGAAAAAAAGCAGGTGTCTGCACTAAATGGCATCACGTTACAAATAGAGCGTGGCACTATATTATTCATAAAGGGGCGCTCGGGTTCAGGTAAGACAACATTTCTAAACATGATCGGCTGCCTTGACCGTCCGACTAATGGCAAGGTATTTCTAAATGGTATAGAAGTGAGCAATTGTAGTGAACGCGAACTACCGATAATTCGCCGTAACAATATTGGGTTTGTGTTCCAGCATTTTCACTTATTACCCCAGCTCAATGCACTCGAAAACGTCATGCTACCTTTAAAATATGCCCGGGTTTCAAGAAGCGAGGCAAAAAATCGTGCTTCAGAACTGCTTAAAGCTGTGGATATCGGACACAGGTATAACCATTATCCGAATGAACTTTCAGGAGGCGAGCAGCAAAGAGTCGCGATTGCGCGTGCTCTGGCAAATTGCCCATCGGTGGTTCTGGCAGATGAGCCGACAGGAGATCTTGATACCGAAACCGCTATTTCCATTTTCGAATTGATAAAAAAACTGAATGTAAATGAAAAACAGACATTCATTGTAGCAACCCATGATAATTCGATAGTGGATTATGCAGATAGAATAATCCAACTGCAGGACGGAATTATACAAAGTGATATGCAAGATGCATGCTTTCCAAAAGCAAGATAATTTTGAAAAGCACTCCATCTCTGTGCGTTGATATTACGCTGCCTTTTTTTAATGTAACATAAATCAGCCGTTAAATTAGAAGTTGCAAAATATTAACACAAACCTTTTCTACAATGATTTTTTACTGTCGGGAATTTTGATTTTCAAGAATTGTGTCGATCATTTCGGCCAGAGCAGCAACATTTGGCTCTTCAAACATGCTGTCTATCGGAAATTCAACCCCGAATTCGTTCCGTAACTGAGCGTAAATTTGTGCAGCCAGCAATGAGTGGCCTCCCAGTTCAAAAAAATTATCATATAATCCGATTTTGTCTACGCCAAGTAGTTGCTCCCATATTTTACTGACTTTTTTTTCGGTTTCACTTCTAGGTGCTACATAATCAGTATCGATAGCGGGTCGTGAGTGTTTTTGTTGGGGCATCGGTATATTTTCCAATGCTTTGGTTATGCGCTCTATCGTGATGGATTTACTTTCCTCCATTCTTTTCAAAAAGTCATGGGTTGCTACCAGAACGTTTGGAAGTGAGCTCGATATTAACCATTCCAATATTTCAACCCCTTCGGAAGGTTGAATGCCAAATTCAAAAAACTCGTGAAGAAAATTATGCTCGGACAAATATCCTTTTGGTTCGTTTTTCATTTTCTTTTCCGATGTGCGATCAAGTGCGCCGCCAGATGTAAATTCAATTACA
>Ga0209536_100012856_pt1 | contig 12127 bp, 7 predicted proteins | sample DeeMarSeWOR28_12_FD_187461 | JGI IMG/M metagenome (GOLD analysis project Ga0209536, IMG submission 187461) | Marine sediment microbial communities from White Oak River estuary, North Carolina - WOR-2-8_12 (SPAdes) (version 2) | ecosystem: Environmental > Aquatic > Marine > Intertidal zone >...
GGGATTGGTGCTGGCGGCATTGCTGCTCATAGCGGTGCTCGAGGCAGCCCGGCGGGCCACCGGGTGGGCGATCCCCGTCTGCGTCGGACTCATGCTGATCTACGTCTTCTTGGGACCGTACATGCCGGGGGTCTGGAAACATCCCGGTTTCCCGCTCGGCTATGTGCTGGGATCCGTGTACTCTTCCTCTCTCGGCATTTACGGCGCCATCACCGGCACCTCGGCGACCTTCATCGCCATGTTCCTGATCTTCGGCGCGATGCTAGGGGCCACGGGCGGGGGAAAGACCTTCATGGACCTGGCCCTGCTCACCGCCGGCCGGTTTCGCGGCGGTCCAGCCAAGGTAGCGGTGGCGGCCAGCGCTCTCTTTGGCAGCATTTCCGGATCCACGATAGCCAACGTATCGGTGACGGGCAACTACACCATACCCTTGATGGTCCGGCTGGGCTACGGCGCCAACTTCGCCGGCGGGGTCACCGCAATAGCATCGACGGGGGGCGGCTTCACGCCACCGATCATGGGTATCTCAGCGTTCATCATGTCGGAACTGACCGGCATCCCTTACATCAAGATCATCGGCTACGCGCTGGTTCCGTGTCTGTTGTTCTACGCCGGCGTGATGTCCGGAATCCACTTTGAAGCGCAGCGCCTCGGGCTGCCTTCCCTACCTCGCGCGGAGACGCCGCCGTGGCGCGGCGTAGTTGCACCGTCCAGACTCGTCCCGCTCCTTGCGCCATTGGGTCTCCTATTGGCACTGCTGTACCGGGGCTCGTCGCTCACCAAGGCCGGCTTCTACGCCAGCGTTGCCCTGCTAGTGCTGTTCTTGTGCGCAGACTTGTCCGCAACGGGCATGAGGAGCCGACTGCTCCAGATTGGACGCGCGCTGGTTGAGGGGGGTCACGCGGCGGCAACGATTGCGCCGATCCTGATAGCGGTGGGCGTCTTCACACACTTACTGGGCCTCACCGGTGTGGCTCCGAAGATCAGCGGACTGATCGTGCAGCTCGGCGGAGAGAACCTGGTGGGCGCCCTGCTCGTTACCGCGCTGGTGCCCTTTGTACTGGGGACGGCGTTGCCGACCGCCGCCACCTACATTCTGTCCGTCGCTCTCATCGCCCCACCCATCATGAGGCTCGGGTTGGACATCGTTGCGGTGCACATGTTCTTGATCTACTGGGCCACTTTGGCCGCAGTGACTCCGCCCACCTGCACCGGCTGCATCATCGCCGCCAACATCGGTGGCGGGAACTGGCTCAAGACCGCCTTGGTGGGTATGCGGCTCGGTGCGGTGGCATTCTTGATACCATTCTTCTTCGTGCTGGAGCCAGCGCTGGTCGGTCGCGAGAGCTGGGGGCTGATCGCGCTGCATTTCGCCACCGCCGTGTTGGGAGCCATTTCGATGGCCGCCGGTTTCTTCGGCTATTTTCGCGCACAGCTGAACATGATTCAGCGACTCGTTTTCATCGGGGCGGGAGTTCTTCTGCTTTATCCCGATCCGTACTACTGTGCGGTGGGGCTCGGCGCTGGCGGGTTCATACTGGCTGCCGATTTTGGGTTTCGTCACGTCTATCGGAGAAGCTCATGAAGATCATGGTCTCGACCGGCCATCTGGGCACCGCCCCGTCAGGTAGGGAGAGTTTCGACCGCGGCTTGGAGGCCGGACCGGATGTCATCGCCGCTGACGCCGGCAGTTCAGACCCCGGCCCAGTATACCTCGGCGAAGACATCACCATGGGTCTGTTTCACACCGAGGAGCTGGAGCTATTCCTCACGGCCTCACGCCGGCTAGGCATTCCTATGATCATCGGTTCGGCCGGGGACACCGGCAGCAATCGCGGTGTGGATCTGTTCGTCGAGATAGTCAAGACCGCAGCCGTGAAGCACCGCATCCCCCAGTTCAAGTTGGGCTTCTTCTATGCCGAAGTGCCGCAGGAAGATCTGCTACGCAGAATGGCCCAGGGCCAGTCGATCGACGGACTGGACGGTTTTCCTCCGCTGACCCGAGAGAAACTCGTGCAAACATCGCGCGTCGTTGCAGTGGCCGGAGTGCATCCCTTCATCAAGCTGCTCGACATGGGAGCTGACGTGATCATCGGTGGGCGCTCGGGAGATGCCGCGCTGTTCGCAGCTCCCGCCATTCGAGCCGGCTTACCGGATAGCCTGGCCTACCACATGGGGAAGATCATCGAGTGCGCCTCCTTCTGCGCCGAGCCTTTCATGGGCAAGGAGACTATCATCGGAACGATCACCGAGAGCGATGTCCTGGTGACCGCCTGCCACCCAGACCAGCGCTGCACGGTTGCGTCGGTAAGCGGACACGCCATGTACGAACGTGCTAATCCGAACTTCGAGTATGCCGTCGGCGGGTCGTTGGACATGCGGGATTGCCGCTACGAGCAGTTCGACGAGAAGACCACGCGAGTCACCGGCGCGCGGTGGTTGCCTGCTCCTGAAATTCGGGTCAAGCTGGAAGGCGCGAAGAGAATCGGCGACCGGTTCATCGGTATTGCCGGCCTGCGCGACCCGCATCTGGTACGCCACGTGGATGACGTGGTGCGCTGGTCCAGGGAGAGCGTGACGAAGATGTTCGGAACGGAGGGCTACGAGCTATTCTTCCATATCTTCGGCAAGAACGGCGTGCTCAAGGAGTTGGAACCGATCAAGGAGACCATGGCTCACGAGCTGGCCGTGGTCGTGGAGTCCGTGGCGGCGGATGCATCGCTGGCCGAAAGAGTGACCGACTATGCGGTGCGGATGATGTTCCTCGCGCGCATTCCGGGCGTCAAGGGAACGGCCGGCGCCGCCGCTACCACGAAGAAGGCGATGCGTTATCTGCCGGGCTACGTGTGGACGCTCAATCACACCATTCCAGTGGATGATCCCCTCGAGTTGTTCTCCGTTCACATGACTGAAGCAGGTGTCTGAGGGAGCGCTCATGACAGCCGTAAGACTAACCGATATCGCGAAGACGATCCGCAGCAAGAATGCAGGCGTGAATCAGATCACGTTCGACATCATCTTTCCCGATGCGCAGACATACCAGCAGGTGAAGCGGAGCGGTGCCATCACGCCGCAATCGATGGCGGACCTGTTCGGGGTCCGGCGCGATCGGATCTCGGCATTCGTGGAGTTCGATCCGGCGAATGCGATCAAGTTCACCATCATGCGCTCGTGCCCCAACGGCAGCCCTGGTGACTGGGACATACTCGGCTGCCAGTACTACGCCCCGCTGATGGACCTCACTCTGAGGTTGCAGCCGGACATCGCCTAGCAACTGCGATATGATGGAAAGCCCAGGCTCCGAAGCGGGACGTCCCAATTACGTAATCCACTGCGCTGTCGTGTCATGTCGTCGGTCGGGGTCGGAGGCTTGGTGACACCGAGCCCGTTGACGCCAACTGCACACCAACTCTCCACGGAGCCTTCGAATGGCGGCGAATGGCGAGTTGTGCGATCGACCCACGGTACTGCTGGGCGGAGGAAGAGGGGTTGGCCGCACCGCCTGACCTCGCTTAATTTCAACTTCGAGTATCAACTATCGGAAGACATATTTTGCCAGCCTACGAATACATCTGTCAGGACTGCGGCAAGGAATTCGAGATCCGCGCGTCGATTGCTTCCTATTCAGAGGGACTGAGCCCCCGCTGCACTGGGTGCGGATCGGACAACGCGGTTCGCAAGTTCGGCTCTGTGAACGTGTTAACCGGATCCCAGGGGGGAACCCAGCCATCCGGTAGCTGCGGACCCAGCGGCTTCACCTGAGCCAGGCAATGACGCCGCCCAGGTCTGGGCGGGTATTCATGAGAATGCCAGGACCCACGGGCCCTAGCGGTCGACGTACTCCGGGTCGGCTCGAGCCAGCTGTGTTGGCAACCGGTGAAAATTCCGCAGAATCAGGGGGCAAAGATGTCGCACCGTCACGGTTCTGGGTCGCCGCTTGTTTGCCCCTGCCCTTGTGAGTCTTAGGTAGTAGCCGCCGCGCGACCGATCCTTCAGGTTCTGGCTCCCTCGCATCATGGGAGGCGCGATGTACGGACGGGAGATCGGCTACCTCCCCATCACGCGCACGGGCGGTATCGTGTTCTTGCAGTTGATGAGCCGGCGCTGTGAGCATGCCTCCACTGTACTCACATCGAAACAAGGGTTTCGAGTATTGGGACGAGGTTTCGGCGACGACGTCGTGGCGAGTGCCTTGATCCAGCGCCTGGTACACCACTGTCACATCGTCAACATCCGGGGCAACAGCTATCGCATGCGACAGCGTCACGAGCTGCAACGGCTCCTCGCGTAAAGCGAGCCTGCTCCTGCTCGTGCCACCCCACGTCGCGGCCGCCGCGGCAAGGAGGCCCCGACGACCTAGGCTCATCCCACAAAGTGCGACATTTTCAGCCGCCGATAGTGCGACATTTTCGGCCGCTGTTGACAGGGGTGTGACCCGGCAAGCCAGCCTAACTCCTTGTCAAACAATGAGTTACGATGTTCTGGGCGCTTTTTCGGCACATCATTTCGAAGTTTCGATCGACCGTTTCCAAACTGCGCCACGTCGTATCGAAATTCAATCTGGCCATCATGAAATTGGCTTTCGTCGTGATGAAATTCGATTTGGCGGTCATGAAACTCGATCCGGGCGTGATGAAATCCAATCTGGCCGCCATGAAATTCGAATTGGCGGTGATGAAATCGAATCCGGCCATCATGAAATTCGATCCCGCCGTCATGAAATTCGAATTGGCGGTGATAAAATTGAATCCGGCCGTCATGAAATTCGATCTCGCAGTGACGAAGTTCAATTCAGCCAGGCCGAAATAGCAGCCCGCCTTCTATAGAATCACTGCCGGTCACACGGGTCCTGGGATTCGCATGCAGCGCCCGAGTCGCCATGACCCGTTGCACCCCCTCGCTAAGAGCGTAGTTTAGTGTGCCTGTGATCGCCCAGCGCTTCGACGGGGCCGTGCATGGAAAAATCGTCGACTAAGTCTGAACGCAGAGCCCGACAGCGGCGCAACAAGTCCGACCGCCGCCAAGATTCGGATCGCCGAGCGGGAAAGGACAGGCGTACGGCAGAACGCCGTGCTAGCACCGTGGTGTGGCCCGGGGATAGACGTAGTGCGGTCGATCGGCGCGAGAGAATGAGACGTGAGCCGGCTGAACCGCGGACGGAGAGTGACCGGCGGTCCAAGTCAGACAGACGCCAACCCGACTAGGCTAGTACGTTGTCTTTCTAGGGCAACGCTCTTTGACTGGATTCAACCAGCTCCTCTCACGTCCTCGCATTACCTGTCTCACCCAGCGCTTGTCGAGTGCGGCACCCTCATACGTATCTTGCGGAGGATCTCTGTCTGGAGATCGCAGACTGGTTCGCTCAGGAAGTATCAACTGATGATCAGAACGCATACCGGATGGTGCGGATTACTGCTGCTGCTCGCCGTGCCGTGCTCGGGACAGCATGGAGTGCGAGCCTACTACGATGACGACTTCGTCCTCGAGACAATAGACGGGTCCTTTCAACTGAGGATCCGTGGCAACTTCCACCTCGACACACGCCTGTTCCAGAGTGAAGCCCGAGGCGCTCCCCACAGCATCGACCTGCGCCGGGCGCGCATTGACCTGCAGGGTCGCATTCACGAGCGATTCACTTTCAGATTGCATCCTGAGCTAGCGGGAAAACCGTATCTCCGCAATGCCTGGGTCGACGTACAGTTCTCTCCGGCGCTACACCTGCGGCTGGGCCAGATGAAGGTTCCCTTCAGCACTTCTTGGCTCACCTTGGACAACAATCTCAACTTCCTGGAGCGCGGAGCGTCCGCCCCGGCCTTGCCTTTCTTCGATCGCGGTGCGCTGTTGTGGGGGGACCTGTGGGCAGGGACGGTCACCTACAGTCTGGGCGTGTTCACCGGCGCAAACGCGGATGCGGACGTCCCCTCGGGCGATACGGACGACTACAAGGACCTGAGTGCCCGACTGTTCACGCAGCCTTTCCGCACGTCAGAGGATCACGCGCTAGCAGGACTGTACCTGGTGGCCGACGGCACGTGGGGCAAGATGTCAACGCCGACCTCCCGGATCGAAACCGGCGGCTACCAGTCAGCCAACTACGATGCGGCGCTGTGGCGTTGGCGAACCGAACAGATCCTTGGCACCGATGGCAGGGTGACTGATCGGGTTGGAGCTCAGATCGAAACTCGCTATCGGTTGGGTGCTGAACTGCATTATCTCTCCGGCCCCTTCGCGTTCTCCACTGAATATCTCGCCGTCCACTACAACGACATTGCCCTGTACCACAACTTCTACGTGGGCAGCTCGCGGGTTGTGCACGACGAGTTGTACCGCACAGACGGCGTGGTTCGCTCTTGGTCAACGTGGGCGTCTCTCTATCTGACGGGCGAGTCCAAGCGCCTCACCGACCAGGGATGGCGGACCGCCAAGCCGCATTCTCTGGTCGGTAACGGTGGTCTGGGCGCCTGGGAAGCGTTGGCCCGCCTCACGCGGACTTGGACGACCCACAGCCTGTTTGCCCCGGTAGCCGTGACCGGCCTTGAGACCGGCTCCTCGAGCCTGCCTGAAGGTTACACCGGCGCCATCCCAGGAGCTGGCAACACGCTCGTTGCTGCAGTCAGCGACGGCGCCCATGACGTTTACGAAGTAACGCTCGGTCTCAATTGGACGATAAACCCAATGGTCCGCATCCAGCTGAACGACGTTTTGCTCTGGGCCCCGGCCAGTGACCGAGACGGTGACGGTACGAACGACAACTTCATCGTCTCCGGTGCCAAATCAGGGCAGGTCGACCCTGACAGGATGTTCCGCAAGGCCAAGTGGGAAAACGCCATAATGCTCCGGCTGGCGTTCAAGTTCTGAAAGGTGAGATTTTGCGCTTGTTAGTCGAGCGTGAACGCGATGTCCTGGCCGCTCAGCATCTGCCGCGATGAGACGAAGAGCGGTCGTTGCCAGACTGCCACCCAGGCGGAAAACGCGCGGGTGGAACGCGACTCGAGTACTAGCGATCCAAGATGCTGAGAGTATATCTGGCAGCGATGAAGAGGATGATCACACTTAGCATCCACTTTATCGCCAGCGCTGGTACGTATTTCTGACACCGGGCGCCGAAGTACATTCCCACCATACCGCCCAAGCCGAATAGCAATCCGAGAAGCCAATCAGGCGCCACCGAGAAATCCGGATACAGCGGGGCTATGGCCTGATAAAAGGCCACACCTACCGCCGAGGTCACAAACGTTCCCAGCAGCGCCGCTCCAGCTACAGTGTACACTGGCAGCTTGAAGAAGGTGACCAGGAGAGGAGCGATGATGGCTCCTCCACCGATGCCATATATCCCTCCCACAACACCCACGATAAGGCTCAGAGCAGCAAGGCCCACGGTGGAGACTTCGTACCGCTCTCCGGAGAACTCATAACAGACACTGCCCGCGTCGCAGCGCTGCATGACTACGGCCGGTACCACACTGCCCTGTCCCAAGGTCACACCACGCTGCTTGACCAGTTCTCGAAACCGTTGCTCCGCACGTATTGGGCCTCTCTTATCACCATTCCGTCGGAACAAGTCCCTAACCATCCTCGTGCCCAGATACAGGAGCACCAGACCGGCGAACAATCTGAAGTCTGTGGGATCCGGTAGGTACACCACCCGCACCAGGGCACCGATCACCACGCCAGGCACCGTCCCGATGACTATCACCCATGTCAGCGGCCACACCATACGGCCCTCTCGGATGTAACGGATGACACCGCTGGGAATCGCTCCGATGTTGAAGAGTTGGTTGGTAGCACTTACCGAGGGAGCGGTGTAACCGAGGAAGGACATCTGGAATGGTAGCAGCAGGAAGGCCCCGGATACGCCACCCATTGAGGTGAAGAACGACACCACAAACGCCACCAGCGGTGGTATCCACGGCGCAACGTCAACGCCCGCAGTGTGAAAGTGCATAGAAATCAATATGCTTGACACGCGCCCGTTTGGGTGCCACCCCTTGCACCCACCTCACGGTTCTCGTGTTTCTGATGTCACAGGAAGGTGTGCCCGCAACCTACCTCTCAGTGACCGGCAGCTGGCTAGGTGACAGCCATCGCAGGTGAATACTTCACGCCTTAGTACAGGATGTGCCTGCTGCGGAGTAAATCCGTTACCGGGTGCAACACAAGTGGGCGGACACGGTAGCGCCGCTCCGGAATCAGGATGCTGCTTGCAAGGCTTCCACCAGCTTCGCTCTCTAACCGACTGGGCTCGATGATACGCAGGTTGAGCAGTGACTCGAACAGGTACGTGCTCTGATCGCTGGACATGCGGAAGATGCGATTGTGTTCGTCCAAGGTCAGCGTGCAGTGCAACAGGAACGCCTTCAGTGTGAAAGCGTGTGTGAGGTCCAGCATCGTCAGGAAGCGGAAGTCGACCGGCTCGAACGCGTTCACAAACAGTGTGTCGCCTTCAGCGTCGAAGCTACCAGACCGGAGCCAGTAGAAGAGCGCGAGCATGATGCTCTGCCCGCTCTGCTTGTGGAGTTGATCGAAGTAGGAGTTTCGCAGCAGTTCCTGTCTCTTCTCTTCTGTCCGCGCGCGGCGCAGCCGCCGGCGTAGCAACGGCGACGGGTCGGTTGGCTGCGCAAAGTGTAGCGCCATTCCGCTGCGTCGATGCCGATTGACGATGATGTCCTCAACCGTCTTGCGATCGATAGACTCCAGGATATGGGTCGTGACACAGCTCGCAGCTCCCGCGGCAGTCTTGCCGACGAACTCCCAAGCCTCCGTTCCCACCGTGGCAATCCAGAATAGCCTCGTGTCGGTCCGGGAGAAGAAGATCAGCACGCGTTCGATGAGTTGACTGCCCCCGGGGGTCCGGAGCAAGAGATGCTCGAGGTCATCGATTAGCATGACTGTCGGTGCCGCAGTGGGGCGTGATGCCCGTATGTGTTCTTCCAGTTGCTCCAAGTCCCAGTTACGAGATTCCAATTGGAGCAGTTCTGCAATGAGCGCGGCGATGGAGGCTTCGCTGTATATGCGCTCACGGAGGGTCAGTCTGCGGACATCGCATTGGTCGAACAACTTGGCCGTGATGATGTTCAGGAAACTCGTCCGGCCGCTGCCCAGGGGACTGGCCAGGACTATCGCTCCCGGGTATGTGCCCTTCTTCCAGTTCTCGAAGTGATTCCGCAATCGTACCAAATCGCGGGAGCGCCCTTCGTGCAGTGAAAGCTCACTGAGTGGGCCGAATGTGAAGAGCTTTCGGTACACCAGTGGAAGTTGTTCTCGCAAGGCAGCTACGCTGGTGATCACGTCGAGTGCGGACAGCGGCTCGATTGCGGTAACGTCCACCACTCCAACAGCAGACCGTCCGTGTCGGATGAGCTCGCGTCCCTTCCGCGACGCAACAGTCCAGCTACGGCGCGCCCGCGCTATCCCCTGTTTCCACAGTTCTCGCGTCTTCAGCGACGCTCGTTCAACCCGTCGTTTGAGTTGCGTTCGGAAATCGACCCACTGCCCCTCGAGCACGTCCTCCGAGACAACCCGCTCGTGGAGATCCTTCCAATCACTCTGCACCGCGTTGAAAACCGCCTCCGCAAAGAGCCCCCACGGACCCCACAGCTTGTCCGCCAGATCGTCCAGTGTGTCGCTGGACCGCCGTAGCGCATCAGCGGCGAGTTCGCGCGCGGCTCCAATCGCGGCCGCGGGAGTGGTCTCCGTCTCCGGCCCCGCAAATCTGTCGGTGTCGATCTGGCCTGTGGCGGATTGCAGCTCGTCCACCGCAGCACCGAGGTTGAATTGGACTATGTTCTCTATTTGCTCCGTCCCGTTCCAAACCTGCAGTAACTGCTGACGCAGTTGTTCAGCTTGGTTCTCGAGCAGCTGCGGCCACGGAGGCGAAAGAGCTTCTTCAGCGATCTGGCGCAGATCGACGCCTAGGGTCCGTCTTCCCAGTTCGACCTGTTCTCCCGCCTCAGGTCGCTGAACGTGGACGACCATGCGATCGGGCAGCTGTTGGACGGCCTCCAGCACACGTGCCCATTCGGGACGACCGGGATCTGCCAGAACCCGGTGAGCAGCAGCGATACCAGGAAGATCCCCCAAGGTTCCGCTGAGCCCCTGCAGCACCCGCTCTTGAACCGCATTGAGGTCAGCCGCCAGCTGGGCAGCGCCGGTGCGATTCTCCGCCCGCTCGCATGCCTGATCCGCCTCAGCTTGCCCTTGCCTGAGCTTCTCTTTCAGGGTCGCGAAGGTGGTCTGCACACAACTGAGTGTTGCAGCGGCTATCCGCTGCAGTAGAGCAGTCTCAGTCTCCAGTAGCTCCTCGCGCAGGGCAATGAGACGCTCGTTGAGTATGATCCGACTCACGGTCTGGCGATGCCATTCGGCCCAAGCACCCTGTCTTGCTTTGATGGTCTCGACAAGTGGCGTTCCCCGCACCGTGAGGCGGCGTTGTCCGAAACCGAGCAGAACTGTGCCGGCGTCCCGAACGTCATCGCTCAGCTCACTCCAAGCGGACGCCAACAGTTCTCTTACCGACGCGGGACTGGCGCCTCTCACCTCGACACCTTCAAGGAGAGCAGCTTGGAGCGAATCGGCCGTCTGCCGCAGTTGATGCCAAGGATCAGCCTCGGGCGCTGACTCGGTATCCGCTTCCTGTGCTGCAACCTCCGGCGGGATCGAACCAGCAGGGCAGTGGAAGCACGCTCTGTCTAGCAGATGTTCTAGCTCGAGGATCTGTTGCGACCACGCCGTCACACCGCCTTCCAACTCGGCGAGATACTGGGCGACCTGTTGCTGAAATCTCTCGTGCATTGGGAGCAGCAGGCGTGGGACGCGTACCGAGAGATGATAGTCAACCAGTTGTCCGACGAGCACGGTGCGTCCGCGGCCAGGCATCGGTTTGAGCTGACGGCGGAAAACATGGCGGAGTCGGTTGGCAAAGTGCAGCCGCACACGCCCCATACTCCGACGGCCGCGCACAATTGCCTTTCTCAAGCGACGGCTGAAAGGCTCTCCCACCTCCGGGGCGAACAAATCCGCCTCCTCTGGTACCAGCTCGACCTCTTCCACTCCTTCGCCGACCGTCGGGATGAGCTCGAGTAACCCTACCCACAGCTCCCCGATTTCACTCCCAAGTTGGCCGGCATCGAGGGACGCACGAACCGGCTCGAGCACCTTTTCGCTCACGGCCCCGCGGTACTCACGCACCAGCTGCCACAGCTCGGCCTGGTCGGCAGTACTGACACCGGAAAGCAACGAATCTATGAGCCCACGGTGGATGTCGGCCGCCCTCTCAATGGCTGCAGCCACTGGAGCGAGCAGTCGGGCAATTGTATCGGTCAGGGTCTGCTCGAGCAATGTGGTCGCGGCCCGTTCCATCTGCTCCAGCCGGACTGACAGGTCAGCTGCCGCCTGGACCCAGCTGGGGTCGGGCGGGGTCTCCGGGGTGAACCGCGAAACCGAATGGGAGCCAGAGCGAAGCTCGCTCACGGTGCGGTTCTCGGCGGCTGAGAGGAGACGCCCTCGGCGGTCGGTTCGAAGAATGGTCGTTTGCCAGCCATCGGCCAGAGCATGCCTTGGCGGAGAAACTCCAGTTTGGCGGCTTCGGTCACGTCGCTGGCCAAGGCGAACTCGTAGCGGGTATCGATTACGTACGATTTGACCACGAGATGGGTCAGGAACGTCTCCTTGAACTCGTCCTTGACGTTCACTACGATCGGCTTTTTCAGGTAAACGTATCGCGAGTTGGCGGCTGCTCCGTATGCGATGGATTTTGCCTTGGCCACATCCACCCATCCGGGCAGATATAGGTCCACCACCACCTGGCAGTCCAGCGCACCGGCGTTGGCGTTGGCTACCTGATCCTCTACCACCTGGGAGTTGGGAACGGACACGAGGTTGTCATCCGGTGTGACGATTCTAGTGGCTCGCATGCCGATGGACACTACCTCTCCGTATGTCCCCCCAACTCTGACTTTGTCGCCCACTTGGAACGGTTGGTCGAAGATGATGATCAGACCGCCGAGGAAGTTCTTGATGATGCCCTGAGCCGCGAAGCCGATGCCCACCCCTAACGCTGCGGTGGCAGCTAAGAGGCCGGTGCGATCCACATTGAAGACCCCCGTGATCACGTAGTAGACAGCCAAGG
>Ga0209536_100012857_pt1 | contig 12127 bp, 11 predicted proteins | sample DeeMarSeWOR28_12_FD_187461 | JGI IMG/M metagenome (GOLD analysis project Ga0209536, IMG submission 187461) | Marine sediment microbial communities from White Oak River estuary, North Carolina - WOR-2-8_12 (SPAdes) (version 2) | ecosystem: Environmental > Aquatic > Marine > Intertidal zone >...
CTCATCCATATTCAGTTCGGACACCACGCCAAACTGCTCTTCCTTAAAAAGTGCGGTCACCCGTTCAACAATGTCATCAAAATCTCCCCTCACCTCTTTGCTGAAAAAATAGGCTCCGTTTACAACGGGATCCTTCACCTGGGCAACGACCATAGAATTTATGGCCAGCATCATTAGTAATGATAAAAAAAAGAATTTCATTGGTGTGTTCATGTTGTAAATATGATTCATGGAATCAGTTATCTATGTATTTATTGCATTATATGGACCGGATCACCCGTTCCAATTTATCTTTAGTTTCCAGGGCAATATCTTTGAGATCCGGATTTTCAACGGCTGACATGGAGGCTATGGGATCGACAGCCGCCACTTCAATACCTCCCTCTGGGCGTTCCTGAACCACCACATTGCATGGTAGCATGGTACCAATCATCTCTTCAGACTGGAGTGCTTTATAGGCATAATGCGGATTGCAGGCTCCCAGTATCCTATATTGGCGGAATTCAACGTCGATCTTGTCCTTCAAGGTTTTTTTTACATCGATTTCTGTTAGAACTCCAAAACCTTCCGATTTCAGAGCCTCAATGACTTTTTCCATTACCAGGTTAAAATCAGTGATAGTGACACGCCTGCTGATATAAAAATCTTTCATTTTACTAAAATCTTAATGAATGGTTATTCATAACGTAATGATTCGACCGGGTTCTGTATGGCAGCTAAATATACTTTTCCAATGATGGTTAAAATGGTCGTCACAAAAACAAAAATCAATGCTAAGATAAAGATATCTGCGGTCATTTTCAGGAAATGATCCCAAATACTGTCCAACAGCATCAGCGAAATATAATATCCCCCGACACATCCAATGATGGCGGAAAAAAGGAGGATCAAAAGAAATAATCGACTTAATAATACGATGATCACGGGTACAGGTGCACCCAATACTTTTCGGATACCGATCTCTTTGGTCCTGTTTAGAACGTTCAGTGAAATCAGAGTATATAAACCTATCATGGATAGAATTGTTGCGACGACAGCCAGAAACATAAACACCTTCATGATGCTCTTATTAATATATTTCTCCTCTTGCAGGGTATCCTCCTGGTACATTCCGGTAAATGGATAATTCGGGAACATGTCCATCCATGTAGTGCGCAGATAATCCAGAATTTCTGGGAGGTCATCTGGTTCCGACCGAACCACCAGGTTATAGTATCTTTCATCCCCTGTCAGGCGCACTATGGTGGGTTCAATTTCAATCCAAAGGCCTGCAAAATAAAAATCATCCACAACACCTATAATGGTCAAAATGGTGGTATCTGACATGGTGATCTGCTTGCCAACTGGATTTTGCCATCCAAAAACCTCAACCAGCTTCCTGTTGACGACAATGGCACCCTGACGATCTGCATCCACCCGCCCTGGATCAAAGCCCCGTCCATCCAAAATTCTGAGACCCATAGTCTCCATATACCGCGGACCGATATCCATAACACCCACTTCTATCTGTTGCCGTTCATCCTCAACGACCCGGGTGTAGTTCCCAAAGCCCATATGCTCTTGTGTACCGGCGACCGAAATGATCCTGGGATTCTGAGTTACGGCCTCCTGGAACGATTTAAAATGATCCGTTTGAATGGGTACGACTATCAGATGATCCCGATCATACCCCAGATCAACAGTTTCCTGGTACCGGGCATTTTTTGCAAATATGATACCGGATACAATGGCCATAACGGAGATCATTAGCTGAAGACCCAGAAGTATGCGCGATAAGGTTCCGGCACGACCCAGTTTGGTCTGACCCTGTAAAATAGCGACCGGTCTGAATGAACTGATGTATAATGCAGGATAGGTTCCAGCCAGCATACCGGTTACCAATAATAACAGGACAATGAAAATCCAGAAACTCCAAAATTCAGAAAATGTCATTTTAAGAGTCATATATTCCCATAGGCTCGAATAAGCAGGAACCAGGAATGAAGCCAGGGCGATGCCCACAAACAATGCAAAAATGCAAATCATAAAATTTTCAATGAGGAATTGAACCATGAGCTGTTTTCGTACCCCCCCAACGACCTTTCGGACCCCAATTTCCTTCAACCGTTTACCGGCCGAAGCAATGGCTGTATTGGCGAAATTAAATACCGCAATTAACAGGATCATGATGGCCATGACGGGTGGTGCGAGTACAGCAGCCGGATGCAATCCGGGGAATAAACTGCTGGACCAGATCTCCCGGGAATTATCACCCATATCTTTTAATGGCACCAGGGTAAAGCCGGTGATGAGGAAATCTTCTCTGGCTTTGTTCTGGACGGGAATATACTGATTCAACCCTTCTTGTATCCCTGGTAATGCCCCCTTATCCTGCACCAGGATGAACAAAGCCCTGACCATGAACTTCCAGTCCATTTCTTCAATATTCCACATGTGGAGAAAATTGTCAAAATGGGTCAGGACATCGATACGAAAACTGGAGTTCTGCGGCAAATCTTGAAATACACCCGAGATGGTATATGCGAATTCCTTATTTTCATCATTAAATATGGAAATGATCTTGCCTGTGGGATCTTCATCCCCAAATAAATCATGAGCCAGGTTTTGAGAAATGAGCACATTGTCAAGATTCTGAAGGGCTGTTGGAGAGCCATGCGTCAACGGAAAACTAAAAATATCGAGAAACTCTGGATCAACGTATGACACATGCCGGTTAAAATTATCTCGGTCTACTTTTACCGGAGAATATGACCTGAACAGTCTGGCAGCTCTATCAATACCGGGTATGTCATTTTCAATCTCAAGCCCGAGCATGGCAGGCACAATCCCATACTCCTGGTCCCGGCCTTGCATATCCCGAAAGGAGTTGATCCTGTAAATATTATGGAAGTTTTCATGGTCACGATCGAAACCATAATCAAACATGGCGTTGAAATAGGCTACAATGCATACTGAAAGAGCCAATCCCAGACCAAGTATATTGATCAAGGCAAAGATCCTGTTTTTATAAAGGTTACGCAGCGTAATCAACAGGTAATTCTTGAACATGTCATACGTATTATCACCAAAGACTTCTCGGGATTTAAACCAAGATCCTTCAAATGAGGTTTAGAAATAAATAATGCTACAATTTATGAATTTGAATTTTAGAAACCATGAATGGAATCGTCATTTCAAAGACGCGAATTCTAAATAGATTCAAAATTGCGAACGGATCAACCTCATTTCCCTGATTAAACTTATCTTCGTAAGATTGTGGCAGGGCATTCTATCAATAGAATCGATACTTGAGGTTGATTGATGGGATCTCTTATCCATATTCAAAAGTTCCTTCAACTGACGATAATTAATCTGCTCGTGATTAGAAAACCATATATGAATCCCTACATGGCTGGTGTCATCCTGGGAGTTGTTTTGCTGGCTGCCATGTTTTTATCAGGCCGCGGGTTGGGTGCCAGTGGTGGCCTGAAATATTGTGTGGTATCCATTGTGGGTGCAGTGGATGCAGACCATGTGGCGCAGTCACCATACTACTCAAAATACTTTGAAGACAGCGGTAAACCACTGAAAAATTGGTTGGTATTTGAAATCTTAGGAATGGTTGTCGGTGGCTTTATCTCCGGAGCTCTGTCAGGCAGGTTGGGATTTAAGGTGGAGAAACCGGCACATGTATCGAACCGTAGACGGCTTTTATTTGCCTTTCTGGGGGGTATCTTATTTGTTTATGGTGCCCAGCTGGCCAGGGGATGCACCAGTGGAGCTGCCCTTTCAGGCATGGCAGTACTGTCGGTTGCTGGATTTGTGACCATGATAGCCATTTTTGGATCCGCTTATTTATTTGCCTGGTTCTTCAGGAAAAATTGGATCTGATGCGTACTATGAACATGTGTTATCAACTTTCAAATATTTAAGATATGGGCCCCATTCTTATTCATTCAGATGCCTCCACCTGGATTAACCTATTAACAGGTTTCCTCATTGGAATTGGGTTTGGATTTGCACTTGAACAAGCTGGTTTTTCATCGAGCAGGAAACTGGCTGGCATGTTCTATGGATATGACACTACTGTTTTGAAAGTATTTTTTACAGCGGCCATTGTGGCCATGATCGGCTCCCAACTTCTGAAATTTTTCGGACTGATTGATATGGATCTGGTATTTGTTAACCATTATTATCCGTATGCGGCCATCACCGGTGGGGTGATCATGGGTGCAGGTTTCGTAATGGGTGGATTTTGTCCCGGCACCGGTATCAGTGCATTCTCCATAGGGAAAATGGATGCCCTGGTCTTTCTGATTGGCGGCTTTGTGGGTGCGTTCTTATTTGCAGAAACATTTCCCCTGATACAGAAATTGTATATGGCCGGATACAAAGGACCGGTAAAACTTTCAGAAAGCCTGGGTGTGAGTGATGGGGTATTCATTTTTCTGGTCATTATTGTGGCGCTGGTCATGTTCTGGCTGGCTGAAAAAGCGGAAGTAAAATTCAAACGCCCCGATATTACATCAGAATTATAATCCGAATAAACGATGTAATTGATATGAACTTTAGAACGACATTTTCGATCATTCTTATATTCCTGGGCATCCTGGTAGCCCTGCTGCCAGAACAGGATAATCATGCCGGGCACTTAAAACCAAGAACACTGGCAAATTTTATCGGAAATACGGATATGTTTATTACGGTAGACCAGGTTGCCCGCATGGTACTTGATGAAGATAGTACCATGCTGCTTATCGATGTACGAACACCCGAAGCATACCGCAATATGAACATCCCCGGATCTGTCAATATCCCGCTTCAACAAATACTGAATCCGGATTATGAAGGATATCTTAATCAACCGAATACAAAGAATATTTTTTATTCCAATGGGGACATGTTCGCTCTGGAGGCCTGGATGCTTGCGACCCGAGTGGGTTATGTGAATAATTTTGTAATGGGAGGAGGATTGAATGAATGGTATCAAACCATAATGTTATCCGAATTTTCGGGAGATCAGATTTCTCCAAAAGAAAATGCAACATTTGAATTACGGTATAAGGCACGAAAATTTTTCAACCAAATGAACAGCCTGCCCGATAGCCTGAAAACAGGATTTCTACTGGCGAAAAAAAGTAAAGAACGGGAACTGGTCGGGGGGTGTGAATGATCCTGCGCTCCTTAAATGAGAAAAGCTTCAATGATAAACCAGTAAATGAAAATGGTTAAAAAATATGGATTCCTTGTGGCATTCATCTTGCTGGTCACGCTAATGGTTCTTCTAAGACCTAGGCTGTCAACAGGTTACGTAATGGATGCCACTGACATACTGAATCAGCTCAATGCAGAAGAAATATTTGTGAGTATGGAGGCCCTGGATCCTTCCGGGGCAGATGCCCTGTTTGTTCTGAATTTTACGGGCACCGTCGCATCCGGGCTGCCGGAATTTCAAAATACCGTTTTCATGGACCGGGATGATATCATCACGCGTAAAGTGCGTAATATCGTTCGGGATACAGGTTTGGTCAAAGTCATCGTATCAGATAATCTGGCTGAAGCCATCCAGAGTTGGATGCTCATCAGGCAATTGGGTGGCAGGCCGCTGTATATTCTGGACAAAGTGAATTCTTTGGCTGATTCGGTCTGGAGGGATAATGAAGTATTACGATACTCATTTAAACCCGATTCCACTGTATTTAAACAGGGCAGGAATACTCCTTAGGGTCCTGTTTCATAAGGGAAATCATGCATGTATTCACTACCAAATGCCTGCCATGACAAATTTGTTTTTTCAGCCATCATCTTGTCATGCATGAATCCATTATTTCCATATACCAATGAATGGGCCTGGTAACCCAGTAGTCTGAGATAAGCCGTTGCAAAGGCTGAATTTTGTCCGGTACCACAATATATGACCACATTGCGGTTGGGGGGTATGGTCTGCATTTCATCCGGGATGCCCAGAGTGCCATTGGGTTTATACCGAATGGCTCCCGGAATATGACCTGATTCATACTTATCGCGACGATCAAAATTGATAATGAAATAATCTGATGGCGATTTAAATATATCATCCGGACGGGCCCATACATCCTTGAATCCCATTCGAAACAGGTCGCTCATACGGGCATTGAGGATCTCTTCACCTGTAGAATTTCCTGTGGCTAAAACGGGAAACGATCCGGGCCGGGGCTTATCATTTATGGTGACCTCCAGAACATCGGTATACCGGTCCGAGACAATGTCACCCCACGCATTATTCTTTGCTATTTTCCCATTCCAGCAATCCATGCCCCATCGCATCGAATAGACATTTCCATATCCCATCAAACGCAACAAGGATGTGGCATAGGATGACATTTGACCATGGTCACAAACCAGAACGATTTTATCATATTGAAACGGTTTGATATCCTTCTGAAAATGTTCAGGCAATTCTGAAAAACCTATATTTCTTGCATTTTTTATATGGCCCCTGGCAAATGCTTCTGCATTTCTGAGATCAATAATATACAGGTTCGGACCCAACTCTTCAAATACCGTGGCCGCTTTAATCATGGAAGGAAAGTTCCTGCTGTTTACATAATCCCCATTCTCTGCAAGGTACTGCATGAGGATCTCAAATTCACTCAGCGCTTCTGCTGTACTGCTTGCTTGCTCTGATTCAGATGATTTGGTTTGACAACCGACCGAAATCAATAAGACGCTTAAAAATAAAACAAAATGAAGTCCTTTATTATTCATGTCAACAATTATTATGATGGGGTTGAGCGGAAAGAGATGAAGGCCAATAAGAAGGTTGTCACTTCAAATTATTGATGTTTGACGACCTCTAAAATATCAGGTCCAACAAATTATTGGTATTCACACGCAACCGCCCAACGTATTCTGCAATTTTGTATCAATATGATCTCTCAGAATCCAGATTATATCTCCTCCATGGCTGCGTTGAGCCTCAATGTATCTGTAGGATGACCATGCTTATCATACGCATATTTTAAAATAGCGATCCCGCTATTTGGATGCTCGGTGACTTCTTTATCTGCGTTCAGATAGCGGCGTTCAATGACGGCACCGTGTTCATCATAAACGTATTGATTTACAGGCAGATTATTACCGGCCAGATATTCATCATCCTGGTCAAAATATACAGACTCAATGATATTTCCATATTCATCCAGGGTATTCTTAAACTTGGCCCAACCCCAGTACAGGTTTGAAAGTTGTCCAACGGTATTATGTACCGAGAATTGCTGTAATCCGCCATGCTCATTATTTTCAAATGAGAAATAAGATACTCCTACATCCCCGCAATTTTCCACCGTACAATCATACAGGGTATCGCCCATATAATTTGCCATTCTCACAGCATAGCCATTTTCATCATAACTGAATCGGAGCTCATAAAATGGACAGAAAGGATTCATGACCGTTTCCTCATCCTTCAAATTATATCTTTTTTCCTGGACCATGCCATCATCCATAACATTCCAAACATAGTAGGCAATATTGTTTCTGTTTTCGACCAGGTTACCGTCCTGATCATAAAAACTCAATCCCACCCGGTTGCCATCATCATCCAATTCATACACCCGGGAAAAGACCCCACCCAATTCCTGTGGCTCACCATCCTTATTAAAAAAATGCTGGATCTCAGTCCCATTCTCATAGGTGATAACAATTTTGGCAGCGCCCAGTGAGGAATATCCCAGCAACTCGTCTGCACGCATATAGGCCACACTCTTTAAAGAACCATCCTCATTATATGTAAACCTGTAATGATTGATGTTTTGTGCTTCATCTGAGGTTAATGGATACGTCCCTTTTAATGCATCATATGGAGTTTCACTAAAAAGCATATGTCTGAAATATGCCACGCTAACTTCAGAATTTTGTTCCGCTGGTTGATTGCAGGAAATCAATCCAATTGCAAGGGCCAGACCAATAATACCAACTAAACCATGTTTCATTTTTTTCATACTCATTTAATTAAATTATTCAAAATCAGTCAAAAATATGAATTATTATCGGTACAGGCTCCATTTGATCTAAAAAATATTTAAAGATCTTTTATTATTTTTTAAAATGGTTCTCATGTCCTGTCCTGAGATCGACAGGAACCCTACGAGGACCAATTGAGACTCATGGACAGATGGAATCAAAAAAGGACAGGAAATCAATGAGATCGTCCTCATCCCGGGATGTGATCCGATTTTCCAGGATGAACTCAGCCAGGTCTTCCTGTGTGCGAAATTGTTCGGCAAGTTTCTTGCATCGACCGTTCAAATGTATGACCTCTCCATCCATTAGGGCATAATAGTCACAATCAATCATCAGCCGGTTATCGCGCTCACCGACATCGAAATGGAGGGTATAATTGGATGGTTTAACCCGGATAAAGTAACGGCGAAGTAAGGCCGATCTCTCATTGTAAATGACTTCATAAAATCCATAGGGTAGTTCACAATCCAGAATGGAACTGGTTAAGAACAAAGCATCGTCAGGACGAAAATATAAACTATAGATAGCCGGTAGGGCAAGTAGACTGATGTCGCCATTGATGCGGACTTCAACCACATTCTTCCTGACATTAATCCGTGCAGGTATACCGGCATATTTTGAACTATCATGAGATAAAATAATGTCGGCGATCCTCCATTCCTCATCAAGATATTCAGATCCTTTCAATCCTGTTTGATACGGGATTTCATTTATAATGGTATAATAGCCAATTGCCGTACCCTGTGGATCCAGAGTTGTTCGCGTGGCTGAAAAAACCTGTATTTGGCCATGCCCAGGGATGGAATTGATGATCAGTACAAATACCAAATAAAGTACAATGATGGCTGGTTTTTTAATTAGCATTTTCATGAATGGCTGCTGTTATGTGTTGTACTATTGTTTATGTTCAATCACTATGCCATTGATCTTATATTACTGATTATCATCTCTCTACGACGCAACACCCGACTCTAAAAGTGTTCGTTTTTGCACAAATGTATGGTCGTTTTTGAACATCATCCATGCATCGGGACACCTCATATGTGGATTGATTTGATGGATTTTTTCATATCTTCAGCTTGATAAGCACGGTCATCTGAGAATTCAATAATTCATGAAACGCTTACTTATTTTCGTACTCTTTCCTTTTTTTATTGGCAGTCCTCTGATCGGCCAACAGTTTGGTCTGGGGCTGGGATACGGTACCGCTTCTTCCATTTATGCAGAACTTTTCTATGGCACAGAGGCCAATCGTTTTCATTTGGGTGTAACCTACCAGTTTCGCGATACCAAAGGAAAACTGGTGGAAGAACAATTACCGAATTATGGTCAGACCATTGATGGTACCGGATCTTATTATGTCGCCGCTGAATTGGGATTTGGGCATGTATTTAAAAACCATGTCACATTGAATGGGGAGATCACACTGGCATCAAAATCTGATTATACCAACTATGTTGATAATCGGTTTACAGATGGAGGCTACCACATGATCGATAAAAAACAGTTTGCAGCCGGATTTGGTGCTCATCTCGGATATATTTTCCTGGAAAGTTTTGAAGCTTTTGCTGGCTACAATACCCTCCGTCAGTTCACCGTCGGTATCCGGGTGTTAATCTGGTGAGAACCGCCACCATTCATTTCCTCCGATAAGTTGCGCCCCTTTTAGTCACATAGTCCGGCTTATCAGCCGGTTGGTGTGAGGTCGCATGGGGAGGTCATACAAAAAGGCCATCACCCTGCCGGTGCAATGCGATTGCTTTACCAGAAAATCTGAAAAAGGAAAAGCCCAACACTTTCGTGTCAGGCTTTTCCTTGTAGCGAGACCGAGACTTGAACTCGGGACCTCATGATTATGAATCATGCGCTCTAACCAGCTGAGCTATCTCGCCATCCAATATTTTATATACCTGTCACCTATTCCAAAGAATTCCATATCTGGATTTGCCTCATATTTCACCTGCTGTAAAACACAAAACACACCCACTCAAAAGGCGGTTGCAAATATACAACTTACTTTAAAAATTACAATTACTTTAATCAATATTCACCAACCAATCCGGTGATACCGAGCCTGGAAAAAAAAGATTCTATGATCCCTCCATTAATGCCCCCACAGAAAAAGGGCAGAATAAGTCTCCAGGCAAGGAATGAAGAGTATGATGCGCGGGATGGTTTGCATTTTTTTTTCTGCCTTTTTTTTTTATATTGCACATGTTGCGCTGTATATGCACTCATTCCATACTAATGAAAGAAAAATTCGAATTAGAATATGTTTTAAATACCTCTCCTAAGGTCCTTTATTCAAGACTCAGCTCTGCAGGGGGATTATCTGAATGGTTTGCAGATGATGTGCGGGTCAATGGGAAAAACTATACCTTTGTTTGGGAAGGCACGGAGCAGGATGCAGAGATGGTTCTGAAAAAAGATTACAAATTTGTCAGATACCAGTGGAAGGATGATGAGGATCCCAAATCATACTTTGAATTTAAGATCGACATTGATGACATTACCGGTGATCTGGCACTTTATATTACCGATTTTGCAGATCCGGATGATATTGACGATGCCAAAGAACTCTGGGACACTCAGATTGCCAACCTGAAACACATTCTTGGATTATAAATCCGGAGCTTTTTTTATCAGCACTGAAATGATCCGGTTGTTTAAACCGATTTTTTTACAATGAAACGACTCTATAGATATTTACTGAAGTCATTCGTGGGTCCCTTGCTAATGACTTTTATGATCGTTTTGTTTATTATGATCATGCAGTTTCTCTGGAAATATATTGATGACCTGGTGGGCAAAGGACTGGAGTTTAAGACCCTTGGGAATTTGCTGTTCTATTTCGCTTTGAGTTTTATACCCATGGCCCTGCCGTTGGCTATTTTGCTGGCCTCCCTCATGACCTTTGGAAATTTCGGGGAAAATTTTGAACTCACAGCGATTAAATCTTCAGGGGTTTCATTACAAAGATTCATGACACCGCTTGTAGTATTTGTAATATTGGTCAGCATTTCCGCATTTTTCTTCTCCAACAATGTACTGCCAATTACCAACTTGAAATCGAGATCATTGTTGTTTGATATCCAACGCCAGCGCCCCGAACTGAATATTACGGTCGGGCAGTTCTATAATGGAATTGAGGGTTACAGCATCAAAATTGCCGAAAAGGACTACAGAACGAACCTTATGAAGCGCATTCTCATATATGATCATACCGATCGTCTTGGAAATATTGCAGTCACCTACGCCGATTCAGGATATATGAAAATGACACCAGATGAACAAAATCTGATTTTTACCCTGTATAACGGGTACTCATTTAATGAAGTCGATGTGGATTCACGTTCCAGACGGCGTGGACAGGATAAATCATATCCGGCCAGAAAAGATAAGTTTGAAAATCAAATATTGATTTTGGAGCTAACCGGTTTTGGTCTGAACCGGACCGATGAAAATCTGTTCAAAAATTCAGAGGTCATGCTCAACCTTCAGCAGTTGGAAACGGCAACAGATTCACTCTCCCAACTTCTGGATAGAAGAAAAGAACTTTTTTCTAAAACCATGATGGATAATCAGCTTTTTTCTGGAACCAGGAAAATCAAAGCGTTTCTGAATGATACATCCTCCAAATTCGAACCACTTGATTCAGTACCGTTTAACCCACGAGAAATTTTGTCAACCCTGAACTATGGCGATCAGATCAACATCATTCAAAATGCATTAATGCAGGCGAGATCATCCAAGAATTTTGTAACCACATCTAAAAACACCCTGCTTTCAAGACGGAAGATCATTCGACGGCACCAGATCGAATGGCATCGTAAATTTACATTGTCTTTTGCCTGTTTCATCTTTTTCTTCATTGGAGCGCCGCTCGGAGCCATCATACGAAAAGGAGGGCTGGGAATGCCCGTGGTTGTTTCCGTATTATTTTTCCTGGCATATCACATATCTTCCATGTCCGGTGAGAAATTCGTTCGGCAGGATATACTGGACCCGGCCACCGGTATGTGGATATCCTCCGCGCTTTTACTGCCCATCGGCATTTTCTTGACATACAAATCCACCAATGACTCTTCCATCATGAATATCAACACCTATATTGATTGGCCCAAGAAAAAAATCGAGCAATTCG
>Ga0209536_100012858_pt1 | contig 12127 bp, 8 predicted proteins | sample DeeMarSeWOR28_12_FD_187461 | JGI IMG/M metagenome (GOLD analysis project Ga0209536, IMG submission 187461) | Marine sediment microbial communities from White Oak River estuary, North Carolina - WOR-2-8_12 (SPAdes) (version 2) | ecosystem: Environmental > Aquatic > Marine > Intertidal zone >...
CGGGGGCCTGAGGCTTGAGGCCACCCACTCGCGCGGATACGGGATGCACCCTTCCATCCACCCATCCGGATACAGGATGCAGGGCCGCTCACCCGGCCGGAGGTGAAGACGCTCTCGGTGCATCCTGCATCCTGTATCCTGTACTCCCCAAGTCCCAAGCCGCGTCCTGTATAGTCGACTTCGATGTCTTCGATCGTCCACATCGACACCTCCCGAACCTGGCGCGGCGGTCAGCTTCAGGTCTTTCTTCTCCATCGTGAGCTGTTGCGCCTCGGTGTCGACAGCCGGCTGCTCGCGCGCGCGGGCGGCCCTCTCCATCTGCGCTGCGAGGAGTTGAGTCTGCCGGTGGAGCCGGTTCCCCTCATGCGCCCGTGGTATCCGCCCTCGATCACCGCGGTCTGGCGGCGGACGCAAGGGGCGACAATCGTGCACGCTCACGATTCGCATGCCGCGACGCTGGCGGCGATTGTGCGCACCTTCAATCCCCGCCTCGCGGTGGTGTGCCATCGGAGGGTGGCCTTCGGACCGAGGGCCCACCTCGCCGAGCGCTGGAAATACCGTCATATCGATCGCTGGATCGCCGTCAGTGCAGAGATCGCTGGGAGGTTACGCTGTGCGGGAGCGATCGATACCCGGATCGTGCCCTCGGCCGTCGACGTCGACGATCTGCGGGAGCAGGCCGCAGAGCGGTCGGCCGAGGACCTCAGGTCGGAGCTCGGAATCGATGCTGCAGCGCCGGTCATCGGGCTGGTCGGTGCCCTCGCCGCGCAGAAGGGTCACGAAGCCCTCGTCGCTGCGGCTCCGAGAATCCTCGAAGCGGCGCCGGAGTCGGTCTTTCTGTGTGTCGGAGAGGGTCGGTTGAGCGGCCGGCTGCAACGTCGGGTACGCCGAGATGGGCTCGGCCGCGCCTTCCGATTCACAGGTTTCCGCCGCGACGTGGCGGCGCTCATGGGTCTGTGCACGATCGTTATCGCGCCGAGCATCGACGGTGAGGGATCGAGCGCGGTCATCAAAGAGGCGATGGTGCTCGGAGCGCCGGTGGTCGCCTCCGATCTGCCGGGCAACCTCGAGGTGCTCGACGGCACCGGGATCGTGATCCCAGTAGCCGACGACACGGCCCTCGCGGAGAACGTGGTCGCGCTGCTCGCGGATTCAGGTCGACGGGCTGAACTCGGCGCGGGCGGCCGGAAACGATCGGAGATCTGGGTCCCGAGTGCGATGGCGACCGGAGTTCTCGCGGCGTACGAAGGACTGGGGCGGGCGAGCGGCCACGCGTCGGAGGCCGTTTGAGCGGTTCGGCGCCGATCTCGGCGGTTCTGATCACAAAAAACGCCGAAGAACATCTCGATCGGGTGCTCGCTGCGCTCCGCTGCTGCGACGAAATCGTCGTCCTCGACTCGGGGTCCACAGACCGCACCCGCGAGATCGCCGCGGAGCACCGGGCAAACTGGTTCGAGTGCCCCTTCGACGGATACGGGCCACAGAAGCGCCGCGCCATCGTCCGTGCCCGTTTTGACTGGATCCTGGCGGTCGACGCGGACGAGGTGCTCGATGAGGCGGCGGTGGCGGCGGTGGCGGCGATTGATTGGCAGCGCCAGGACCCGTCGCTGTGCTGGCGTGTGCGTCGCCGGCCATTCATCGGACCGCGTGAAATCCGCTACGGACATTGGAACCCGGACTGGGTGGTGCGCCTCTTTCATCGTCGTCATCACGACTTCTCCAACGATCCGATCCACGAGTCTGTCACGCCGACGTCCGAGCTGCGGACCCTGCCCGGGAGCCTGCTGCATTTCAGCTACCGGGATCTCGGCGAAGTGATCCGCATGGACTACCACCGAATCAAGGCCGATCGCTATCGCGACCAGGGACGGAGCGCAAGCGGCCCACGGCTGGCGGCACGGGCGGCTTGGGCGTTTTTCTACTCGTACGTCATCCGACGCGGCTTTCTCGATGGTCCGGCCGGAGTCGTTGTAGCGCTCGCCGGAGCCGTGAATGCGGTCATGGGTCTCGCGATGGCGAGCGAGGAAGCCCGGGACAGCTGACTGCTGAGAATAAGGCTATGCGGCTCTTCGGCTTCCCCCATCCACCCATCCACAGCTATACGGCCCACCACCCACCGACTGTCGCGTGACTGATGGCTGACTGCTGGTAGCTGATTTCTGCAGAGCCGTAAGGCTGTAGAGCCGCGGAGGCGTCACGCCATCTCCGTGACCGCGACTCAGTCCCAGCTTTGTTATGCTATGTCCCTCTCTTCGAGGAGGCGAAAGATGGGCGAAAAGAAGGGCAAGGGATCCGGTCTCGGAATCGTCGGCTACGACATCTATGAATTCGTCGTCGGTGACGTCGACAGGAGCCGGAGATTCTACAAGCAGATGATGGACGTGCCCGAAATCGCCAGGCTCGACGATCGTGAGGCTGCCAGGCGCGGAGAAGATGCGGTCATCTTCGCGGCTGGCAAGGCGCAGTGCGTCTGTGTGACATCCCGCGAGCGAGATTCCTCGGCCGACCGCTGGCTCAAGCGACACCCGGACGGCGTCCGGGTGGTCGGGTTCAGGGTGCGGGACATCGACGCGACGCGAAAGGTCCTGGTTGAGCGCAACGCCACGTTGTGCACGGACGTGATCACCACGCCCGACGGTGAGGGCCGGCCTTACCGATCTTTCGACATTGCTACGCCTCTTGGAGATGTCCGATTCCGCTTTGTCGAGCGGGCCGCGGATGCCCTGCCCCCGGGATTCTCTGCCGTCTCGCCGGGGTCGGAGCAGAACTCGAACGGTTTCCAAATCATCGACCACATCACCTCGAACTTTCTTACCCTCGAGCCGCACATCACCTGGCTGCGCGACGTGATGGGGTTCGAAGAGTATTGGCGTGTCCACTTCCATACCGCCGACATCAACCCCGAATCGGGTGGCTCGGGGCTCGCGTCGATCGTCATGTGGGACGCCGAGTCGGGGATCAAGCTCGCCAACAACGAGCCGGTGACGCCGCATTACGAATCGAGTCAGATCTACACTTTTGTCGAAGCCAATCACGGCCCAGGGGTCCAGCACGTTGCTTTTCACGTGCCCGCCATCTCGTCGGCCGTGAGCCGGCTGCGCGGCGCCGGCATCGAGTTCCTCGACACTCCGGCCACCTACTACGACATGCTCCCGGAGCGTCTCGTGCGCCAGAGGGTGAACAACTTCGATCACGACCTCGAAGAGCTCAAACGCCTCGGAATCCTGGTCGATGGTGAGGATGATCGGTACCTGCTCCAGATCTTCATGGTCGAAGGCGGCCTGCTCTATGATGACGCCGCCGCCGGCCCGTTCTTCTACGAGGTCATCCAGCGATTCGGCGCGCGAGGCTTCGGTGAGGGCAACTTCCGCGCTCTTTTCGAGTCCATCGAGCGTGATCAGCTCGAACGCGTCGCCGCCGAGATGCAGCTCGAAGCGGGAGCGGGTTCATAGGGCACAGTTATGAATTATGAGTTGTGAGTTCTGAGTTATGAGTTACGGTCGCCCTTCTAGGAGGCCATTGCGGATCTCGATAACGAACTCAAAACTCAACACTCAACACTCAAAACTCGGTACCACGAAAAGGGTCGGAGGGTCCGCAGAATGATCCATCGTCTGAAAAGAGGAGTTATCCCGGCAAAGCCCCATACGGTCTTCGAGATCGATGGCCAGCTCACCTTCGAACACTGCTTCACCCGCGCCGGCTTCGAGTCGATCTATACGATCCTCTGGCATCGCCGACCACCGCACTGGGTCGAGGCTGAGGAGGACCTGGGTCGGCATCCGGGCTGGGCGGAAGGTTCCCGCTCCGGGCCGCTTCGCCGCAGCCACTACCTGAGTGGAAAGCAGGGTGGGGGTGGCAGTCCACTCCTCGCCCGGCAGCTGTTCTTCACCAATCCCGACGTCGGGGTGTGGCTCAGCCGGCCGACCGAGAGCGAGCCGACGCTGGTTGCCAACGCTGACGGCGACGAGCTGCCCTTCGTTCACCAAGGATCCGGACGCGTCGAGTGCCCGCTCGGCGTGGTGTCGTTCGACGAAAAGGACTATGTCTATGTGCCGCAGGCCCTTCCCCACCGCTGGCTGCTCGATGGCCCGGCCCTGCTCATGACCATCGAGGCGCGTTCGCCGCTGCGGGTGCCGAAGCAGTACCGCGCTCCGGAAGGCCAGCTTTCCATGTATGCGCCCTATACCCACCACGACTTCGTCGAGCCTGACTGGCCGGAGGGGGGCGTGGAGAGCCTCGAAGCGCCGCGCCGCTTGATCGTTCAATCGGGCGCAATGCTGACCGCCTTCCAGATGTCCCACGACCCCTTCGACGTGGTCGGCTGGGATGGCCAGGTGTGGCCCTTCGCCTTTCCGATTCTCGCTTTCCAGCCCAAAACCGGTGCCGTCCATCTCCCACCGACCATTCACACCACCTTTGCCGGCAACGGTTACGTGGTGTGCTCCTTCGTTCCACGGGTGGTGGATTTCGGAGAGGGGGCGATCCCGTGTCCATATCCGCACTCGTCGCCGGACTGCGATGAAGTTCTGTTCTACGTCGAAGGCAACTTCACCTCTCGCAAGGGCGTCGGTCCGGCCTCGATGACCCTCCACCCGCGAGGTCTGTCGCACGGCCCGCACCCGGGGACCTACGAAGCCTCGATCGGCAGAGATCGCACCGATGAGCTGGCGGTGATGATCGACACCTTCAAACCGCTTCTGCCGACCTCCTTCGCCGATGCTGTCGAAGACGTGAACTACAACCAGAGCTGGGTCCGCTAGATCCCGTGCCATCTCCGTCTCCGTGCGCGGTTGAGAGCTCAATTCTTGATGGAGAGCCCAGATGATCTCCATCCGCGCCGAAGAACCGAAAGACCACTCCGCCGTGCGCGCCCTCAACCTGGCTGCGTTTGAAGGTGGCCCCGAGGCCGGATTGGTCGACACGTTGAGGGCGTCCTGTCCCGACCACCTGTCGTTGGTGGCTGAGGACGAGGGACGGGTCGTCGGGCACATCCTCTTCACCCCGGTCGCTGTGGAGGGCCCCAAGGGTACGGCCGAGGGCATGGGTCTGGCGCCGATGGCGGTGCTGCCGGATCGCCAGCGGCAGGGCATCGGCTCGGCGCTGGTTTATCGAGGTCTCGAAATGCTACGGGAAAGGTCGACTCGATTCGTGATCGTACTGGGACATCCGGAGTACTACCCGCGCTTCGGATTCGAGCTCGCCTCGAGCCACGGTCTCGAGAGCCAGTGGCAGGGAGTTCCCGACGAGGCCTTCATGGTCATCGTCTACAACCCCGACGCCCTGCCCGAAGGGGGCGGCGTCGCGAAGTATCGGCAAGAGTTCGACGTCGCGATGTGATGGACGCGCTCGAAGGGCTCGGGGTACCGGTGGACGACCCGGCCTTCGAGGACTGAAAGCAGGAGTATTTCAAACCGAAGGGGAGGCTGGGGGCGTCTCATCGGTGTAAGGTCACTGGAAAATCTGCGACGTTGTCGCGAACAAGATGGCCGGTAGCAGCGTATGATGTTTTGATGCAGCGGTCACAACGGCGTCTGACGCTGACGTTGGCGCCCGGGATCCTCGCGTTTCTGATTGCCGCCCTATCGGTTGCGGACATGATTCTGCCGCATCCGTATGACGGGGTCATCCTGGAGGCGGACGTTGCCGGTGCGCGCGTCGTGCGCGCGGTGGTGCCGGGCTCCGGCGCCGACCGTGCCGGAATCCGGCCCGCAGACGTGATCGTCGGCATCGACCGCACCTTTCTCGACTCGGAGACCCACGCCCAGGAGCTCTTGAACCGCCACAGTATCGGCGAGTCGGTGTCGTACCTGGTGCGTTCCGGCGGCAGCATCTTCGAGGTCGACGTCGAGCTCGGCCGGCGTCGCATCGGCGACACGAGCTATCTCTACGCGGCTCTGCTCGGATTTCTCTTCTTCGGTGTCGGAGTGTTCGTGGTTTTGCGGCAGCCTCGCATGCCAGCCGCGCGGGTCTTCTTCACCATGTCCGTCCTCTTCATGCTCTTTTTGGTCTGCCGATTGCGGCCTGCGTCCTACTCTTTGGTGGACGAGCTCGTCCTGGACTCCGGCACCATCGCGCTGCTTTTCCTCCCGGCGGCCTTTCTCCACTTTTTCCTGATTTTTCCACGAGAGATTTGGGAGTGGCGGCGGGATCCGATCGCCGACTTCCTGGGTTGGATCAATCGTATCAGCGCCAAGATGCTCCCCCTTTACTTGCTGCCGCCGTTGGTCTACCTGGGAACCAACATCTGGGCGCGGTATTCGGACAGCACGCTTGCATTGATCAGCGGCGCGCCGATGACTAACTGGTGGGTGATGGTCGGCTACATGATGCTGGGCCTCGGTGCGCTCTACCTGTCAGCCCGTCATCTCCCGGATGCGGCCCAGCGGCGGGGAGCAGGACTGGTCTTCATCGGGACCCTGTTCGGGGTGGCGCCCTTCATCGTGCTCGCGGTCGGATTCCCGACCCTGTTCAAGACTGAACGATTCCTTTTTTACGGTGTCGTGCCTTTGATCCTGGTGCCGATCACCTTCGCCTACGCGATCATCCGATTCGGTCTTCTCGACATCCGCGTGATCCTTCGCAAGAGCCTGCTCTACACCGTGACCACCGCCATGGTGACCGCTGTTTATGCTCTCGGCATCGCATCGTTCAACCTCCTCTTCAGCGGTACCGAGCTCGCGGCCTCGCCCTACTTCCCGGTGATCTTCGCTCTCGCGATCGTGCTCCTGTTCGAACCGCTGCGGCAGCGCCTCCAGGGACCAGTGGACCGCTTCTTCTTTGCCGAGAGACTGCGGCTGCAGCGCGCCATGGTGGAGATGGGGGAGGCCTTTACCCGGGAGGTCGAAATCGGCCCCGTGGTCGCGCAGCTCGTCGACCGGCTACCGGAACTCCTCGGGCTGCGTTTCTCAGCCCTTTATCTGACTTCTGACCGGCGACTCGTGCGACAGGCGGGTCCCGAATCTTTGCCCGATGAGCTGCCGATCATCGGCATCCTTCACGACCAGCTGAAGCGCCAGGGCTCTCTGGTGAGGCTCGACGAGCTCGCGCCGCTGCGCCTGCTTTCGCCGGAGGTGGAGGTGCTCAGCTCGACCCTCGGTGCAGCCGGCGTCGAGATCGCGGGGCTCCTGGCGACAACGCGCCGTTCGGTCGGAGTCATTCTGCTCTCCCGCAAGGCTGGCCAGACCGCGTTCGAGAAGGAGGAACTGCAGCTCCTCCGTGGTCTCCTCAATCAGGCCTCGATCGCGCTCGAAACCAGCATCCTGCTCGACGAGCGCGCTCGTCAGGCGGAGCTCGAACGCGAACTCAAAATCGCGGCTGCGATTCAGGCCTCACTGTTGCCGGATTCGCTGCGGGCGGCCGACGGGTGGAGCTTGGCCGCAGTGTGCAAACCTGCGCAGGAGGTGGGTGGGGATTTCTTCGCCGAGCTGCCGGGGAGAAGTGACGACGAGCACGTGGTCGTGTACGGAGACGTTTCCGGCAAATCGATCTCGGGCGCCCTGATGATGATGGCGGCACACGAGGTGCTCAACTCGGTCGCCTTGGCCCACCCCGAACCCGAGAAACTGCTCCACCTCGCCAACGAGCGGCTGTATGCCCTCCGCGGGACACGGGAGCGGACGGAAATTCGCGGCGGCAGTTTCGTCGCCCTCGGGTACCTCGGTTTCCGTGCAGGTGAGGGCATCTTCTCGTACACGCTGGCCGGCCAGCCGCCGCCTATGATCCGCCGCCAGTCCGGTGAGATCGAGTGGCTGGAAATGCCGGAGCATCGGCTGCCGCTGGGGGCTCTACGGGTCGGGGGACACCGGATCCTCGAGTGCGATCTGGAGGCCGGTGACCTGGTGGTCGCCTATTCCGATGGCGTGGTCGAGGCGCAGTCGCCGACTGGCGATTTCTTCGGAGAGGAGCGGCTCGCCGGCGCGCTGGCTTCATCGCCGTCAGACCCACATGAGGCCGTTGACCACCTTCTCAAAGAGATCGAGGCCTTCACCTGTGGCCACACGCCGTACGACGACGTCACGCTGCTTGCCGCCTCATGGTCTCCCGAAAAACGTTCCAGCGCTATCGCTGCATCCGTGCCATGAAGTCGAAGGGTTTCTCGGTGTAATCGCTGGGCGGATCATAGGTGCCAGCTGGAGCGGCCATGTCTTCGATGGAAATGGTTTTCTCCGAAGTCCCGACCTCGTTTCCCATCATTGTCATCACGCCTTTTTGCTCGACCACGAGTCCCTCGATTTTGGTCATCTCTTTGACTGCGTCGGCCATTCCCGGCTGCAGGCTGTTGAGGTGGACATACATGTCGTTGAAGGCCTTCGGGTCGTAGCCCGCCACCTTCGTCACCCACATCGTCGATGTCATCGAGAACATCTGCGACGTCATCGTCATGTCGTAACGGCGCGCATCCCACTCGCCCACCTGCTTGCGCTCGTCGGACGGCGTCACCGTGACCTCGAACTGCATCATCGCCAGCATCGGCTGCATTTCGGGTGGGACGAGTTTGCTGAGGTCAATCGGAAGGTCGAGCACATGGTAGGACCTGGTGTCGTGATCGATAACGTAGAGCTTCATCAGGTCGAGGCGCACGATGGTCGTCGTGCCGCCCTGGTCCATGTACATCCGGTCGTTGCCGATCCAGCTGGTCTGTTCGCGGTCCTCCGGTGGTTGGGTCTGGCCCATGATCGTGAATCCGTCCTGGTGGGTCGTCTTGACGACTTTGATATCTGCGGCGGAAATGCCGGCGGACAACAGCACGATGAACAGAGCGGCGAGCGTTCTACGGACGAACATGCGTACCTCCAGTGAGATCGGTTTTCATGACCCGAACAGAATAGCCTGGGCGAGCCCTAGGGTCCAGCCTGACCGAGAATCCTGCAGAAACTGGCAAATGCGAGAACCGTCTTGCGGAGACGGTCGGCGGTCTCCGGATCCTTGAAATACCCGCTGTCGTCGAGGGCCTTGTTGATCCCGGGGATGAAACACCTCCGCCCGAAGAGGTGGGCGCTGCGGTATTGAAAGACCATCTCGAGGTGTTCCACCGCGCGGACCCCGCCCCATCGTCCAGCTGAGAGACCGACAAAGGCCGCAGGCTTTTCGTAGAGGCTCTGCGGGAAGCTCAACATATCGATGAAGTACTTGAGAACGCCGGGGAAGGAGCCGTTGTACTCCGGGACGACGGTCAACACGCCGTCGGTCGAGAGCACCGCATCCTGAAAGCTGGCGAAGGATTCCGGCTTCGAGGCGTAGGCCGAGTCGGAGAAAATCTCAGCTGGAAGCTGGGCCAGGTCGAGGAGAACTGTCTCCTCGCCGCTTTCCTTGAGCAGGTCATGAACCACACCGGCGACTTTGCGAGTGTTCGAGTTGGGGCGATTGGTGCCGGAAATAACAGCGATCATAGTTCCCCCAGGTGGCGGCGGCGTACCAATAGGGTACGCCACTCTCATCGCCAGAACGAGAGTGGAGCGGTTACTCATTCCGTTGGGCATCGCGGAGTCATCGAGTTGGCACGGAGAATTCGGGTTCGTTCCCGTTCGTGTTCCCGTTCCCGTCCCCGAAAAACGTGAAGGCCGGCATCGATTCCCGAATCTGAAGCATGGTTTTCGAGGCACCGAAGCTGTTGAGGTCGGGAACGGGTCCGGGTACGCGTACGGGGAGGTTTCTCCTCTCGAATTCCTGAAATCACAGCTAGAATGACCGCCGGAGGAGACATGATTGTCCGAAGAAGCTGGTATTCGGTGTTTGCCGCGGTCCTCAGCGTTATCGCCACTTCGACAACAGCCGGCACGTTGCACCACGAACTTGTGGTTCGCGTCGAGCCGGCGGAGCACCGTATTCAGGTTGTGGATCGGGTTAGCTTTTCCGAGGTGGTGCAAGCCGACGAGAACGGCGCCTACCGCTTCATTCTCCACGCCGGCCTCGAACCGAGAGTCGCGTCGCCCGGCTGGCGTCTGCAGCTCCAGGAAGGTACGGTCGAGGCAGGTTTCCTCGGCATCAACGCGACCACCGACACCGTGCCGGAGAACGTCCCTCTGGAGGCATTCCTCCTGATACCGGCGGACGACGCTGAGGGGCCCGTAGAGTTCGTTTATGGAGGCGTCATTCACCACGAGCTCGCCACGCAGGGCGAGGAGTACCAGAGGAGCTTCTCCGAAACGCCGGGGATCATCGACGAGCGCGGCGTCTTTCTCGCGGGTACCAGCTTCTGGGTGCCGACCTTCGGTGACGGACTGATGACCTTCGACCTTCATGTCGGGGGACTGACGCCGCCGTGGGACGTGGTGTCGCAGGGCCGTCGCACCCGACACGAGCTTGATGAAGACGGCCTGAGGTCGGCGGCCTGGAGCCTCGAGCACCCGACGGAAGAGGTGTATCTGATCGCCGGACCGTGGCACGAGTACGGGCGCGTGGCCGGCGAGGTCGAGGTGTTCACTTTTCTCCGTGACGACGATCCGGCCCTGGCCCAGAAGTACCTCGACGCTACAGTCCGCTACCTCGAGCTCTACGAGGGAATGTTGCCACCATTCCCGTACGCGTCGTTTGCGTTGGTCGAAAACTTCTGGGAGACCGGATACGGCATGCCGGGTTTCACACTGCTCGGCCCTCGTGTGATTCGATTTCCATGGATTCTCACCTCCTCCTATCCCCATGAGCTGCTCCACAACTGGTGGGGCAACTCGGTTTACGTGGACTTCGAGAACGGCAACTGGTGCGAGGGTTTGACGGCTTATATGGCCGATCACCTTTTCGCGGAGCAGCGCGGCGAGGGCGACACATACCGTCGAGCGACGCTCAAAAAGTTCACCGACATGGTTTCGGCGGGAGAGGATTTCCCGCTCTCCGAGTTCGGTTCCCGTCACTCCGCTGCCTCTGAGGCCGTAGGCTATGGAAAGAGCCTGATGCTCTACCACATGGCGCGCCGTGCGGTCGGCGACGAGGCCTTCCTCGCGGCTCTCTCGCTGTTTGATCGTGAGCATCGCTTCACCCGCGCGTCCTTTTCGGACATCGCGGAGGCCTTCACTGACGAAACGGGGGGCGACTGGGTTCCCTTCATCGAGGAGTGGGTCGAGCGAAGGGGAGCTCCGCAGTTCGAAATTCGGGAGGCGCGGGTCGAGGAAGGCGCGCCGGGCGAGGCTGCGTGGCGGGTCGCGATTCACCTGCGGCAGGTCCAGCGCGAGGAGCCGTTTCCGGTAACGGTGCCGGTGGCGGTAACCATCGAGGGGCAAGAGGAACCGATCTGGGCCGAAGCCGGCTCCTGCGCCAGGGACTGCATCGTCGAGGTGCCGTGCATGGCCCGCCCACTGCGGGTTGATGTCGATCCGGCCTTCGATGTCATGCGTCGGCTCGACCCACTGGAAGTGCCACCGGCCCTGTCGACAGTATTTGGCGGATCGGGTCAGCTCTTCGTACTCCCGAGCGCGGCTTCGGAAGAAGAGGTGGCGGCGTGGCGTCAGCTGGCTGCTGATTGGGCACGACCTGATGAGCCTCAGATCGTGTTCGACTCCGAGCTCACCGCTCTGCCCGACACGCCGACCTGGGTCCTCGGCTGGGAGAATCGTTTTGGTTCGGGAATCGCGGATCGTCTGACTGACCAGGGTGTCGTCTTGGGCTCGGCTTCGGTCAAGGTGGCGGAGGACGATCTGCCGCGAAGCGGTCATTCGCTCGTCGTGGTGGCCCGGGCGTCAGGAGATCCGACGACAGCCGTGGCGTGGATCACCGCATCGCCATCCGAGGCCATCCCCGGACTTGCCCGCAAGCTCCCCCACTACACCCGCTACTCCTACCTCGGGTTTCGCGGCACGGAGCCGGAGAACATGGCCAAGGGCATGTGGCAGCCTCTGTCGTCGCCGCTGGTGCGCAACCTTGCGGACGGCGAGATACCGCCGCTGAAGCTGCCGGCGAGGGCGCCGCTGGCCGAGCTGCCTCCGGCTTATGACGTCCAGAGCCTGGAACGGACGGTGGCGGAGCTTGCCGACCCCTCGCTTGAAGGCCGCGGTCTCGGCTCCGAGGGGCTCGATCGCGCAACCGCGATGGTCGAGGGCCGCCTGGCATCGATAGGCCTCGAGCCGGCCGGAGATGACGGCTTCCGGCAGGGCTGGCGGTGGAGCGGGGGAGAGCCGGAGCGAGAAATGGA
>Ga0209536_100012860_pt1 | contig 12127 bp, 12 predicted proteins | sample DeeMarSeWOR28_12_FD_187461 | JGI IMG/M metagenome (GOLD analysis project Ga0209536, IMG submission 187461) | Marine sediment microbial communities from White Oak River estuary, North Carolina - WOR-2-8_12 (SPAdes) (version 2) | ecosystem: Environmental > Aquatic > Marine > Intertidal zone >...
AATATCAACGCCGCCGGCGCGGTATACCCCGGAGCGGTCCACACCCGCTTCGGGAACCGCAAGCCCCCCAGCGCCGCCTACGCCGCTGTAAATCCCGTCCTCCGATACGACGAGGAGGAGGAGCTCTTCGAGGGCGGGAATTTCTGGGATGGCCGGGCGACGGGAAAGATCCTCGGGAACCCCGCGGCGGACCAGAGCATGGGACCATTTTTGAACCCGGTGGAACAGAACAATCCGGACGAAAAGACAGTGGTGGACAAGGTCTGCTCCTCGGGCTACGGAAACCTGTTCCGGTCCGTTTACGGGGAACAGATCTGCGGGGACGCGGGGAAAGCCTACCGGGCGATCGCCCTGGCGATCGCCGCGTTCGAGGCATCGGCCGAGGTCAACCCCTTCAGCTCCAAGTTCGACGCGTTCTACGAAAACACCCGGAAGGCCGGGCTGGATGTTACGAAAATCAACGAGAGCAACAGCAGGAACTTCCGGAACCTCGGCCTCGACGACGGAGAGCTCGAGGGTCTTGTCCTTTTCAACACCCGCGGGAAATGCTCCGCATGCCACGTCCTGGAGCCGGGGCCCGGCGGCACCCCGCCGCTCTTTACGGACTTCACGTACGACAACCTGGGGATTCCCAGGAACGAGCGGAACCCCTGGTACGGAATGCCCGCCGAGTTCAACCCCGAAGGAGCGAAGTGGGTGGACAAGGGACTCGGGGGCTTTCTTGCGACACAGAAGGAATGGGAGAAGTACGCGGACGCCAACCTGGGAAAGCACAAGGTTCCCACGCTTCGCAACGTGGACAGGAAGCCCTCTCCGGACTTCGTGAAGGCGTATGGCCATAACGGCTACTTCAAGAGCCTGAAGGAGATCGTCCGTTTCTACAACAGACGGGATGGGACGCCGGCGGCCTGGCCGCCCCCCGAGGTGGAAAAGAACGTCAACACGACCGAACTGGGGGACCTCAGGCTGGCGGACACGGAAGAAGACGCGATCGTCGCGTTCATGAAGACGCTTACCGACGGGACCATGCCCCGTTGACAGACCGAAGAGCAGGAGGGGAAAACATGCCCCGCAGAGGGAAAGAACCGGAGGAAAAGGAAAGGCGTTCGGATCGGGACCGGTACGGGCTGGCCCTCAGGCTCAAGAACCAGGGGCTGGTGGGGGTCGACAGCAAGGTTCCCATACGGGACTCCTCCGCGCTGAGCCTTCTCTACACGCCGGGCGTGGCGGCGCCGTGCCTGGAGATCGCCAAAACGCCCATCCGGTCCTACGACCTGACGTGCCGGGGAAACACCATCGCCGTGATCAGCGACGGGTCGGCGGTCTACGGCCTCGGCAGCGCCGGCCCGGAGGCGGCCCTGGCCATGCTCGAGGTCCGTTCCGTCTTCTTCAAGACCTTCGCGGGCGTGGACGCCCTGCCCATCGCCCTGAACACCCAGGATGGCGACGAGATCGTCGAGATCGGCCTGCGGCTGGCCAGCAGTTTCGGGGGGATCGTCCTCGAGGACATCGCGGCCCCGAAATGCTTCACGGTGGAGCGGCACCTGAAGGCGGCCACGAGGATCCCGGTCTTCCACAACGACCAGCACGGCAGCGCCATCGTCGTCTACGCCGCCCTCATCAACGCCCTCAAGATCGTGGGCAAGAAGATCGACACGATCAGGATCGTCATCTCCGGGGCCGGCGCGGCAGGGATCGCGACGGCGAAACTCCTTCTCCTGGCCGGCGCAAAGCAGATCGTCCTGTGCGACCGGTACGGTGCGATCTACCGGTACCGCACCCAGCCCCTGAACTGGGCAAAATCCGAGATCTCCCTGAGTACCAACCTCGATAGCAGGCCCGGCAGCCTGAAGGACATGATGGAGGGGGCTGACGTATTCATCGGACTGTCCGCGCCCGGGATCGTAACGAAAGAGATGGTGAAAAGCATGACCAGGGACCCCGTCGTCTTCGCCATGGCCAACCCCATCCCCGAGATCATGCCCGACGAGGCGAAGAAGGCGGGGGCCGCGGTCGTGGGGTCGGGAAGATCGGATTTCCCCAACGAGATCAACTCCGCCGACATCGCGCCCGGCATCTTCCGGGGGCTTCTCGACGTCAGAGCCTGGAGGATCACGCCGGAGACGTACCTTGCGGTGGCAGAGACCATCGCGGGGACGATCCCCGAACGGAAGCTGAACCCGGACTACCTGTTCCCGAAGATGTTCGATTTCCAGGTGGCGGGCAAGATCGCCAGGGTAACCGCGCAAATGGCCCTGGACAGGGGCGACGCCAGGGTGCAGGTCTCCCCGGACGAGGTGGAGGCCAAGACGCACAGGATCGTCTACGAAAACGAATACACGGTGCTGCCGCCACCCCCCGCGCGGAAGAAGACAATGGACCTGAACGAAGAAGCGATCGACCTTCACCACCGGTACCAGGGAAAGCTCCAGGTCAAGATCAAGGTGCCTATCCGCGACGAGTACATCCTGAACCGGCTCTACCTGCCGCCCAAGGCGGCGGAGGCCAGCATCGTGCTGTCGAGGGAGCCGGGGAAGGTCTACGATCTGACGTGCAAGGCGAACCTGGTCGCCATCGTCTCGGACGGCTCTGCCGTACTCGGTCTGGGCAACATCGGGCCGAGAGCCGCCATCCCGGTCATGGAGGGGAAGGCCATCCTGTTCAAGACCTTCGCCGGCGTGGAGGCCTTCCCCATCTGCGTCTGCACCCAGGACGTGAACGAGATCGTCGAGCTGGTCAAGGCCATCTCCCCCACCTTCGGGGGGATCAATCTCGAGGACATCTCGGCGCCGCGATGCTTCGAGATCGAGGAGCGCCTCCAGAAGGAGACCGATATCCCCGTCTTCCACGACGACCAGCACGGGACGGCGGTGGTGGTGCTGGCCGCGCTGAAAAACGCCTTGAAGATCGTGAACAAGGACCTGTCCGCCGTCAGGATCGTCATGGCCGGGGCGGGAGCGGCGGCGATCGCCGTCACCAAGCTCCTGCTCATCGCCGGAGCCCGCGACATCGTCCTCTGCGACGAGCACGGTTCGATCCACGAGGGGAGAAAAGAGCACATGAACAGGACCCTCGAGGAGATCGCGAAGGTCACCAACCGGGACAAGGCGAAGGGAAACCTGGCGGCTGTGATGAAGGGGGCCGACATCTTCATCGGCCTGTCGGTCGGGCGCATCGTGAGCCGGGAGATGGTCAGGACCATGGCCGGGGACCCCGTCATTTTCGCGATGGCCAACCCCGTCCCCGAGATCATGCCCGACGAGGCCCGGGAGGCCGGGGCGGCCGTCGTCGTCACGGGCCGCTCCGATTTCCCCAACCAGGTCAACAACTCCATGGTCTTTCCCGGGGTCTTCCGGGGCGCTCTCGACGTCCGGGCGCGCAAAATCAACGTGCAGATGAAGATCGCCGCGTCGGAGGCCATTGCCGGCTTTGTCGGCGAAAAGGATCTGAGACCGGACTACATCATCCCCCATGCGCTGAACTTCAAGGTCCCTCCCCAGGTGGCCGCGGCCGTCGCCAGGGCGGCCATGGAGACGGGAGAGGCGCGGATCCAGGTCTCCCCCGAGGACGTGGCGGCGCAGACCCTCGAATACCTCTACGAAGGGCACATGAGATATCTCAAGGAGAACAACGAGGCGGAGCCGGAGTGACGAGACCGTCCCGCGGACGGGGGTGACCGGGCCCCGTCCCTATCCCGGGACGGATCGTTCCTCCTCGTCCGACGATCCCTCCGCACCCTGCTTCTCTTCCGATCCCGCCACGACGGATTCCCGCAACGATCGGCCCTGGAGGGACAGGGGCAGTTCCAGGTGGTTCTCCTCCAGGAGCGATCGATCCGTCAAAATGCTCCCGGCGGGGCCGTCGGCGACGATCCGGCCATCGCTGATGACGAGGCATCTCCTGCACACCTCGAGAATGAAATCGAGATCGTGGGCGGCGACGATTTTCGTGTGGACGAACCCCTTGAGAAGGTTCATGAGATAACGCCTGGATTTCGGGTCCAGGTTCGAGGACGGTTCATCCATGACGAGGATATCGGGGTCCATCGCGATGACAGTTGCGATGGACACCGCCCTTTTCTGGCCGCCGGACAGACGGTGAGGCGGTTTTTCTCTCAGGTCGAGGCAGCCGACCGTCCGAAGGGCCGTCGTCACCCGTTCCTCCACCTTTTCGGCATGCATCCCGAGATTGAGCGGACCGAACGCCACGTCGTCATAGACCGTGGGCATGAAGAGCTGATCGTCGGGATTCTGAAACACCACCCCGACCTTTTTCCGGATTTCCGGTCTGGTCTTCTTCGTGAGCTGCAGGTCACCGATCGTAACCGTGCCCATCGAAGGGAGCATGTAGCCGTTCATCTGCATCAGGAGCGTCGACTTGCCTGCTCCGTTCGCCCCGATGATGCCGACCGACTCCCCGTGCGTGATCCGGAACGAAGCGCCTTTCAGGGCTTCCGTCCCGTCCGGGTACCGGAACCGTACGTTTTCGAATTCGACAATGTGGTGGCTCATCGCCGCTTTAGAAGATCCTTTCCGTCTGCCTGCCGATCGTGCCGACGATGTCGCACACCCTGAAGAGGTACAGGACGGCCGCGACCACTGTCAGGAGTGCGAAATCCGTCGCCCGGAACCGGTACGTTCTGACGAAACGCATGGTGCCGGTGAACCCTCTGGAAAGCATCGCCTGGTAGATTCTCTCGGCCCGATCCATGGTTCTCAGAAAGAGCGTTCCGACGAGGCTGACGAACACCCGCGCGCCCTGGCCTTTTCCCCGGAACGATCGCATGTTCCTGGCCCGGACCATCCGCATGGCCTCTTCCAGGAGAACGAAGATGTACCGGTACAGGAAGAGGAGCTGGGAGGTGAAGAGTTCGGGCATGCCCAGCCTCCGCAGCGCATGGCAGATGCCCGGGAAGGACGTCGTCGCGATGAGAAGGAGGACGGAAGTCATCGTCAGGAAAAACCGCAGTACGATCGAGAGAAACGATACCCAACCGCCGGATATTGCAACGCCCGACACGGTGACCATCGGTGCGGTATCGAACACCGGGTTGAAGATGCCGATGAAGGCAGCGAACGATGAGACGAGGAGGACTTTCTTGAGGATCAGCCACACCGGGATGTCGCCCAGGCTGAACACGAGAACAGGAAAGAGGAAGAAGGGCAGCAGTCCCATGATTTCGTATTTGGGAAAGGACACAACGGCGATGATGAACAGGAGCGTCGCGATCACCTTGGTCCGTGGATCCAGCCGGTGGATGCACGTGTCCTTGCAGGAGAGGATATCGAGAACCCCCAGATTGAAATATTCCCGGTCGAAGGTCATCGTCCGCCTTCCGTTTTCCGGCGCAGCGCCCTGAGCACGAACCCTACGCACAGGACAGCGGCCAACACGATGAACGATCCGATGATTCCCGAGGCGGATCTTCCGGGCGCCGCGACAGGCCAGGTTTGTTCGCCCTTTCCGTCTCCCGCACCCTCCGCCGCCCCTTCCGATTTCCGGAAATCGTACTCCGGCAGGATGGCCGTCTTCTCCTGCACCGACTTCAGGGCGGACGCCATCCCCCCGTCCTGCCGGCCAAGCTCCGGCTTGCCGAGGATCTTTTCGATGGACCATTCGAGTCCGTCGGGGTTGGCGGACGCAAACCAGGAAAGCATCCCGCCCGTGACGATCGCGAACCCCAGGAACACGAGCGCAATGTTCCTTACCCTGACCCCGGCGGACAAGGGCCGTGACTGGTCGACGCTCTCGAGGATCTCCGGCCTCGCCGCTTTCACGTAGTTGATCACCCCGGCGGTGACAATTCCTTCGACCAGTCCGATGGCCAGATGAATCGGAAGCATCATGAGAAGAAAGGTGCCGAAGGGGAGCTCGCTTCTGCCCGATAACACGGTCTGCAGGACCACGGACAACGCGCCGAGCTGCAGGCCCGCCACGACGCTTGTTACCGAGGCGATCGTGATCCTCGCAGGGCTTCCGTCATTCCTTGTCAGCGGTCGGTAAATGAGCGGGTATGCGATAAAGCAAGGATACACTGCGAGATTCCATATATTGCTGCCGAGCGCAAGCAACCCTCCATCGGCAAAAAAGAGCGCCTGGATGGTTAAGATCGATCCCATCACGAGCAACGCCGCATAGGGACCCAGAAGGACGGCAAGGAGCATCCCTCCCCCAAGGTGTCCGCTCGACCCCGTCCCCGGGATGGTGAAATTGATCATCTGGGCGGCAAAGAGGAATGCTCCCGACACCCCCATCACGGGGATCATTTTCTCGTCGATGTTCCCTTGCAACTTTCTGGAGCAGTAGGCGATCGTTCCCACTGTCCCTGCCCACATCGTTGTCCCCACCGCAGGCGACAGCAGCGCATCGGCCATGTGCATGGTCATTTCCCTTCAGAACCGGATTGCACCCCTGCCGCGGACGGCGATGTCCGGCTCCGGTTTGGTCAGGCGGCCCTTTTCCACAACATATGTGATGCTACAAAAACAAGTTTCGTGTCACCACCACGCCAAAAAAAATCACTTGAGATGCTTGCCTGTCGTCGTCACCGAGAGCGTTCCGTGCTTCACCCCTTTGGTCCCGATCAATCGGTCCGCGATCGCCTGGATATCGCTCGCCTTTCCCCGAACGACGATGACCTCCAGGCAGTTGTGCTCGTCCAGGTGGATGTGGAGAGAGGAGAGGATGGAATCGTAGAAGCGATGCTGAAGATCCGTAAGCGTATCGGTCAGTTCCCGCTTGTCGTGGGAATAGACGATCGTGATCGCTCCCACGGTCTCGGTGGAGGCCGTTTCCCATTCCCGTCGTACCAGCGTATCCCGGATCAGGTCCCGGATCGCCTCGCTGCGGTTTTCGTAACCTTTCGATTCGATGAGACCGTCGAATTTCTGCAGGAGGGCCCTGTCCAGGGAAATACCGAATCGAACGACCGCCATGGTATTACCTATACGTTTTTCGTGCTACTGTACCACGGCAGGGACGGCTTGGAAAGACCCGCGGGCGTTCATTTCATCCTCACGAACGCGACGTCGAACTCCTGCCGCTGTACCGCCTGAAAATAGATGCCCGTCAGGCGGTCGGCCGCCGCGTCGTACGTCAGCGTGTAGGTCGAACCCGGGTAATTCACGTCGCGCAGTTCGACGAACAGGCCCAGTCGCCCATCCTGTTCCTTCCACTCGGCGCGCGAAACATGGATCGGGCGCGGGTTGAAGTAGGCCGCCTTTACCCGGCCGTCCGGGCCGATGTCGCTGAAGTCCAGCACGTACCCCCCGTCGGTCCGCTGCCAGCGCCCGGCCAGCCTCGACGAATCGCTTCCCGCGACAGGCCCTTGCCAGAGCCGGTACCCGACGACGGCGACCACGACAAGAAGAGACAGGATGCCGATCCGCCACATGACGCGGCGGGAACCGGCGGCCTTCTTCTTTCGTGTCTCCTGTTTTCTTTTGCTCACCGCCCCTTCCCGAAGGGAAATACCCGCTTCCAGTCCTTCTTCATATCCACGACCGTCCACCCTCTGGCCTTCGCTTCGTCGAGCGCCTTGTCCAGGCGACCGATATGCGACGTTCGGTCATACGCCCACTCGCGCTCCGCGTCGGTATGCCGGACGAGGAGGCAGAACCGCGGCCCCTCCCCCGCTGCCGTCCACTGGAGCATCTGCAGATCGCCGTCGGAATTGCCGAACGCGGCGACGGGACGCCGTCCGATGACCTGCTCGGGCGGGATGCCGCAGACCCCCTCGGTCCAGACGCGTATGAACTCGACGCCGCCGCCCGACACGATGAACGTCTTGAAGCCGTTCGCCCGAAGATACGAGAGCAGTTCGAGCATCGGCTGATAGACAAGCTCGGGGAAGGGCCGGTGGAAGCGCGGGTGTCATGCGATAGCAAGCCAGCCCCGGACGATCTTCTGGAACTCCTCCGCCGTGTTCCCGGCATGGGTGGCCATCAGAAGCTCGAGGAGTCCCTTCTCGCCGGAGGCGGCAAGTGCCTTCATGTCGCCTTCGAGGGCGGCCTGGAACGGCTGCCTGGTCTTCCACTCGGGGTGCCCCGGTGCGAGCGCCTTCACGCGGTCGAGGGCGAAGAGGAGCTGGAAATACGCCGGCTGCTCGCTCCAGAGCGTGCCGTCGTTGTCGAGCACGGAGATGCGCTCGGCAGGCGGTACGTACGTCTTCGCACCTTCCCTCGTCCCCCCCGTCACGAATTCCATGATCGCCCGCTTCGACGTCCCTTCGTTCCACGAGGGCAAGGGGTCGGCAGCCGCCGCAGCCTGTGCATGAAGGACAAGCAGAACGATGCCGATCAGCCTAAGAGTCGCTTTCATGCTCCGCACCTAACGGTTTTGGATGCCGTCACGCCATGTTAGCAAAGTTCGCCGGAGGCGGGAGCGAAAATTACGGAACCGTTCCCGGGTGGCGCGAACACCGATTCCCAGTCCATGTGCATCCTATAGACCCGCCCGGGCATCATCCGAAAGGAGGTGATACATGGCCAGATTCCTTGCTCTCATCCTCGTCCTGCTCGGGGTGCCCAATGCGGCGTGGGCGAACGAGCCGGTTTGGGATCTCCTCAAGGCGGGCGGACAGGTGGCGGTCATCCGACATGCCTCGACCGTACCGGGGTTCGGGGATCCTCCCGGGTTCCGTCTGGACGATTGCGCCACCCAGCGGAACCTTTCCGAAGCGGGCCGGGAGGAGGCCAGGCGGATCGGCGCGGCGTTCCGCGATCGTGGGGTGCCCGTGGAAAAGGTCCTGTCCAGCCGGTGGTGCCGATGCCTCGAGACGGCGCGTCTGGCGTTCGGAACCGCGGAGCCGTGGGCTTCGCTGGACTCGTTCTTCGATGACCGCGGCCGGGAACCGGAACAGACGCGCGAGGTCCGGCGGCTCATCGAAGATCGCCCGCCGTCGGGAAACCTCATCATGGTGACGCACCAGGTGAACATCACGGCGCTGACCGGGATCTCCCCTTCCCAGGGAGAGATGATCGTCCTGACGCCGCTGGGAAACGGCAATTTCCGGATCGCGGGACGCCTGCGGCCGGCCGCGACGACGCCATAGGAAGGCTTGTCCGCGACGGGCCGGCCTTCTCCTGCAGTCCGACCTGCGGACCCCTCGGGCCGCGCGAGATGTGATATCTTCCTCGATGATGAAAACAGCATCCGCATCGCCCGTTGCCGGGCGCCTTGCGGGGCGGGTCGCATCCGGTCTCGACGTGCTCTCCGGGGAGCGCTTCGCCCCCCTGCGCGGGCTTGCGGTGGGGTTGGTCTGCAACCCCACGGCCGTGGACCGGCGGCTCCGCCATGCAGCGGACCTGCTCCAGGAAGCGCGGGGCGTCCGGCTCGCCGCCCTCTTCGCCCCGGAACACGGCGTCCGCGGCGACATCCAGTACATGGCCGCCGTGGGGGACGAGCGCGACCGGCGGACGGGAGTCCCGGTCCACTCCCTGTACGGAAGGGATGCCGAATCGCTTCGACCCGATCCCGGGACGTTGCGCGGACTCGACGCGCTGGTCTTCGACATCCAGGACGTCGGGGCGCGCTACTACACCTACCAGGCCACCATGCTCTTCTGCATGGAGGCCGCCGCGCGCGCGAAGCTCGCCTTCTTTGTCCTCGACCGGCCGAACCCGATCGGGGGGGGCGCCATGGAGGGACCGGCGCTGCGCCCCGGCTTCGAGAGCTTCTGCGGCGTGCACGACGTGGCGGTCCGCCATGGCATGACCGTCGGAGAGCTGGCCGGTCTGTACCGGGAGGAGCGGGGGCTCGACCTTGCGCTCACGGTGATCCCCTGCCGCGGCTGGCGGCGGGGCATGTTTCAGCGCGACACGGGGCTTCCGTGGGTCTTTCCATCGCCCAACATGCCGACGCCGGAAACGGCGCTCGTCTATCCCGGGACGTGCCTTCTCGAGGGAACGAATGTAAGCGAGGGCCGCGGGACCACGCGGCCGTTCGAGCTGTTCGGGGCGCCGTGGCTTGATGCCGTCCGTCTCGCGGAGACGCTTGCGGCCGGGCGAATGCCCGGCGTCCGGTTCCGGCCGGTAAGCTTCGTGCCGACCTGGGACAAGCACGCCGGGGCGCGCTGTCACGGGGTCGAGGTCGTCGTCGTCGACCGCGAGGCGTTCCGCCCCTTCCGCACCGGCGTGGCCTGTGTCGCCGCGGCGCGCGCCCAGGATCCTGCGCGTTTCCGGTGGCGGACCGAGCCCTACGAATTTGTGGAGCACGTCCCCGCTTTCGACCTCCTTTGCGGCTCGGCCCGGGAGCGGGAGGCACTCGTGCGCGGTCGGGGATGGCGCGACCTCGCTGCGGAGTGGGCCCGCGAGGAGCGGGCATTCCGGAAACGGCGCTCCCGGCACCTCCTGTACGAGTCGTAACGGGTCGGGCCTGACGGCCCGGGACCACGAGACATCCGATGAATCTTCGGAGCTTTTCCCTGAAGCCGTTCCCGGGGGAGAAAAACGGGCCCGATGTGAAGATCACGGGCACGATCGGTCGGCGGGCAGACACATTGTCCCTCCGCTGCGCGCTCCAGGGCGCCCTGTCGAAACTCGCAATTCCCGCGCCGGAAGAGTCGCCGAAAAGGAAGGACCGCCTCTGGGAAGAAACCTGCCTGGAGTTCTTCCTCGGGGAAAATCGATCCGGGCGTTATTGGGAATTCCACCTCTCGCCGGCCGGTCACTGGAATGTCTACCGCTTCGCGTCGTACCGGAAGGGCATGCAGGAAGAACTCGCCTTTGCGGACCTCCCCTTCCGCATTCGGATGGAACCGGACGTCTTGAGATTTTCCCTGGACGTGGGACTGGGGAAGATCATCCCGGCAGGCGATGCCATCGAGGTCGGTGTAAGCGCCGTCCTCCGAACCGTAACGGGCAGGCGAAGCCACTGGGCGCTTCTCCATCCAGGCTCCCGTCCGGATTTTCACCGAAGAGACGGGTTCACGGTGAACATCCCTGCGGAATGAACGGGTCCCGGAACCGACCTCGGCGCCCCGGCGGGATCCCCGCGGGCCTTTCCGGCGGGCTCATTCTTCCCAGGGGCGGACTCGACGCTGTCGATCCCGGCGACTGCCTTCCTGGCCCATGAAGTTCTTCTCTTTTGACAAGGGCGTCAAACATATGTTTGAATCAAACGTATGAATTATGCACGGGATACCAAGACCAGGATCCTAAATACGGCGGAAAAGCTCTTTGCCGGGAAAGGCTTCCACAGTACGTCGCTTCGTGACATCACCAAGGATGCGGGAGTGAACCTGGCGGCAGTCAACTATCACTTCGGTTCCAAGGATGCCCTCTTCGAGGAAGTGTTCAAGCGGCGGTTCCTCCCCATCAACCGGATCCGGCGGGACAGTTTGGAGAAGATCCGGGAGAACGCCAGACGGGAGAACATGAGGCCTTCCGCCCGTGAGGTTCTTCAAGCCTTCATCGCCCCCGTCCTTCATTTCCGGGAAACGGAGCCTGGAGCGGCGGCGTTCATCACCCTTGTCGGACGGACGATCAGCGAACCCGATGACACGCTTCGGGAAATCCTCATGGGACATTTTCGTCCGAGCTTTTTCCTGAGCTTTTCGATCCTCTGCGACGCCCTGCCCCACATCCCGAAGGACATCCTTTTCTGGCGTCTCCAGTTTTCCATCGGAGCGATGAGTCACACCCTGTTCCTGCTCGACCATCCCAAGATCTTCCCCGACGGAGTGATCGCGGGACCGGATGCGGTTACGATCACCGACATGATCGTTTGCTTCGTTACTGCAGGAATGGAGACACAATGAGCCGCGCGCGGGTGTTCGTCCTGTTCCCCCTCTTCCTCGCAACGTGTCTCTCCGGGTGCAGCGTCCATCGCCAGCAGGCCGTTCTCCCTCCGTCTCCCGTTCCGGAATCGTTCGCAGGACAGGAAGGACCGTCCGTCGAGTCGCTCCCGATCGGCAGATGGTGGGAGACGTTCCAGGACGAGGTGTTAAACGATCTCATGGAGGAGGCACTTGCAAACAACCTGGACCTGGAGCAGGCCTTCGCCAGGCTTTACCAGCTCCAGGCGGTGACGCGCCAGGCGGAATCCGTCCTCTACCCCTCCCTGAACATCGAGGGAGAGGCCGGCAGGTCCCGGCAACCGGGGATTACCGGCTCCAGTACCGGGACCA
>Ga0209536_100012861_pt1 | contig 12126 bp, 5 predicted proteins | sample DeeMarSeWOR28_12_FD_187461 | JGI IMG/M metagenome (GOLD analysis project Ga0209536, IMG submission 187461) | Marine sediment microbial communities from White Oak River estuary, North Carolina - WOR-2-8_12 (SPAdes) (version 2) | ecosystem: Environmental > Aquatic > Marine > Intertidal zone >...
TATCCCGACCCGGGCCAAGCCTACTCTGAGGCCGGGGTGGATGCTTTCCTGGAACGTTTGTACCGGGCCACGGATCTGCGTGCCCGTACCTTCGACTATTTGAGGGCGCGCGAAGCCTGGGATTTTGCCATGCTCGTCTTCAACGGCACGGACACCATCTCCCACGCCATGTGGAAATACATGGATCGCGAGCACCCGCTGCACGACCCGGAGCGCTACGCCAAATATGGCCACGCGATCCGCGAGTATTATCAGTTCATAGACGGGCAACTGGCCAGGATCGTGGACACGCTGGACGATGACACCACCCTCATCATCATGTCTGACCACGGGTTCGGTCGCTTCCACAAGTTCATCCACGTCAACAATTGGCTGATGCAAGAAGGGCTTATGCGCGTCCGGCCTGGGTTGCGGCCCCGGCTTAAGGAGAGCCTCTTCCATCTTGGATTCGCTCCTATGACCGTCTACGACCGGCTTATGCAGCTTGGGCTGGGTGCCCTGAAACGGGAAGTCGTGCGCGGCCAGGGACAGGGACTGCTGAAGACCCTGTTTCTCTCCTTTGAAGACGTGGATTGGAGCCGCACCCAGGCCTACTCGCTGGGCAATGTTGGCCAGATTTATGTAAACCTAATGGGGCGCGAGCCGCTGGGCTGCGTGCAGCCTGGGGCAGCCTACGAGCAGGTCCGGGAGGACATCATCACCCGGTTGGGAGAACTGCGTGATCCAGAGACCGGCGAGGGTGTGGTGGACACCATCTACCGGCGTGAGGAGATTTACAGCGGCGAACAACTGGAGCATGCGCCCGATATTCTCTTCATCCCCCGTCGGCTGGAGTATTTCGGGTTCGGCGAGTACGAGTTTGGCAGCCACCGGGTCATCGAGGCTATGAAGCGAGGCATTTCCGGGACGCACCGCATGAACGGCATCTTCCTGGCCTATGGCCGGGCTATCCAGCCTGGCATTGTCCTGGAGGATGCCCAGATTGTTGACCTGGCGCCGACCATACTGCACCTCATGGGCGAGCCAATACCCGACCACATGGATGGGGCTGTCGCGCTCGAGGCTCTGCGTGGCGCCGCCCGTAGGGCACGGCCCATAACACAGCCCAGCGCGTGGAACGGCCGGCCTGACGGTGAGGGTGACGGGCTTACGGAGCAGGAAAAACAGGCCCTCGCCGACCGATTGCGTAGCCTGGGATACGTGGGTTGAGGATCCCAGATTCAGAAACCAGCTTCTTCAGAAGAACCTGGTTTCTGGGGGAGACCAGAGATTGGCTGCTATCACCGAGCTGACCGACCGAGATTGCCCGGCCTGGGATGCCTACGTCAAGAACGCGGCCTTGGGGCTGCCGCAGCACCTTTCGGGTTGGCGCGATGTTCTATATAATACTTACGGATATGAAACGCCCTTCTTGATAGCACGTCAGGGTGAGCGCGTGGTGGGGGTGCTGCCCCTCTTTCTGGTGCGCAGCGTGCTGATGGGAAATACAGCCATGACTATGCCGGGGGGATTATGCGCCGAGGACGCAGAGGTCGCGGCGGAACTCATCAACGGGGGGAAGGAGATAGCCCGCCAGGCCAGGGCAAAACATTTCATCGTCCAAGATACCCGCCAGACCTGGCCCGCTGATCTGCACACAACCACCCACCACGTTCACTGGATCGTAGATGTGAACGTGGACGCAGAATCACTTTGGAAAGGTTTGGATGGAAACATTCGACGACAGGTGCGCATCGCCCGTCGCAACGGTTTGACCGTGGAGATCGACCGCACCGGAAAGTGCCTGGGAGAGTTTTACGATGTGTTTAGCCGCCATACTCATCAGATTGGCACCCCGGTCTTTGGACGGGATTTCCTGGAGCATATCATAGAAACCTTTCCTGGCGGGTTCAACATCGCCATCGTGCGCGCAGAGGGCGGGCCGATCGGCGGCTACTTCCAGCTCGAGATGGGGTCCACAGTATACGGCCTCTGGGGCGCAAGCCTACACGAGTATCTGAAACAACGACCGGTGTATCTTGTCTGCTGGGAATTGCTCAAGGATGCCAACGCCAATGGCTACCACTTCCTAGACATGGGGCGCAGTCCGACCGGCTCAAACGCCTCCAAGTTCAAGGGCCAGTGGGGTGGCGTATCCAGACCCATCTACCAACAAGTGACCGGTACCGGTCCCGCAGGGACCAACGAGGGCATCACCCATCGGCTAAAGTCGGATGGCAAGCTGCAATTGGGCATGCAGCTTTGGCCGAAATTACCTCTACCGGTCGTTCAGTACCTGGGTCCCAAGCTGCGCCGCCACGTGCCGTTTGCGTGATAGCTGAGTGACGAATAATGCGTGCTATTACTGATCCAATTCGGCGAGAACTGCCGTCCATCAACATCGCGGCTGGATGGTCTGACCTCGTGATTCCCGGGGGCCTGATCCTGGTCTGGTTCCTGGTCATCCTGGGAATCCCGGCCCAGCTGCCCCTGCAATTAGCGAGTTGGCTCACCTTCATCGGCTTGCTGATCACGCCTGGCTATCTCTTGGCTGACCTCATCACCTGGCGCATGGAGATCGACTGGCTGGAGCGCTTGGCGCTGGCACTCCCCCTGGGGGTGGCCATCCTGGCGGTGCCGGGCATTGTAGCACTTGTGCTGCACCTGACCATCAGCCAGCTTACCCTGGGTTGGATGGTCGCCAGCGGTTGGATGCTGGTCGTCTGGCTGACCCACCTGATCGCCGTGCGATTGCTCCGTCGTCCGTCCGGTAATGACGCACGCCGGGCATCGCGCAGCCCGTGGGCCGCTGACGAGATTATCCTGCTGCTCCTGCTGGGGGTGGCCTTCCTGGCCATCCTGCCCACTCTCTCACTCCACAAAATCGATGGGGATGCTTATGCTGTTGGCTCCTTTGCAGCCGACGCGCTGGCCGGCCTGCCATTAAACGCCAGCGAGCCATTGTTCGGCACCACGCTGGGGCCGGGTGTGCGCATGGTCTTCAATCAATCGCTGCCCATGTCGTATCTCTGGTCCCACCTGGCCGGCATAGACCCCATCACCCACACCGCCAGCGCGTCGCGCGCCATGATCGCGCTGTGGGCTATCATGGCGTCGTACACCTTGGGCAGAGCAGCCCGACCTGGGAGTCACCGCTTCGGGCTATACACCGCGGCAATACAGCTGCTGATCTATCTGGCCGCTCCCTTCGTGCGCGGCGACAACGTGAGCCTCTTCTTTTTCGAGCGCATCAACGCCGACAAGTTTATGGTGCCAGTCACCATGCTTCCAGTGGTGGCTGCCTTCTCGATTCGATATGTGCGTAACGGTCACCGCGATGCCTGGCTGGCTGCGGCGGTAGCCACCTTCGCCATCTCGACCATTCACCCCCTGGTAGCGGCCATGCTGGCCATGGCCTTAGGAGCCTTCGGCGCTTTTCACCTGCTGCTCGATGTGAAAGCGCGACTGGTGCGCAAGGACAATCGCCCATTCCTGAGCGGGGGTGACTTCTGGTTGCTGCTCGGCATGCGGCGCCAGGTGGCCTGGAAACGGGGTCTGGCCCTGTGGGGCCTGGTCGCCATCGTCATGTTCCTGCCCTTCGTGCAGCTTGTTTTAGCGCGCGGCGAGGCCCCGCTAGCACCCTCATACCCCAGCAGCTTCGACGGCTGGCCGATCGGTCACAAGCTGGTGCCCATATTGCCCTTAATCCGGGTCCAGAGCCTGGACCTCTACGGCCCGCTTCCCGATTTGGCCCAACTCGAGGCCAGCCAGGCCACTACCGCGACCAATCCCTTCCTCATCTGGCGCTTCGCGGTGAATATGAACCGCCAGCGATTGATTCTGTTCGATCTTAACCACTACATCTCGGACCCCAGCATCATCCTGGAGCCACCCTACTTGCTGGCCTTGTTGCTGCTGCCCTTGCTCCTGTGGCGCATTCGTTTTGACGTTGCTGCGCAATTCGCCGTAAGCACTACCCTGGCCATACTCTTTGTGATGTTCAACCCAATTCTGACGCCGCTGATCGGGTCCCTGGTGATGCCCTGGATTCTGTGGCGGCTGGTTTGGGTGCTGCCCTATGCGCTCATCATCGCTCTGGCCACCCAACGACTCCTGAGTTGGACTGTAACCGAGACGGTGCGTTGGACGAAGAGCCGTCGCGTCCACGTTTCTCGGAGCACAGAAGCCTCCCTCAGGACATATATGCCGCTGGGCTTCATTCTGGTAGCGACCCTGATCCTCAGCCCCGGCATCCTCAGAAACACGCAGAACCTCAACGACAGACTGGCCTCTCCATACTTCTTTCCAACCCCGGAAGGCATTTTAGCCCGTCTGAAGGAGATCACTGCCCAAACCGGCCCGGTGACGGTGCTGGCTGATCAAGACTTGAGTGTCACCATCCCCGCTTACGTGGCCAATGCCAGCATCGTGGCCCATCGAGCTCCGACGACCAGCGAGGTCTTTCCCGCCGATCAGCAAGATGTCGCGCTCCAGCGGCTCATTGACCAGGACACCTTTTACCACACGCCCTATCTCACCACTGAGAGCCTGGACGTCTTACAGCGCTACAACGTGCAATACGTGCTCACCTCCAGTGGCAGCGACGTAGACCTGCAATTGCGACTCGCACCTCAATGGTTCGAGTGGTTGATGGACGATCAGTCCTTCAGCCTCTACGCAGTGCATCATATGCCCAGCGTCACGCCCGCTATCCTGGGTAACAGCGCCCTGGTGGGGCGCCGCTGGGAAGACGCCGAGGGATTCTACCGGACAGCATTGGAACAGGACCCTGGCGACTGGCTGGCGCTGGTCGGCCTCGTCCAAGTCGCTCATGCCCAGGGACGGTTCAGTGAGGCGCTGGCAAGATTGCAGCAGATATCCGACCAGATTGATCTGCCCATCCTCCATTACCGCCTGGGGCTGCTCTACGCCGAACGCGGACTTATCGAGGAGAGTATTGCCCAGCTTGACCAGGCCCAACGCGCTGCTCCTCGAATTACCCGCTTCCATGTGGCCCTGGGAGATGCCTGTCTGGGCGACGGGCAGGATAGCTGCGCAGCGGCACAATTCGAGGCGGCTACCGCCAACGAAGCCTGGCCCGACGATGCCGCCCGCCTCATTGCCCAGGCTGATCTGTGGCGTCGACGCGGGCGAATCGACCAGGCCCTTCCCCTTTATGAACAAGCTGTCGATCTCAGACCCAGCGAATACAACCAGTTTGTGCTGGCTGGTGCCTATCGGGAGGCTGGCCAGTTCGATCGGGCCGAGGATCTAGTGCACGCCCTGCGGGCCAGAAGTCCGTTCTCAGCCGACGTTGCCCTGACCGCGGCAGCCATGATGGCCGCCCAAAATAAGGTGGATGTCGCCCTGGCTATGTACAGGTACGCCATCTGGCTTCAGGACATTGTGGCCCAAGAGACCACCGAAACACGCTTGGCGCTGGCCCAAACCCTGCTGGACGCTAACCGCCTGGACCAGGCTGGACGTCAGATCGACCGCCTGCTGAGGCTATCTCCGTATAACGCCTCCGCCTTCCGGCTCCAGGGAGACCTCTACTACAGACAGGGCCAGTTTGAACAAGCTGTTGATGCTTATCAACGCGCCTTCCAACTCGACCCCACGCAGATTGATGTGTACGTCTCGCTGAGTGACCAACTGCGGCGGCACGGCGGTCGGCCTGTGGAGATTCTGGAGCTACTCCGCGCAGCAAGTGACATCAACCCAGACGAAGCCACCCTGTTGATAGCCCTGGGTGATCAACTACAGCGCATCGGAGATCTGGAAGCCGCCGTCGATGTGTATCGGTCAGCCCTGGACACGCTTGACCCATACACGCTGACACCCCAATTGCGCTCGCGACCGATCGGGCAGAGCCGCGCTTTTGCCTATGCGCGCCTGGCCAGAGCCTACGAAGACCTGGGGCAATTGGAGCCGGCCATGAACTACTACAAGGCCGTCACCACCGCCGCCCCCGATGTGCCCTGGACACACGTCCTGCTGGGTGATGCCTTGCGCCGCCGCAACGATGTCGTCGCTGCCGAGGCCAGCTATCAGCGTGCCATCCAGCACGATGCCACGTACGTGGAAGCCATCGTACGGCTGGCCGACTTGCTAAATGCCCGCGGCAAGACGGCCGAGGCAGATGGCTTATATGAGCAGGCACTCCAAATCGCCCAATCTCAATCCGAGTTTGGGCAGCAAGCCGCCGGCGCCATTGGGGTATCATCTTCCGGCGACGGGCAGGCCACGTCGTCCCGCCCGCCTGCCTACGCCCTGGAGTCGGACGAGACCACTGCATCCAGCAGCCGCCTTGCGGCGGATCGGACAACCTCAAACGACTCCGACATCCCCGCCCAGATACGCCAGGCCGACGAAGTGGTGAATGCGGTCGGTGTGTTGGCTCGTCTCTATCAGGTGCACGATCAGAGCGACCAGGCCATCCAACTCTACCAACAGACCATCCAAGAAGGCGACATCCAGGGCTGGTCGCCCATCATCCTGGCACAATTCCACAAGGGCTTGGGTGATGTCTATCTGGCCCAGGGCCGGCTCGACCTGGCGACGCAGGCATACCAGCAGGCCGTCGACCTGGATAATTGGTCGCCCGATGCACGGCTGGCTCTGGCAGAGGCATTCTCTGCACAAGGCGACTCGGCAAGTGCCCTGCACCACCTGAGAACAGCCGTCGACGTAGCTCCTGGTTCGGTTGAGGCCCAGGTGGCCCTGGCGCGGGCTCTCGATCAGCAGGGAGGCCACGACCAGGCACTGAAGATCTACCAGGCCACAGCCCGAGACCACCCCGGAAACCCACGTGCCACCCTCGCCCTGGCCCGGGCGCTGCAGGACCGCAGTCGCTGGGATGAGGCAGAACGCACCTTCCGCGAGACGATTGACGTGAATGCCGGCACCGCCGAGGCTTACATCGGACTGGCTGAACTCTCCATCGACCTGGCCCGCTACGCTGAGGCCGAGACGCTGTTGCGGCAGGCTGTAGAAGTCGATCGCCAGAACGTAGGTCCTTTTCTGCACCTATTTGAGCTGGACCAGCGACGCGGCAACCCGGACCACGCGCTGGTATGGTACCAGCAAGCCGCCGCCATGCCCCAGGCAGGCCAGGCTATCAACGCCACATTGTACGATTCGCTGTTGCGCTACGCCGACTATGACACAGCGCTGGTCTACGTTCAAGAGGCATTGCAGGCGCGACCTGACGACGTCGATTTGCTCTATCGCCTGGCCCAAATTCAGCGAAGGCTGGGACGATATGCGGAAGCGGATGCAACCCTGGCCGAGGCTCAGCGTCTGAATCAAACGGATAGCCGTCTCTACGCCGAAATGGCGGAACTTTATCTGGCCCAGGGCCAGCCGAGAACAGCGCTGGTCCTCTACGAGCAAGCAATTGAGCTCCAGCCACGCGAAGAATCCTATTATCTGGCTGCCAGCCAGATTTGGGCCGCCCAGGGCCGTCTGGGGCAGGCGCTGGCCGTGCTCCAGGCTGGCCAGACCCGCGTCCGCCAGCCAGCCGTCCTGTATGCAGCCATGTCCGGCCTGCAGCTACGACAGGGAGCTTCAGAACTGGCCATGGCTACACTCCAGCAGGGAATACAGGATGTAGGCGAGGATCCTCAACTCCTCCTGGCCCTGGCCAGCTACTACGAATCGCGGGGTGATTTTGACCAGGCCGAACAACACTACACCCAGGCGCTCGAACGCCAGCCTTACGCGGCGGCGCTGCGTGTCGCTCTGGCCGATATATACCGTGGCCGCGACCAGATCTCAGCAGCCTTGAAACACTATGAGCAGGCTGTGGCTCTGGAGCCAGCCAATCCTGGCTATCATCTAGCGCTGGCCGATGCATATCACCAGGCTGAGCGAGACGAAGAGGCAGTCCAGGCCTATTCCCGGGCGCTGGCGCTGGCACCCACCCTAATCGACGCCTATATGGGTCTCGCCAGTCTCTATCAAGACCAAGAACGCTGGGACGACGCTCAACTCGCCTATGAGCGAGGGTTGGCCGTGGCGCCCACGTCGGGAGAGTTGCTGACCGAATACGGAGCTTTTCTGCTCAGCCGTGGGGATGAGGAGCAGGGGCTGGCCCTACTTGATCGGGCGGCTCAAGTAGGGCCCACCGCCGCCGCTCTGACCGCTCGGGCTGCGGTCTATGCGGAACTGGGTCGCGTCGAAGATGCCATACAGGACCTGCAGGCTGCCCTGGACAAAGAGCCGGGACACGTTGACGCCTTGCTGGCCCTGGGGGATCTGTATCGCGAGCAGGACGACCCCGACAGCGCGCAGCGAGAATACGAAGAGATCGTCGCGCTCACGCCGGGGGTGGCTGTTGGTTACCTGCGCCTGAGCGCCCTGGCCAACGAGCAAGGAGACGAGGAGGAAGCCGAACGTTATCTCGAAGCAGCCCGCCAGGCAGAGCCGGGCTCGCTGATCAACCCGGACGACACCCAGGAAGAGACCGGAGATTAGCCTGTCCTATGTGCACCCGCCACGCCCGGGCAGGCGCACATAGGCAGATTGGAGATTAGTCTATGCTGTTCAGATTAGCTGTGTTGACTAGGCGGACAATCAAGTTAGCTATAATTGCCCTTTTGTTCCTATCGAGCACCCCGCCAGTCCCGCTGGCACACGCGGGACCCGTAACGCAAGAAGACCTGGTGAGCGACTTGTGGCTTGACATCAGCCTGGGACCGCCGTTAATCGACTGGTTCAACCAAGTAGCACGGCCCAACGACATCGCCCGCATCGAGCGCATCCAGCAGATTAGCCTGCTCGACGAAATCACGACCGGGCGCAAGTTGGTGGTGTTCAAATCAATCGAAGATGCGGAACAGGTCTTGCCCCATATAGCCGACAAGATAGACATCGTCGGCTATAACCTGGAGAACGGACAATACAACCGGCCCTTGGAGAAGGCCAATCCAGTTGACAGCGTGAAGCGTATGCAGGAGTTGGCCAGCGAATACGATTTGTTGCTCGCCTTTGGGCCGGATCACGAACTTGCCATAAGCGATGGTGTCGCCGTAGCCCCCTACGTCGATATTTTCGTTCTACAGGTGCAAAGAGTGCAGACCGAGCCCGCCAAGGTTTCTAGCTTCGTATGGCCCTTGATCCCACAGTTGCGCCGAGCTAACCCTGATATCGAAATCAGCGTACAAGTGCGCACCGAGGGCGATGTCACCGAGATTACTGCGCTGATTGACGCCCTGAGCGACCAACTGGACGGTGTTTCCATTCTCACCAGCCCTGAGACAGTGGAGACCGCCGAAGCGCTGGTGTTCCAACTGCAAACCAGTGAAGATACCATAGCTGGGCCACTTGAAGATACCAGAGTCAGACCAGCGGTGCGCTTGACGCCTACCCCCGTGGCAGCAGTCCAAACAGTCAAACCAGGGCAAGTCTCGGCCGAACCCGAAGCTGCCGGTCTGTCGTGCCCGCTTATGGTCGTGGGCGCATTCATTGCAGGCGGCATAGGAGGTGGGGTGACGGCCGCCCTGATCTGCGCCCGAAAAGGAGCGGACAGGACGGCAAATGGCCGGCTATGACTGATATCAGCGAGCCTCGCGAGCGTCGTCCCATGCTGCCCGCCGCAAACTGGAGCGCCGTCGCGCCAGCGCTGCGCTCTCGCAACTTCCGCCTCTTTTGGTTTGGCCAAAGCCTCTCCCTGATAGGCACCTCTTTGCAGGTCCTAGCCGAGGGCTACCTGATCTACCAGTTGACCCAGTCCACGCTTTGGCTGGGCATGGTGCCCTTCTTTGCCTTGCTGCCCGTGGTGCCCATCTCCTTCTTGGGCGGTGTCCTCATCGATCGCGTGCCACGCCGCAAGCTGATCATCGCTACCCAGATCGGCCTGATGGCCCAGGCTGCCATCTTCGCTATCCTGACCCTCACTGGCAGAATCAACCAATGGCACATCCTCGTCCTCTACTCCGTCTTCGGCGCATTGCTCGCCATCGACCATCCCGCCCGGCGTGCCTTCCTGGTCGACCTGGTCAGGCGTGACGAACTGGCCAACGCGGTGGCTCTGAACGCCACCAGCTTTAACGTGTCCAGCCTGGCAGGCTACGCCCTATCCGGGTTGCTCATCGCGACCATCGGCGTGGGCGGCACCATGCTGATCAACGCTGCTACGTATTTGTTTCCCGTCTTCGCGCTGGCCGCCATTCGTGTCCCGGATATCGGCCAGGATACTGTGCGGACCCCCTTCAAAGCTGCCCTATCCGAGGGGATTGTCACCCTCTGGAGGCGGCCTAGCATCCTGGCCACCATCAGCCTGATGGCTATAGCGGGTGGCCTGGCTTGGCCCGTCTTCGGCATGATGCCCGCCTTTGCCAAGGACGTACTGAAGGTCGGCTCAGTTGGCCTGGGATTGTTAATGGCGGCCGGTGCCCTGGGCTCGGTGCTCGGCACCTGGGTCGTGGCCAAACTGGGCGTGCATCGCCGCGGGCGCAGCCTTGCCGGGGCCAGCCTGCTCCTGCCGCTCCTGGTCATGGGCTTTGCACTGACCAAGAATATGCTGCAAGCTTGCCTGCTGTTGGTCGCCCTAGGGCTGGTGCTGCTCGTGCTACAGAGCCTGACCATCACCCTGGTGCAAATCAATATTCCCGACCGGGTGCGCGGCCGGGTCATGAGTGTCTATAGCCTGCTGCACGCCGGCTCGGACACGGGCGCCAATCTGTTGATCGGCGGCGCGGCGGTCTTTCTGACACTGCCGCTCGCTCTGGGCTTGGGCGGCCTGGCCGCCTTAATCTACGCACTGGCATTAGCAGTTGCCGTGCCATCCGCGCGCCGCCTCGACTAGGAAAAGCACTGGCATTAGTATGCTACGCCACCTACCCCCCACCGCCGTACCTATCAGCGGGTCCGACCTGCGCCGCGGGCTGAATCCGCCTCAGCGGGCCCGAACTCAGTTTGAGGCGGCCCTGGGCGGGTACCTCAGCGCCCGTGCCTGCAAGCTGGCTGCCTCAGGACGCACAGCCCTGTACCTGCTGCTCAAAATGCTGAGCCACCACTCGGACCGCAAGGAAGTGGTGATGCCCGCCTATACCTGTCCCGCGCTGGTTAGGGTGACGCTGGACGTGGGGCTACAGCCACGCTTTGTTGACATCTCGCCCAATACCTTGGCCTTCCAGGAGGGCCGCCTGGAGGCGAGTGTCGGCCCGCGCACACTGGCTGTGATCTGCGTGCATCCCTTTGGCATACCGCAGCCGGTGGAGCACGTCCGGACGCTGGCCCACGCGGCTGGGGCCGTGATTATCGAGGATGCCGCTCAGGCGATGGGCGCCCGGCAGAGGGAACAACCCGTCGGGACGCAAGGCGATTTTGGCGTGTTCAGCTTGGGGCCGGGCAAGCCCCTCTCCACGGGCGGCGGCGGGGTCCTGTGCGCCCAAGACGAGCATCAGGCCGAGCTCTTGGAAGTGACCTGGGAGGGTCTCCCCTCCCCCTCAGCGGCGGCCTCGGCCTGGACGCTGTCCCGTCTCGCCCTGTTTACCTTGGCATTCCACCCTACCGGCTGGTGGCTGGCCACCCGCGGGGGTCTGCACCGTGTTGGCGATCAAGAAGCCAGTTGGGGATACAGCCTGCGCGGGCTCAGCGACGCACAAGCCGCCGTCGGTATGGCGCTCTTGGACAGGCTGGACGCCATCAACCGCCAGCGGCGCGAGAACGCCGGCCGGATCATGGAGCGCCTAAATGAGATAGAATTCGTTCACATCCCCCCGCCCACGCCGACGGGGGAGCCCATCTACCTCCGTCTGCCCCTACTTGTCGACGACGAGGCACGGCGCGAGCGACTGTTCCGGCGCTTGTGGCAGGCCGGCATTGGCGTGGGCCGCATGTATCGGCACCCCCTACCCCACTACTTCCCTCAGGTGACCACGGACACCTACCCGGGCGCCAGCCATATAGCCCGCCACCTGTTGACCCTGCCCACGCACCACTACCTGACCGATGCAGACGTGGAGCACATCGCCCGCGCCTTTCAGGTAGAGCTCTCTGCTGGGTAGTGTGCCAACATCATCGCTGTTTACGGGTTCAATCAAGCCCCTGCCTACTCGTCCGTCTCCTCGGCAGCTTCGGAAATCTCGGCTGCCGCGCCCAGCTCAGCGGCCCCCTCGGCTACCTCGGCAGCCAGGTCCC
>Ga0209536_100012862_pt1 | contig 12126 bp, 12 predicted proteins | sample DeeMarSeWOR28_12_FD_187461 | JGI IMG/M metagenome (GOLD analysis project Ga0209536, IMG submission 187461) | Marine sediment microbial communities from White Oak River estuary, North Carolina - WOR-2-8_12 (SPAdes) (version 2) | ecosystem: Environmental > Aquatic > Marine > Intertidal zone >...
CTCATGGATTTATGCGGTTCCTCGCTTTTGAGTCCCTCTGGGCCCTCATTGTGTTGAACGCCCGGCCATGGTTCAGGGACCCCTTCTCGCTGCACCAGATCGTCTCCTGGATTCTCCTTGCCGGGTCAGCCGCACTCGCCCTGGGAGCATTCCTGAAGCTGAGCTCAGCGGGTAAACCCCTTCCTGTCCCTGCAGGCTCACCCCTCTTCAAAATCGAGAACACTTCCGAGCTGGTCTCCACCGGCATCTACGGCAGGATCCGCCACCCCATGTATGCCTCTCTGATCCTCCTGGGATGGGGTGCTGCACTGAAGAGCTCCTCGTTCTGGAGCCTGACCGTAGCTCTTGTGGCAACCGCGCTCCTCTTCCTGACGGCGCGGACCGAGGAGCTCGAGAACCTGGAGCGGTTCGGCCAGCCATATGATGACTATATGGAACGGACCAAAATGTTCGTCCCTGGCCTGCTCTGAGCATGCCCCGGATGCGAAGCCTGCCTGTCCCCTGCTACGGCAACTCCGGTCTCAACGTCATCGAAGACATTGATGTCGATTTCTCGGTGGATTTCCCTCCCCCTGATCCATACCGTGGGCAGAAGGACAAGTGAGGAGATGCTCTGACTATGCCCACCCTACCATCGATCCGCGAGATGCAGCGCGCCTACCGGACCAGCGATGACTCCTACGATGGGATCTTCTACCTCGGGGTGCGAACCACCGGGGTATTCTGTCGCCCTTCGTGCGGAGCAAGGAAACCCCTTGCCCGAAACGTGGAATACTTCGCCACACCACGCGAGGCGCTCTTCGCGGGCTATCGTCCCTGTAAACGGTGCACCCCGCTCGCTGCCCCAGGGGCTCTCCCGGAATGGGTGCAACGGCTTCTGCGTGAGGTCGACAGAAATCCCGGCACCCGCATCAAAGACGAGAACATTCGACGCATGGGACTCGATCCCGCGCGCGCAAGACGCTACTTTCAGCGCCAGTACGGCATGACATTCCATGCCTACTGCCGCAGCCGACGCCTCGGGCAAGCACTCGAACAGATACGCACAGGCGCACGCCTCGATGACGTTGCGCTTGGCTATGGATACGATTCCCACAGTGGATTTCGAGAGGCATTTACCCGCACGTTTGAAACCTCACCCGGCAAGGGCCGAACCGTCCAGGCCATCCTGGTCGCATGGATCGAGAGCCCCCTTGGCCCCCTGCTCGCTGCCGCCAATGCAGAGTCTCTTCTCCTTCTTGAATTCACCGACAGGCGGATGCTTGAGAACCAGTTCCGGTCGCTTCGCCGACATTTTCGAATGCCCATCGTTCCCGGTGAGAACGCTGTCCTGGACCTGCTGAAGAAGGAACTCAAAGGCTATTTTGCCAAAACACTCTCCAGCTTTTCAGTCCCACTGCTCTATCCAGGGAGCAACTTTCAACGTCGAGTCTGGAGCGAGTTGCTGCGCATTCCCTACGGAACGACGCTCTCGTATGAGGATCTGGCATCACGGGTGGGATCGCCAAGGGGTCAGCGCGCCGTCGGCCACGCCAACGGACTCAACCGAATCGCCATCATTATCCCCTGTCACAGGATCATCGGAAAGAGCGGAGCCCTCGGAGGATACGGAGGCGGCGTATGGAGAAAGCGGGCCCTGCTTGAAATCGAGCAGGGCTCTCAGGCGCCGGCTGAATCAGTGAGCCGGAGGCGAATTTTTTCCCGGCTCCCTCTGAACCGATGTGCTGAGACACCAGCCCGAAGTCCCGCTTGAAGACGCTGCTCATGGTGCCACTCCTCGCCGGTGCGCTCTCCTGCGCGTCGGCCCCACCCCCGGGGGCCGAAGACCTGTTGCACGATCTGGAGCTCGACGGCGGACCGGGAGGGGCCGTCCTGGTAAGCCGGGACGGGAGTGTCGTGTTTACCCGAACCTTCGGCCTTGCAGATCTCGAGCAAGGGATACCGATTACCGAAGCGACGAACTTCAGGCTCGCCTCGGTCACCAAGCAATTCACCGCCACCGCCATTCTGATCCTCGTCGAGCGGGGCGACCTCGCACTCGACCAGCCCATCAAAGAGTTCTTCCCGGATCTGGCCCCGGCTGCACGAGGCATCACAATCCGGCACCTCCTCACGCATCACTCGGGCATTGTCGCATACGAAGATCTGATAGCTGACACCGCCACTATCCCCGTTCTGGATCGAGATGTCCTCCGGCTCGTTCTGCCGGTTGACAACACGTACTTCGCGCCGGGAAGCGACTACCGTTACAGCAATACGGCGTACGCCCTTCTGGCACTGATCGTCGAACACACATCAGGGATCTCATTTGCTGAGTTCCTCAAGAAGGAGATCTTCGGACCGCTGGGCATGGATGGCACCGTCGCCTTCCAGCAAGGGCTTTCCACGGTCCAGGACCGGGCATATGGCTATTCCCCCGACCCGGACAGGCTCGGCACGTATGTGAGGACAGACCAGAGCATGACCAGCTCAGTTCTGGGCGATGGAGGCATCTATTCCTCGATCCGCGATCTCAGCATATGGAATAACGCCCTTGCCTCAGGCTCCGTTCTGTCGGCCCCAACGCTCCACCAAATGCTCTCACCGCAGGTAGCCATCGACCAGGGGACGCGCTGGTACGGCCTGGGGTGGTACATCCGCGCCGTCGGACGGGACACAGTAACCTTTCACGGGGGCTCAACGGTCGGCTTCCGGACCTACATCCTGCGCATCCCTGCGTCCTCCTCCGCAGTGATCGCCCTCTTCAACCGATCAGATGTCGACCCCGAGCCACTCGCTTGGAAGCTGGCGCAGGTCTTCGACCTGCTCCCGTGACCCGCACCAGAAAGCTGACCATCGCACCGGATCTCCTCCTGTGTAAGAAGGCCTGCTTACCGAGGCCGCATCAGAAGCATGCCCCCAAGCTCGGTTCCAGGTACCTAATCCCAGCGGAGAGGCTCCGCCCGAGAGCCGATCCGCGGGCGCCGGGCTCACCTCATGGCACGGATTATCGAACCCTCCTAGCGTCATGCCCCTCCCATTCGCGAGGCGAGGTGCATCGTGATTCCACGATTGATAGCTCCGGGCAAGGCGAAGAGATCAAACATCGCCAGGATAGGCAACATGGGGCCGACGAGGACGTTCAGGGAAGTCGAGAGGTCTCCGGAGAGGGAGAGTTGCGACGACAAATCACGGCGACGACGAGTGCTCACCATGGGGCTGGAGGGGTCGGGAACCCTAGAGCCCAGCTGAAGGGCGATTGGATGACCCGTTGCGCTGAGCGAGATGCTGCGAGGAGACAGGCAGTGAGCAGGCGCCTGTACCTGTGGATCATCCGCTCGAGGTCGCGCTCCTTTGAAGCACGAGCAGAGAAAGATCGTCGAGTTTTTTTGACTTTCCGCGGAAGCTCTTGAGGTCCTGTACAATCGCCCCGACGATCTGATCGGGGGAAAGCGAGCGCAGCCCGGCGAGTAGGCCCACAAGGCGATCCAGCCCATACTCATGATCCGCCGCGTCCCGGGCCTCCGTGAGGCCGTCGGTGTAGAGCAGAAGAGAATCCCCCGGAGCGATCCTCACCTCTCGGGATTGATAGCTTGTCGCACAGAACATCCCCAGAGGGACACCGGTCGAGTCAATGCTCGTCACTCCATCGAGCCCAAGGAGGATCGGCGAAGGGTGGCCTGCCGCTGCGACTTCGACACCCTCATCGCCACGGACAAGCCCGCACGCTATGGTTGCAAAGTAGCGAGACGTTGTCCCTTCACAGAACAGCCGATTGGCCTGTTCCAGCAGGCGGCCAAGCGGGACGGAGGTTCGCGTGAGCGTTCGGAAGATTGCATGGAGATTGGACATGAGAATCGATGCCGCCACACCTTTCCCTGTAACGTCACCCACCAGAAAGAGAAACGCATCACGGGAGGGATCTGAAACGAGGATGTCCAGGTAATCCCCACTCACAGAACCGGCAGGCTCATAGAAGTACGCCGCGGTCCAGGACCTGGACACAGGACCCTGCTTCGGCAGGAGTGCCGTCTGAACCTGGTAAGCAAGGTCGAGATCATACTCGAGCATCCGTTGCTCGGTCGCCGTGAGATGGTCCAGACAGTTCCGAATCAACGGGTTTACGAGGAGGCGTTCCTCCTCAATGGAGTCATGGCAGGTTTCGCACTTGCCGTAAGTACCGTTGTTCACCCTCTCCAGGGCTGCATCGACCTCCCTGAGGAGACCGACGAGCTGATCCTCCCTCCCGACCTGTGAGATCGCCTGTTGGAGACTCTCCCGTCGTTGTCCGAGCTGCTCTCGAAGCACATCAGCCGAGGCTCGTTCCATATCGAAGCTCCTCATTACCCGCGAGGAAACACGTGGGGCCCGATAGTGAATATACGGGCCCCCAAGAGAAAATGATGCGCCTGACAAGTCCCTGGGTCATGGCTTGCGTCGGGTGTAGGTAATCTCCATGACCTTCGTGTTCGGCTCTCCAATCGCCATATCATGTATCTCGAACACGTGCTTGTCCTGATCCAGAATGCGCGTCACATACTTCACAGTCTTCCCGATCTCTCCGGTTGTCCATTCATCCATCTTGCCGAACATCGTCAGGACAGATCCGTCCTGGTTCATGTGTCCATCCATCGTGGCAATGCCGGTCCCCGCATCGTCAATCCAGATTCCGACGTACTTTTTCGCGTGGTTGTCGTACCCGGTCAACGACATCCCGTTCATAGGACGTCCCATCATCTCACCCCGAAAATCCTGCCGGAGATATCGTCCCCCCATGATCCACAAGTATTCCGCGGTGCCGCGGCTAATCTGTGGATCCTCCCCCATCATTATACGGGATTCGGTGTCCCAGACGCCTTCGAGGGCTGAGAGCCTCGTGTGCATCTCTCCTGGAGTGGCAATCTCCTGCCATTTTGCCATCATCTCCTGCATCATCCGGGCCTCTTCGTCCGGCCCCGGCGGTGTTTGCTCTTGCGCCGGGGCTGATCCGAATACAAGCAACGCGACGGAGGCAAGACTAATCAGCAGTTTCATCGACACCCTCCCTGAGTACGTGAGTAGGATTGATAGTGGTGCTACCAACAGAACCTTCAGGAGCCGGGATTTGTTCCTGCGGCTGGTGCAGGCTGGGCGGCGAGGCGAAGAAGCTTGGTTTTCTGTGTAGGATTAACTATAGTGATAGTTTACGGATCCGCGCTAATGCGGCCGACATATTCCACCACCAACGGATACTCATGAAGGCCTCTATAGCTGTGCTCGTTTTGATTTTTGCAGCAGGGTGTGAGTCCACAGGAGAGAAGCAGGTGATACTCGAAAGCCAGAAGGACAAGGTTAGCTATAGCATCGGCGTGAACATCGGCAGGAACCTGAGCCAGGACTCGATTTCCTTCAATCCCGATGCGCTGCTGAAGGGACTCCAGGACGCGTCGCTCGACAGCACCGATCGCCTGATGACCGACAGCGAAATGCAAACCACCCTGATGGCACTTCAGGATTCGATGCAGAAGAAACAGATGGAGGACGCGCGCGTGACCGGAGAAAGGAACAAACTCGAGGGCGAAGCTTTTCTTGCGGAAAACGGGAAGAAGGAGGGCGTAGTTGCACTCCCCAGCGGTCTCCAGTACAGGGTCATCAAAGAAGGGACAGGCAACGCCCCCGCTGCCACCTCCACGGTCACGGTCCACTATCGCGGGACGCTCCTGGACGGAACGGAGTTTGACAGCTCCTACAAACGTGGTGAGCCTGCGACCTTTCCGCTCAACGGCGTCATTTCGGGCTGGACGGAGGGGCTTCAACTGATGAAGACGGGCGCAAAGTATGAGTTCTTCATCCCCTCAGACCTTGCGTACGGCGAACGAGGATCGCGCGGTGCGATCCCGCCGAATGCCACACTGATCTTCGAAGTCGAGCTTCTGGATGTGAAGTAGCACCGGTACGTCTCACCAGAGCCCCTGCCGCCCGAACGGGACGGCAGGGGCCTTTTCTTCACTGTCCCGACAGGACCTCCCTGCGCGCCGTCCAAGCTTGCCGGTGGCGAAGGCCGCACGGGAGAAGATCGCGTTCCCCGAGGGAACAACAGAACGAGGCGGCTACACCCCCAGGGCCTCCAAGAACGTATTAACCTGCTCGAAGGCGTCTCTCATCGTGGCAGCCCTCTCCTCTTCGTCCATAACCTCGAGGAAGGAAGCCACACTCGAAGGTCCAGCATCACGGGCATTGCGGAACTTGCTTCGGATCCTCTGAAGAGCCTCGCGAACAAGTTCATGATTCCCCAGCGGCTCGAAGAGCCTGGCCACCGCCGCCGGCCCTCCATTGTGGTGCGTGAGGCAGAAATAGATGTCATAGGCGTCTTTTGCCTTCCTGCGGTTGCCCAGCGCGATCCCTTTCATTACGATGCTTGCCTCGACCTCACTCACACGCACCTCGATTTTCTCGGACCGGCCGTCAGGAAGAATCCTCTCAACCGACAAGAGGCTGCTCAGACGGAATGCAAGATCTGAGCCCCGGGCCTTGATCGCGGTGATGTCCCGAACGGTTGAGAAGCGATCATCCAGCGGGGAACCATCGTACTCGGGGACCAGAAAATCTACGCGCACCGGTATGGGCAGTTGGCCATCGAGCGCAACTTCTTTCACGAAAGAGAACGGGATGCGATCATGCGGCTTGTAGCCGTGGGATTCGAGCAGCCGGCGAACAGCAGAAAATGAGGTCTCCCTGTTGCTCTTGGTGTCGAGCAGCAGATCGACGTCGAAGCTCCCAAGGTGCGTGGGACCGTATCGCAGATAAGGGACCCACCCACCAATGAGGACGACGCAATCGCGGTGGTCTGACAGGACTTTGAAGACATCTGTCAGCACTGCGTGGGCCGCTTCTACCCCCCGCGCGGTGTGATCTATGGATGGGTCCACTGGGGCTCCAGCACTTCGTGCATGAGAAACTCTGCCGCTTCCTCTCCCCTCGCCTCGTAGCCGTTCAGATCGAGGTAGAGCTGGATGGCTGAGACCACCTGCGCGCCGCCGATCTCCCGGGCGCCAAAGAGCACTCCCGCGTCAAAGGGTTCCAGGAGTATGACGTTCGGTCCCGAAGCGACCGGTTTGAGGCCGAGATCTGAGCCGATCTCCTCCAGATCACCTTTCACATACACAAAAGCCTTGCCATATCGAACATGGGGCGCCACTCGTGCCGCCCCCGAGAACAACCCCAGGGCGTATGAGACACCGTTGTCTCTGCAGTACGCTGAGGCGCGGGCCTCAAACTGAGGTATCCCCTCAAGCGCGTAAAACTCTCGGATCCTGTTCCTCCTGTAGGTGTAGTGGCTCGACCAGAGCCGGAGAAGGCCGTGGGGAGAGTGTGCCCGGATTGATTTGCCTCTGCTTTCTACGAGCTCTTCATCGAGAAGGCGCTGCCGCAGTGCCGAGGCAAGACCAATGCTGACCCCAGCCGCCCGGGCCAATTCCTGAACCTGCCACCAGTGCTGGGTGTCCGAAAGGAGAATCCTTGAAATCCGGCTCGACTTCGGCGAGAAGAGCGACTTCAGGCCACGAGAAGCCGGGAATCTATTCACCCTACCTCGGATTTCGACAAATGCGTTGCCGGGGGCCAGCCGGCAATTCCCTGCCAGGTCGATGCATCCAACTCCTTCCTCAGCACAGACATCGATGCCATTGTCTGATGTAAAGGGTGCGATCACGATGGGGTAGGCTCGGCGCTCGGGATCCTGCCTCCTTAACGTAGCATGCAACTCGGAGCAGGCGAGCCGGAGCATGCGGGGATACCCCTGAGTAACAACCTCGAAAAGAAGTGGTGTCTTCGCGACCGAGGAGCCTGATCTCAGCACCAGGACGGATTCGAACCGCCGGTGGGATGTAGTCCCCTCGGGAAAAGACTCAATGCTGGCACCAGGTATTCGGGAGAACGCGGAAAAGACGGCGTCCCTAACGTCACGCGAACGGTTCACTCTACCATCTTTAGTATATTGTTATATTTAGCAATTGCTGAATATACGTATTTAATGAAATACAATCAAATCATAGATTTTGTGGTCACTATATACTATCAGCAGCAGTTGAAACTTCAAGTGCAGTGATAAAGCAAGAACCGAGCCAAGAAATTGGGAAAACGTCAGCTGCATGCTGCCTGTTACCCATGTCCCCACCAACCTCATTTCAGGGAGATATTGACACGGGGCTGGAAGAAGTTGACTGTGACTGCTCCTTGAACCCTCTCAAGACCCGTGAATCCCGTCGAACTCCAGCGGAAGGCTCACAACCTCCCTCTCCCACTGCACGGCCTCAAACCTACGGTCAGCCCTCCCGCAGAATCTCATTCGGGCTTGTTCCTCCGATTCAGAGTTCGCACTGTCGAGGTCCGGAAGGTTCACCTATTTGCGCTCGGATTTCGTGGCTTCTTCTCGCTCTGCCTGCTTCGTCTTGGCCTCCTCTGTGCGCTTCCTCAAGCTCCACACACTTTTGGACGATCTCGACCTGAGCTTCCTGACCTTCGCCAAGACGATTTGCTGCCTCCGTTCGATTTTGGTCTGGCGTGCTTCGGCAGCCGCTTTCTCGTTCTGAATCATCAAGAGCTCCCGGTCTAGCGCCTCTACTTCCCACCACAAGATCCGCTCTGGCTCCTGAAGGTTCCCCTGTGCTCCCGCCTGACGGGCAGTGAAGAACAACTGCACCAGGGAAGGGGCGAAAGACCTCCGCAACTGCAGCTCATCCAGATGGGGCACGACATTGAAGGTGACAGGATAGTGCTGTCATCTCTCTCGGAGGGACGTTTCCTGAGAGAGGAGTAGTGCCAAGCCGGGCTTGTAAGGAGACTTCACACTTCGATCGATGGCATGGCGAAGACCGACAGTCTGGTTCTCTATCGTCACGTATTCTATCCTGACCCGATCGGGGCGATCCCTGCATCAGTCTACCAGGCAAGGTGATCTCCACGAGTGACACTCATGCCGTTTTTCCACCATCTCGTCGCAAATCCTCCGCCGCCACCTCCTCTCAAACGTAGAACTATCAGGAACCGTAGATCCTCACCTTGTATAACCTACTCCGGGAGCGCCTATGAACCAGTGGACCGCGTTGACCCGTTCTCTGGCCATTGCCATTGTTCTGGTCCTTCTGTTCAAGCCGGCCGCCAGCGAAGGTAATGGCAAGATTCCCGTCACCACATCCTCCCAAGCCGCTCTTGTGGCTTTCCAGAAGGGGCAGGATCTCGTCGACAGGCTTCGCCTGACAGATGCCATCGCGCACTTTCGGAAGGCAACTGAGCAAGACCCGAATTTCGCTCTCGCCCACCTGTACCTGGCCCTCACGTCCCCCACCGGCACAGAATTCTGGGGCCATCTCAATGACGCGACCAACTTGATCGAGAATGCCTCAGAAGGCGAAAAGCTCTGGATCGCCGGGGTCCAGGCAGGAGCGTACGGTGATCCCCTGAAGCAGCGGGATCTCTATGCCAAACTTACCGCGCTCTATCCCGACGATGAGCGAGCACATACTCTCTTGGGCATCAACTACTTCGGGCAGCAAGACTATGAAAAAGCGGCTCAACACCTTCAGAAAGCCGTCGAGATTGCCCCGGAGTACACGGCTTCGTACAACCAGCTGGGTTATGCCTATCGCTTTCTGAATCGCTTCGAAGACGCCGAGCGCGCGTTCAAGAAGTACACCGAGCTTCTCCCGGACGACCCCAACCCGTACGATTCCTACGCCGAGCTACTCCTCAAACTGGGCCGCTTCGATGAGGCAAGTGTCCAGTATCGGAAGGCTCTTTCGGTGGTATCCCATTTCCCGAATTCCCGCTACGGAATCGCCGCCGCCCTTGTATACCAGGGAAAGTACGCTCAGGCCCGAGAGGAGCTCAAGCAGGCGATCGATGATTCCAGGAACGACGGTGAGCTGCGAGGTGCGCTCTTCACACTCGCCGTGTCATATGTTCACGAAGGAAAGTCGGAGCTGGCTGTCAAGGAATTCGAGAAACAGTACGCCCTGGGGGAGAAAACCAACGACGCCGTGGCCCAGGCGGGGGATCTGATTGCCATCGGCAACATCATGCTTGAATCAGGGAGAGCCGATGACGCGCTCGGATACTTCAAGCGAGCGCTCGCCCTGGTGCACGAATCGGACCTCGCCGCGGAAGTCAAGGAGAATGCCTCCCGTATCTTCCGCTACAACCACGGCCGGGTTCTGGTCAAAAACGGCTATTACAATGATGCGGTGAAAGAGTCCGAAACGTTCCTGAAAGAAGCAGAGGCGCTCGGGAATGCGAACCAGATCCGTCTGGCGCACGAACTTGCCGGAATCATTGCGCTGGCGCGCAACGAATTCTCCTCAGCGATCAGAGAACTCCAGGAGGCATCACAACAGAACCCCTATAATCTCTTTCGCCTTGCCCAGGCCTATGCCGCCAGAGGCGATTCAGATACAGCGAGGGAATTCGCCCGGCGGGCAGCCCAGTTCAACTCCCTTCCGGCGCTCAATTACGCATTCGTCCGCTCCAGGGCCGAAACGATGGTGGGGGCTCTTTAGCTTGAAGCCTCGCTGCTCCCCCTCCTCAAGACGACCTGACCCGGGCCAGAGCGCCCGGGTCAGGTCAAGCTAAATTCGATGCGGACGAACATCACGCGCTCGTTCGCGTCGCGCCATCTCTCTCTGCTCTTCCACCCTCTGCCCGGAGTGTCTCCTGGGATCCGGTGCATTGGTTGACGCCTCGCTCCTACCAAGCAGATTCCTAATGGACCGTCGCCGCCCAGGTCCCCCACAATCGTTGAACTTGGTGCCTATTGATTGTATGTTTGACAGATTTTCGGTTCGAGGAGTGCTCACCTGCCGCACCGGCCGAGCTTTGAATGACAGCCCCGAGCCTCTGGAGGCAGACGTGCAAATCTCGTTCATCGAGACTTCCCCGGCTCTGTTCGAAGGAAGCTCCTCCAACCACCCGACCCTGACGTCCTTAACCCTCTCCATCTGATAACCTCGGAGCATCGACATGGAAGTAATCGATAGTCTGCCCATCTGGGTGATGGCACTTCTCATTTTTTTCCTTCGAATTCTAGATGTTTCACTCGGAACGCTACGAACCGTCGCAGTAGTCCAGGGCCGACTGGCAATCTCTGTAATGATCGGATTCGTAGAGGTTATTGTCTGGGCCATAGCTGTCTCCCAGGTCATCACGCGTGTCCAGGAGAGCCCGATCCTTCTCCTCGCCTTCGCCGCCGGATTTGCCGCAGGGAACGCCTGCGGCATCGCCCTTGAGCGGCTAATCGGTATCGGAATGGTCGTTGTCCGGATGATCGTCTCCAGCCAGCCGGAAGCGATCGCCGAGCGCATACGGTCGATGGGTCTGACTCTGACGAGCTTTGCAGGACAAGGCAGGGACGGAGCGCGAACGTTGATGTTCACCACCTGTACGCGCCGATCCCTTGATCGAGTGATCAACGAGGCTGCCACGCTGGATCCTCAGATCTTCTACACCGTTGATCGATTTTCTCAGACCGGCCATGTCGGCCCCTTCCCACATCCGACGGGCTGGCGCGCGATCTTCAAGAAGAAATGATCTCACCCCATGACCGTAAGCCGGTTCCGGAACGGGAGGACGGAGCAGAGAGAAGGATGGCTGTGATCCGAAAAGAGCTGCGCTCGGGGGGAGAATCCTTGGCGGCCCGCAAGTTGAACTCTGGAGCTCGTGCTACCCGATGCCGTCCCACGACAGTCGCAGGAAAGATGATGTTGCGCTTTCGCCTGTGGCTATAGGAGGAATGCACCGACGCCACGGTGAGTCGGTGTGTGAGCGGTCGCAGACCCGGGATTTTAGGCCGCAACCGGAGCTGTTGGTTCATCATCAGTACCCTAGGTATGAGTCTTGACTCACGGGACACTCCGGTCCCGTCCGCCACATGAAATCCGGATCGATCGCCGGCGTATCCTCGCGGTGCCGCAGCATCAGAGCGATCTTCCGTTCAAGCAACAGGCCGAGATTCTCTCCGTAGAGTGCGAAGTTCTCTCCCTCTGAGGCAACGGGAATCACCCCTACAGTAGTCTTGTTCCAGAGCTCGAGCAACTCCCCTGTGTTTCGAATCTCATCGTCGATCGTGGCCACCAGCTCGCGGCGAGCCCTGTTTCTGGCTTCGGGTGAGGCAGCCTC
>Ga0209536_100012863_pt1 | contig 12125 bp, 7 predicted proteins | sample DeeMarSeWOR28_12_FD_187461 | JGI IMG/M metagenome (GOLD analysis project Ga0209536, IMG submission 187461) | Marine sediment microbial communities from White Oak River estuary, North Carolina - WOR-2-8_12 (SPAdes) (version 2) | ecosystem: Environmental > Aquatic > Marine > Intertidal zone >...
ATCGCCGATAGCGATGGAAGAGGGGTTGCGGTTTGCGGTGCGTGAGGGTGGTCGTACGGTCGGCGCAGGTGTCGTCACCAAAGTAATCGAGTAATCGAATCCTGAGTGGACGATTCCTGGTGAGCGCAAGGGCTGAGAGATGCCGCGAGACAAAGTGATAATGGAGTGCACCGACTGTAAGAGTCGGAACTACTTCACTACGAAGAACAAGCGAAAGCACCCAGAACGTGTAGAGTGGCGCAAGTTCTGCCCGCGGTGCAGGACGCACCGTCCCCACAAGGAGACCAAGTAGCGATGAGTCTGGAGTTGGCGATCGGGTCTGCGGCGGGCGGCCTACTTGCACTGGCGTTGGTGGTTTGGCGCCAGCCTCTGATGGCATTCGCACAGCGGTCGACCGTGTACGTCCGCAACGTACGAGCCGAGATGAGGAAGGTTTCGTGGCCATCTTGGGACGACCTGCGCAAGTCGACAGTGGTGATCATTATCATCGTGTTTATCGTCGGGGCGATCATAGGGATCATGGACCTGATTTTCTCCAAGCTGCTGATTGATTGGCTTGGGCGGGCGTTCAGCGGGTGATCGGTACAGCCATGGAACACAGGTGGTTCGCTATCCAGACGACCGCCGGGCACGAGAACAAGGTGCGGTCGTTGATCGAGCGTCACATATCGGCGGATCCGAAACCGGAAGAAGATCGCTTGATCCGTCAAGCTCTCGTTCCGATGCAGCAAGTAGTGGAGATCAAGAACGGGAAGAAGGTGACGGTCGAACGGAAGGTCTTTCCGGGATATGTGCTGGTGGAGATGGTGATGAATCAGGAAACGCTCCACGCGATCAACAACATCCAAGGCGTGATAAAGTTCGTTGGTCAGGGGTGGACCCCTCAGCCGCTGCGGCAAGAAGAGGTTAATCGTCTGCTCGGTATCGAGGTGGAAACTGAAGAAGAGCAGCCGCGGGAGGAGATACCGTTCCTCGTCGGTCAGGTTGTCGAGATAACTGAAGGGCCGTTTTCCGATTTCAGTGGAACGGTCGAGGAAGTCATCCCGGAGAAAGGCAAGGTCCGGGTATCGGTCAGTCTTTTTGGCCGTCCTACGACGGTCGAACTGGACTATCTGCAGTTGAAGGCGCACTAGCGCCACCTGACCACGGGTGAGACGTGGGAGCCGGGATGAGCCCATCTCGGTGCGAGGAACAACATGGCCACTAAAAAGACGCTTGCATTCGTCAAGTTGCAGATTGCAGCCGGACAGGCGACTCCTGCCCCACCGGTCGGCACTGCCTTGGGTCCCCATGGTGTCAACATCATGGATTTCTGTAAGCAGTACAATGCGCGGACCCAGAGTCAGGCCGGGATGGTCGTCCCGGTCGAGATCACTATCTACCAGGACCGCAGCTTCAGTTTCATCACCAAGACACCCCCTGCCGCAGTTCTACTGCGGAAGGAGGCTGGTGTTGAAAAGGGGTCCCCGACTTCCAACCGGGAAAAGGTGGGGACGGTCACCAGCGACCAGCTGAAGAAGATTGCGGAGATCAAGCTACCGGACCTGAACGCGAACGACATCGAAGGGGCGATGCGAATCGTTGCGGGTACGGCCCGGTCAATGGGCATAGAGGTCAAAGACTGATGGGAAAGTCTGGCAAGAAATACCAACGCGCGCTTGCCACGATCGATCGGGTGCGCGCATACGGGCCGAGCGATGCTCTATCGGCTGTGAAGTCGGCTTCATTTGCCAAGTTCGACGAGACGGTAGAGGTGTCGGTCCACCTGGGAGTGGATCCTCGGCATGCAGATCAGATCGTGCGTGGCACTGTAGTGCTGCCGCACGGGACAGGGAAGACCACCAGAGTTCTAGTGATAGCACAGGGTGAGAAACTCAAGGAGGCGGAAGAGGCCGGAGCCGATTACATCGGCGCCGAGTACGTCGAGAAGATCAAAGCCGGGTGGCTCGAATGCGATGTCGTGATAGCCACGCCAGATATGATGTCGAGTGTAGGGCAGCTGGGCCGCATTCTCGGGCCGCGTGGTCTGATGCCCAATCCGAAGTCGGGGACTGTGACGATGGACGTCGGACGAGCGGTCAGGGAGGTCAAGGCCGGCAAAATCGAGTATCGCGTTGACAAGACTGGCAACCTGCACGCGCCGGTGGGCAAGATCTCGTTCTCGCAGCAGCAACTGCATGATAACCTCAACGCATTCATGGATTCCGTGGTCCGCGCCAAGCCTGCGGCAGCCAAGGGGACATACGTCAAATCGGTGACCGTCTCCAGTTCGATGGGGCCCGGAGTCCGAATAGATACGGCGGGGTACCGATGAACCGCACAGAGAAGACGCAGGTGGTGGAGCGGCTCAGCGAAGAACTGTCGCGATCGCCGAACTTGTATTTGACGGACTTCACCGGCATAGCCGTCAAGCCGATGACTGAATTGCGCAGAAAGATGCGCACCGCAGGTATCCGGTTTGTGGTCGCAAAGAACTCATTGGCTTTGCGAGCAATGGCAGGTGCATCGGTGACCGGAATAGAAGCTGTGATGGTCGGGCCTACGGGATTCGTGTTTGCCGGCGAGGATCCCCTCGCTGCCGCCAAACTGCTTGCGGAGTTTCAGAAAGAACACGAGGCGCTGAAGGTCAAGGCCGGATTTGTGGACGGCCACCCGGTAACCGCCGATGAATTCAAGCGACTGGCGTCGCTGCCGTCGCATGATCAGCTGTTAGGACAAGCCCTGGGTCTAATGCAGGCTCCGCTGCAAGGCTTTGTGGGCGCCCTTGACGGCTTGCTGTATCAAATGGTTGGTGCGATGGAGGCGCTTCGAGCACAGCGCGCCGCCGCTGAACCCCAGGCTTGAGAGAGAGACGAGATGGCAACAAAGACGATGAGCAAGGACGAGATCCTCGAGGCAATCGGCAACATGTCGGTTATGGAGTTGGCCGACTTGGTTGAGGCCTTCAAGGAGAAGTTCAATGTGACCGTGGCAGCTGCACCGGTGGCTGCCGCTCCGGGTGCTCCTGCAGCCGATGCCGGCGCAGGCGCTGTCGAGGAGAAGACCGAGTTCACGGTCGTTCTGAAAGAAGCGGGATCAAAGAAGATCCAGGTGATCAAGGCCGTTCGCGAGGTGACGTCGCTCGGGCTCAAGGAGGCTAAGGACCTAGTCGACTCCGCTCCGAGTAATGTGAAAGAAGACGTCGACAAAGAAGAGGCCCAGAGCATCAAACAGAAACTCGAGGAGCAGGGAGCAACCGTCGAGCTGAAGTAGGTCACGGTAGGCACCCGCCGCGATCCGGCGGGTGCAATCCTGTGGCAAACTATGCAGCCGAGGCGGAATGCATCCAAGCACCACCGAAAACCCTGCTCGCACCGCGAGCCCCGAAACTGGTTCTCCCCGGCCAACTGCCGACTGGGAGCGGACGGGGCGATTTGTGTTGCGTGAGGAAGTCTCATGACGAAGAAAGTTCCGATAATATCGTATTCCAAGTTGGTGACGGGTATGCCAATGCCCCACCTCCTGGACATCCAGACGGAGTCGTTCCGGGGCCTGCTGCGATCCGATGAGGACGCGGAGCGGGCGGACATCGCACTGGAGCGCGTGTTCCGGGAGGTGTTTCCGATAGCGGATGTCAATGGCAACTACTCGTTGGAGTTCGTGTCGTTCTCATTGGGTGAACCGAAGTACAGCGTTCCCGAGTGTATCGAGCGGGACATGACCTACTCGGCATCACTCAAGGCGACTCTCCGACTGGTCGTCAACGAGATGCTTGAGGGTGACGTACAGCGCCCAAAGAACATCTTGGAGAAGGAGGTGTATCTCGGGGAGCTCCCGATCCTGACACCGCTGGGAACGTTTGTCATCAATGGGGCGGAGCGCGTGGTAGTGTCACAGCTGCATCGCTCACCTGGTGTTGTGTTCGAAGAGAATATTCACCCAAACGGTCAGCGACTGAACAGCGCGCGAATCATTCCATTCAGAGGGTCTTGGGTTGAGTTCACGGTCGACATTCACGACGTCATTTACGTGCACATCGACAAGAAAAAGAAGTTCCCGGCCACGGCACTTCTCAGGGCCCTGGGGTATGGCTCAACCAGCGACATACTCCATCTGTTCTATGCGACCAGGTCGTTCGATCTCTCGAAGAAGATCGATGAACGTGTCTTGAAGCGCGAGATACTGGGCAGTCTCTGTGCTGATACTGTGCGGGATCCGGAGGATGTCGATGCTGAGCCAATCGTCCGCGAGGGCGATGAGCTGACCGCCGAGCGATTCAACGAATTGCGCAAGGCTGGTGCGAAGTCGCTCCGTCTCTTCTCTCGCTATAGCACGGTCGATCTGCGTGACGACGAGCGTCCCACAACGGTCCGCGATCCGCTGGACCGGCAGATTTTGGCGTTCGACGTGCCCGACCCCGACACGGGGGAGGTCATGGCGGAGGCAGGCAAGGAACTGACCCCCACCGCTAGGAAACGCCTGGTCAAGGCCGGTGTCGTGAAGGTAGATGTGCTCATACCATCGGCGCGCGGTGAATCGCAAGTCATCAAACAGACGCTTGCCAAGGATCCCACAAAGTCAGAGGCGGAGGCGCTGGAGCAGATCTACTCCTTGTTGCGACCCGGTGAGGCACCGAATCTCGAGACCGCCAGAGCCGCGCTCGAACGTTTGTTCTTCAATCCCAAGCGCTACGACCTTGGCCGTGTGGGCCGCTACAAGATCAATCAACGGCTCAAGGTCAACATACCGGCGGATCACACGGTGCTGACCAAGGACGACTTCGTGGCGATCGTTCGGTATCTGCTCGATCTGTCGGAGGGTCGCGGCTTCACTGACGACATCGACCACTTGGGCAATCGTAGGGTGCGCACGGTCGGCGAACTCATCGCCAATCAGTTTTCGGTGGGCTTGTCACGGATGGCGCGTCTCATCAAAGAGCGGATGAGCATCAACAACGACCCGGAGAAGATTACGCTCGATGACCTCGTCAATGCTCGCACCGTTAGTGCGGTCATTCAAGCGTTCTTCGGGAGTTCACAGCTCTCGCAGTTCATGGATCAAACGAATCCGCTGGCCGAACTGACTCACAAGAGGCGGCTGAGCGCCCTGGGACCTGGGGGGCTGACTCGAGAGCGAGCGGGCTTCGAGGTCCGAGACGTGCACTACTCCCAATATGGACGGATGTGCCCGATCGAGACGCCAGAGGGTCCCAACATCGGGCTGATCACGAGCCTGTCGACGTACGCAAGGGTGAACGAGCTCGGATTCATAGAGACGCCATACCGGATAGTGGAGAACGGCTCCGTTTCGAGCAACATCAGATGGCTGTCGGCATCTGAGGAGGAAGAGTATGCGGTGGCTCAGGCCAATGCCCCACTTGATGACAAGGGTGGTTTCGCTCGCGACCTGGCCCTGTGTCGGAAGCGCGACGACTACCCAATGCTGCCGCCTCAGAGGATCGATTTCATGGACGTCGCTCCCGAGCAGTTAGTCTCGGTTGCAGCAGCCTTGATCCCGTTCCTCGAGCATGATGACGCGAACCGCGCACTCATGGGCTCCAACATGCAGCGGCAAGCAGTGCCGTTGTTGTTTCCCCAGGCACCTCATGTAGGCACCGGACTAGAGCAAAAGGTCGCCCGTGACTCGGGTTCTGTGGCGATAGCTCCACGATCCGGCATCGTCAGTAAGGTCACTGCCGAAGAGATCGTGATCGACACCGGAAGGCATAGCGGCGGTGATGACGAGAAGCAGCCGCTAGCCAGATTGATGCAGCATGATCGATTCCGTCTGAAGAAATTCTGGCGCACGAACCAGGATACTGCGATCAACCAGCGGCCGTTGGTACAGGTGGGCCAAAGCGTCAAAGCGGGAGACATAATTGCGGACGGGCACGCAACTGAGAATGGTGAGCTCGCACTAGGTTCGAATGTGCTCGTGGCATTCATGCCGTGGTATGGGCACAACTTCGAGGACGCCATCGTAATATCCGAGCGACTGGTCAAGGATGATTCGTTCAGCTCCATCCATATTCAGGAGCTCGAACTCCACGTTCGCGACACGAAGAGAGGGCAAGAAGAGATCACGCGTGAGATCCCCAACGTTTCCGAGGAAGCATTGGTCGATCTCGACGAACGTGGAATCGTCCGGATCGGCGCTCACGTGAAACCGGGTGACATCCTCGTCGGCAAGATCACACCCAAGGGAGAAACCGAACTTTCGCCCGAAGAGAAGCTGCTGACTGCGATATTCGGCGAGAAGGCGAAAGACGTCAAGGATTCTTCGCTCAAAGTGCCGCCGGGGATGGAGGGAGTGGTAATCGATGTCAAGATTTTCTCACGCATCGAAGACCAGGTGGTAGAAAAGGACCGGGGCGAGCGGATCGGTGAGGTGAGACAGCTTGAGAACGAAGAAAAGGCCCGTGTAGGTACGGCTCTGTTCGATGAACTGTCCGACCTACTGCAGAACCAGGTCGTAACCGTGATGTTGAAGAGTGGGACGATCGAGGAGTATTTGAAGGAAGGCACCAAACTCACGCAACAGGTGCTGGAACAGGTGGATTTCGCCGAAGTCGACTTGAAGACCCTGCGTGTGAACGACAAGGCTGTGAACGAGACCCTCCGCGCGGCAGTAGATGCAGCAAGTGCGGAACGAGCCAGGATCGAAGAGAAGGCAGAAGACCAAATTGACAAGATTCTCCAGCCGGATGAGCTCCCGCCTGGTGTGATACAGTTGGTCAAGGTCTATCTGGCCGAGAAACGGAAGGTGTCGGTAGGTGACAAGATGGCCGGTCGCCACGGCAACAAGGGCATAATCGCACGAATCGTTCCGGAGGAAGATATGCCCTTCCTGCCGGACGGAACGCCAATCGATCTGGTGCTCAATCCACTGGGAGTACCCAGCCGAATGAACGTGGGCCAGATCTTGGAGACGCATCTCGGTTGGGCGGCCCGGATCTTGGGCTTCAAGGCTGAGACGCCGGTCTTCCAAGGCGCGCGTGAGGATGAGGTCGGTCTGTGTCTAACGTTGGCGAGTCTCGAGTGGACCCAGCAGGCGCTGGGGCTCGAGGCCACACCACCTGACTTGTCAGGCGATGTGCTTCGGACGGCATTGGAAGATTTGGCCCGGACTCCCACAACGAACGGTGACCGACCTAGCGTGGCGTCGGTACACGTGAGTCGTCTGGGAAGCCGGGCGGTGTCGCAGACGACCCGCGACCTCTATCACGGGCTGCGTGACTTTGTCGCAGCGGCAGCGAAGGAAGTGGCAAAGCGGATGCGCGTCGAGGCGGAGCTGCAACTGGAGTACCACCAGGTGCGTCTCGAAGCAGAGCAGGCTGACTTGTCGAAGAGCGAGGCTGCGGCACTGAAGGCGGGTATGAAGCAAGCTCAGAAGTTGGCTGGGATGGGCGATCAGAAGATCCTCGAGGAGTCTGATTTGCCAGGCCTGGCGAAGTTGATGGGACCCAAGAGCGAAGCAGACGTAGAGGGTGCTGCCAACGAACTGCTGCGGCTGGCTCATATGATCCCTGGAGGCAAGTGCCGCCTGCGTGATGGACGAAGCGGTGAGTGGTTCAAATCTGAAGTGACTGTGGGTTCGATCTACATGATGAAGCTGTCACACTTGGTGGACGACAAAATCCACGCGAGGTCGATCGGACCGTACAGCCTGGTAACGCAACAGCCTCTGGCTGGTAAGGCACAGTTCGGTGGTCAACGCTTCGGAGAAATGGAAGTCTGGGCATTGGAAGCATACGGAGCGGCGCACACACTTCAGGAGATGTTGACGGTCAAGTCCGACGACGTGAATGGACGCAGCCGCGTGTACGAGGCAGTAGTGAAGGGGCAGAACTTACCGGAACCAGGAATACCCGAGTCTTTCAACGTCTTGGTCAAAGAACTGCAGGCATTGGGACTCAAGGTCACATTGGGCGTCACCGATGATGGTGAGGAGTAGGGAGCACCGATGATCGATTTTCGCAGCGTAAGAGACCAACGAGGCTCGAGCTTCGACTACATCCATATCCGGATCGCGAGTCCTGAAGAGATCCGCGGCCCGCACGACGTCAAGGAGCGGGAGCGCTTGATCATGCAGGGCCAGCGGTCCTGGTGGTCATGGGGGGAGGTGACGAAGCCGGAGACCATCAACTACCGCTCGTTCAAGCCCGAGAAGGATGGCTTGTTCTGCGAAAGGATCTTCGGACCCGTCAAGGATTGGGAATGCCACTGCGGCAAATACAAGAGGATTCGATACCGCGGTGTCGTGTGTGACCGTTGTGGCGTCGAAGTCACGTTGTCTAAGGTGCGACGTGAGCGGATGGGTCACATCGAGCTGGCGGTTCCCGTCGCACATATTTGGTTCTTCAAGACACTGCCCAGCCCGATGGGCAACCTGCTCGATCTTACCTTGCGTGACATCGAGAAAGTCATCTACTACACGAACTATGTAGTGATCGATCCGGGCGATCAGGAGGTGAAGGAACGGGAACTGATCGATGAGGATATGTATCTCGACTTGCGTGAGAAAGCGAAGGCCGAGGGTGATACGTCGTTCCATGCGGACATCGGTGCACCTGCGGTTCGTGAGCTGTTGTCCCGTCTTGACGTCGACAAAGTCGCCGAGGAGCTGCGAAAAGGCGTTGCGACGGAGACGAGTCAGCATCGCAAGAAGCAGATGCTCAAGCGATTGAAGATCGTGGATGCTTTTCGCAACTCCGGCGACGGCGGCGAGGAGCGCAATGACCCGTCATGGATGATTCTCAACGTCATTCCAGTGATACCACCTGATCTACGTCCGCTGGTGCCGCTCGACGGTGGTCGGTTTGCAACCAGTGACCTCAATGATCTGTATCGTCGAGTAATAAACCGCAACAATCGATTGCAGAAGCTCATTCAACACCGAGCACCAGAAGTCATCCTGCGCAACGAAAAACGTATGCTGCAGGAGGCAGTCGATGCATTGTTTGACAACGGCAGGCGGTCGAAGGCCATCCGTGGGCGAGGCAAGCGGCCGTTGAAATCCCTCTCCGACATGCTCAAGGGCAAGCAAGGACGTTTCCGTCAGAACTTGCTGGGCAAGCGAGTGGACTACTCGGGTCGATCGGTCATTGTGGTTGGTCCGGAGTTGCGACTGCACCAGTGTGGCCTGCCTAAGACCATGGCGGTCGAACTCTTCAAGCCCTTTATCATCCACAAGCTGGTCGAAAAGGGAATTGCGGAGACGGTCAAGCGCGCGAAGAAGATCGTGGAGCGAGAAAGCCCGGAGGTCTATGAGATTCTCGAAGAGATCATCGAGGACCATCCGGTACTGCTCAACCGTGCACCGACGTTGCATCGACTGGGAATCCAGTCGTTCGAACCGGTTCTGGTTGAGGGCAAGGCGATTAGAATCCATCCACTGGTTTGTGCTGCGTTCAACGCGGACTTCGATGGTGACCAGATGGCAGTACATGTGCCCTTGTCCTTCGAGGCCCAGCTGGAAGCCCGAGTCCTGATGATCTCGAGCAACAATGTCCTAAAGCCGGCCGACGGTCGACCGGTTGCAGAGCCGAGTCAAGACATGGTGTTGGGCTGCTATTTCCTCACCAAGACGCTGCCGGACTTCGAAGAGCGACTGCATGACGCCGCGCGATACGGCTCGCTAGCCGAGGTAGAGACGGCTGTGGCTGTGGGCCGCTTGGAATACCAATCACCGATCCAGTTCTGGTACGTGCCTCCGCCTGATTCGCTCGAACAGAAGTCAGGGTGGATTCCCACGACGGCCGGGCGCGTTCTGTTCAACAGTATTCTGCCGCAGAAGGTTCTTGCAGAGCTCGGCTACCAGAATGACGTGATGCGCAAGAAGAGGATCTCGATGATAGTGTTCGAGTCCTACCGGCGGGCCGGTTTGTCTGACACGGTTGCCTTCCTCGATAGGCTCAAGGAATTCGGCTTCCGGTATGCCACACTGGGAGGTATTTCCATCGGTGTAGAGGATCTGGAGATCCCAAGAGAAAAGCCTGATATCTTGGCAGCGGCCGGCGAGAGGGTAGCGCGCTTCCAGAAAGCCTATGCGACAGGACAAATCACTTTTGGAGAGCGATACAATAAGGTGATCGACGCGTGGACCCATGCGAACAACGACATCGCTGCGGCCATGGTGAACGACCTGGCCACTGCGCAGGATGGGTTGAATCCCGTGTACATGATGTTCGATTCCGGGAGCCGGGGCAGCCGTGATCAGATCCGGCAGCTCGCTGGCATGCGAGGACTCATGGCCAAACCTCAAAAGAAGTTGACCGGCGGCATAGGGGAGGTCATCGAGAGCCCGATACGGTCGAACTTCCGCGAGGGTCTCTCGGTCCTCGAGTACTTCATTTCGACACATGGCGCGCGGAAGGGACTTGCAGATACGGCTCTCAAGACGGCCGACGCTGGCTATTTGACGCGCAGGTTGGTGGACGTCGCTCAGGACGTAACTGTCGCAGAGGAGGACTGCGGCACGATTCTGGGTCTGGAGATCTCTGCTCTTAAAGAAGGTGAAGACATAATCGAGCCGCTGCGTGAGCGTATCGTAGGCAACGTGGCAGCGGAGGACGTGTTAGATCCCCATGAGCTGGACGAGCATGGAGATCCGATGTTGTTGGTGGCGGCCGGAGAGCTGATCGGAGAAGACACGGCAGCAGCAATCGAGGACGCGGGCATTGAGGCAGTGAAGATCCGCTCAGTTCTCACTTGCGAAGCGCGGCGCGGTCTGTGTCGCATGTGTTATGGCCGGAACCTAGCCACGATGCAAATGGTGGATCTGGGCGAGGCGGTTGGCATCCTTGCCGCCCAATCGATTGGCGAACCTGGTACACAACTCACGTTGCGGACGTTCCATATCGGTGGAACGGCAGCGCGTATTGCGGAGCAGACTTCGCGCAAGAGCAAACTGGAAGGTGTGATCGTATATGGCGACCGCCTCCAGGTGGTTGAGTCCAACGACGGCAGGAACATCGTGACCGGCTACGAAGGCGAACTGGTGTTGAATGATGCTGAGGGTCAAGTGCGGTCACGGTTCCAAGTTCCGCTTGGAGCGACGCTGCATGTATCCGACGGAGAAACGGTGAGACGGGACAGCCTGCTGTTCACCTGGGATCCATACGCGAACCCGATCATCACCGACGTGCCCGGCAGAGTCAAATTCGTGGATATCATGGAAGACGAAACGGTCCGGGAGGAGTTGGACGAGATCACTGGACTGCGCCAGCGAGTGATCATTGAAGACCGTGATAAGAAACTGCACCCTCATATCGAGATCATACAGACGAAAGGCGGCAAAGAGCGTCGCGTGCGGGACTACGTGATTCCTGAGGGTGCACAACTCACGGTAGATGATGGCGACGAGGTGTACGCGGGCCAGACATTGGGGAAGATTTCCCGCGAGGCCTACAAGACGAGAGATATTACGGGCGGATTGCCGCGGGTGGCGGAGTTGTTCGAGGCACGGCGTCCCAAAGACCCTGCCACGATCTCGGAGATCGATGGCGTCGTAAAGTTCGGTGACATCAAGCGCGGCAAGCGCGAGATCTTCGTGCATCCCGACGCTGGGGAACCTCAGGTGTACGAAGTACACGCCGGTAAGCACCTGCGGGTGCACGAGGGCGACAAAGTGTGGGCCGGCGACCGCCTTACAGAAGGACCGGTGAATCCGCACGATATCCTCAGGATCAAGGGACCCAGGGCGGTCCAGGAGTACTTGCTCAATGAGGTCCAGGAGGTGTATCGCCTGCAGGGTGTGAAGATCAACGACAAGCACATCGGTGTCATCGTCCGTCAAATGCTGCAGAAGATGAAGGTGGTCGAGCCGGGGGATACCGACTTCCTTGAGGGCGAGAACGTCGACAAGGTCGTGTTCCGTGAAAAGAACCAGAGGGTGATTCGCAAGGGCGGCCAACCTGCGACGAGCGAGCCGCTTTTGCTCGGCATTACCAAGGCGTCACTCACTACCCAATCGTTCATCTCGGCGGCGTCATTCCAGGAAACCACGCGGGTCCTAACGGATGCGTCGATCCGAGGGGCGAAGGACGGCCTTCTGGGGCTCAAGGAGAACATCATCATCGGGCACCTCATACCCGCGGGAACGGGCATCTATCGGTACTCCGAAATCGAGATCGAGCCGCCCGAGGG
>Ga0209536_100012864_pt1 | contig 12124 bp, 13 predicted proteins | sample DeeMarSeWOR28_12_FD_187461 | JGI IMG/M metagenome (GOLD analysis project Ga0209536, IMG submission 187461) | Marine sediment microbial communities from White Oak River estuary, North Carolina - WOR-2-8_12 (SPAdes) (version 2) | ecosystem: Environmental > Aquatic > Marine > Intertidal zone >...
TAAAAAACCCCTTTGAAAACTCTTTAAATGCTGCTGACCAAGACTCTTGGTTTGTAATATTATAAACAATGATTGGTTTTTCTGATTCCAAAGCGTCTTTAATCTTTTTTTGGTTCTCAGTAAGTTCCTGTTCAGAATCTTCCTTATTACCAAACACTTCTCGGAATTTCTTTTGGTTTTCTGTAAGTTCTTGTTCGCTCATTTTGTTGTCTTTCGCGTTAGTCGTTCTAGTTGTTTGATTCTAAATAACCACCATATATACAATAACAGTTGAAATATTTTTTTCATAATCTGGTAGACCCGGTGGGATTCGAACCCACGCAATATCGGTTATGAGCCGACTACTCTACCGCTGAGTTACAGGTCCATTTGGTACGGGCGACGGGATTCGAACCCGCATGCACCAATTACTCCACTATAATGCACCGCTTATAAGACGGCGGAGATACACCCGCTCTCATTTTTCATTTGCATGCACTTCTCTATGACAATTCGCACATAAAAGACGACACTTATCTAATTCTTCTTTAATTGCTTGCCAACTTCTAGCATGCGCTCCACTAATAACAAAGTCTTTCTTGGTTTGATCCAGATGATGAAAATCTAATGCTTGTAAACATTTGCTATAACCACACTCCTCGCAACACCCTCCCTTGTAATCTACTGCTTTTTCTTTAATTTTAAATCTACGACGATTTACCATACACGAATTACACACCTTTTTTGTGTGCCCAGCACTACGCTTATATTCATACATACGAGAACATAAAGTACATTTATTCATATCGCTCTAACCACTGAGCTACGGGAGTAAACTTTTCTCTATCATAACACAGATCACTTTCTGTGTCAAGCATTGAGAAAAGTTTCTAGCCTATCTTTTTTAGACGCTTGTCCATTGACTCGTAACCTTCAACTATTTGATCAAGCACATCCTGCTTGGTCATTTTTAGATTTAAACCCTGATGCACTGTGTCAATATAGCAAATTTTAGCACCATTAACGTCTTCAATATCTTCAAGCATAGAAGCAGTTATTGCGCCATCAATGTGAGCCATAACTAAATCTTTCTTTGTTTTGATTTCTCTACGTGCCACATTGTTTAGGTTCGAAAACGCTATACCAAATACTTCACCCGGATCTGTGCCAAATACATCCAGTTCAAAGTTTCCTACAATGCCACCATCTGAATGCCAGTCACCATTGATTTCAACTAAATCAAAAATAACAGGAAGTCCCATCGAAGCACGAACACAAAGTGGCAACTCAGCATCGTCTTCACGGGACCAAATTTTATGTCTGATATAGTTGTTGTTAAAAGTTACTACACGAACAGGAATTTTTGTATCTTGGAAACTTTTTGGCAAGTGTTCCCGTAACTTTTGGAGGATTCGGTCACCTGCCACAAGACCTTTACGATAAAATGGCAGGAAGTTGACATCCATTAGGGGACCGGGCAAAAACTCCAATGACATATCAGTCATCCAGTCAATAGCGTTTTTTGGTTTTTCCGGTACATATTGAGAGGCAAAACCGGCGGCAGCCATTGCGCCACCGGAAGTACCACAGATTTCTGTTATTTCGTATCCCTCTTCTAGTAGGCGTTCAATGGCGCCAATAAAACAGGGATAACGAGTTCCAGAACCACTAAGAACTAGCTTGATTTTCTTTCTTTGCACGCTTTTGTTTCCCTTTGCTCTTGTTCTTTGCTTTGGTTTCTTCTACTGCGAGCGTGGGATCTTTTCGTGACTTTACAACAAAACGCTCGACGCCGTTTTCAACATAACGTTTTACTTTTGCCTGCATACCCTCTTCTTCAAGAATTTTGTTACGAAGCACATCTGCTTCTGCGAATGTCTGCTTAGTTGCAGTATTTTTCCAAGGATAACCACTCATTGTTAGACCTCTTTTTTGGTTTTGGTTTTGTTAGCAGGTTGCCAACATATTACTATCATAGATGGAGATGGACCAGATGTCAAGAAAAAATTCACACTATCACCTTTACAATAACGATTTTAAACTCGTCTTGTTTTCCTTCGCGAAATAAAAATTTGTCTATCATTCTGCCCAGCCAGTTTTTACGAACCATAACTATTGCATATTGAGATTTTATTTTTTCTGCTTGTTCTGCTGAAAGAAAACCCTCTTTTGCAAGTGCATCTGTAAAATACTCTTTTACAAGATTGAAGTTAATAGGTGCGTTTTCATCATACTGTATCATAACTTACTCTTTTGGTCACAGAGATGGGAGTCGAACCCATACCACTTAGACGCGCCCAAATGTTCCTACCCGTTTTAGGTTCTCCGTGATGGTGGAGGTGGCGAGAATCGAACTCGCGTCCAGAAAAAATCCAAAACACCGTCATTCACAAGGTTAGTTGGTTTACAGTTCCAACAAACTCTTCTCGCGGACCTACTGTATCGTCTAGCGATAGGTCAGACCTCAGCAAGAAGTGGCAGAGTGAAAGGGATTCGAACCCTTGATAGGTGTTTAACCTATTCACCCTTAGCAGGGGTGCGCCTTCAGCCGCTCGGCCATCACTCTTGGCTCCGTAAGACGGATTCGAACCGCCGACCCGGTGATTAACAGTCACCTGCTCTACCAACTGAGCTATTACGGAATAGTGCGACTTTCTGTTTCGAGGCAGTCGCCGCCCAAGGCTATCTAAGCAGCCAATGCAAGTTCGACGTTATCGTTTGCATTTATTGTTTCTAATAGTTTTTACTGTGTCCATTAGTTCACAGCCTTGCACGAAATTTCTTTTCTTCCCTGTCGAAACCTTTTCACCCCCATATTTGGACATCCTAACACAGATCATTTTGCTTGTCAAGAGTCCTTATCAAATTTTTGTTTTTGTAAATGGTAGATACTAGTTCTGTAAAGGAACAGAGAACTGAAAGCAAAAACAGCAAGCAAAGTTGCATCTAATATATTTGTAGAGTTGCAAGTACAACCAGCCGGAACAGCCGCTGGATTTGGACCACCATCTGCTAGTGTAAATTGACCAGCATCTACGTATACTGGTTCTAGAAGTGTAGTTCCTGAATCAAAGCCAGCATCTTCTTCTGAAACAGGAAAACCTGAATCTAGTTCTGTGCCAGCATCAATGCCACTATCTCTATCAGGGTCGAAAGTATCACCCCCGTCATTATCACTGCCAGCATCATTACTGTGACCTCCATCAACCCCTCCATCTTTTTCAGTGCATTCTTGATACTCATACGAATCCCCGTGTGCTAGGTGTGCTTCTAGTGCTTTTGATGAAATGTTTATTTCATGACCCTTATGACATATTGTCACTTTTTTCATCGTTTTGTTCCTCCTCAAAATACGATTCTGTGCTGTAAAATTTACTGTATTCCTGAAAATCATTCATTGTTATTCCTAAAAACCTAGAAGCTTCCATTTTGGTTTTAGTTGCTGAATAAGCATACTTGAAAATAGCATCTTTTACAATATCTTTTATTGAATACCAAAGCGGAATGCCATAAAGAGCACCACCTGCTGCTTTTGCTGCTAGTTCTAATTTGAGCGCAATAACTTCCTCAAGTAGAAGACCGTTCATCATTATTTCAAAGTCTTCATTTATTTTTTTATCTCGTCTCAGCTTTTTTGAGATCGAGTAAAACTCGTTTTTTCCTTGAGTGTATTTTTTCTTTTTCCAAGACATTTTAACCTGTCGGATCTTTTTTTGAACTTTTCTCTTGACACGATCCTGAAATGATCAGTATACTAGTTTTATAAGATCAATTAATAAATATAAATTATAATATACTATAATATAAAATACTATACTGTACTAATACTAATATATTATACTATACTGTACAGTATTTATAGTTCTAGATCAGTATCTTCTAGTCCTGTGTCTTCTGTACTAGCACCTTCTTCTTCACCAGCTTGTTTTTGATCGTCATAAATGTCTGATTCTGGTTCAGCTACTGAATTTGACATCTCGTCATCGAATTTATCGAAATACAGTTTCAGATTAGCAATTAAGTAGTCATAAAACAGTGAGCGATCTTTTTCATTTGAAAGTATTGCATAAGAGTCAACAATATTCTTTTCAACTTTTTGGAAACTCTTGAGAGCTACATTGCGTCCTGTTTCATCTTCACCTTCAATTGAGAAAGTATCTTCTTCCTCTTCAGGTTCATCAGGAACTCCGTCTCCATCAATGTCAATAAACTTATCATCTTCTCCACCATCTTCGATGTCAATATCTACTTCAGCAACAATGTCATCGTCCTCATCTGTTGCAGGAGGTTCATCTAACATTTTTGAAGGAGCAAGTGAGTTTTGAACTGCTTTTAGTATATGTGCTCGGAATGATTTACGTTGTTCAGGATCTGTGGTAAGACTCTTGAAATCAACTTCTAGAACTGGTATGATTTTCTTTAGCAGGTCTTCAAGTACATTAATACCAGTTGACTCGTGAGGTACATCTTCAGTAGCAGCTTCTGCAATAAGTTTTCTAAGAATAGAACGCAAACGTTGTTCATCCAAAACTGCTTGTTTTTCAGCACGCTTTTTCTTGTTTTCCTTTATAACCAGTGCTTTACGAATAAGTTTTCGTAATCTCATTTCCTCTAAGAATTCTTTGCGGTCTACCATATAGTTTTCGTTCCTTTTATTTTTGTCATCTCTTTTTGCAGAACCACCAGCAAAAAAGATTGGCATCGATTCATTATTAACTAGTTTCTTATTTGGTTTAGCTGCTCCAGAAACTGCTCCTGCTGACATAGCGGAAATCTCTTCTAGTTCTTCCTCTGCTTCATCCAACATAGAAAGGACTTCCTCCATACCTAAAAAACTGTCACTTTTACCTCTGACGATATTCCAGATTGCGTCTAAATCGCTTGGAGAAAGATTGGAGGGCATTGCTGCAAAGAAAACATCTTGATTATCTTCAGCTACTGCTTTTCTTAATCTAGTGGCACTCAGGGCACCACCTGGATCTTTAATAGTTGGGGTTAGGACAGAATTTACAACCACTCCTGTGTTTTGCTTGTCAGCATATTCTTGTGCTCTATCAAATCTTGTATCCTTTTCGTCTTTTTCACCCTTACCGAGATACAAAATGGTGCCAGGATCTAAAGTTTCAATAAAGTCATAAGTATCCTTGACAGGTGAGCCACTTGATGCTATTCTGATCTCGATACGACGATCACCGCCAGTAATAATTTCCCAAATTTGCTTGGATTGTTTTGCGGTTATTTCAGTACCATCACTACTTCTAGATTTAGGAGAAACAAGAACAATAACCCGATCTACACCAACCTGATCGAGAAAATGTCTTGCGCTCATATAGTGTCCAACATGAGGTGGCTTAAACCCACCGGGCAAAACAGCAACAGTTTCAGGTAGTTCCTCTTCCTCTTCTTTTAGAGGTGCAATAGCAGGAACATTACCTCTACCATATTTAAACAATCCCAAAATCTGATTGATAGGAGCAAAATTACCAGTGAACTTATATGTTCTTCCATCATACTCAAATACAAAACCTTCAGCAGCAGTAGAAACATTGTCTAGCGTTTTTAACTTTTGCATTTGCTTTTTGAGTATTTCCATAGCCTCCATATTACCGGAAGCTTCGATGGCTTTGATCGCATCACCGACTTCATTTTTTAGTCGGTCTACTTCTTTTCCTTGGTCAAGAATAAAAGCACTTTGGAAAGCTCTAAGCACCTCAACACCAAAGTCATGTACTATTTCTTCCAGTGGCCTAACTGCTTTCATTATGATGCCTTTGCTATTGACAATTTCTTTTGCCTTACGACGCAGTTCTTCACTTTCGGGTTGTTCTTTGGGTATTGTATTGTATATGGTTTGTAGTGTAGCACCGGGCGCTTTTACAATACGACGAATAAGTTCTTTTTCAGTTTCAGGTGAAAACCCTTCTCCACTAAGCATTTGTTCTAGGCGTGCTATAACAAATTCACCAACTGTATCATTATCACTTAAACCAACTGAATCTATTGCAGCTTCTAAATCTCTTATTGCGTCTTCTACAATACTTCCATCATCGAGTGCTTTTAGGTTTACTAGGGCATTTCCTAACACACTGTAATCTTCACCATCAGAAATGCCTTTTGTTAGTTTGTCATTAAGTTTTTGCCAGTTGTCACTTACATCAACATCCAGAACTTTGCCAGTCATTTTGTCAAACTTTGAATGACCAACTCTGTGAATTACTAGGTTCTTTGTATCATAGTTGATTACATTGGCGTTTCTAGGATCTTGGATTTCAGCATTGTAGTAGATGTTTGCGTCAGGACCAAAAATGTCTATTTGATCTTCATAGGGCATACTGGAAACAACATCTTCCCAAGCCTGAAATGCTTCAACAAATGCTTTTGTTAAGTTTCCACGATCAGCAAACTTGGCAGCTAGTTCACGAGCATTCATTCCACCATCTTTTATATTGCCTTTGTTGCGTGCTGCTTTTGCTTTTCCGTCTTTAACTGAGTACGAAAGAAAAAGATTTTGACCATCAGTTTTTTCAGTACCAACCAATTCGCCGGTTGCAGCTTTTACAAAGATATCCTTCATCTGAGAAAATGTCAGTGAAGGATTATCATAAAGATGGGACATATGTCCAGCTAGTCCACCCATTTACTATTCCTCTCCGGTTAAACCATTTTGTTCCAATAGTTTGAAAAGCTGTTCAGCAGCTTTTTCTTTATTGTGTTCAAAGTGTCGACCTGCAATACCTTCAAGAGTTTCTTCTAAACTTTCAAGGTTAACACGATCACTTATTTTGTATCCACGCCATTCCATTATTCCACCACTTCTTTGTTTTCTTCTAATAGTGTAAGTCGCTCCTGAAGATTGTCTCTTTCTTCAGTAAGTCTTTTGTTTTCTTCACGCAAACGACGATACTGACGTTTGACACCACGAAGTATTTCAAAAGTCATTTCCTTTTTTTCAGAAACAGTTCTGGAACTAGCAGGAATACTTTCTAACATTTCTGCAAGGGAACGCAAATAGCTTTCCATAGATGGCTCACGTCGACGTGATTCACCTACAAGAAAGCGTTTTGCTGCCTTGTGAAAGTTGAAGTCAGACATCCTTAGTCCTCCTTGGTGTCTGAGGCTTCGTCAGAGCCTTTACGTGCCCTTTTCGTCATTCTCTTGAAGGCAGACTCCTTTTTCACCGGTTCTTCCTTAGCGGGCTTCTCAGGCTCATCTTTTACAACTTCTTCAACAATTTCTGCGACTTCTTCAACCGCTTTTTCTGCGACTTTTTCAACTTTTTTAACAACCTTTTCGGCTGCTTCTTTTGTTTCTACGACTGCTTTTTTAGCTTCGCGAAGAGCACGAATAAGTGCTCTCTTTTTTCTCTGCTTAGGACTCGTCATTTTGACTTTCCTCCTTTTTAGTAAAACCCCAACGACGCATTAGTTCGTTGTTGACATTTGCGTTTCTATCGTTTATAGTATCGGAAATATCTTGTGTAACTTTTCTAGATGTTTCATCACCACGATTTGCTTTGGTGTCTCGAATTTGTTTTTCGATTTCTTTTGTATTTGATTCCATTACTGGCTCCTTTTTCTTTATTGAATCTTCCCAATCACGAATAATTAGGTTCCCTTGTTCGTAAGCTTCACGTTCCATTTCACGTAAATGTGGGTCTTCTTGTGCATAACCTTCACCCGCTGGTCCTGTATCTTGAAATTCACCTCTGCAATTTTGTGCGTGATGAACTAACTCGTGAGAAAAAGAGCGTAGGATATCCTTTGGGTGACGGTCACTAACATAAAGAACTATGTGATAATTGTTAGGATCATAATACGCTGTTTTTCCTAGTGGGTTAACGGCGTTTTCTGAATCATTACGAAAAAATACTCTGGGATTCTTGTCGAACCCCAAACATTTTTTAGCATAAGGGAAAAAGCTTTTTGCCATTTCTTTTATTGTCTTATTTCTATTCATTACTTTAGTATATTATTTTGACGTTTTATTTTGATATCTAAAATTTTCTTATTTTTAAAGCTCCTATTTTCAAACAAAACAAAGGCTTCATTAATAGATTTATCAATCACTTCATTCAATGTATCTAATCCAAGCCAAGATTTTACTTTTAAAGAATCAAAATTTTGAGACAGATTTTTTAGTATGTGTTTTCTAAGAAGTTTCATATCATTTATTTCTTTATCTATGGCTGCTCGATTACCCGTTGGGCCACTCCTTAGATCTATTGAATTTTGCAAAGCTTTTTCTATCCCCTTGTTTATTTGTTTAGCAATTAGTTTTTTAATACTATTAGTATTGAATTTTTCTAGATCTAATTTTCCTTGGTTTCTAATCATATTCAGCAGGGCTTGCAGTTCGTTTGGTTTTATTTTAAGTTGACCCGGAATAGCAGGAGGTTTTTTTGTCTGTGAAGAATTGCTATTTTTATTGTCACTATTAGCCGGCTCTTGAGAAATTATCTGATCATCATCGACTTCTATTTCTCCACCATTGTCTATAGCAGCTATAGCAGCTCTTAGTTTCTCTTTATTAGCCGCTGCTATACTTCTATTTCGCTTTTGTTGGCCAGGAACTTGAGCACGACCGACAGCATCAGCAAAAGCTCCTTCTTCCAGCTCTTTTTTACTGTGAATCTTGATTCTGACAACCGGTTTTGCTTTATCATCACAATTCATAAATAAGACTCCGCGTGCTTCTAGTAAGTAGTTCTTTTAAACTGTTATTATGAACCACCAGCACCGGGTGGAGCACTTTTAGAACGTTTCATTGATACTTTTAGTCTGTATGGACCGCCTTTGTATTTATTACCACCCATACCAATCAATCTTTTTTTCCACGTAGGATGTTTTCTGCGCATTTCTTTTTGGTATGGCTCTATTTCTTGAACCAGTTCTCTTGCTTTTTCGATTTGTATCTGTACTTTTTGTGCTTCACTGAGATTGTTTTGACCGGTGGAAAAACTGTCTGATTTATCTACCATCTGCTCCAATCTTTTTTGCAGTGCTTTTGTAGCAGTTACTTCAATAGCTTTTTTGATTTTGTAATAGTTTCCATCTAACCACTCAATAAACTTTTGAGCAATAAGAATTTCTTCATCCTCATCATCTGGATCTATTACTACTTTTATTTTAAATTCAGCTTCTCCATTGCCATCAACAATAACATCCAGTATCCAACCAGCAGGAGCAATAAGATCTTCAATTTCTTTTTCGGTATCAAAACCCGGAAGATTGAGTTGGTTTTTTAAATAACGTAGTGAACCTGCTTTTATTTGTTCTATAACAGTTCGTTTGAACTCAGGTGTAGTCAATGCGCTACGAATATCCATTACAGCAAGGTCAGCAAAATAACCACCGGGATTATTTAAACGTCCTATCGCAACTCGTGAACGTGGAATATCACTTATATCGTGCGCTGGATGTTTTGAAATAACCTGAGCAAATGGACGAATAAACTCATCAAATTGATAAGTAACCGGTTCTCTTGGTTCGATATGAATCCAATCTGATTCCAAGTCTACTTCAAAATGTTCGTATGCTTCGTCACCTAGTTCATCTAGTTTCATTTGTAAGTTTGAATACTCACCGGGTTGTAAGATGCCGTAAGATTGCAATATTTGCCTAATGTGAACCTTTGCTTGTTTCCATTTTTGATCATACTGTTTTAGCTGGTATAAAAAATCATCTAAACCTTCTGGAGTAGGAGCATAATCCTGGGCATTTATCATAACTCCTAGTGAGATAGTATCGCCTCCATTGTATTCGTGAATATTTACATCATCTGTATCAACATCATAAATACCAGCTTTTTCAAGAGCATCTTCTATTTCACTTTCAAGATTTCTTCTAACTGCACGCATATTTTGATCGGACCAATCATTTAATGCTTGCACACTTAAACCGCCAGCTTCTTCACTTTCGAATTCCCAGCCAATATCACCGTGAAATGAAATATACGCTCCATCACCGTAATCTTCTACCTCTGCATATAAACTAACGTGCTCTAACTGATTGTTGGCAAGTTCCGTGGCTTCTTCTGCTGCTTGTTCGTATTCTTGTGCCATAGATTGGAACTCATCTTCATCGCCACTATCGATTTCAGCATTCCCCAAACCAATATAGGGTTCCCATTTACCTTCAGGATCAAGAAGACTATCTAAAACTTCATCATCTTTTGTATCTCCGTAAGAACCACCAACACGAACAATCGTATCCCAATCAGGAAACTGTCCATTGCTGTCAACCATTTTCTGAACTTCTGGCTGAACACTTCTCAACCAGTTTTCTACTTTTTCAACAAAACCCGGAAAACGCTTGGTGTATACTCTTTGTTCTGCTGCTGCCATATAGCGAGTTTCATTATCAAAAGGACTTTCATATTCAAATCTGCGGATTCTTACACGAGAAATAGGTTCTATGCCATCTTGAAGTCTTTTGTCGTCAAGGAAGACTTCTGGATCTTGTAAATCAATACCCATTTCTTCCAAGTCTTTCAAATCTTCTGTTTTGATTACAAAAGCAATAAAACCACCATTTTTTACTTCTTGTTTAGCACAATGAAAATATTCGTGACCGGGACTGTGGCAAGACTGAATATTCCGAAAATCACTCATACGAAGAACATCTATTGGAGCACGAGAATAAACAATAGAATATTGATTTGATATTTTTGCTTCTTCTGGATTTTCACGATAAAATGCTGATTGTTTATTCCAAAAATCTATTAGTTCATCAACATCTTGAAAAAATGGATGATTATAACTTTCTAGGGTATTGAAGTCTTTATAAAACTTCTTAAAAAGATCACGTAATATTTTATCTTTTTGGCTGTCTTTTCCCGTAGCCAAATCCATATGGCGTTCTGTAGAAGACGGGATATCATATACTTCTTTTTTAGCTTTCTTTATCTTTGATAAATCACTTGCTAGTTTTCCCAAAAACTTGCCTATTTTCATTGTTCTGGGGCGAGTTTGGGTTTCGCCGGTATTGCGATTAACAGCTTTGATTTCAGTGGTGACAGTTCCGTTGGTAAAATCTGCTTTACTATTGGTTATTTCAAAAATACCCAGTATTCTTCCCAGCGGGGTTTTTTGAAGTTCTTCTTGTGGTGCGGTTTCAAAAGGCTCAACAATACGAAGTTTATCACCAAAAATATTACTAAAGTTTAGTTCTTTTTGGGGTCTGATCTTATCTGAAAAAATGCTGATTTGTTGTTTGATTCGGTCTAGTTCATCTTGACTTATTTCAGTAAGAATCGGACCTTCTTCATCAATAGAACGGTTTACACGACTTTCAACCAGTTTGTCGTATTTCTTTTCTGAACAAAAAGCTTTCCAGCCCTGCATATAGTTTTTCATCACTTTTTCCTCTTTTGCCAAGCTTGCCGTCTTCTTTGTGTCATAACAGCACGTTCGTGTTCGGGTCTTATATCAAGTTCCTTTGCAAACTTTAGTGTTTTGTACATACTTCTAAATAGTTGCATTGTCATCTTCACGTCAGCAAGAGCGTTGTGCCAACCTTCTGGTGAAATACCGTATGCTTGTGAAACTTTTCCCAAACTAGCAGAATAGCCAAATCTTGTTCTTATTTTTCTTAGGATGTCCGATGCTCGCTTTTGAATACGTTCGTCAAAAGGTTCAAATTGGCCTTTGCTTATGGTTCTCAATGCTGGAATAACGTGTAACTGAATAAGTGGGAGTGTATCCAATACAGGATAACGACTGAGTTTGTTTACAAGACGAGTAGAAACAAACTTCATATCAAATGAAGCGTTTTGAGCAACAAGAACAGGATTATCAAATGAATCAATAAACTCTACAAAGTCTTCTAGTGCTTCTTGTTCATCAACATACTTTCTGCCTTTTTCACCATATCTTGTAAGTTTCAGCACATCTTGTGGTTCTTTTAGTCGGTTTCTTTTGTTTCCTTGTGCTTTTTCCCATGACTGACGTTCAGGAGAATCAGGATCATTTAGTCTTGATAGTATATCAGGATTTAGTGTAACTTTTTCGTTGAACAAACCCAATATTTCAGGCTCCTCATCCCAAGAACCCGGAGAAACAGCAATAGCAGCAATTTCTGTTAACTGTTCATTCTTTGGTTCAAAACCAGTTGTTTCAGTATCGAAGAAAATCCAAGTATGTTTTGCG
>Ga0209536_100012865_pt1 | contig 12124 bp, 11 predicted proteins | sample DeeMarSeWOR28_12_FD_187461 | JGI IMG/M metagenome (GOLD analysis project Ga0209536, IMG submission 187461) | Marine sediment microbial communities from White Oak River estuary, North Carolina - WOR-2-8_12 (SPAdes) (version 2) | ecosystem: Environmental > Aquatic > Marine > Intertidal zone >...
CTGGTTGACCGCCGAATACGCCGACAGGCAGTCCATATATTTGTTGCCCTCGACATCCCATACCCAGATGCCTTCGCCACGGTTTAGGACGACATCCAGCGGCTTGTAATTGTGGGCACCCAGCTCATCTTCAAGGTTTATGTAGTCCCGAGTTTTCATCATACGCCCTCCTTTTTAAGCATGTTCGTGTATTATTTCATAATAGAAGATTTGGGTCAATATGATGAAATTCTTGCAGATAAAGCGCCGGAATTTTGGATGAAGCATTCTGGGGCACAAATTTTCAATTTTAAGTATAAAGTATTACTTGACACGTCACACTTAATACTATATACAAACAAAACGAAGGATGAAATGAGTTGAAAAGGCCAGACAAACTTAACCGAATTCAAGGAGGTCCCAATGTCGGCTGCGGGCAAAACAAACCCATCGTCAAAGCCGGGGCTGCGAATGAAGGAATTGGTCGGGGAGACCGGCGTTCCTAAATCGACGATACTGCATTATTTGAACCAGGGCCTGCTTCCGGAACCGCGGAAAACAAGCCCGAATATGGCCTATTACGATCCGGCCTGCGTCAGCCGTATTCAGTACATCCAGCATCTCCAGCGCCGCCACCGTTTATCATTATCTGAGATCAAGCAGATGCTGGCCCAAAAGGGGCAGAATCTAGATTTTTCAATCTTCAGCGAACTGGACACCATCATTTTTGGACAGATGCAAGATACGCGATTGCTAAATGCATCCGACTTCTGTTCAGCCACCGGACTAAACCGGCAACAGTTAAAAAACCTGTTGGAAGCCAAATTGCTTTTGCCCTTGCAAGATGATCTTTTCGATCTGCAGGACATCGGCATGGGCAAAATGTACGCTGCGGTATCGGCCTACGGCCTGAGCAGCGAGGATATGACCGAATATGTCGCGCTCTGCGAAAAGATCGTGGACCATGAAATGGCGGTTCGAAAACGCCTCACCCATCACCTGCCCTATGACGAAGATGCCGCGCTAACCATTGAACTGGTCAAATCCGCCCGCATGATGCGGGCTTATATTATCGATCGATTGTTTCAGCGCCGGGTCGCCGCTATGAACGACCTCAAAACAGCGGAGGAAGACCAGTGAAAAAACTGATTGAATATATTCCATTCATTGCAGTCACCGCTTTTCTTATAATCGACAAAACCATTGAATTTGAAACGACCTTGATGAAAGCGATCATTTTGCTTTTAAGTGCATCCGGACTGTGGGCAGTATTTTACCTGCGGCGGTCAAACCGGATTTCGCCCATCCACAGGGGCATGGTCGCTTTTTTGGTTTTAACTGCGCTGGCTTTCTGGGTCTTGCCCGTAAGCGTCGGCAGCCTGTTGGCTGCGGTTCCGGCCGCGGCGTTATATGCGGTATTATTTCTGGTTGCCGCCGTGCCGCCGCTCTTCGGCCGGGAAGTCTTTACGATGTATTTTGCCCGTAAAACAACGCCGGAGGCGGTATGGGAAACCGACGTGTTTAAAACCATCAATTACCACCTGACCGCTTTATGGGCCCTGCTGTTTTTCTGCAGTTTGGTATCCGGGCTCCTGCCCGGTATTTTGGGTCTGGATGGCCCTGTTTACGGAATCACTTTCGACGTTTTATTACCCACCGCTTTGATGCTGGGCATCGGGCTGCCGGTCACCCGGTGGTATCCGGACTATTACCAGCGCAAGCTGGGTCTGACACCGGTGGGTTTGGCTGAACCCAACTCCCAACCAGGCACTCAGACCCAACAACAATCTGATGATCAGGAGTTCATCAAATATAATCCAACACGCCTTGAAAAAATGGAGGAACCCAAAATGTCAAAAAATCCAACCATTGTTGCCGTCAACGGCTCGCCCCATGCGGGGGCGGGCAACACATCCATGATGATCGAAATGCTGCGCGGTCTGCTGGCCGCCGAAAGATTTAATCTTGAAATCATCAATCTTTGCGAACAGGAAATCGACTTCTGTCAGGGGTGCGGTATTTGTTTGGAAAAAGGCAAATGCTGGATCGATGATGATCATCGCAGCATTGCCAAAAGGTTGCTGGCGGCCGATGGGATTGTTATGGCTTCACCCGTTTATGTTTTCAGCGTCACGGCCCAGATGAAAGCTTTTCTGGACCGCAGCCTGGCATATGGCCACAAACCCCGCTCGGCCTGGAAGCCCGGTCTGGCCGTATGTGTGTCCGCCGGTTTCGGCGAAACCGAGGTGGGCGACTATCTCGCCGATATTCTAAGAATATACGGCGGTTTTGCGGTGGGAACATTTACGGCCATCTCGGTTGGTCCGGGAGAATTCATGGGGGTCGAAACGGTCACCGCCCGGGCACAGGACCTGGCGCAGGATCTGGCGCGTGCCATAAAAGAAAAGCGTCGCTATCCGGCGACGGACCGTGATTTGCGCTTCTACCAGTTCATGGGCGATCTGGTTAAAAACCATAAAGACACCGTCATGAAACACGATTTTAAACACTGGCAGGACCATGGCCTTTATGATGGTTTCGAAAAATATGTTCAGCAAACGACCCATAAGCCGCAGTATAACCCGGAAGCAAAGGATGCCTGGATCAAAGGATTGATCGCACAACATAAAAAGAAGAAGAAAGGTAAGAAAATGAGCGCCCAACCACAACCAACCGACCCGGGGCCGCAGTTAGCCAAAAATTGCGCGGAGCTATTGCAAATGATGCCGCTGGGATTCAATCCGGATGAATCCAACGGCCTTGAAGCCATCTACCAGTTTGCAATCAGCGGGGAGGAGGATTTTACAGCCCATCTGAAAATCAGCGGGGGCAAATGCACGTATCACGAGGGACCGGCAAAAAAACCCGGGGTCATCATCAAAACGCCGGCCGATGCCTGGCTGGCGATATCAAAAGGCGAGCTGGACGGGCAGCAGGCGTTTATGAGCGGGCAATATCAGGTTGAGGGCGATTTGAGCCTGTTAATGAAGTTAAGGTCCTTGTTTTCGGGTTGAAAATTTATTGGCAGTGTTTTATAATAGCAGGATCGAATTAAAAACAGGGTCGATATTAATCGTAGCGATCCGCAAAATCCAGAGTTATATCTTTTTAAATAAAAACTGCTAATTTTAATTAAAAGAAAGGGCTCTTTGCGGTCCTTTTTTTTTGACTTTAGTTTAAAGGAGACCATAAATGAATTTTTTACAGATCCGGCCGGTGATCAAAACACTTGCGGTGTTGACCCTTATAATGGTGCCAGCTTTGGCTTGGGCCGCAGAAGAAAAGGCGACCGGGGATAAGGTCGCCGTGGTCAATGGTGTTACGATCAGCAAAGATACGTATGAGCGTGAACTGGATTTTTTCGTCAGGCGGGCTGCGCAGGGTGGACAGCAGATTCCCGATGTGCAAATGGCTCAGATGAAAAATGAGGTTCTGGAAAGTCTTATTGACCGCGAATTACTTTTTCAGGAAAGCAAAAAAAAGGGGATTAAGGTAAAGACTGAAGCGGTTTCAGATCAACTTCAAAAAATCCAGCAAAGATATCCGAATAAAGAAGAATTCAAGAAACTGCTGAGCAACATGGGTCTCACCGAATCAGACGTACAAGCGCAGATCGAGCGCGGCATGGCCATCCAGGAACTCATAGACAAGGAAGTCACCGAAAAGATCACGGTCAGCGATGAAGAAACCAAATCCTTTTATGATAAGAATCCAAAGCTTTTCCAACAACCCGAGCAGGTAAAAGCCAGCCACATCTTAATCAAAGTGCAGGCCGATGCACCTGAGGGCCAGAAAGCCGAAGCCCGCAAAAAAATTGAAGCCGTTCAGCAGAAAGTGAAGAAAGGAGAGGATTTTGCGACCCTCGCCAAAACCTATTCCGAGGGGCCCAGCGGCCCAAGAGGAGGAGACTTGGGCTACTTCAGGCGCGGCCAGATGGTCAAGCCCTTTGAAACAGCGGCCTTTAGCCTAAAACCAGACGAGACCAGCGAAATTGTCGAAACCCAATTCGGATACCACCTGATCAAAGTCAATGACAAAAAGCCCGCAAAAAAGATGACCTATGCAGAGGTCAAAGATCGCCTTAACGAACACCTGAAGAAGCAGAAGACGGATGCAGAAGCCAACGCCTACATTGAAATGCTTCGCAAAGACGCAAAAATAGAAAAATTTATATAATCCTTTATTTAAAAAGGAGATGTAAAATGGCCATCAAAATCACCTGGTACAGTCATGCCTGTTTTCTAATTGAGACGAATAAAACCCGCTTGCTTACCGACCCCTTTCTAACTGACAATCCCCTGGCATCCGGGTCGGCCGATGAGATTCAAACGGATTACATCCTGGTATCTCACGGACATGGTGATCATGTGGGTGACACCGTCAGCATTGCCAATCGAACCCATGCCACCGTTATCTCAAATTATGAAATCCAGACCTGGCTGGCAAACCAGGGGGTCGAAAATACGCACCCACAGCACATCGGCGGCGGCTTCGATTATCCCTGGGGCAGGGTCAAGCTGACCATCGCCCAGCACGGATCGGCGCTGCCGGACGGATCCTACGGCGGCAACCCCTGCGGGTTTTTGTTCTATATTGAAGGCAAAAAAATCTATCACGCCTGCGACACCGGCCTTTTCTATGACATGAAGCTGATCGGCGAGGAAGGGATCGATCTGGCGATTTTACCCATCGGTGATAACTTCACCATGGGCCCCGACGATGCCCTGCGGGCCGTCAAACTGATCGAGCCCGCACAGGTGGTTCCGATTCACTACGACACGTTTGACGTCATCAAACAGGATCCCAACGCCTGGGCTGAACGGGTACAAAAGGAAACCACCGCAAAAGCAACCGTGATGAACCCCGGGGAATCGCTGGAACTGTAAAAACCCTTAAATTCGAAAACAAGAAATGGACTGCTTTCTGGTTAAACAAACACGAAGCGTCCCATTTTATTTAAAAACATGAAAGTGGCTTCATAGCCTCAGATCATGTTCGAGAGCAAGACACAATTCGCTTCAAAAGCGGAACGTATGATTCGTGGCTGGAAGCCACGCCCACTTGTTTTAAAACAGCGTAATACTCTAATTTATTTACAATAGAAAGTTGTGGGAGCGGCATCTTGCAGCGATGCTTACATTCAAGCACCTCTGTTTTCGAAAACACCGCATAGCCGATTGCCGCTCCCTTTGAAAATGCCGTCGAATTTCTTTCAATCCCATCTCAATTAAACCTTTTATTGACTTGAAACCACACTGAAAGATACTAATCATATATCTTATAAGCCATCAAAGCAAAAACCGGCTGCTGAAACGTAGGGGCCTGATTTTCTTCCGCAAACTTTTAAAAAAAAGGAGGAAAAGTGAATCGTAAATTAGAAGCAAAGATCCGAAAGGAAATTCGCAAGCGCGCCTTCGAACGCGCAGACATCCTGCGGCAGAAACATCAGAATCTGCAAATGACTGAGTATACACTTGATGCATTACAGGATGTAACGGGATTGCCTCGACCTGATTTGGAATCAATTGCTGATGATGTAAGGCTTTCTCGCCAGATAAAGCGGGATGATTTCTTTTCTATTAAAAATCAAATTCTGATGACATTCGGCATAGCCAGTTTAATATTAATTTTAAGCGGGTTGGTGTACATCATTTGACTGGCAAGTTCGATATGCGCCGATTCTTTTGAGGATTGCTGAGCTCGTAATCGGTGAAGTGCCGGGGAAAGGAGTTAAAAATGGCAGAAATCATCCGGGTAAATGCGCAAGAATTAAAGTCCTTTGGCGAGCAAAATTTTGCGCCCAACGTTGTATTCCAGAGCAGCGAAATTAAGGTTGTACTGGCCTACTTTAAAAAGGGCCAGTTTATTCCTGTTCACACGCCGGCGGTCGATCTGGTTTTGTATATCCTCGAAGGAGAGGCAGCGGTTGTGGCCGGGGATGAACGCTTGACTGCCGCAAAAGACGATTTAATCATCATCCCTAAAGGCGCTAAAAGGGGGGTTAAAGCCCTGACAGAGCTGACCATCTTACACGTGGTTCAACCACCGCCCGCGGCGGAAGATCACAATGAGGTCCACGCAAAGCTTGCTAAGGGAAGATTTGAGTAGAACCCATCTCAAAAATGCGTCTAAGGGCCCAGAGCGGTGTTGCCCCGCCACAGCGGGATCTCACCTCTCTTTTTATGAATATTAATGGGTTCGTCAAGTCGGCTCAAAATGCTCACATACTTACGTGTATGCTCGGACACACGACTTTTTCGCCTTCCCGCGCCTAATCCTGATGAACACCTTAATTTTTAAGATTAAGAAGTGAAATCCCGCATTTTGCGGCAAACCCGGATCCACATTTTTGAGATGGATTCAAAGCGCTGTTTTAAAGATCAGGCCCAGTCGAGAGCCTTGCTGACATAATCATCGGGCATCGTCAACATCAGCCAGCGTCTTTGCAGCAGCACATCCGCAAAACTGATAAACGGCATTTTTTCAGCGTGTCCGGCAAACCGGTCCTGCCACGCCTCGGTTTCAGCATTTGACCCCGCAACATCAATTAAAATTCCATCCAACTCGGTCAGTTGTAATAGATCGGTCATTTCCGGAAACCGATTTTTCTCCCACCAGAACACCTGGCGTTCCATATCACGATTGAATCTCGGTTCGGCATCCCGCGAAACCAGCGTAAACAAGACAGCACGGTTGCCCTCGCGGGAAAAGAGGTAGCGCAAATCCTGATCCAGAAAATGGGGGCGCTGCAGTTTGGCGGCCGACAGAAGTGATGCGGTATCCGGCACCTGTTTGGGTTCCAGGAACACAATCTCAAAGGGCGTAAACGGATTGGCCGCGGATAAAACCGCTATCGCCGGTTTGATAAAGTCCGGATTCGGCAAACCGGGATGGACAAAAATCTGATAGGGCTGCGTCAGCCGTTTTGCCAGTAACGCCAGCTCCGAAAGCGGCCGTACGGAATTCAGCTGGAGCTTGGCGATAAACCGCCTATTTCCAATCTTGACGGCGATATCTTCCGGAAATGCACCCATCGGTTCTTTGCCGAATGTCCAGGAAACATCCAGATCCGGCATGGGGAATAAAACAACATCAAAGCGCACTTCGGCATAATCAAAGGCCAGCAGCATATCATCGGCTGAAAACGTCGCGTTTTCGATCAGCGTGTACGGTGGCGATTTATCAAACCGCAAACCCAGTTCATGGCTGTTTAAACGAAAATCGGTGCCCGGCAGAACCGACAGCGGAAAAACCTGGACGTCATCCGCCAGTTCATTTTCAGCTAAAAATTGGACAGAACGGCTAAATCCCTGCAAGTCATCGCCGGGCAGCCCCACAATCAAATCAATTACCGGTAGGATACCGCTTTGCTTTAAACGCTTTGCGCCCCGGGCAAATCGCTTTATGTGGGTGGGCCGGTTCATGATTTTGAGCGCCCGGGGGTTGGTGCTTTGCAGGCCGATTTCAAACCAGGAAAATCCCGCCGCTGCCAACAGATCGGCCAATTTTTCATCGATGGCTTCTGCCCGAATTTCGCTGATAATTTTAAGGTGCCGGTTTTTATTTATCTTGCTGATTTTTCTTAACAGATCTTCAAGTCCGGGATGGGCATTAAGGGAAGGATCCAGCAGGTACAGCTCTTTAACGCGCTGATTGAGTGCCCATTGAACGCCCTGGAGCAAATGGGTTTCATCGGCAAAGGACAGACCGTCATGGGATTTATTATAGTAGCAGTATCCGCAGCGGTAAGGGCATCCCCGCTGGGTTTCGAGAAGCATCACATTTTCAATCTCGGGCTCCAGCAAATCCTGCAAATAGGGGCTCGCACTTTTTATGAACAGCGCCCCGGCCGGTTCCATGGCGCTTTTTTTTTGCCAAATTGTTGGATCCTCGAGGAGCTTGAGAAAAACAGCTTCGCCTTCACCAAAGACATAAAAATCGACCGCATCCGAAAACATCGAATGGTTGTCCGGGGTGATCTCAGATCCGCCAAAAATAATGCGTGGCGCATAGTGCGCTTTTAATTTTTCCGCGAAATAAAGTGAGCGAGCCAGATTCCAGCAGTAAACCGTAAACCCCACGATGTCCGGCTTCCGGTCAAGGAGAATTTCCATTAAAGCGGCATCGCCAAGGTAGGAAACAACACTTTCCGGCAAAATTTCAACCTGGACTTCAGGCAGGATAGCGGCAGTCTGTTTGAGGCAGGCTGCGCCCAGCGGAATATTGCCGGTCTGCACCCCATAGTTCAAACGGGGTACCGGAAGCTGGAGTAATAAGACATGGGATTTTAAAACCATTTTTTTCTCCCCGGACCGGGGAGCGGTTAAACTAGATCCCTCAGCCGGAGGGCTTGCAGGCCGGGGCATTAAAGCCGCCGGAACCGGTGGCGATTCCCTGGGGTCGCACGCAACCCGCCGACATCAGCTTTTCGACATCCCCGCATTGGCATTCAGGACATTTGGGGTTCGGATCATTGGAAGACATTACCAGCTCTTCAAAGCAGTGACAGCAGGCCTTACACTGATATTCGTAAATCGGCATAACCGAATCCTCCAAAAACAAAATTTTTCATATAATAGGCTTTGCGCTTCAAATGTCAAGCACTGCAACGGCAGGAACCCTATTCTTTGAATAAAACCACGAAATTTATTCTATTTTCAGGTCTTCGATTTTGGTGCTTTCGTGGCAATTCGTTCAGATCAAAAATTGATGAGGTTCTCAGAAACAACAAAAAAGATTAAACAAAGCTCCCAGACAATGACGGTGGTGAAGGCACCGATGATATAGGAGAAAATGTTCTGGGCGTGAACGACCGATCTTTTTCGCAGCGTATTTCGAAATAACAATAGAATGACAACTCCGGCACAGGTCAGAAAATACTTTGCCCCCATGAAGACAAAGGGGCCGTATTTGAGGAAATAGGACATGACCGGGTTCAGTTCGGTTGAGCCATGGTCGATCAGATACAGGGTCAGCAGCGCGTCGAGAATGCTTAGCAGCAGGATGAGGACAATCGCCGCAAAAATTTTCGAACTGTAGCGATCAAAGTAAAACGTACCATGCCAATCTTCCTCGCGGCGCACACGGGCCCGTCTGCCTGCAAACAACAGATATTTCAGCTTCGGGAACCGATGAGTGCGTCGATCTTTCCCGGAGCGCTTTTCATCAAAACCAGCGCCATCGGATGCTGAACCGGAATTATCCCTGCTGCTTATAAAATTGGCCATTTATACCTTTTGGAAATAAAAATGGTTATCATCCGATTAATTTTCTAAATAAAAGCTTCTCATCTATTTTCATGCAAAATTCGGGTACCAATAGATTATCGGCAAATCGGGGGCATAACTTTAGCCCGATATATAAGTGTAAACGCTATTCTATCAGCAGGTTGCGGTGCGGATTCAGCTTCCGGCAAAACCGATACGGTACTTTGACAGGGATACGGATTTAATATAATATGAGGGACACCTGGATCAGCACCAGGCGCTTTGACGCACCATCCTGATTAAAAAGGGACCAAAAATGCAGGAAATCCGTTTTCATGGTCGCGGCGGCCAAGGCACGGTTGTGGCCTCGATCCTGCTGGCAAAGGCATTTTTCAAAGCCGGCTATGAAGTTCAAACCTTCCCGCTGTTCGGTGTGGAAAGACGGGGTGCGCCGGTTGAAGCTTATTTAAGGCTCGACAGACAAAAAATCCTGACACGCAACAATGTGTACACACCGGATCATGTGGTTGTCCAGGACGCCAAGCTGCTGCAGGGGGTGGATGTGACCAAAGGGCTTAAGCCGGGCGGGTGGATTCTGTTGAACAGCCCCGAACCCCCGGCGAGGCCCGACGCATTTTCAAGCTATCGACTGGCTTTTGTTGACGCCACGCAGATTGCGGTCAAATGCAACCTGGGAACCCGAACGCATCCGATCATTAACACCGCCATGATTGGCGCTTTTGCCCGGATGATGGGCATGCCGCCCTTGGATATCATTTCAGAAGCCATTCAAACGGAAATTACGACCCAAACCGATAAAAATATCCAGGCTTCCAAAGAAGCCTACGAGCAGGTCAGTTTGAATGCAAAAGTAGAGCGAATATGACAGATTATAAGACTGCCGATAATAAAATTCCTTTATTTTTGCCGCATTCATCTGCGGCGACGACCCTCAACAAAACCGGTTCCTGGCGTTATGTCCGGCCCTTTTATGATGAAAAGACCTCACCCTGCGCTGCGGCCTGCCCCGCGGGCGAAGATATCGGCCGAGTTGAAATGCTCGTATCCCAAAAATCGATTCAGCAAGCCTGGCAAACGATATTAGAAGAAAATCCATTCCCCGCAGTATGCGGCCGCGTCTGTTTTCATAACTGCGAAGGTGCCTGTAACCGCGGCCAGATGGATGATCCCGTAGCGATTCACCTTTTGGAAAGATTTGTAGGAGACGCGGCGATCAGCAACAGGGAGACCCTGAAAATTGAGACCCTTCCGGACAATGGCAAAAAAGTGGCCATTGCCGGATCGGGCCCGGCGGGCCTGGGAGCGGCCTACTTTTTAACTCGTCTGGGATTTGGTTGCGAGGTATTCGAGGCACAGCCAGAGCCCGGCGGCATTCTGCGCTGGGGCATCCCGACCTATCGATTGCCCCGCAATGTCCTCCAACAGGAAATCAGCCGAATCGAGAAACTGGGGGTCACCATACATTGCCGCACCCCCATCACCGGAAAAATGCTGCAAGCCTTCAAAACCCAATATGATGCTGTTTTTATCGGTTGCGGCCATGGCCGTGCCATCGATCTGCAAATTGAAGGCGGGCAAATGGCAATCAACGGGCTGCAATTTCTTTATGACATAAGGGCCCGGCAGGAAATGTCTCAAGATGCAAAGCGCACGGCGGCGGTGATCGGCGGAGGCAACACCGCTATTGACGTGGCGCGTACCCTGGTGCGGCTTGGAATTGACCCCATCATTGTATACCGCCGGCGACGCCGGGATATGCCGGCCTTCAGCCCTGAATTGCAAATGGCCTTGGATGAGGGCGTAAAACTAAAAACGCTTTTAACACCGATAGCCATCAAGGGTGTCGGCAAGGATTCCGCAGGCCACCAGGACCCAAATGTGGTGACGCTGCAGAAAATGAAGGTCAGTAACCCGCAAATCGAAGGCAGGGCCCGGGTCGTCCCGGACGGTGACAAGACAGAAACGCTTCAGGTTGACCATATCTTCAGCGCTATCGGTGCTGAGCCGGAGGCGACCTGGCACCAGGTCCCCACCGCTGAATCCCCGTGTCTGGACCTCAGCCACTGCAAATTAAGCCATGATGACATACCGATCGCCTATGGCGGGGATCTGACCAACCGGGTTAAAAGCGTCGCCGATGCCATCGCTTCCGGAAAACAGGCCGCCATGGCCCTTGACACTTATTTCAAATCCGGATGGGATGCCGTCAACAAAGCCGTTACCGGCTGTCAGGTCGGGCCCGGGCCGACGGTCTCCATGACGCTGTATCTGGGCAAGGAGCGTAAAAATAGAAGTCCGCATCTGGTGTCCTATAGCGAAATCAACACGCATTATTTTAATAGCGCCTCGCGGGTCATCGCACCCGTATCGCCACCCGGGGATCGAATTCAGTCATTTTTGCCGGTTGAATCCACGCTTACGAATGAAGCGGCCCTGGAGGAAGCCCGGCGGTGCTTTAATTGCGGCATCTGCAATGCATGCGACTATTGCCGTCTGTATTGCCCCGAGATGTCGGTGACGGTGGAAGATGAGCGCCGATACATCAACCTGGATTACTGTAAAGGATGCGGCCTTTGTGTTGCAGAATGCCCCCGCAATGCCATGGCACTGAAGGAGGAAAACATATGAAACAGGTCGCCGAGGGCAGCCAGGCCGTTTCGGAAGCGGTGCGACTGGCAAAAGTTCAGGTGATCGCGGCCTATCCCATTACCCCGCAAACTCATATTGTGGAGAATCTATCAGAACACTGCGCCAATGGGACCCTCAACGCCCGGTTTATATGTGTCGAAAGCGAACACTCGGCTATGGCCGCAATCATCGGTGCCGCCAGCGGCGGCGTGCGAACCTTTACGGCTTCTTCTTCGCACGGTCTGGCCTATATGCATGAACTCCTGCACTGGGCATCGGGTGCCCGCCTG
>Ga0209536_100012866_pt1 | contig 12123 bp, 11 predicted proteins | sample DeeMarSeWOR28_12_FD_187461 | JGI IMG/M metagenome (GOLD analysis project Ga0209536, IMG submission 187461) | Marine sediment microbial communities from White Oak River estuary, North Carolina - WOR-2-8_12 (SPAdes) (version 2) | ecosystem: Environmental > Aquatic > Marine > Intertidal zone >...
ACACACGGGGAAAGCAACACGTCCTGGACGAGGCGGTCAGGTTCCTGGATCGAAATGATCAGCTTCTGGCGTTGAGAGCAGATTTCACCCCCGCCATTGGGCGAATCGTAGGTGCGCAACTTCGTCGTTCGCCCGGGCCGATCAGGACGTGGTACGCGGGAGATGTTATCCGGAAGATCGATCCGCAGAGAGAGCAGTTTTGCGAGTTTGGACAGGTGGGGGCTGAGATCATCGGCGTGGGGGGGAGTGAAGGCGATATTGAAATGATCGATCTTGCAATGACGTGTCTCGAAGAGCTGGGTATCGCGGATGTCCAGGTTCATCTGAACCACGCTGCAATCTTCGCAGGGCTCATAGGAGACCTCTCGCTCGACGAGGGTGCCCTGGATGCGGTAAAATCCGAGATCGACAGAAAAGACTCCCGTGGTCTCGCTCGCCGGCTGGCGGCTCTTGGTGTGGGTGATCACCTCCAGGATCAGCTAAACGCTCTGAGCCGGTGTGTGGGGGGACCTGAGGTACTCGACAGGGCGAGGGAGATCCTTCAGAACACGACGTCATGCGGCGGGGTTGATGTATTGGCTGACCTGGACAGGGCACTGACGAAATGGAGTGGACACCTGGTCTATGATCTGACGGAGATCGACGAGATGGAATACTACACAGGTGTTATGGTGACATTCCTCTCTGCTCGCCTCACCGCAGAGCTGGGCAAGGGAGGGAGATATGACACGTTGCTGCAGGAGTTCGGTGTGGACGCACCGGCAGTTGGTTTTTCCTTTTCGATGGATCGACTCGTGGAGCTCGTTTGAACGGGACACTCTCCATAGCGCTGCCGAAGGGACGGCTGTTCGATGCAGCCGTGGAGATTCTTGCGCGCGCGCATATCCGCATGTCTGATGTCCGGAACGGATCACGCCGACTGACGTTTCCTGATACAGGGTCGAGGTATGATTTCGTGTCCCTGAAGCCGGTAGACATACCGGTGTACGTGGAGTCAGGGGCCATCGACGCGGGAATCGTGGGGAGTGATGTCCTGCGCGAGATTGAGCCCGACGTGTACGAACCCCTGGACCTCCAGATCGGGAAATGCCGGATGGTGGTGGCCGCGCCAAAGGGATCACAGCTTGACTACACCGGTCCGATACGAATTGCCACCAAGTATCCGAAGACGGCGGAGCGCTTTTTCCTGTCAAAACATGTACATGTCCGTATCGTGCGCCTCGAAGGGTCGGTCGAGATCGCGCCGCTCCTCGGGCTCTCCCACGGCGTCGTGGATCTGGTAGAAACGGGACGGACCTTGCGAGAGAACGGGATGGAGATCCTCAGCGAGGTCGCCTCGGTGAGTGGGAAGCTGATTGTGAATCGGACGGCGATGAAGACGAAAGCTCGCGCATTCACTCAAATCATTCATCAACTCGACACGGCTGTCTATGCAGATACTTGACCACAGTAGCTACCCCGATGCTGTTCGGCATCTTGTGGAACGCCGCTGGGATGTCCATGAGGAGCTGGAGGAGAGGGTGCGGGAAATTGTGCTGACAGTAAGGAATGAGGGGGACATCGCGCTGCGGCGTTACGCCGCTCAGTTTGATTACCCGGCGATTGAATCGGTGGGGCTCAGTGTTCCGCCAGAGGAGATTGAGGCTGCCTACGGAGAGGTGAGCAAGAAACTTCTCAAGGCACTTCGGGTGGCGCAAGCGAATATTGAACAATTTCACACCCTCCAGCTCCAGAAATCCTGGAAGATTACCGATAAGGGGATGCGTTTGGAGCAGCGCTTCTCGCCGCTCGGACGTGTGGGGATGTACGTTCCCGGCGGAAAGGCTTCCTATCCCTCGTCGGTCTTGATGAATGCGATTCCTGCTTCAGTGGCTGGCGTCGAGGAGATTGTCATGGCAACCCCGTGCGACCGGGATGGAAAGATCGCCCCCGGGGTACTAGTTGCGGCGGCCGAGGCAGGTGTCACCGAGATCCATAGGGTAGGCGGTGCTCATGCAATCGCGGCACTGGCCTTCGGGACGGAAACGATCCGCCGCGTTGACAAAATCACGGGACCGGGCAATGCATACGTCACGATGGCAAAGAAGCTCGTGTATGGCAGGGTGGGGATTGACGCACTCGCCGGGCCGACGGAACTCATCATCGTAGCCGATGAGTCTGCCCGCCCCGAGTTTGTTGCCGCGGATATGATTGCCCAGGCGGAACATGACGAAACCGCGACGGCAATCTGCATCACCAATTCGACTCAGCTTGCCCAGCGTATCGAGCTGGAGATCACCGTGCAGGTTGAGGGGATGCCCCGAAGAGATATCCTCCGCTCGTCTCTCGACGCCCACGGTGCAATCGTCCTGGTCAGTTCGTTGAAGGACGCCACGAGCATCGTCAACGATTTCGCGCCAGAACACCTCGAGCTCATGGTCAAAAATCCTGAGAAGGCCCTGGGGAGGGTGAAGCATGCCGGCGCGGTCTTTCTCGGACCGTGGTCCACCGAGGCAGTGGGGGACTACATTGCGGGCCCCAACCACACACTCCCCACCCTTGGGACTGCCCGCTTCAGTTCTGGCCTGAGTGTGGCTGATTTCATGCGCTTCACAAACGTTATCGAAGTCGGGAGGAAGCGATTTCTCAAGTTGGCTCCCCATGTGGAGGTTCTGGCAGAGGCGGAGGGGCTCCTGGGTCACGCAGCGTCTGTCCGCATTCGACAGAGGGAAGAATGATACGAGAGGAAATCCAGTCCCTGGCGGAGTACCGTCTGTCGCAGTATCCCTATCGCATCAAGCTCAACCAGAACGAGAATCCCTTCGAGCTGCCACTCTCGCTCAAGGAGGAGATCACAGAGCGGATTGCAGGCCTCAACTGGTCCCGCTACCCGGCCTTTGTGCCCCGGGAGCAGATTGAGCGGGTGGCTGAGTTCGCCCGCTGGAGGGCTGATGGAGTTCTTCTCGGGAATGGTTCCAACGACCTCCTCCGGCTTCTCTTTGCGGCCGTCCTTGAGCGTGGTAAGGGGGTGGTGATCAGCCAGCCCACATTCACACTCTATAGGATCCTGGCGCAATCTCTTGGTGCGACTGTATGGGATGTCCGGATGACGCGGGACTTCTGCTTCGACGTTGAGGAGATCATCAAAACGGCGCAAGACACGAATGCGTCCCTTCTCGTGCTGTGTTCTCCGAACAATCCGACAGGCTCCTGCCTCAATCGTGCTGATCTCGTGAGAATACTCGAAGCCACCGAGAGCCTCCTCGTCCTGGACGAAGCGTACGTTCAGTTTGCGCCAGAGAGCCTGACTGCTCTCTTGTCTGAGTACGAGAGGCTTGTCATTCTCCAGACATTCTCGAAGGCGATGGGAGCGGCGGCCTTGCGGTTCGGCTACTCTCTTGCATCACCCGTTCTGACAGCCCAGTTATCCAAAGTGCATCTGCCGTACAGCATCAATGCACTGACACTTGCAGCCGTGGATGTTCTGCTACAGCGATGGGACACATACAAGCATTGGATTGACATCATCCTTCAAGAGCGGGAGAAGCTATTTCGGTCTCTGTGCGCTCTCGATGGTCTCGTGACGCATCCCTCGAGTGCTAACTTCCTCTTGCTTGAGACCATTAGCCGGACGCCCGGGGAAGTGTTTCAATCACTGCTCCAGCGAGGGATTCTCGTCCGGGATGTCTCTTCATACCCGATGCTCGAACGAGGATTGCGCGTGACGGTAGGCACACCAGAAGAGAATGAAGCGTTCGTTGCAGCATTGAGGGAGGCTCTGGCGTGAGACGATCCAGGGTGGAGAGAGAGACTTCAGAGACCAGAATCCAGCTGGCGCTGGATCTGGACGGATCCGGATCCGGATCGATCCAAACCGGCATTGGCTTCCTGGATCATATGCTCACCCATATCCAGAAGCATGGCGGATTGGATCTCACCATTTCGGGAGAGGGTGATTTGCATGTTGATGAGCATCACCTCGTGGAGGATATCGGGATTTGTCTGGGGAGGGCGCTCCGTGATGCGCTTGGTGAGAAGCGCGGCATCGAGCGCTTCGGTCATGCGTTCGTCACAATGGATGAGGCGCTTGCCCGGACGGTGCTGGATCTGAGCGGTCGGAGCTACCTGGTTTTCCATGTGGATTTCACACGAGAATCGATCAACGGTTTCCCGCTGGAACTCGTGAGGGAGTTCTTCCAGGCCCTGAGCAGCGAGGCAAGGATGAACCTTCACATCAGACTGCTCTACGGCAACAACGCTCACCATCAAGCCGAAGCCATATTCAAGTCGTTCGGAAGGGCGTTGCGGATGGCTGTCGGGCTGACGGGTGGGTCTTCTATCCCATCTACGAAGGGAACATTGTGATCCTCGTGGTGGATTACGGCATGGGGAATCTCCGTAGTGTGCGGCGGGCGTTTGAGCACCTGTCACAAGAGGTACGAGTGACATGCGATCCTGCCGATCTTCTCTCTGCAGCCAGGGTTGTTCTGCCCGGCGTTGGAGCATTCGGAGAGGCTATCCGACGGATCGACGATCTGGGATTGCGAGAACCGCTCCTCGGCCACATCTCCGCCGGCAGACCCCTGCTCGGGATCTGCCTGGGAATGCAGCTCCTGTTTCCTCAGAGCGAAGAAGACCCAGGAGCGAATGGCCTCGGGGTGCTGGAGGGGAGTGTGAAGAGATTCGATCCGGGGGTGAAGATCCCGCACATCGGATGGAACAATGTGCAGCCGGTAGGAATCTCGTCTTTCTTCTCTACCGGGGAGGACCGCTCCACTTTCTATTTTGTTCATTCCTACTACGTTGGTGAAACACCCTGGCGGATCGGGGCCACCGAGCACGGAGTGGTTTTCACATCGGCAGTCCAGAGAAAAAACGTCGTGGGATTTCAGTTCCACCCCGAGAAGTCCCAGGAAGCAGGTCTGAAATTGCTGGGCCGTTTTGCCGGGATGTGAGGTCCGGAGGGAACTGTCAGAGAGGTTTGCATGGAGATCATACCGGCGATAGACCTTAAGGGTGGCGTGTGCGTGCGATTGCGACAGGGAAGGGAGGATTCCGTGATCGAGTACTCTTCCGATCCGGCCGCAGTGGCATCTGATTGGGAAAGACGGGGCGCAACTCGGCTCCACATTGTGAATCTTGATGGTGCATTCGGACGGGCGTCGCGGAACAGCGAAGTGCTTCGGGAGATTGCTGAGAAGACAGAAGTTCTCATCGAGTTCGGAGGCGGTCTTCGAAGCCGAGAGGAGATCGAAGCTGCATTTAAGGCCGGCGCTGGCAAGGCGGTGCTGGGGACAGTTGCGGTGGAGTCCCCTGATCTCTTGACCGAAGTCCTGGAGCAATTTGGTCGGAATCGGATTATTGTTGCCCTGGACGGGAAAGCCGGGAGGGTCGCGATACGGGGCTGGCAGGATGTCACTGACATCCCGGTACTCGACCTTTGCAGGCGGATGGTTGAGCTGGGCGTGAATGAGGTGCTCTACACAGATATTGAGCGGGATGGGATGCTGACTGGGCCCGATCTTTCGACTCTGAAGGATCTCGCGACACTGGGGATTCCCGTGATTGCTTCTGGCGGTGTCTCATCGGTTGAGGATGTCCAGTCGATTCTGGACCTGGAGTCCCCCAGCATTTCAGGCATCATAGTCGGCAAAGCGTTGTATGAAAATAAGGTGAGCCTGGAGCAGCTGCTGGAGATCACCCGGGGGAACACCTGATGCTCTGCAAACGGATTGTACCCTGCCTTGACGTCAGGGACGGAAAAGTGGTCAAGGGGGTGAAATTCTTGAACCTCCGTGATATGGGAGATCCGGCGGCCCATGCACGCTTCTACAATCAAGAACGGGCCGATGAGCTGGTCATCCTGGATGTCACGGCTTCCCGGGAGCGTCGTCAGACCCTCCTCCGGGTCGTCGAAGAGGTGGCTGACAGCATTTTCATACCCCTCACGGTGGGAGGAGGAGTACGCACTACTGATGATGCCCGCGCTCTGCTCAATGCGGGTGCCGACAGGATCAGCTTGAATACTGCGGCAGTTCACACTCCGGAGATCATCAGCCGTACGGCGGATCGCTTCGGGACACAGTGCGTTGTGGTCGCGATCGATGCCAAGAGGAGAGGAGAGAATGGAGGATGGGACGTCTTCATCTACGGTGGCCATGAAAACACGTATCGGGATGCGATCGAGTGGGCTCAAGAGTCGGAAGCGCGGGGGGCAGGGGAAATCCTGCTCACGAGTATGGACAGGGATGGTACGCAGATCGGATACGATATCGAGCTGTTGAAGGCCATCACGAGCGTCGTATCGATCCCGATCATTGCCTCCGGCGGCGCGGGGACAGAGGTGCATTTTCTGGAGGCCCTGAAACAGGGAGGCGCCGATGCGGTCCTCGCGGCTTCCCTGTTCCACACCCAAACGCTTCGCATACCGGATCTGAAGAAATTTCTGGAAAACGGAGGAGTGCCCATTCGATGATAGGACTCGAGATAGAAAAGGTTCAGTTTGACGCGGACGGGCTTGTCCCTGCGGTTGTCCAGGACATACACTCTGGACGGGTCCTCATGCTGGCATACATGAATCTAGAGAGTCTCACGAAGACAGTCGAGACCGGCGAGTCTCACTTCTGGAGCAGAAGCCGGCAGGAGATCTGGCACAAGGGGAAGACCTCGGGGAACAGGCAAACGGTCAAGACAATTTCTCTAGACTGCGACGGTGATGCCATCCTTCTCCAGGTGGAGCAGCTCGGGAACGCGTGCCACACGGGCGAGTTCTCCTGTTTCCACAGGGTTGCATTTGCGGAGTTCCAGAATGTGGACCGATTCGGTGAAGTGATCACAGGGCTGACACATAGAATCCATCAGCGGAAGAGGGACAAGCCGAAGGACTCGTACACGACCTATCTGTTTGAGTCGGGTCTTGATAAGATGCTGAAGAAGGTCGGCGAAGAAGCAACGGAGGTCATCATTGCAGCCAAGAACAGGGCGAAGAAGGAGATTGCTTGGGAGGTGGCCGATCTGATGTACCATCTCCTCGTTGTGATGGAGGAGCGGCGGGTCTCCCTTTCTGATGTTGCCGAGGAGCTCTCCCACCGTGCGCACAAAAAACGTAAGGAGCGTTGACTTTCCAGGCGTGTTTTCATATATTTTTCTTCAATATTCCGCGATAGCTCAATGGTAGAGCATGCGGCTGTAGGGCTAGCGTGGGTGCAGATGGTCGAGAGCTCCACGCGAACATAGCAGCTTTCCCGAGTAATCGGGATTGACAAACCGGGTGAATTCAGGGAAACCTTCCTCGTGCATGTGCAGGAGTTGGCAACCCTGAGCGAAGCCCCGCAAAGAGGGAAGAGATCTGTAGCGGGGAACGTGCAGAGACTAGGGGGTGAGGACTCTCACCGATAAACCCCATGAGCGCCCGGCTCCTGTCTGGTTCACCGACGGGATGATGAGATAGTCCGGACCGGCGTGAAAACGCTGGAGAAAGCCGTAACCGCAGGGTTGTAGGTTCGAGTCCTACTCGCGGAGCACAGAACCCCTTGAGAAATCAAGGGGTTTTTTGTTGCCCCTACCTTCCGATACCCCTATCAGTACCCTACCGTATGTGGCAACTGGGGTCGTTGTGCGAGGAGAATAGCTGGGCCAAGATACCAATATCACCGCGGTCGACCCTCACTGCGGTCTCGCGGAAGTTGTGCGGGTTTTCCAGGACAGCGTCGTTACAGTGAATAACCCCTAAAGTTCCAAAATCTTCCTTGACATTCCCCGATTGTCGCCCTTTATATTACGGTAAGCGAACATAGGTCGAATGCGCAAGCCCCCTGCCATTCCTCTCGGAGAGTGACTTTGAGAGCCTTGGATTCAATAGCGTCAAAACGGGTGCCACCAGCGTTGCGGTTTCGCTCGTCGGCAGACTTCTTTTTGACTGTTCTGAGTTCTATCAGTGGGCAAACGGGACCGTTGGGCCTCAGTTGTTCAATTGCTTCAGTTCCACCGTACAGCAAATGGGAAGGAACCAATTGAGTGTCACAATTGAGCTTGCCCCTGGCCACCAGTACTGCCGGGAAATTTACTTGATCACAAAAGGATCCATGAAGGCGATGTCCACGGTCATCGGACTCCCCCCGGCACTGAATGAATGGACTAAACACACTGCTCATATAGCCGATATGTGATGGATTATTGGATAAGAGCAAAGAGTTGGATGTCCCGTCCTACTATAGAACACCACGATTAATCGATGAGTAAAAATAAAAAAGCATTTACAACCAAAATAAGGAGAAAGAAATGAAAAACATTTTCCTGTCATTCATGAGCCTGGCGATGCTGTTGCTCATGATCTCTTGTTCGACAGCACAAAAGGAAAATGCCATTCCCTATCCCAATGCAGAATGGAAAGGGGTGCAGGCAAAAACCTTGGCCGAATCCAAACCCTATTTTATCGGACAACCCAAGGCTCCGGAGGGAGCGCCCAATGTCCTGGTCATTATGCTGGACGATGCCGGTTATTCGAATGCATCGTCGTATGGTGGTGTTATGCGAACACCGACTTTTGACCAAATAGGCGCTGAAGGTATCCGCTATACGCACATGTCTGTGGCTGCTGTGTGTTCGCCAACCCGTGGTTCTCTGCTCACCGGTTATAATATCCACCAGATCGGCACCGGCATCATTTCAGAGTTTGCCACAGGCTATCCGGGGTACAATTCTCAAATCGATTACACCACGCCATCCATTGCCAAAATTTTGACTGACAATGGATATGCGACAGCGGCATTCGGTAAATGGCACAATACCCCCATGGAAGAGGCTTCGCCGGCTGGTCCGTTTGAGAGCTGGCCGACAGGTATCTGGGGCTTTGAGTATTTCTGGGGATTCATGGGCGGTGAGACGAACCAGTTCCATCCCTTGTTGTACGAAAACACCACCGCTATCGAAACCCCGAAAACCAATGCGGACGGTTCTGAATTTCATATATCCCAAGGTATGGCCGACCAGGCGATCAGGTGGTTGGACAATTGGAAAGGCCTGCGGGATGTCCCGTTCTTCATGTACTATACGCCGGGCGCGGTGCACGCACCCATCCAGGTTCCCAAAGAGTGGCGGGATAAATACAAAAGTCAGTTCGACGATGGATGGCACGCCTACCGGGCGCAACTGCTGGAACGTCAGAAAAAACTGGGACTGGTTTCGGAAGACGCGGAAATGGTCGACTGGCCGGACGTTCTTCCCGAATGGGATTCCTTTAGCGAGGAGGGGAAAAGGTATTTGTCTCGGCAGATGGAGGTCAATGCCGCTTTTCTGGAGCATGTTGATTATCATATCGGACGGGTCATCGACCACATCAAGGACATGGGCGAGCTGGATAACACCCTGGTTATTTATCTGACCGCCGACAATGGCTGTACGGCCGAAGGAACGCCAACCGGAACATTCTCCGAGCTGTTGATGCAGAACGGATTCCCACCGCTGACCATGGAAAAGCAGCTGGAAAAACTGGAAGAGTTTGGTGGTCTGGATGCATGGGGTGGTCCTCATATGGCCAACCATTATTCGGTCGCCTGGGCATATGCATCATCCACACCGTTCCAGTGGGCTAAACAAATGGCCTCGCATTTCGGCGGCACCATGTCCGCTACGGCTATTCGATACCCCAAGGCTATAAAGGCCAGAGGGGAGTGGCGGAGGCAATTTCAGAATGTGACCGACCTGGTACCGACGATTCTGGAAGTAACCGGCGTTCCGGCACCTGATTATGTAAATGGCCAGAAAAGAAAGCCTTATCCGGGGAAATCGCTGACCTATGCCTGGAACAATCCGAATGCCAAAACCAACCATCCCACCCAGTATTTCGAGATGACCGGATTTGTTGGGTTGTATCATGATGGATGGACCATTGCCGGGAAACCGTATCGAATTCCATGGTCGGTGGATCCTAAAGCCATGGCAAATTTTGACCCCCTGAACACCACCTGGGAGTTGTATAACATCAATGAAGACCCTATACAGCAGGTGAATGTGGCGGATCAGTATCCGGAAAAAGTGAAAGAGCTGGAAAAAATATTCTGGGAAGAAGCGGAGAAGTACGATGTGTACCCGGTTGGCGGTTCCCTGGGCAGAATGCTGCAACCGGAATCCAATCCGCAACGGGCCGGGAAAAGACACTGGGAGCTGACACCCAATGTATACCGGGTTCCTGAATTGGCCGGACCGGAGATCAAATCCACCAATTACGAGATAAATGCCTATATCACCGCCGATAAGACCACCCAGGGTGTAATTTATGCTGTGGGTGACCATATCGGAGGACAGGCACTGTTCATTAAAGATGGAATGCTGAGGTACAGCTTTTCCACACTCGGATTGTACTGGCACGATTTCAAAGGAAATGTAAAAATCCCTTATGGAGATATTAAAATCACCCTGAAACACACCATGAAGGAGCCAAAGCTGAACGGTCCTTCAACCGTCGAATTCTTCATCAATGATAAAAAGGTTGGCGAAATGGATATTATCGCAACGGTTTACGCTGGGTATACCGGTCACGAAACCTTTGATATTGGCCGGGATGAAGGCATGCCCGTGAACGAGGAGTATGCCAAGATGGGTAAATTTAAATTTACGGAAGGACAATTGCACAAGGTGGTATTCGACATCAAGAATCCCGAAGAGAAAGTGGGTGCCTCCCAGTATAACATAATTGAATAGGCTGAATATTTATTTGAAAAAACCGCGAGGGCTGTGGTCAGGTGCCTGTCCACAGCCCTTGCGCAGCCAATGTGAGGATGACAGTGATGCGGACACAGGGTGGATTAGTATGATGTAATCGTCATGAGATTCAGATTGAAAAAAGAATAATGAATAAGAATAAGATAAAGAAAAAGATAAGAATGAAATCTGTAACGAAACTTCTGCTGATATGATCTGCCCCCGTTGGTGATACCAGGAGCTGTGTAGTTGATCCCGCTTCAGGGAGGTCTGTTAGATCCCACCTGCGGGAGGATTCTCATAGTCATTGGGGGAATCAGATCAGCCGGCCTTTTTCTTGACACCTTTCAAAACTCTGCTCACCCAGACTCTGCTGACTCCGAGGTGCCGGGCAAGACCAGCTTGGGTGACGAAGCCGCCATCAGCGAGCATCCGCCTGTATGCCTGCTGAAGTGCTGCGTAATCGATTGGCAGCCTCTTCACCTTTATGGGTCGCGGTAATCGGATCAGATGAACGTCCTGGAGACGAGTAATGGCAGCCGGAGAGAGTGGGAGGGAGCAGTGGAGTGGGCCTTCGTCGACTGCAATCGCCTTCTCGCCATGGGCAATTTTGCTGATTTCGATGGGAATTCGCAGCAGGATGTAGTTCGAGTTTTCGTGTGTCTCGCGGAGCCAAGCCACATGGGGAGTCGAACTGCCGGAAGGCAGGGTACCCGACTCCCCATGTGCTTTTTTGGCCTCTTCCCATTTCTTCTTGATCGCGCGAATGACACGAAGACTCGAACCACCTGAGAATGGTGGATCTGGGTCTTCGCCATTTTCAGACGTTCCCGCGGTTCCCATGCACCTCCCCGGCCGTTGTCCCCGTAGTCGGCTTTTCACCCACTCGTCTAGCCTGAAGGTCACCAAGCATGGATTGCGCTCTTTGCCATAAGAAGCAGAAACCCCATGGCAGAGTTTGCATGTCGTGGTTTTCTTTTGCACTATGATGTGTTGTAGGTCTATATCCATTCCGGAGAGTTCAATGGGCGCTCGTTTTCACGTCGTGAGATTACTGCTTGTACCGTCCCTCATTGCGGTGTCGATTCTTCCCACTCGCGCGCAGGCCCAGGAGCAGTCAACAGCGGAGCTGGCAAAGGCGGCCCAGAATCCCATCGCCAACATGATGAGCTTTCCGTTTCAGAACAACACCAACTTCGACCTCGGGGGATCTGGTCGGAACCAGAACGTTTTGAACATTCAGCCCGTTCTCCCGTTCTACAACGGCCGGCTGATCACGCGAACCATTATCCCTCTTGTCTGGCAGCCGGATATGCAGTCTGCCGACGGGACGTCGTTCGGCGTAGGTGATATGCTCTTTACTGCGTTCTACGCTCCACCCTCCGAAGGCGTAACATGGGGGATCGGGCCGGTCGTGAGTCTCCCCATCGGAAAATCAGGATT
>Ga0209536_100012867_pt1 | contig 12122 bp, 8 predicted proteins | sample DeeMarSeWOR28_12_FD_187461 | JGI IMG/M metagenome (GOLD analysis project Ga0209536, IMG submission 187461) | Marine sediment microbial communities from White Oak River estuary, North Carolina - WOR-2-8_12 (SPAdes) (version 2) | ecosystem: Environmental > Aquatic > Marine > Intertidal zone >...
CGAGACCATCGACGTCGAGGTGGTCAACCTCGACGTCTACGTCACCGACCGCAAGGGCCGTCCCGTGACCGGGCTCGGCCGCGGCGACTTCGAGCTCTTCGCCGACGGCGAGAGCGTGCCGATCACCAACTTCTACGCCGTCGAAGGCGGCCGGGCGACCGCCGGCGAGACGGGGCGGTCCGGGGCGGCGCGGCAGCGGGTTCGGAGCGGACATCTGCGGCCAGGGCACGCCGAACGGTACGAGCGCGCCCCAGATCTCCCGGCCGCGCACCGAGGGCCGGTTGTACTCCACCGTGAAGTGTGCCCCGCCGCCGGAGATGTCCACCGTTCCGCGGGGCGAAGCGATCCCGAATCCCTCGCCCCGGTTGTCGCGCGCCGCAAACTCGCCGGCCAGCGAGTCGAAGTCGAAATCTGCGGGCACCCGCTCCGACTGGATCTTCAGCGTCGTCGCTCGGCCGTCGATCGACATCACCGTCCCGTGACGGTCGACGCGCGCCACCATCGGATCGCCGTGATACTCCATCGACACGCTGTCTCCCCCGAGGAACCTCATCCGATTCGCGACCGGGCCCGGCCGATACGTCGGTGAGACCACCGCGAATTCCCACACCGAGTCGCCACTCGCCCTGGCCAGGGCCACGGCCGCCGTCCACAACGCCAGCGAGGGCGGCGACGCACCGGCGTCGATCAGGGTGTGCTCCCCGCGCGCCACTCGCAAGGTGGTGTCGCTCCGCGCGCTGGAGCGGATGGCAATCACGACCGAGTCCCCCTCGACGGTGGCGACGGCGCGCAGCGCGGGCAGATTCGCCCTCGCACTGGCCGGCGTCTCCCAATGCACGTCGATCGCCGTCGGCAGGTCATCTCTCCCGAGGGTGATCGTGTACGTTCCCACGCGCGTATTGGGCTGCCGAGTCACCACCTTCCCTTCGATCCGCCCGGGCAACCGGGTGAAGACTTCCATGGCGAGCGTGTCGTGGCCGAGTCGCTGTACGTAGGCCTGCGGGCCGACGCCGACGCCGGCGCGGTCGCCGCAGGCCGCCACGGCGAGCGTCGCGCCGAGCGCGATCGTGATCGCGGGTGTGATCTTCATGGCTCGTTGCTCCGGTCCTGATGGAGAGTCCGGATCATTCTAGCACGCTCCGCCGGCGAGTGCGACACGGGCCCGGCGGGCCCTCCGCCGCCCGGAGACGGCGGAGGGACGGCGATGCGGATCACACCTGCGGCAGCGTGGTCATCGCCCGCTCGATCGCCGCGTCCGGGTACTCGTAGTCCACCAGCTTCCCGGCGAGGTACGCCTCGTAGCTGGCGAGGTCGAAGTGCCCGTGCCCGCACAGGTTGAACAGGATCACGCGCGGCTCGCCGCGCTCCTTGGCCTCCAGCGCCTCGTCGATCACCACCTTGATGGCGTGTGATGGCTCGGGGGCGGGCAGGATGCCTTCCGCCTTCGCGAACTGCACCGCCGCGGCAAAGGTGGCGAGTTGCGGCACGGCCACCGCGTCGACGTGTCCCGCATCGCAGAGGGCGCTGATGCTCGGCGCCATCCCGTGGTAGCGCAGGCCGCCGGCGTGGATCGGGGCCGGCACGAAGTCGTGACCCAGGGTGTGCATCTTCACGATGGGCGCCATGCGTGCGGTGTCGCCGTAGTCGAACGTGTACGTCCCCTTCGTGAGCGTCGGCGCCGCGGTCGGCTCGACGGCCAGAATGCGGGTGCGCTGCCCGTCCGTCAGGTTATGGCGCAGGAACGGATAGGCGATCCCCGCGAAATTGGAGCCGCCACCCACGCAGCCGATCACCACGTCCGGGTACTCCCCGGCCATGTCCATCTGCTTGATCGCCTCCTCGCCGATCACCGTCTGGTGCAGGAGCACGTGATTCAGCACCGAGCCGAGACTGTACTTCTTGGCGCCGTTGGAGGTCGCGGCCACCTCGACGGCTTCGGAGATCGCGATGCCAAGCGAACCGGGACTGTCGGGATCCTGGGCGAGGACCGACCGGCCGTACTGCGTGCGGTCGGTGGGACTCGCGTACACGTCGGCCCCGTAGGTCTCCATCATCACGCGGCGGTAGGGTTTCTGCCGGAAGGAGATCTTCACCATGTAGACCTCGAGAGCGAGGTCGAACACGTTGCACGCAAACGAGAGCGCACACCCCCACTGGCCCGCGCCGGTCTCGGTGGTGAGCGCCTTCGTGCCGGCCACGCGGTTGTAGAACGCCTGCGCGACGGCCGTGTTCGGCTTGTGGCTGCCGGTGGGTGAGACGCCCTCGTACTTGTAGTAGATGTGTGCCGGCGTATCGAGCGCCTTCTCCAGCCGCCGGGCGCGGTACAACGGCGTGGGACGCCACAGCTTGTAGATCTCCCTGACTTCCTGCGGGATCTCGATGTACCGTTCGCCGCTCACCTCCTGCAGGATCAGCTCCATGGGGAAGAGGGCGCCGAGGAAATCCGGCGTGACCGGTTCTTTCGTGCCCGGGTGCAGCACCGGTGCCGGAGGGACCGGCATGTCGGCGTTGATGTTGTACCAGGCCGTCGGCAGATCGGACTCGCCGAGCAGCAGGCGGACGGAATCGGACATGGAGCCTCCCGTGTTGGTTGTCGTCGGACCCGCGCAAGAACGAAAACGGCGACGGGCGCGCCTCTCACCGGGGAGAGGCGCGCCCGTCGCCGGGGCCATCCGTACCGCTCGCTCGCTAGCCGGTCAGATGCTGGACAACGCGCACCACTCCCCGTGGGGGTCGCCACCACCAGGCCCACCAACGGCTGCCCGCGGCACAGGGAGTCGAAATGCGCGTCATGTGGTCAGATTACCGGGCCGATGCGATGGGGTCAAGGGAGCGAGAAGGAGGAGGGGGAGGGACCGAGGGGCCGGCAGGACGGAACTCTGCCCGCGGCCGGAGGGTTTCACTACCCGGTAGATTACGGCATTCACGAAGGAGACAGGTGAGCCCGAGCGTGCTCAGCAACACTGCCACACCGCGTCTGAGAGGATGGTGGCTGCCGGCGTTGATCGCGGCCGTCGCGGCGTGGGTCGTCGCGCCGGCCTCCGCGGCAGCCCAGGGGCGGCCCGGAGGCCTCCCGCCAAGGCCGATGGACGAAGCAGGTCCGGGATGGCGGGTCCGCGCTTCGGTCCAGACGAATCTCTGGTTCCACACCCTGGCCGTGATCGCTGCCGATCAGCCGGGCCCGCTCGGCCTCTACAGCGCGGACTACGCGCGCTACATCCGCGACCTGAAGCAGCAGTTGGGCGTCTACCCCACGGCGCTCGATTCCATCGCCCCGGATCTGCGGGCGGATATCGGTGACGGTCGCAACCTCGAGACCCTGCACTTCGTGCCGCTGTATTTCCCCAACGCCGGCGCGGAGGAGATGCTCGTCGCCATCAGGGATGCGACGAAAGGCCGCGGCTTCTCGATGGGGGGCGGCCGGGACGTGGCCTTCGGCATGATGGTGGTCGGGCAGGTCTCCCAGGACGGCAAGACGCGCCGCCTGCTCGAGAAGCTCGCGGACGTCGCGGAGAAGGAGTGGAAGGTCTTCTATCGCCAGTACTGGGAGGAGATCCGACCGCAGCAGGACTCGCTCGCGCGAGCGATGGAGGAGATGTGGGAGACCCAGCTCGCTCCGGGATTGCGGGATTACCTCATGCGTCGCGAGCTGGCGGGTGGGTTGATCATGCCGTCGCAGGCGCTCGGCCCGGAAGGACGCATCGTCGAGCTGCAGGAGTATGACGCAGGGGACCAGGTGGTCGCGGTGCAGGAACCGCTGTTGGCGAAGGGACCAGAGGCCACGATGTTCGCCTTCCTGAAGGAGCTGTGCTTCCTGCTCATCGACGACCGGAGTCTCAGCGACACGACGCTGGCCCCTCAGGCGCTCGAGGATCTGCGCCGGACGGCGGCGGTGCGCTGCGGCGCCACCGTGCTGGACTTCTACGCCCCGCAGCAGGCGGCGCGCTACCGACGCACGTTTCTCGACGCCGTCGGGGCGGAGGAGAGCGCCACGGTCGAGGCGTTCGAGCGCGTGTACTACCTCGAGCCCGAGGTCGCCGCGCGCGTCCACGCCCAACTCCGGAGCAAGTAGCCGACGGCAGCGCGCCGCCGCCGTCCCGGAATCTCGATGCCACGCGCACGACACTACCCCACCGCTCGGCTGCCCCGCTCCGACCGCCGCTACGGCGCCGGCGTGGTCTTTGCCACGGTCGTGCACGTGATGGTGATTGCCCTGCTCCTCGTCGAATGGACGTCGCCTTACGAGCTGGCCATGGGCGATGGGCCCGGTCCGGCGGGTGGTGGCGGCGGTGGCGGTGGTGGCCGAAGCATCCAGTACGTCCAACTGCCGCCGCGTTCCGCGTACGCAACTCCGCGGGTGCATCGGGCGCCGGCCGTCGCCGCGCCGAAGGTCGAGGTCCAGCTTCCCCAGCCGAAAGTGGAGCCCACGCAGGAGCCGGTCATTCCGCAGACGACGCTCGAGCCGGTGACCCGGGCGATCCCCGTGGTCGATCCCAACGCGACGTCGACGACCCTGACGCTCGGACCCGGGTCCGGCACGGGTCTCGGGCCGGGGTCGGGGTCCGGCAGAGGAGGCGGCAGCGGGTCCGGTACGGGCACCGGCGTGGGAAGCGGTGTGGGCCCGGGAACGGGCGGCGAAGGGGGCGCGGTGTACGCCCCGGAGCCGCGCGCGATCATCTATCCGTTCGAGGAACCGCCGCCCTCCGTACGGGGACGCCAGTTCCAGATCCGCTTCTGGGTCGATCTCAGGGGCAGGGTCACGAAGGTCGAGATCACGCCGGAGATCGAGGACAAGCGCTTCCGCGCGGCGCTCCTCGAGCGGGTGTCCTCGTGGACGTTCTACCCGGCGCGCACCGCCGAAGGACGGCCGGTGAACGGGCAGTTCGTGACGACGTACTCGCCGTAGGCTCGGGCACTGCAGAGGGCAGAGTGAAGAGTGAAGAGTGCAGAGTGAAGAGTGACAAGTGCGGAGGGCCGGGAAGCGCACGGTAGCACGGCGCCGAACCGGCCTCACGCGCCGTGCACCATGCGCCTTGCACCCGCCCGCTCCTACCGTCCTACCGCCCTACCGTCCTACCGTCCTACCGTCCTTCAGAACGCAAACGTCACGCCGAGCCGGAAGCTCCAGTGGTTCGCCTCGCTGCGGATCGGCAGCATGATCATCGATCCGTCGGGACTGTCGACGATGCTGCCCTCGCGCAGATAGTCGGTGGTGCCGTTGTGCGTCCAGTGGGCGGCCATGTCCAGAAAGACCGGCTTGTGACGGCCGGCAATCTGGGTCAGCAATCCGCCGCCCGCGCTGAGCGCGAAGCTCATGTCGTCGAAGTTCGTGTTGCTTTCGTAGTCGTAGCCATCGACGCCGGATACGGACGACCACGTCACGAAGTACGAGAATCCTGCGGTCCCGAATCCGTACGGGCGGACGCGGCCGGTGCCGAACGTGACCTGGGGTCCGACGCCAAGCGAGAAGATCATGTTGTCGGTGCTGGCCCGCAGGTACGAATAGGGCAGCCGGGGGCCGAGCCAGATGTCCCAGCTCTCGTGCCCGTACCACAGGGCCGAGCCGTCGACGCGGATGCCGAGGATCCCGTGGGCATCCATGCCGGCGACGAAGTACGTCCCGAGCCCGCCACCCCAGTCCACGAACTGCTGGAACTGGCCGGTGGGACGGATGAGCGTGCCGCTGATGCCGAACTGATTCCGCGTGAGCGGCACGAGTGACTGCGCGGCGGCGAGGTTGGTGACCGCGGCGAGCACCGCGGCTCCACGGATGAGATGACGGCAGACTCGGAACATGGCACCCTCCCGGTACGCCCTCCGCTTTCTCCAGGCGCAATTGACATGCCTCGTGGCTGGAAGGTGCCAAGGGCTTGTCGGACAACGCCTTATGGGTTCAGGCGTTGCCTGCGTAGCCGGCGCTCTCGTCCTCCGCAGGGGACACCGTGAAGCGGTTGAGCGAAGCCGGCATCGCGGACTTCCGCACGCGCGCGCGGCGCGCGCGAGTCGTGGGCTCTGGGGACCGCTCTGCGTTGCGCCGATTCACGCGGCGTGATCTCCGTCACCACGCGGTTCGCGGGTACCTCCTAACTTGGAGTTCGTGCCTGACATGGCCGACTGACCCTATCACCGAGGAGCGCATCCGATGGCAGTCTTTGGAACCGGGCGGAATGGGTCGGGTCACTCCCTGCTCTCGATGACCGACGGGCAGGAGGCGCCGCTGTCCATCCTCGCCAAGGGTGTGCGGCTCATCGGCACGTTGGAGACGTCCGGCGTCGTGCGAGTGGAGGGTGAGGTGGCGGGGGACCTGCACGCACGCGGCGGGCAGGTGCTCGTGGCGGCCGGCGGCGTGGTCGAGGGTGACGTCGAGGCGGCGCTCGCCGTGATCGCGGGCGAAGTGCACGGACAGATCGTGGCCGAGCAACTCGTGGAGCTGAAGGCCGGCAGCGTGGTGCTCGGGGACATCACGACACCGCGAATCACGGTCGAAGAGGGTGGCGCCGTGACCGGCATGTTGCGGATGGCCCACCAGGAAGCGAAGGGGAACGGCAAGGCGAATGGCGCGAAGAAGCCAGTCGCTAAGCAGGAGTCCCGAGCTCCCGAACCCCGACAGGAAGCGGCGCCGGTCACGTCGTTCTGACCGGCGGCAGCGCGGTCACTACCGCGTTCGGCGTCGGCCGGGCTTCCGCAGACGCAGCAGCTCGAGCACGGCAACCTCCTCCCGGCGCAACGCGCCGCGTCGCGGGCGCGGCGTGCGTTTTCCGTTCTCGGGAGCAGGCGGGATCGGTGCGACGATCCCTTCGCGATAGGCCTCGATCACCCGGGGATGGACGTAGTAGTGGCGGCAGACCGCCCGGGTATTGCCGAGGCGCTTCGCGACCTCGTCGATCGCACGGACGATGTTGGCGTTGGCCTCCCGCTCCGATTCGGCCGGTCCCATGACGCTCAGGGCCTTCGCGGCCGCGATCGTGCCGGCCCAGGTCCTGAAGTCCTTCGCGGTGATCTCCTCGCCGGTGATCCCGCGCAGGTAGTCGTTGATGTCGCCCGAGTCCACCTGCTGCCGCCGCCCGCGATCGTCGAGGTACTGGAACAGCTCCTGACCGGGCAGCGTCTGGCAGTGCTGCACGATGGCGGCGATGCGCCGGTCGGTGATCGCCACGGAATGCGTCACGCCGCTCTTCCCCTGAAAACTGAACTGCAGCTTCGACCCCGACACCTCGACGTGGCGGCGTCGCAGGGTGGTCAGCCCGAACGACTTGTTCTCCCGCGCGTACACGTCACTGCCGACGCGGATGAGAGTCTTCTCGAGCAGCCGCACGACGGTGGCGAGGACCTTCGCGCGGGTCAGTCCCTCCTGGGACAGATCCCGCTCGACCTGGACGCGGATCGACGGCAGCACTTCGCTGAAAGCGAGCATGCGGTCGAATTTCGTCTCGTCGCGATGGGCGCGGTAGCGCGCATGGTAGCGGTATTGCTTGCGGCCGCGTGCGTCCCGCCCGGTCGCCTGGATGTGCCCGTTCTCCCGGGTGCAGATCCACACGTCGGTCCAGGCCGGCGGGATCACCAGTGATCGGATGCGGGCCAGTACTTCGGTCTCGCGGATGGTCTCCCCGTCCGGGCCGAGGTAGCGGAATCCCCGGCCCGACCGGCGCCGGCGGATGCCGGGCTCGGCGTCCGTGACATAGTACAAGCCCGCAGCCCGCGCAGTGTCAGGCACGCGGCGCTGCCCCCTCGCGGGACGCGGATCCCCTGGAATCGGACATGGGGAGCAAAGATGGGGGATACCTTGCCCCTCGCGCCAGCAAAGGCGTGGGGGACGGCGGATCGCCTCCCTCCCTCCCGGACGGTAACTTGATCGGACGAGCGCGTTCGGTCGCTGGCAGGAAGGAGTGCATGGCGGGTTCCGCTTGGATGTCGCGTGCCGTCTGGATGACTTGCGTGGCAGCCGCGCACGGATGCGGTGGGGCTGCTCCTTCGGACGTCGTGCCGGCCGCGATGAGTCCCTGCGTGATTGCCGAGGAACCGCTCGCGGCAGACACGCTGGTCTTTGCGCTGACCGGGACGATCGATCCGGTGCACGCGCCGGTTCCCACGTCCGATGCCGAGCGCGTCGTCTTTCGATCGCTCTACGAAACGCTGATTCGCGTCGACTGCCGGGGAGACGTGCATCCGGCGCTCGCCGTTTCCTGGAGGCGCGAGGATGGCGGTCGGCGATGGGTGTTCGAACTCCGCCCGGATGCGGTGTTCGCGGACGGCATCCCGGTGACGGCCGCCTCGGTCGCGGCGAGCTGGAGACTGGATGAGGCGCGGCGTCCGCGGCCCTGGGTGGACTCCGTGGCGACGTCGGTGGCGGTGCGGGGCGAGCGCTCCCTCGCCGTGACCCTCGACCGTCCGCATGCGAGCGTCCCGCGGATCTTCGCGGATCCCGGGCTTGCCGTGACACGCCCGGCTCCCGACGGTGCTGTGTGGGCGCTGGGGAGCGGGACGTTCACCGTCGCCGAGGCGACACGGGATCGTGTGCTCGCGATCCCGGTCGACGAAACGCAGCGTGATCGCTTGCCGACGCTCGCCTACCGCACGACCGGAGGTGACCCGCGCGATCTCGTGGACGCCGGGGCGGATCTGATGCTGACGCACGATCCCGCCGTGTCGGCGTATGCGACGTCGGTCGGAGGCGTTCGTGTGATGGCGCTGCCGTGGGACAGGGTGTATGCGCTGGTCGTCTCGGCGCCGAGCGGCGACAGTGCGAGGCCCGAGGCGGCGTTCCCCGACGATCTCACCGCGGCCGCGGCGGGGGCGGACGCGAGAACGCCCGTGATGCCGTACTGGTGGCAGGACGCGGACCGGTGTGCCGCGCTGGGTTCGCGCGCGAGGCCCGCGCACGAGCAACCTCCCGTGCCGCGGATCCTCTACCGGCGAGACGATCGCACCGCCCGCGGTCTCGCCGAGCGCGTCGTGGCACTGGTCACCTCCGGACGGCTGGAGGGGGTGTTGCCGGCGGAGGGCGACCCGGCGCAGGTGGCCGCCGCCGGATTGGAGAGTCCCGCGTACGAGGTGGTGCTGCGGGAGGGTGGGGTCGCCGGGTACGTCGTCGCGTTCGCGCGAGCCGTGCTCGACCCGTGCGTGGCGGCAGGGATGCTGATCGAAGACGTCACGTGGCCGGCGCACATCGTCCCGCTCGTCGAGACTCGCGCCCATCTCCTGGTGCGCCGGCTCGCCGGGGGGATCGCCCTCGACTGGGACGGCGTACCGTACCTGATGCTGCCCGCGCAGGCGCCATGAGCTTCCGCACGCGTCTTCTCCTCGGGCTTCTCGCCGTGATCGTCCTGCCGCTCGGCATCCTGGGGATCGTGGTGCGACGCCGGGTGAGCGATGTCGTGGCCGCTCAGTACGAGCAGCGGGTCTCGGCGCTGGTGGCGGTGATCCGGCACGACATCGAGCGGCAGAATCGGGCGATCGCCGAGCGCCTCGCGGCGATCGCCGCCGACATCGGGTCCGACGATCGGTTCCGCCAGGGGGTGCTGCGGGGGGGCACGTCGAGTCCCTACGTCCTGGACTATGCGGGCGGCGCGATGCGGCAGGGCGGCCTCGCGATGCTCCAGGTTCAGAATGCCGACGGCCGCATCCTCAGCTCGGGTCACTTCCGAAACGAGTACGACCTGCTCGAGCCGGCCCTCCCCCGTCTCCTCGCGAAAGTCCCCGGGGGGATGGCGCTCGTCCGTGCACGCACGCCGGAGGAGCCGTTCCTGGCACTGGCGAGGATCGATTCGGTGCGGATCGGGGCGGTCGCGCTCACGCTCGTGGGCGGTGTGGCCGTGGACCGGCCGTTCCTCGACGAGCTCGGTGGCGCGGGCGGTCTGGCCGTGCGGCTCGTGTTGCCGGCCGAAGAGACCGACGCTCCGCCGGAGGACGCGCGAGGCGCGGAACCCTCGGACCCGGCCATCGTGCGCGAGTACACGGTTCCCGTCGTCACCACGGCGATCGGGGGGGAGGGGGAGATCGCCACGGCGCGGATCGAGGTCGCGCACTCCGTGAGGCCGCTCGAGGACCTGCGCCGTTCGCTCGATCTCTGGTTCGCGCTGGCGGTGGGAGGGGCGGGTCTGCTGGCGGTGCTCGTGGCCGCGAGCATCGCCGCGCGGATCAGCCGGCCGCTGGCGGAGCTTGCCGAGCAGTCGAGGCGCCTCGACCTGGAGCGGCTCGACGTCCGGTTCGCGAGCGACCGGAGCGACGAGGTCGGCGCACTCGCCCGGATGCTCGGGGCCATGACCGAGCGCCTGCGGGCCAGCGTCCGGACGCTGCGTGCAGTGGAACGCCAGGCCGCCCTCGGCGACCTCGCCCGACAGGTGAATCACGACGTCAAGAACGGGCTCATCCCGATCCGGAACGTGTTCCGTCACCTGTCGCAGGTCGCGCGCGACGAGCCCGACAGGCTCGCCGCGGTCATGAGCGAGCGCGAGGGCACCGTACAGTCGGCGATCGAGTATCTCGAGAAACTCGCCACGACGTACGCGGCGCTCTACCCGAAACTCCAGCCCGCTCGGTGCGATCTGAACGCGATCGTCGGCCGCACGCTGCGCGCGACACCGATGCCGGCCGGTGCGTCGCTCGATGTGGCGCTCGCCGATCGACTGCCGCCCATCCGATCCGACGAGTTGGCGCTGCGGCGGATTCTCGAGAATCTGCTCACCAACGCCGTGGACAGCCTGCCGCCGTCGGGCGGACGCGTGACGGTGCGGACCGAAGCGGTGCGCACTCGCGCCGGGAGCGGGGTGCGCCTGATGGTGGGCGACACGGGGAGAGGGATGAGCGCCGAGGAGTTGGACCGCGCGTTCGCGGACTTCTACACGACGAAGGCGAAGGGAACCGGGCTCGGCCTCTCGATCGTGCGCCGGCTGGTCAACGACCTGGGCGGGACCCTGCGGGTGGAGACCGAGCCGGGCGGCGGCACGCGCTTCTTCCTCGATCTGCCGGCCGAAGGGGGTGCGGTGTGACGCTCGTGCTCGTGGTGGACGACATCGCTCCCATGGCGGAGCAGTACGCGTACGATCTCGCGCGTGTGGGCGGTTACGAGACGCTCACCGCCGGTGACGGTCGCGAAGCGCTGGAGATGCTCGCGAAGGAGCCGGTGGACTGCATGATTCTCGATCTCGAGATGCCGCGGATGGATGGCTTCGAGGTACTGCGCGAGCTGAAGGCGCGCGCGACCAGGGTCCCGGTGATCGTCTATACGGGGACCGGCAACTACGAGCGGTGCGTGCAGGCGGTGCAACTCGGTGCCGAGAGCTTCATCGACAAGGCCGAGCCGGTGGAGCGGGTGGTCCAGGCGATCGCGCAGGCGCTGGAGCGACACCGGCTCGAGCGGGAGGTCGCCGCGCTGCGTCGCGATCTGGGCCAGGCGAGCCCGCTCATCGGCGACAGCCAGCCGATGCGTGTGCTGAAGGAGGGGATCGCACGGATCGCGCCCGTGCCGAGCCCCGTGCTGATCATCGGCGAGAGCGGCTCGGGCAAGGAGCTGGTGGCCCGCGAGCTGCACCGTCTCGGGCCGGGCGAGCGCCAACCGTTCGTCGCGATCAACAGCGCGGCCCTTCCCGAGAACCTCGTCGAGAGCGAGCTGTTCGGGCACGAGCGCGGCGCATTCACGGGAGCGACCGTGACGCGGAAGGGCGCCTTCGAGACGGCATCGGGCGGAACCCTCTTTCTGGACGAAGTGGCCGAGCTGCCCCCCGGCACCCAGGCCAAGCTGCTGCGCGTGCTGGAGCAGCGGGAGATCACCCGCGTCGGCGGCAGCAAGCCGATCGCCGTGCACACGCGCGTGGTCGCGGCGACGAACCGCGACCTGGACCGGGACGTGCGCGAGCGGCGTTTCCGCGAGGATCTGTTCTACCGCCTCAACGTGCACGTGCTCGCGGTGCCCCCACTGCGCGATCGACTGTCCGATCTTCCGGCCATCGTCGCCCATCTGCTGGAACACACCTGCCGCCGCTACGGGGTGCGGACGAAGGAGTTGAGGAGCGAAGTCCTCGAGGCGCTGATGGCGCACGACTGGCGAAGGAACAACGTGCGCGAGCTGCGCAATGCCGTCGAGCGGCTGGTCATCGCCGCCCCCGGGGGGGCGATCGGGCCGG
>Ga0209536_100012868_pt1 | contig 12122 bp, 10 predicted proteins | sample DeeMarSeWOR28_12_FD_187461 | JGI IMG/M metagenome (GOLD analysis project Ga0209536, IMG submission 187461) | Marine sediment microbial communities from White Oak River estuary, North Carolina - WOR-2-8_12 (SPAdes) (version 2) | ecosystem: Environmental > Aquatic > Marine > Intertidal zone >...
CCCGCCAGTGGGGTGGCTGTTGGTTAACCCTTCATCTTTGGGATCGACTGCAGCTGGATCGGTTCTGGAATCCGAAACTGCGTGCGAGTCGCAAAGGGACGCGCTGGCTGAATGTCTTGAAGACACTGGTGTGTTATCGGCTGATTGATCCTGGCAGTGAATGGCGTTTGCACCGTCACTGGTATGAAGCCAGTGCGATCGGTGATTTGTTGGGTGAAGATTTTGGCTTGGCGGAAAGCCACAAGCTGTATCGTTGTCTGGATAAGCTTTTGGTGCACAAGGCGGGGTTATTCTCTTATCTGCAGACGCGTTGGCATGAACTGTTTAACGCCCGGTTTGATGTGTTGCTGTACGATCTGACCAGTACCTACTTCGAATCGGATCCACCGGCGGGCGGTAAACGCCGGCACGGTTATAGTCGAGACAAACGGCCGGATTGTGTTCAAGTTGTCATCGGGCTGATCGTGACACCGGATGGTTTTCCGCTGGCCTATGAAGTGCTGCCGGGCAATACCAGTGACAGGACGACGTTAGAAGATTTCCTTGAGAAGATCGAAACCCAGTACGGCAAGGCCAGTCGGGTTTGGGTGATGGATCGGGGTATCCCTACCGAAGAGAGCCTGGCGAAGATGCGTCAGACCGAAAGTCCAGTCCATTACCTGGTGGGAACCCCAAAGGGGCGATTGAGCAAACTGGAAAAACGTTTTCTCGGGATGAGCTGGGAACAGGTGCGTGAATCGGTGGATGTCAAACTGCTCGATGAAGATGGAGAACTCTACATCCTGGCGCGCAGCCAGGGACGCGTGCAAAAAGAACGCGCCATGCGCCGCCGACGTCTGAAGAAACTCTGGAAACGGTTACATGAATTGCAGCAACAAACATTGACTCGCGATCAGTTGCTGCTCAAATTGGGCGCAGCCAAGAAAGAGGCAGGCCGCGCTTACGGCTTGGTGAGTATCGCGCTGCCCGATAAAGATCAGCCCGTCAATGCACAGACGTTGACCTTCGTCTTGAACAAGAATAAGTTCCGCCAAGTCCGGCGTCGTGAAGGCCACTACTTATTGCGCTCCAATCTCAGCGGTGAAGATCCTGCCACCCTCTGGGAATATTACATCCAGCTCACTGAAATTGAGCAGGCCTTCAAAGAGCTAAAAAGTGATCTGTCCATTCGTCCCATCTATCATCAGCGCGATGACCGGATCGAAGCGCATATCTTCGTGGCCTTTTTGGCCTACTGCCTTCAGGTGACATTAAAACAACGGTTGCGTGCATTGGCACCCGGGCTGACGCCAAGAGCCGTATTGGGAAAGTTTTCCGTGATGCAAATGATTGATGTCCATCTGCCCACAACTGACGGACACCAGCTGATCTTGTCACGCTATACCGAACCTGACAAAGACCAGCAACTACTGCTGCAACAACTCAAACTGCAACTGCCACCCCAGCCACCACCGAGGATCTGTTCCACACAGGACGCCCAGCACGCCGTCAAAGCAACCCCGTTGTAGTGCCGACCTTTGGCTTTCGGCTACACAGAATCAATCGGTTATTGCATTCTTCACGCCGAATCGGCGAAGTCGGGCTAGCCTGTCCGTAGGCTTCCTGACCCACTCAAGATCGCACATACAGCGGCCTAGCCTGAATAGCTCACCAGGCAGGCAACGGTTGTTGCGTAAGCGATCGAACGCTCAGACGAATTATTGGTTTGGATGTGTATCGAGCGGTGACAGTGTGTCTGCGCCCTTGGGCTATTTCGGTTCTGATGAGATAGTCGAGCTAGGTTTGCGCTGGATAAGACACCTGGTGCTGAGTGACAAAATCCGCAATGCCGGATATGTCATTGAGATCCAGCATGTCAATGCCTGGAGGGACAGCCAGGGGTGCATCGCTGGCAATTGCGATGATGGAATCGTCTTCGAGGAAAAGTAGTGGTTTGCCCTGCGAAGGCCTGTGTAGCTCGATCTTAGGGAACGGCACGTGCCGGAATCCTTCCACCAGGATGATATCCAGTTGTGTCGCATCCAGCCTGCCGATCAACTCATCAAGCCGTGGCCTCCGTTCATCTTCCCGCTCCACAATTAACGCAAAGCGGCGACTCGATGCAACAAGCGTCTGCGAAGATCCTGCCTTGCGCAGCTCATAGCTGTCCTTCCCTGGGGTGTCGATATCAAATCCGTGATGCGCGTGTTTGATCATCCCGACCCGCAACCCACGCTGACGGAGCACCGGTATGAGCTGTTTCAGCAACGTGGTCTTACCCGTGCCGCTGTACGCAGCAAACCCCATGACCGGTACCTTAATCGTGCTGCTCATGGGGACCGATTGTACAGACTCAGGACCGGAGTTTCTTCAAATCTACCGCGCGTCGGTGTTCAGCTCGGCCACAGCCTGCCCAGTAATCAGGTGCCCGCATCCGGCTCTGCAACCTGGCCAGTAGCACCCCGAGAACCGGGCCTTTGCGCCTTGTTGCTCCTCTTTGCCATCTCCTCCTCATACCAGAGGTCATGGTGAGCCTTGGCCCAATTGGTGTCCACGCGGCCAGTTGTCATGGATTCAAGCGCCCCTTCCATGCCGATTGTAGCCAGATACATGTGGCCAAAAGAGAAGCAGATAAGGAACAGTGAAATCACGGAGTGAATGACATGGGCAAATTCCATGAAATCACGCCCCTGCCCGAATACGGTGATGAGATCCAGGAGCACCACACCGCTTATTCCCAGCAACAGCCCCAACAGGCACGTCGACCAGAACCAGGCCTTCTCTCCCGCATTATAACGGCCCGCACTCGCATGACCACCAAAGAAACCACCCCCTTTGAACACCCACTTGATGTCGTGCCAGGCGGGCACGTTGCCTGGCAGGTAAGTGATAAACATCACCGTAATCGCTACGATGAACAGAGGACCAGAGATATTGTGTGTCCACTTGCAGACCTCAGCAGTTGTACCAAAGCCCTCCGGCCCCAACACCGGGATCAGCACAAAGCGGCCATACAGCAGCACCAGTCCTGTCAAAGCCAGCAAAAGGAAAAGAGCTGCGGTGCTCCAATGCACCCATCGCTGGAACAAGGTGAAACGCAGCAGCTTCTCGCCAGAGCGCCCCCCTTCAATCCGCATCCGCCTTCTGACCAGGAAGTACAGACCGATAAAGGCCAGAACACCTCCCATAGCATAGGCACCATATGGCACCAGCTCGTTCATCCTATAGTGACGCCAACGCTCACCATAGACACTGATCAGGACACCCGCATCGACACCCGACACCTGGGTGGAGCCAACGATTGCGCCGTCACGCTGCCGAACGTCGCGCCAAAGCTGGGTGCCGGGATTCGGCACGGCGCCGTTCTCGAGAGACGACCAGGCATAAGGAATCAAAGGCAGCACAAGCGCAATGAAGACACACCACACCAGGGTCCGCATCATCACGCGGCGGTGCTGGACATTCATGGCAGACTCCTCCCTTGAGCAATAATGGCAGCCGCAGGGCTTCGCACGCTCTCCGCCAAGACAGGTAATATCACGAAGCTAGGTCCGGGTGGCTCGACTATTCAGGTTTTTCAGATGAGCGGCCTTCCAGCCCGCCCCCCTGTCGGATGCCCTGCTTGCCGTATGCCACGCCCCACCCCCAAGCCAGTGTTGCAGACCCGCGGTAAGTTATCCGTTCGCGATAGATATCCGCGACCACGTCACCATCTCCCGCAAGCAGCGCCTTGGTGGCACACATTTCCGCACAGAGTGGCAGCTTACCCTCAGCGAGACGGTTACTTCCATACTTGGCGTACTCTTCTGCCGAATTGTCCGTCAATGGACCACCGGCGCAGAACGTACACTTATCCATCTTGCCGCGTGTCCCGAACGCGCCATCCCTCGGGAACTGCGGAGCGCCGAAGGGACAGGCATAGAAGCAGTACCCGCAACCTATGCAGATATCCTTGTCATGCAGCACGACACCATCGTCCGTCGTATAGAAACAGTCAACGGGACATACAGCGGCGCAGGGAGCATCGGAACAATGCATGCAGGCGACTGACATGGACCTTTCACCAGGCTGGCCGTCGTTTATGGTCACAACGCGCCGCCGGTTGACGCCCCACGGCACCTCGTTTTCGTTCTTGCACGCGGTTACACAACCGTTACATTCGATGCAGCGCTGTGCGTCACAGAGAAATTTCATTCGAGCCATTGCATTTCCTCCTTAAGCCCGGCTGATCCGGCACAGCGAGCACTTGGTCTCCTGCATTGCGGTTACTGAATCGTACCCATAGGTGAAGGCTGTATTGCATGCCTCACCCAGCACATAGGGATCGCTTCCCTTGGGGTACTTGTCTCTCAAATCCCGGCCCTGGAAGTGACCGCCAAAGTGGAAGGGCAGCCACACAACGCCCGGCGCAATGCCCTCGTCGGTAACCTTAGCCATCACCTTGATACGACCGCCCTCGGGACCCTCAACCCATATCATGTCACCCGCCTTGATACCGGCATTGTTTGCGTCAACGATGTTGATTTCTGCGAACATGTTCTGCTGCAACTCGGCCAGCCAAGGATTGGAACGTGTTTCGTCACCACCGCCTTCATATTCCACAAGGCGCCCACTGGTCATAATCAAGGGATAGTCGTTCGTGTAGTCCTTCGCCTGAATGGATTCATAGCGCGTCGGCAACCGGTAAAAGTCCTTACGGTCCTCGTAGGTCGGGTATTTTTCGACCAGATCGCGCCGGCTCGTGTACAGCGGCTCTCGATGCACCGGCACCGGATCGGGGAACGTCCAGACGACACAGCGGGCCTTGGCGTTTCCGAACGGAGAACAGCCATGCTTGATGGCCACACGCTGGATTCCGCCGGACAGATCGGTCTTCCAGTTCGTTCCTTCGGCCAACGCCTTTTCATCATCGGTCAGGTCATCCCACCACCCAAGGTTCTTGAGCACGTCGGCCGTGAACTCGGGATAACCATCCTTGATCTCCGACCCTTTCCCGTAAGAGCCGTCGGCGAGCAGGCTGACGCCGTCTCGCTCAACGCCAAATCTCGCCCGGAAGGTCAGGCCGCCCTCGGCAACCGATTTGCTGGTGTCATAAAGGTTCGGTGTACCGGGGTGCTTCATCTCCGCCGTGCCCCAGCATGGCCACGGCATCCCGTAGAAGTCGCCATGCGCCGGGCCACCCCTGGCCTGTAATGTGGTGAAGTCAAAGGTATGCCAGTTCTGCTGATGTTCCTTGAGACGTTCCGGGCTTTGCCCCGTGTATCCGATGGTCCACATGCCCTTGTTGAACTCGCGGGTAATATCCTCGATCAGCGGCTCGTCACCGTTCACCTGGATATTCTTGAAAAACTCGTCCGAGAATCCGAACTTCTTCGCCAAAAGATACATGATGTTGTGATCAGGCTTTGACTCGAAGAGGGGATCGATCACCTTGTCACGCCATTGCAGCGAGCGATTCGACGCCGTCACCGAACCGTAGGTCTCGAACTGGGTTGCCGCGGGCAGCAGATAGACCCCGTCCTTGCGATCGCTCATCACGGCACTGACCGTGGGATAGGGATCGATAATGACCATCAAATCGAGCTTTTCCATGGCGTCTTTCATCTCCGGGCCACGCGTCTGACTGTTGGGCGCGTGTCCCCAGAACACCATGGCGCGCACGTTATCCTTCTGCGCGATCTTGTCCTTTGCCTCCAGCACACCGTCGATCCACCGGGAAACCGGGATGCCCTTCTGGGTCATGGCATCAATCGTGGGCGCGTCACTGCCTTCTTCGCCGAAGTACTCGCCGGCGCGCTCCTCCCTGTCGAACCGGCTCACCAGCCAGTCGTAATCCACATCCCAGACCTTTGCCCAGTGTTTCCAGGCACCCTCGGCAAGGCCGTAATAACCCGGCAAGGTATGGCTGAGAACTCCGAGATCGGTCGCGCCCTGTACGTTATCGTGACCCCGGAAGATATTCGTGCCCCCGCCGCTTACCCCCAGATTGCCCAGGGCAAGCTGAAATATGCAGTAGGCTCGCGTGTTGTTGTTACCAATGGTGTGCTGTGTGCCACCCATGCACCAGATGAAGGTACCGGGGCGATTCTCGGCCATGAGCTTGGCGGCACGTTTGACCGTCTCCTCAGGGACCCCGCTGACACGTTCCACCTCGTCAGGCGTCCATTTGGCAACCTCCTGACGCACTTCATCCATTCCGTAGACACGCTGGCGGATGAACCCCTGATCTTCCCAGCCATTCTCGAAAATGTGCCAGAGCATCCCCCAGACCACGGGAACGTCGGTACCGGGGCGAATACGCATGTAAAGGTCGGCATGGGCGGCTGTGCGCGTAAAGCGCGGATCAATGACGATCAGCGGCGCCTTGTTACGCTCTTTGGCAAGAAACAGGTGCTGCATCGCCACCGGGTGGGCTTCGGTGGGGTTCCCGCCAATAACCAGCATCGCCTGACTGTTATGGATATCGTTGTAGGAATTGGTCATCGCACCGTAGCCCCAGGTGTTGGCTACCCCGGCAACCGTCGTGGAATGGCAGATACGTGCCTGATGGTCGACGTTATTGGTGCCCCAGAAGGCGGCGAACTTGCGAAAAAGGTACGCCTGCTCGTTGTTATGCTTCGCTGATCCCAGCCAGTACACCGAGTCCGGGCCGGATTGCTCACGTATGGCGAGCATCTTGTCGCCGATCTCGTTAACCGCTTCCTCCCAGGAGACCCGCTGCCACTCGCCATTGACCAGCTTGGTCGGGTATTTTAGACGGCGCTCACCATGCCCGTGCTCACGCACCGAGGCACCCTTGGCACAATGCGCACCTCGATTGAAGGGGTGATCAAAGGCCGGCTCCTGGCCTGTCCACACACCATTCTTCACCTCGGCGTAGATGCCACAGCCCACCGAGCAATGCGTGCAGACCGTCCGGACCTGCTTGGTCTCTCCACTGCTCGCCGGCTCGGTCGTAGCGGCCGCCTTTTTTACCATCGAAAACGGCAAGGCACTGACTGCCGCCACGCCGCTCACGGTAATCCCCGAGCGCTGCAGAAACTCCCGGCGATTCATGGTGCGTTCGGGCGTGTGGGCTGCGTGAGAAGCCGCTCGAGGAGCGGGGTTTGATGGCTGTTTCCTGACCAGTTTCATGGACTTGACTCCTTAATCCGCTGGGTAGACACGCGCGCGCTTGCAGACTACCCAGGCGCCTGTTTCGACCTCTGTGCTTCTGGCACCGTTAGCTGCCATGCCGCGCTAGCTACGTGCGCTGGCGTAATACGCCCGAACATGCGGAGTCTCCTGATAACCCCGCGAATCGACAGATGAATCCGGCGTGCCGGCATCCCAGTGCTCGGCCTGTGCGACCTGTGTGATAGAGGTCAGCAACACTGCCGAACCGCCCGCCGCGACGACCCCTTTGAGGAAATCCCGTCTGGCTTCCCCCGGCAACTGTTTAGCTTTCATCATACCCTCCATTTCCCGATTATCTGTCCAAACTCTTTCGCCTAGGCTGGCATGGCAAAGTACGTCGTTTCGACGCCCATAAACCTTTCTCCCAACGCCCCCACGGCGGAATAAAAAACGGCCGCATCCGCCTGCCTCAGGTCGGCGAAAAACCGTCCCATCCATGAACCAATATAGGTTTCAAAAAAGGTTTTCTGCTCATCAAACTGTAGTACATTTTCGCAGATTATCATCCCCATGACCTCGCACAGCGCGGCGACGTGGTCCTCCGGCTCGGAAATCGCCGCCTGCCGCTCGATTCCTATCCGTTGCAGTTCCTGACGCAACGCCGCCAGCGGCGTTTCCATCAGGTAACCCGTCAGGTACCAGGACGCGTACGGCACCAGCTCACCGCGACCGAGGCCAATGAAAAGTCTATAATATTCGGCGCCTAACGATTCGACACTTGCCGTCTCCGCAGCCCGCTTAAGATCGCCAACGGCCTCAATCAGGGGGCTGGAAGCGCCCCCTGTGTAACCGTGCATGCCTTGCACCAGGCTGAGCACCTCCTCGCCTGGCGCCGCGGCCAGTAATGCGCCGAGCAAGCGATAGACATCAGCGCGCGATTGCTCTTCAATGCTTATCGGGTCTTCCGCAGGGGGTCGCCTCGGATCAGCCGCCATGCGTTTGCCCCTTATTGCTGTGAATGACAGGGTTTGCACCCTCCTCCTGATCGTGGATATCCCTGACGCGACAATCTTCACACATGCGGAGGCGCTCGAGGGCATCCCCCTGGAACATAGGGTGGGCCCGCAACTTCACCACCATCCGGTCAATGACGCTGCGGGTCGCGAAAGGCTTGCCACAGCGTATGCACAGGAACGGGGCCTCCTCCTTGAGCAGCCTGCGCTGCTGTCTTGGCTCGCGTGCGAACAGATAGCGAGGCGATGGCCCGATCGCATCCTCGGGGCAGGTACGCGCGCACATGCCACACTGGACACAGTTGTCCTCGATGAAGCTTAACTGCGGCACATCACCGCCGGGCAGGAGGGCACCACCAGGACACTGGGACGCACACGCCAGGCACAGCGTGCAGCGACTCGCCTCAAACCAGACCTCGCCGAAAGGCGCACCGGCCGGCAGCGATATCAGGGGCCGCGGGGCTGGCGCGTGCTCGAACAGGTATTCAACTGCAAGTTTCAGGACAGTGCGTTTTTCATCCAGGGCGGCAAAACTGGCCGGCGAAATTTCCACTCCCGAACTCAACGCCTCCAGTCCCGTCACAAGTTCCGGGACTGCGTCTGCAGTGATCAGTCGCACCGATCCAGCTGGATACCCCATGCCGTCGAGCAGAGCGTGCGCAAAGTTCAACTGCGCCTCCAGTTCGCGCCGGCAGGATCCGGGCATGTCGCTCCCTGCCAGCAGAATCACATGGGCGGCGCCGTAGGCAAGGCTGGCAAGCCACACCTCCATGCCAACGCTGCCGACTTCTTCGACTGCAAGCGGAATGACATGCCCCGGCAAGCGGGGGCGCTCATGGCCAAGTAAATTGCGCGGCGGCTCATCGGCGTAGAAAAGCAACGCGGGTCGGGACCCGCCGGCGGCGCGATAGCACGCCAATGCCTTGCGAATACCAGCCAGCGTGTCCACGGCGGGTGGATACGCATAGCGGATGGCGCCCGTCGGACAAGCCGTGGCACAGACGCCCACGCCTTGACACAGATTACTGTCCACCGTTATACGATCACCCAGGGAGGAAATCGAACCGGCCGGACAGGCGTCGAGGCAACGGCGGCAGGCAACGATCCCGCTGCGTGCGTGGGCACAGATATCGGGGTCATACCGGAAGTATTGCGGTTTCTCGAACTCCCCAACCAGGCCGGGTATCTCCTGGACAGCCCGCGCCAGCGCGGCATGCTCACCGCCGGGTGCATAGTACCCGATCGGCAGTATCTGCGAGCCAATAAACGGCTCATCGGTCAGATCCAGCACCAGATCGATCGATCGTTGAGGATCTCCCAGGGCCTCAGGCAGATTACGCTCGCCCGCAGGCGTTTTCACGGTCACCAGGAACGCGCCAAGGTGGCCTGTCACCCGTACAACAGCCGCACGCATCACGGTGACGTTCTCCGTCGTCTCGATCCGAGCGGCAGGTGCTGCCCCGGTACCGTCCACAGGCACGGGCGACAGGACCAGGCAATCGATCGTTACCGGAAGCCGCGCGATGGCCTCTGCGGCGATTGCTGCCTCGCCAATCACAAGCAAATGGCCTGCAGAGGCAAACGAGACAACGGCGACGGGCTCACTCTGTACGGCGCTGAATGCGGCCAGGGCTGCAGCCCTGGCCTGAACCTCGGTTGTCGATACCGGCAGGTCTTCCGCCAAGCTAGCCGGCTCCCTCATCGCCACGCACGCCGATACTCTCCGGCGCCTCGCAAGCCGCGGTTTCCCCGCTGCCAGACGCCTGCGCCGCCGGTTCTGCATCGCTCACATTGGGCTGTTTGGCGGGTGCCGAGGTCGCATCTGTGCCCGCCTCTTCCAGCCGCCTCCTGGCCAGTTGCAGACCTCGCTGCATTTCATGGGTGATCACGTTGCCAAGTTTCGCAAACTGAGTGAAGTCGTCATCGTAGTCATCCAGACCATCACGCACGTTGAAAGCAGGCAGATGAAAAAGCTTGCGCAGGGCCAGTCGGCGCAGTTCCTCACTCACCTCGGGTGAGAAAAAGCCACTGTAATCCGACTCTTCCCCGAGTGATTCCAAGGGCGGCATATCGGAATCTGTCAATTTCGACCCGGGCACCTCGCTCGCCTCAGCGGCCGGCGAAGACGGGTCTTGTCGGGATACCACACTCGCGTCTTTCTGGCGGGCTGCAAGTTTACGCCGCGACCAGCGTTCCAGGGGATTTTCATCCCCGTCAAGATCGGCGGGGGATATAACGCGCCTAGGGTCCCCTGAATCTGCCATTGCCGGCAGCCTCCTTCCAGTCGTCACGTTTACGCTTTTTCTTCTTCTCGGGCACATAGTGCGTGAGAACGAACCTCTCTACCCAGCGGTAGATCTCGGGCGGCATGGGGACCGAGTATACGGCATCGTCAACCTCCATGTAGGATACGGTCTCGTCGTAGCTCAGTGTGAGCAGAACCGGTTTCAGCGCGCCGTCGGCTTCCTGCCGGCAGACCACGAAAAGACTGGGCCTCTCGCCCATCAGGTTGTAATAGTAACTGTCCGCATCATCCCTGTAGAGTTCAACATGCAGACCCGACCAGAGATACTGGCGTGCCTCACCGTCGTCACGGATCAGTTTCTGCCCGACAGTTTCGCCGGTCTTTCCGGCGACCGCACCCATTACATCCCAGCGACCCGAGACCCAGGAATTTCCGCTTACGCCATGGTAGCTGACGATGACGGAAACCGTACGGGAATTGGTTAATTGATGGTCACCGGGCGAATCCGCCGGTTCTGTAGGGATCTTGTCCACTGTGGTGTCGAATGTGCTAGATTTAGGCCAATCGGTTTGAAACTAACCCAAGCCTAGTACAGGGACACATGCCTGACAACACTTTCAGTGCCGCCGAGGATTCCTTGTCCCCAGGTGATACGCAGCTGATCGATGGTTTTGGTCGACAGGTCACCTACGTGCGCATTTCCGTCACCGACCGCTGTGATTTTCGCTGCGTGTATTGCATGAGCGAAGACATGCGCTTTGTACCCCGTGCAAAAGTCCTCACCTTGGAAGAAATTGCGGAGTTAGCCCACGCGTTTGTGGAACTCGGCGTAACGAAAATCCGTATTACCGGTGGCGAACCGCTGGTCCGACGTAACGTGATGTGGCTCCTCGAGCAGCTTGGGCGTGCGAACGGATTGCATGAGCTCACGCTCACCACCAACGGCTCTCAGCTTGTCAAGTTCGCTGACCGCTTGCGTGACGCGGGCGTTTCCCGCCTAAATATCAGCCTGGACAGCCTTAAGTCCGACCGCTTTCGCCAGTTGACGCGGACTGGTGATCTGGAGACCGTATTGAAGGGCATTCAGGCAGCGCGCGAGGCCGGCTTCAACCGTATCCGCATCAATTCCGTCCTGCTCAGGAACCGTAATCATGACGAGGCCCTGGACCTGGTTCGTTTCGCGATCGAGCGGTCGCTGGATATCGCCTTCATTGAAGAGATGCCATTGGGCGATATCGGCGATCACAGCCGCGCCGATGCCTACTTGTCCAGTGATGAACTGAAGGCCGAGCTGGAAAAGCATGTTGCGCTGCTCGATACAACGGAACAGTCCGGCGGCGGACCGGCCCGCTATTTCAGAGTCGCAGATACCGATACCAAGATCGGCTTTATTTCCCCGCATAGCCACAACTTTTGCGCGAGCTGCAATCGCGTACGCCTGACAACCGAAGGGCGTCTGCTGCTGTGCCTCGGACAGGAACACTCTGTCGACCTGCGGCAGGTGATTCGTTCCCAGCCCGGCAACAGGGAGTCGCTCAAGCAAGCCATCCGTGCCTCGATGGCCATCAAACCGAAAGGACATGACTTCAGCCTGACCGGCCAGCCGGTCATTCTCCGGCACATGAGTGCGACCGGAGGCTAGCGTGCCCGCTGATTCGTATCGCCCGGCCATGACCCGGGCCGGTCTCGCCCCGACACATGCCGTTGCTGCGGTCGATGAATGCGGTGATACCCGTGACGTCTTCGTTGCAGGCGAGTCTCCCCTGACA